>Ga0070663_100000540_pt1 | contig 20011 bp, 20 predicted proteins | sample KBSC63metaG_FD_65646 | JGI IMG/M metagenome (GOLD analysis project Ga0070663, IMG submission 65646) | Corn rhizosphere microbial communities from Kellogg Biological Station, Michigan, USA - KBS C6-3 metaG | ecosystem: Host-associated > Plants > Roots > Rhizosphere > Soil ...
GTGCTGGGCATGGGAGCGGTGCGCCGCATGATGATGTCGCTCGCAGTGGCCACGCCCTTGCGCCGTGCCGAGATCGACCCGGGCTTCGCGCGCACGCAATGGCATCACACCGTGAGCTGCGCAGCCTTGGCGCGACGGCTGATCAAAGACGATTCGGCTGCATCGGACTTGGCATTTTCGGCGGGCCTGCTTCACGACATGGGCCAGGTGCATCTGATGCAAATTCACGGCGCCGCCTATGCCGCGCTGCACGCCGAAATGCCCGACTGCGACTTGCGTGCGTTGGAGGCCGAACGTTTCGGCCAAGCGCATGACAGTCTGGGCGCGGACTTGCTGGACGCGTGGGGCCTGCCGCAGGCCATTGTTGACGCCGCGCGCCACCATCACGCCGCCGAGCTGCCTTTGTCAAAGCTCACGCTCGTGCAACAGGCGGTGTGGGTTGCGAACTGTCTTGCCGGCTCGGCCGAAGATGCGGAGCAAGTGGTCAAGCTGTCGCCGGACACCCTCGCGCCCGTCGAGCAGGCAGTAGACGAGGCGCGCAGCGAGATCGAAACCCTGGCCACTCTCTTAAACGGATAAGTCGAGCACATTTTATGGATGCGAATTCAGAAGCCGCGCTGTCGCTCGTCGAGGAGCTGCACGAGCTCAGCCGGGAAGCCGAGGGCGAAAGCGAGGCCTTGCAGGCCATGCTAAGCCACATCGTGCGCAGCTTCGGCGCGCAAAGCGGCAGCCTCGCGGTAGTGGATCGACAGGAGCCGTCGCAATTGCGCATCGTCGCCGGCATCGACCTGCCAGACTGCGTCCTCGGGCAGACGGTGGCATTGGGAACCGGCGTGCTGGGCAAGGTCGCGCAAAGCGGCGAGCCCCTGCTCATCAATGGCGAGCTCAAGCGATCCGTCGACGATCTCAATGCCCCGCAGCGATCGCACAACCGTCCGCGTTCGGCGATTTGCTGGCCGCTCGCGATCAAGAGCCGCCGTGTCGGCGCGCTGTCGATGAACCGCATTGGCGAAGGGGCACCCTTCGTCGAGGAAGACCTGAAGCGCGGACGTTCTCTCGTTACCCTTGTGGCGCTGGTGGTGGACAACGCCAACTTGCATTGCGAGCAGATGGAGCGCATCGATCGGCTGTCGCAACTCAACGAAGAGATGCACGCGATGAATGCGCAACTGCATGCGACGCAGCAGCAACTTCTGCAGTCCGAGAAGATGGCGTCCATCGGCCAGTTGGCGGCCGGCGTGGCGCATGAAATCAACAACCCGGTGGGCTATGTTTGCTCGAACATCAGCACGCTGCAGGCCTACGTGGACGAGCTGCTGACGGTGGTGCGTCACCTTCGCGGCAAGGGGGACGGACCCGAGCCCCATTGCGACATCGATTTTCTCGAAGAAGACATTCCGCAGCTCATGAGCGAAACCCGAGAGGGTCTCGACCGCGTAAAGAAGATTGTGCAGGACCTGAAGGACTTCTCGCACGTCGACAAGAGCGACGACTGGGAAGAAGCCAACCTCGTAAAGGGTTTGGAAAGCACACTCAATATCGTGCAGAACGAGGTCAAGTACAAGGCCTCCGTGGTGAAGGATCTGGTGCCGCTGCCTGACGTGCCCTGCCTGCCGACGCAGCTCAACCAGGTATTCATGAACCTGCTCGTCAACGCCGCGCAGGCGATACCCGACAAGGGCACCATCACCTTGCGATCGGGCTTCGACGACGCCCGCGTATGGGTCGAAGTGACCGACGACGGATGCGGCATGCCGGCCGAGGTGCAGGCGCGCATCTTCGAACCCTTCTACACCACCAAGCCGGTGGGCAAGGGCACGGGGCTGGGCCTGTCGGTGTCATATTCGATCGTGCAAAAGCACAACGGCAAGATCTTGCTCAAGAGCGCGCCTGGCCAGGGGACGAGCTTCCGCGTCGTGCTGCCGCGCGTGCGCGAAAGGCAACTGCAAGAGGAGGTGGCTCATGGCTGAGGTTATCGGCACTGGCTTCTCTGTGCTTGCCGTCGACGATGAGCCGAACATCGTCTCGGCGCTTCGGCGCACGTTGCGTTCACGTGGCTTCACAGTGCACATCGCGCTTGGCGGGGCCGAAGGCCTGCAGGTTCTCGAAACTCAGCCCGTCGACGCGATCATTTCCGACATGCGCATGCCGGAGATGACGGGAGCGCAGTTCCTGCAGGCCGCGCGCCTGAAGATGCCCGAGGCAGTGCGTATCCTGCTCACGGGTTACTCCGACATCACCTCGACCATCGAGGCGGTGAACAACGGCGAGATCTTCCGCTACCTCTCCAAGCCCTGGGATGACGACGTGCTGCTGTCAGTGCTGCACGACGGCCTGGAGCGCAAACGCCTCGCGCGCGAACGCGACCAGTTGCTCGCGCTCACGAAGGATCAGAACGCCCAGCTGGCGGCGCATGCTGAACAGCTAGAACAGAAGGTGCAGGAGCGCACCAAGGATTTGCAAAAGGCTACCGACGATGTGAAGGCGGCGCATGCCCGCATCTCGGCGGACTTTCAAGGCACGTTGAAGGTGTTGTCCACCATCCTCGAACAGCGGCCGGGGCTCACAGGCGGCTGCGCGCGGCGCGTGGCGGACCATGTAAAGAACCTCGGGCCGCGAGTGGGCCTGTGCGGCGAGGAGTTGCAGGACACCATCTATGCGGCATTGCTTGAAGATCTCGGCAAGCTGACTCTTTCGGAGAAATGGCTGACCACGCCTTTGCATGCGCTTACCGGGCGTGACCGTGAAGAATTCATGAAGCATCCGCTCAACGCCGATGGCTACCTGATGTCGTTGCAGTCCCTGCGCGGCGCAGGCCGCGTGCTGCGCAGCCTGTACGAACGTTGGGACGGCAAGGGCATACCCGCGAATTTGAGGGGCGACGAGATTCCTCTGGGCTCCCGCGTGCTTCGCGCCGCGAGCGAATACGAGCGGCTTCGCGCCGGCAGCATCGAAACGCGTGCCTTCTCGCACCAGGACGCCTGCAACTGGCTCAGGAATGGCAGCGATACGCGCTTTGATCCAAAGGTTTCGCAAGCCCTCGTGGCCCTGTTGAATGAAGAATCCACCGCCGTTCCGACCCTAAAGCTGCCCGTGTCTGGCTTGAAAGCAGGGATGGTGATTGCGCAAGATCTCACCGCAGGCATTGGCGTGTTGCTGCTGTCCAAGGACCATTTGCTGGACGACACAATGATCCGCCGGCTGGATTCTTTCCAGCGCCGTGTCGGCAAGGACATCGAAGTGACCGTGTACCGGAGTACGACATGAGCGAAATCCGAATCCTGTTGATTGACGACGAAGCGCACGTGCTGTCCGCGTTGCAGCGCGTGTTGCGCCTGCATCCGCCGGTGCCCGGCCTGCCTTTCGCCGTCGAGACTTTCACCTCGCCGCTTAAGGCCATCGAGGCGGCGCACGAGCGAACTATCGACGTGGTGGTTTCGGACTACCGCATGCCCGAGCTCGACGGCGTCGAGACGCTTCGGCGCATCAAGGAAGTGCAACCGCAGACCGGCCGAATCCTGCTGTCGGGCTCGCGCGAGTTCGACACCGTGATCGATGCAGTGAACGTGGCGCAGGTCGGGCGGATCGTGATCAAGCCCTGGGGCGAAGCCGAGTTGCTGGCGGCGATCTGCGACGCGGTTGAGACGCGTCGGTTGCGCATCGAAAACGCCGAACTGGCAGACCGATTGCGAATGCAGCAGGGGCAGGTGACCCAGCAGGAGGCGGAATTGCGCCGCATCGAAAGCCTCTGGCCGGGGATTACGCGGGTGGAGTGGGGCGAGGACGGCAGCATTTGCATGAGCGAGACGGATGTGTTGAATACGGGGTTCGGGCGGGGTTTGAACTGAGAGGCTGAGAGTATTTCGAACGTGTCCGAGCAGCTCGTCAAATGCGCAGCCATAGCTTGGCCATGGCGAGCATTTGCAACGACGAGCAGGGGTCTCTTGGCGTGATGAGCGGGCATGATTGAAAAACTCTCAGCCTCTGAGGGTCGTCCCGGTGCAGTTGCGCTCCGATGACCCGCCGCACGACATCCCCATCCGATCTTTTGTACAGTCTTTACGAGCAACCCTGAGAGCCCGGGCTGCAGCCCGAAGACGGTTCCTGATCTCACAAGCGGGGCGCCATGGTTTCCATCACTTCGCTGCTCGAGAGAAAGCTCCTGGCCTTGCAGATTCCGCTGGCGGTGGAACTGCCGGCGGGTGAACGTGTGGGTGCGTCCGATGCACGTGTGACGTTGAAATTGCGCGACCTTTCATCTTTGGCGTGTATTGCTACCGGTCAGGTTGGGCGCGTGGCCGAGGATCACGTCGAAGGCAGGCTCGATGTTGTTGGATCCATGCGCGAATTGATGGGGGTCGCCGCGCAGATGATCGGCGCCGATCCGACCGAAGCGGCGCGCGGCGGCGGTGCCCTGGTTCGCTGGTGGCGCGCGCTGATCCGAGCCAGCCGTTCGCGCGTGCGGCACCAGTTGCACATGGACGCCGAGCAGATTGCCTTCCACTATGACGTCTCCGATGATTTTTACGCGTTATGGCTGGACCCGCGCCGCATCTATTCGTGTGCGTACTTTCGCGACACCAACATGACCCTCGCGCAGGCACAGGAGGCCAAGCTCGACCACGTGTGCAAGAAGCTCATGCTGCGAGAGGGCGAGCGCTTCCTGGACATTGGTGCTGGCTGGGGCGGCTTGCTGCTGTGGGCGGCCGAAAACTACGGCGTCCAGGCGCACGGCATCACGCTCAGCAAGAACCAGCATGCGCATGTCAGCCGCCTGATCGAAGAGAAGGGGCTGGCCGACCGCGTGAAGATCGAACTGCGCGATTACCGCGAACTGCCCGAGGACGAGCCCTACGACAAGGTCGCTTCCATCGGCATGTTCGAGCACGTCGGGCGCGCGAACCTGCGCAACTACTTCGACAAGATCTCGCGCTTGCTCAAGCCGGGCGGCCTGTTGATGAATCATGGCATCACCTCCGGCGGCACGCGCAACGATCAGCTTGGTGCGGGTATGGGCAACTTCATCGAGCGCTACATCTTTCCCGGAGGCGAGTTGCTGCATGCGTCGCACGTGCTCAAGGTGATGAGCGAGGCGAGGCTGGAGCCGCTTGATGTCGAGAACCTGCGGCCGCATTACGCGAAGACCCTGTGGGCATGGAGCGACGGCCTGGAATCTCAGCTCGATCGGGCGCGCCAAATCGCCACCGATCGCGTCGTGCGCGCTTATCGCTTGTACTTGGCCGGCAGCGCCATGAGTTTCGAGCGCGGCTGGATCTCCTTGCATCAGATGCTCGCGTCGCGACCGAGCGGCGAATTGAATGATGGTCCGATCCCGGGGGCACAATCGTCGTTCCCGTTCAATCGAAGCTACATCTACAAGGATACTGGCCAGCCATGATCTACAAGTTCAAGTCCAAGGCGTCCGGCGATGTGATCATGATGGGGCCGAATGGCGACGAGGTACTCCGCGTGATTGGCAAGTCTCCCGCGCCCAAGGGCATCATCGAGCCGCAAGCCATGCCAGCGGCCATTCAGTTAATCGAGCAGGCGGTGGCGGCGGACGAGGCCCAGCGCAAACGGGCTGAAGCAGAAGCTGCCGCCGAGGGGCGCCAGATCTCCACACGCGACGGCGTGAGCCTGCGACAGCGCGCTTGGCCACTTGTGGACATGATGAAGCGCGCACATGCCGCAGACAAAGAGATCGTCTGGGGTGTCTGAAGTGGCTGAGAGTATTCGAGAATACTCAGGAAACAATGGAGCAGCAAAATGAAGCTTTGGAGTGACAGTTGGGTCAACGGCGAGCGCATTCCGGGCAAATACGCGGCCGGTCGGCTTGATGCATCTGGCGAGCCCGTCTTCTCGGACAACCGCAATCCGCACCTCGCGTGGAGTGACGTTCCACAGGGTACTCTGTCGCTCGCACTGATTTGCCATGACTTTGACGTGCCCAGCCTCGGCGACGACGTGAACAAGAGGGACCGGGAAATCCCCGCCGATCTGGCGCGGGTCGACTTCTTCCACTGGGTACTCGTGGACCTGCCGGTCTCGCTCACGCAAATCGCAGAAGGCGAATACAGCAGCGGTTTCACGCCCCGCGGCAAGACTGGCCCAGCCACGTTGCACGGCGCACGCCATGGCATCAACGATTTCACTGGCTGGTTCGCGAGCGACGAGCAGATGAAAGGCGATTACTTCGGCTATGACGGGCCGTTTCCGCCATTCAACGATTCGTTGGTGCATCACTACGTTTTCACGCTCTATGCGCTTGGCATTGAACGTGCGCCGGTTCATGGTGCATTCACTGGTGCGCAGGTTCGTGAGGCGATCTATCCCTACGTCAAAGGGGAAGCCACCCATTCTGGCACCTACACGCTCAATCGGCGACTGATGGGCTGAGACAATGACAGCCGCCAAGGCGCCTTGTTGGTGCCCCACATAGCGTGGCTATGGCGAGCATTTGCAACGAAGACGAGCAGGTGGCTTTTGACGTGATGAGCGGGCATGATCAAAAACTCTCAGCCTCTGAATTTTCAATGCAGGACAAGATCACCCGCCTCATCGCAATTCGCCACGGCGAGACCGCGTGGAATGTCGACACGCGAATCCAGGGGCAGCTCGACATTCCGCTCAACGACATGGGACGCTGGCAGGCAAAGCGGCTCGGCGGCGCGGTGGCCGACGAAGGCATCGTCGCGATCTATGCAAGCGACCTGCTGCGTGCCTATGAAACCGCGCGCGCGGTGGCCGACAGCACAGGTTGCGACATCGTGACCGATATCGGGCTGCGCGAGCGCCACTTCGGCGAGTTCGAGGGATTCACCTGGAAAGAGATTGGAGAACGCTGGCCCGTGGAAAGCGAGCGCTGGCGAAAGCGAGACCTCGGCTTCGCGCCGCAGGGCGGCGAGTCGTTGCCGGTGTTCTACGAACGCTGCGTAGGCACGGCCTCCCGTCTCGCGGCGGCGCATGCCGGACAGACCATAGCGCTCGTGGCGCATGGCGGCGTGATGGACTGCCTGTACCGCGCTGCCTCGCGCATCGACCTGCAGGCCCCACGCTCCTGGCAGCTCGGCAACGCAAGCATCAACCGGCTGCTCTACACGCCCGAAGGCTTCATGCTCGTGGGCTGGAGCGACACACTCCACCTCGACGAAGACACGCGGGATGAGTCGGCCGACAAAGTCGGAAGCGCTGCGTGAATGCGGCGTGAAGGTCGAGAGGCTGAGAGTATTTCGATCATGCCCGCCCATCACGCCAAAAGTCCCCTGCTCGTCGTTGCAAATGCTCGCCATAGCCAAGCTATGGCTGCGCTTTGCGCCTAGATCAGGCGCCTTTTGACCTGCTGCTCGGACATGTTCGAAATACTCTCAGCCTCCGGGGCTTCTACTCGAACAATTCCCCTGCCGACTTCGATGGCACGACGCCGAGGTGTCTGAACGCCGCCAATGTCGCGATGCGTCCGCGTGGCGTGCGCTGCAGGAAACCCTGCTGAATGAGATAAGGCTCGATCACGTCCTCGATGGTGTCGCGTTCTTCGCCGATCGCCGCCGCCACGTTGTCAAGACCCACCGGCCCGCCGTCGAATCGATGAATGACCGCTTCGAGCAGCTTGCGATCCATCACGTCGAAGCCCTGAGGATCGACGTCCAGCATGGCGAGTGCCTTGTCGGCGATGGCTTTGACGATGCTCCCATTGCCCTTCACGTCAGCGTAATCACGCACGCGGCGCAGCAGCCGGTTTGAAATTCGGGGCGTCCCGCGCGAGCGTCGGGCGATCTCGAAAGCGCCTTCAGCATCTATAGGCACTTTGAGCAAGCCAGCCGAGCGGTGAACGATGCGCGCCAGTTCTTCGGGCGAGTAGAACTCGAGCCGCGTCACGATGCCGAAACGGTCGCGCAGCGGATTGGTCAGCATGCCCGCCCGCGTGGTCGCGCCAACAAGGGTGAATGGCTGCAGATCGAGCTTGATCGATCGTGCCGCGGGCCCTTCGCCGATCATGATGTCGATTTGGTAGTCCTCCAGCGCGGGATAGAGGATCTCCTCGACCACGGGACTCAGCCGATGAATCTCGTCGATGAACAGCACATCGTTACGTTCGAGATTCGTGAGGATCGCCGCCAGGTCCTTGGGCTTTTCGAGCACCGGGCCCGAGGTCTGCCGCAGGTTTACACCAAGCTCGTTGGCGATGATGTGCGAGAGCGTCGTTTTCCCGAGGCCGGGCGGGCCGAACAGCAGCACATGATCCATCGCTTCGCTGCGCATCTTGGCCGCGCCGATGAAGATCTCGAGCTGCTCACGCGCCTTGGTTTGCCCGACGTACTCGGAAAGGCCCTTGGGTCGCAGAGCGCGTTCGATGGCCTCTTCATTCGGCGACGCGGCCGCTGCGCTGACCACGCGGCGTGAAGGCGCTTCGAAGTCGTCGGTCTGGATGCTCATGGGGCCATTATCGATGGCCGCCGACACCGCGTTTGGCACAATCCCAGGCATGCCTTTCGTGAAAATTCTTCGTCCCATTGTTGGCGGCGCGCTCGCGTCGGCATCGCTCCTCTCCTTCGCCCATGACTTGCGCGTGGGTGACATTGTCATCGGCCACACTTACGCCCGCGCCACTGTGCCGGGCCAACCCACCGGTGGCGCCTACCTCCAAATTGAAAACCACGGCAAGTCCGACAAGCTCGTGGCGGTCAAGGCCTCGGTCTCGCGAAGCGTCGAGATGCACACCAGCAGCATGGACGGCAATGTGATGCGCATGCGACAGGTCGATGCCATCGAGGTGCCAGCGAACAATACGACCGTGCTCCAGCCGGGTGGCATGCACTTCATGCTCGTCGGCCTGAAGGCGCCGCTCAAGGAAGGCGACAGCTTTCCGATGACGCTCAAGTTCGAGAAGGCCGGCGAGGTGACTGTGGATGTGAAGGTGCAGGCGATGAAAGCCGCACCTCCGCAGTGAGTTGGCGCTGAGCTGAGCTCAGCGCGCGAGTGACTTCAGGGCTAGCTTGATGCCATCGCTTACGCTGGCGTCGGCCGGCAGGTTCTTTAGCGCGGTAGCGGCCTCGCGTTCGCTGTAACCCAAGGCCACAAGGGCCTGGAGGATGTCGGCTTGCGCATCGTTCGCCACGGTGGTCGGGGCAGTCAGCGCATCGCCCAGCTTGCCCTTGAGCTCGAGCAGCAGCCGCTCGGCGGTCTTCTTGCCGATGCCGGGCACTTTCACGAGACGCCCACTTTCCTGCAGGCTCACAGCATGAGCCAGCTCGGTGACGCTCAGCCCCGAGAGAATGGACAAAGCAGTCCGCGGGCCCACGCCCGAGATCTTCACCAGCTCCCGGAAGGTGGTGCGTTCTTCGTGGGTGAGAAAGCCGAAGAGCACCTGTGCGTCTTCGCGAACGACGAAATGCGTGAGCAATGTGACATGCTCGCCAAGTGCCGGCAGGTTGTAGAAGCTGCTCATGGGCACATCGACTTCATAGCCGAGCCCGTTCACATCGATAAGCAATTGCGGAGGCGATTTTTCCGCGAGGACGCCGGTTAGTCGACCAATCATCGGTGCATTATCGCGACGCGGCTTGTAGCTGCGACATCGGGGAGCTTGGCCGCGAAATCCCTTTCCGGAATTTCACCGGTCTACGAATCAGCGCCTGAACAACCCCAGCCGCTGCGCTTCCAGCGCAGCTTCCGCACGCGAACTCACGTTCAGCTTGCGATAGATCTGCTTTACATAATCCGCAATGGTGTGACGCGACAGGTTCAACTGCACGCCGATCTCCGGCAGCGTAAAGCCCTTGGCCACGCGCAACAGAACTTCATTTTCGCGATCGGTCAGCGACACATGCGGCATGTTCTGCGGCCGCTCCTGAGGGCGCGACTGCGAGGCGAAATGCGAGATCACACGTCGCGCGATCGACGGCGACAAGGGCGGTTCGCCCTGACTCATGCGCTTCAACTGCTCAGAGATCAGCTCGCGCGCCTGCTCCTTCAGCAAATACCCGAAGGCACCGGCCTGAAGCGCGGGGAAGAGGTGATCGTCATCGTCGTGGATCGTCACGACAACTGATTGGGCCTCGGGCTGCGACTCGCGAAGCGCGGCCACTACGTCGACCCCAGAACCGTCGGGCAGGCCCAGGTCCACCAGGGCCAAGTCAAACTTCACTGCGGTGATGAGTTCGAGTGCGTCATGGACGCGGGCTGCCTCGGAGATCAGCGACTGCGGGAACACCTGCAGCACGAGCTGCTTCATCCAAGCGCGGATTTCCGGGAGGTCTTCAAGCAAGAGGATGTTGTTCATCAAGCAATCCTACAGCGTGAGCGTCCACTGTGCGAAAAAGGCTACAACGGCAGCGTGAGCCTTATCACTGTGCCATACCCTGGACCTGACTCCACAAGACATTGCCCCGCCAGTTGCTTGGCGCGGTGCTTCATGCTGGACATGCCGTGGCCGCGGTCGAGCTTGCCGTCCAGCTCCATGGGAATGCCCTTGCCGTTGTCCTGCACAAGCAGGCCGAAATCGCGTTCACCCACGCTGGAGCGCACTTTGCAGTGCGACGCGCCGCTGTGCTTGATGATGTTGCTGACGGCCTCTCGCAGGATCCGGGTGGTCTGCACGTAGGCACGCGCCGGCAGCAAGTGGTCGACCTCCTCTGCCGGGCCCTTCCAGTCTGCCTCGATGTTGGCTTGGCCCAGTCGCAGGACGGTCTCGGCGCGCCAGTCCGCTAGCGCATCGGCGAGGCGAACCGGCTTGCCGGTCAGGCCGCGAACCGACAGCCGCATCTCTTCAAGCGCCTCGCGAGCAAGCGTGGAGATGCGTTCGCTTTCGCTGGTGTGCACGATGGTAAGAAGCTTGGCACCCAAGTCGTCGTGCAGGTCGGCGGCAATGCGCTTGCGTTCCTTTTCCGTCACCTGCTCGACGCGAAGTTCAGAGAGCTGCGCAAAGTTGCGTTCGATCTCAGAGGTGACCTCCTTCACACGGTCCTCGAGACTGGACCGGTTCGCCTCTGCCGAGCGCAGGGCGTGGGCGAACACCTGCAATAGCCTTGAGCCCACTGCGAGAAAGAACACCGGCAGGGCGAAATGCGTGAGTGGCAGCCTGGGCAAGGGCATTAACTGCAATTGCACTGCCATTTCGATGACCATCACGACTGACGTGCAGGTGAGGATAAGCAGCATCGACTTGAAATTGAGGCGACGATGGCGCCAGGTCACGGTGAGGTACAGCGCTATGGTCGCGAAGACTTCAAGCGACAGCAGCGAATACCAGGCATTGGCCACGAGGAAAATTCTTGTCGGCCCGCCCATCATCAGCGTGAGCGGCATCAGCAAGCACTGCACGATCAGTCCGGCCTCGATGAAGCGCGACCGCAGGCCTGCGTGGCTCAACATGAACTGCACGGCAAAGGCGGCCAGCAGCGGGTAGGCGCAGGAGCCGATGAATTCGACAGTGGCGGTGTCAAGCGGCAGGTCGCGCCACCACACGCGCACTGACATGAGCGCCCAGCCCAGAAGCAGCAGGCCGAAATACAACAAGGAAGTCTCGCCACGGTTCACCCACCACAGCCCCAACATGAAGCCGCCAAGAATGAGGAGCGCCAGCGAGATCAGCTCGACCGACTCGATGCTCCAGAGCAGGTGGCTGCCATGCTCGCGGGCCAACTCGGCCTGTGGGCCGATGACGATTTCGGACAGCCCGCCCGAACGCTGGCGGGCGCCCACACGCTGCAAAGCGGAGCCGACCAACTGGATGTCGAGCATGTTGCCTTGAGGCAGCAGCCAGGCAGCGGGCAAGGTCACGAGGTGCGAGTAACCGCAGTTGCGCGTCAGCGGTTCCGTCATCCGCCCGCCGCTGTAGATTCGGTGGCCGTTCAGATGGACTTCGAGGTTGGTGCAGGCGCGGTCAATGTAGGCGGCAAGCAGTTCGTCGGGGCGGGTGCCGGCAGGCCGGTCGAAGCTTGCGCGGTACCAGACGCTGCCGTCGTACTTGGGCCTTGATTGCGACCAGTCGTCGGGCAAGTGCACGGGCTTCGCGGGGATGGCCTCAGGGAAATGGATGTCCGCGCTGTTGACGCTCGAGACTTGGTTGATAACGATAGGATCGGCCTGCGCGCTTGTGACGATCGCGATCAGCCAGATGGCCAGGACAATTCGGATGAGGGTCGCGAGGGCACTTGGCTGCATGGCGGGCGATTGTGCAGGAAGCACGGGGGATGAATGCAAGCCGTTCGCTCTATTGGGTGCGAAAAGCACATTTCGCCAGCGGTGTCACTGCAAGCAGAGGCAACTCTTTGTGGGCGAGCTGCCGGGAGGCGACAATTCGGCCTCGAAAGAACGCCTGCCCCAACGTGATCCTGCGCCACGCCTTCATTCCCCTGGACAATGCCCGCCTCGCCCACCTGTGCGGCAGCATGGACGAACATTTGCGTGATATCGAGTCCACGCTCGAGGTCAGCATCACGCGGCGCAACGAATCCTTCCGCATCGAGGGCGTCAAGGCGCAGGCCGAGCGCGCGGTCGGGCTCCTGCAGGCCATGTACGACCGGGCAAAGAAGCCGATTCCGGCGGAAACGTTCCAGCTTGCGCTGGCCGAAGCCGCAGGTGCCGGGGCGGGAACGTCGGCTGCTGCGCGCCGAACTCGCTCATCGGGGGCGCACGAGGGGGAGAACGGCGAACTGGTGCTGCGCACCCGGCGTTCCGACCTTGCCGGCCGCACGCCCAACCAGCACGTGTACCTGCGCAACATCCTCGAGCACGACGTCAGCTTCGGGATCGGGCCGGCGGGCACGGGCAAGACATTCCTGGCGGTGGCCTGCGCGGTCGACGCACTGGAGCGCAGCATGGTGCAGCGCATCATCCTCACCCGGCCGGCCGTCGAGGCGGGCGAACGGCTGGGCTTTCTGCCCGGAGACCTCGCGCAAAAGGTTGATCCGTACTTGCGTCCGCTGTACGACGCGCTCTACGACCTGATGGGCTTGGAGCGCGTGACCAAGGCCTTCGAAAAAGGCACGATTGAAGTGGCGCCGCTCGCCTTCATGCGCGGCCGCACCCTGAACCACGCCTTCGTGATCCTTGACGAGGCGCAGAACACGACGCCCGAGCAGATGAAGATGTTCCTGACGCGCATCGGCTTCGGCAGCAAGTGCGTGGTCACGGGTGACGTGAGCCAAATCGACCTGCCGAGAGGCACCGACAGCGGGCTTATCGACGCCGAGCGTGTTTTGCGCCATGTGAGCGGGATCGCCACGACGCATTTCACTTCCGCCGATGTGGTGCGGCATCCGCTCGTGGCGCGCATCGTCGAGGCCTATGACGCTGCGCGCTCGGAGGCGACATGAGAATGCCTCGTCCAGAGCTGACGCTGTCGCTGCAATTCGCCGACCCTTCGCACCGACTGAACCTGCCGCGGCACAAGGTGGCGCGATGGATTCGGGCGGCCTTGTCTGCGCCGGCGGAGATCACAGTGCGCGTGGTCGATGCGGAAGAAGGCCGGTCGCTCAACCGCGAATACCGTGGCAAGGACTACTCGACCAATGTGCTCACCTTTGACTACAGCCGCGAGCCGATAGTGTCCGCCGATCTGATCCTGTGTGCACCGGTCGTGGCCGAGGAAGCGCGCAAGCAGATGATTCCGCTCGAGGCGCACTACGCGCACCTGCTGGTTCACGGCACCTTGCATGCGCAAGGCTACGACCATGAGGGGGACGACGAGGCGCAGGAGATGGAGGCGCTTGAAACCGAAATTGTCATGCGGCTCGGATTCAAGGACCCGTATTCGTAGGCGGGAAGAAACCCGTGTTGTGCCAATTGGTGCTGCCGACCATGGATCAATCCGAACTTTGAGTTCGATCTGCACAAGCACGTCACGTGAACGCACACGCAGCAGATCTCGCTTGCGTCGCTCGCCGGCTGTCGTTGGGTTGGGCCATTCGTCGAGTGCGTCAATGTGGGGGTCTCATTGATCGAGGAGGCGAGCGGCGTCCAAAGCGAAGTAGCTCAGTACGCCATCCGCGCCTGCGCGCTTGAATGCAAGGAGGCTCTCCATCATCACGGCATCGTGGTCCAGCCATCCGTTGGCCGCCGCGGCCTTGAGCATCGCGTACTCGCCGCTCACCTGATAGGCAAAGGTCGGAAACCGGAATTCATCTTTCACCCGTCGCACGATGTCGAGATAGGCCATGCCGGGTTTGACCATCACCATGTCCGCGCCTTCGGCCATGTCGAGCGCCACTTCGCGCAGCGCTTCGTCTGCATTGGCGGGGTCCATTTGGTAGACCTTCTTGTTGCTCTTGCCGAGGTTTTTGGCAGAGCCAACGGCATCGCGGAAGGGGCCATAGAAGGCGCTCGCATACTTTGCGCTGTAGGCCATGATCTTCGTGTGAATCAGGCCGCGCGATTCGAGCGCCTGGCGGATCACGCCGATACGGCCGTCCATCATGTCGCTGGGAGCGACGATGTCGACGCCGGCCTCTGCTTGTACCAACGCCTGTTGCCTCAGAACTTCAACAGTTTCGTCGTTGACGATGTAGCCGTTCTGATCGAGCAAGCCGTCCTGACCGTGGCTCGTGAACGGGTCGAGCGCGACGTCGGTAAGCACACCAAGTTCGGGGAAGCGCTTCTTCAGCTCGCGCACGGCGTTGGGTACGAGACCTTGAGGATTCAGCGCTTCTTTTCCATCCTCGGTCTTGAGACTCGCATCAATCACGGGAAAGAGCGCAATGCATGGCACGCCGAGAGTCAGGCATTCGTCAGCGAGCGGCAGCAGACGATCTATGGTTCGGCGTTGCACGCCTGGCATCGATGCGATGTCTTCCGTGCGGTTCTCACCAGCCAGAATGAAAACTGGCAGGATCAGATCGCTGGCATGCAGTCGATGTTCGCGCACCATCGAGCGGCTGAATTCATCGCGGCGCAGACGCCGTGGGCGGCTGGCGGGATAGGGGGGGAGTATGGACATGGTGCGCGATCCCGGTGAATTGAACGGCGCGTTTGTCGACCCTGGACCCCAGGTAAAACTTCGCGTTATTCCGGTGTCGTTCGCTCCCCGGAAGCGCCGTTCATCTGCTAAAGTAATCGATGAATGATAGCCGCAAGGTGGTCATTCCCTGCTTTTCCTCCCTGAGCAGGTGCCTCAACGTGATGACAGCGTTAAGGCTTTTGAGCCCTGACCTTCTGGTTGGGGCTTTTTCTTTGTGGCGACCCTTATTGCGGTGCCGCATTTTTAAGTCGTCGATACTTGCACGTCGGCTGGATAAGTCTCTGATTCGACCGTGTATTCGGGCGATTTCGTGACGAGAAAGTCTTTCTTCCTTTGCCGGAAAGACATACGCGACGCGTCCGCTGGTGATAATCCGCCAGATGCTCTGGATCAAAGTCTTTCACATTGTCTTCATCGCAAGCTGGTTCGCCGGCCTCTTCTACCTCCCGCGCCTCTTCGTGAACTTGGCGGCCGTGCCGGCCGACAGTCATGCCGAGCGCGAGCGTCTCTTGATGATGGCGCGCAAGCTCTACCGCTTCTCAAGCCTGCTCATGGTTCCCGCGCTCGTCCTCGGCCTGTGGCTGTGGCTGGGCTATTACCGAAACGCAAGCGGGTGGCTGCACGCAAAACTGTTCTTCGTTGTGCTCGTGATCGGTTACCACCATGCCTGTCGATCGCTTCTGCGCAAGTTCGAGCAGTTCGCCAACCAACGCAGCGAGCGCTGGTTTCGCATCTTCAACGAAGTGTCTGTCCTGCTCTTCACCGCCATCGTCGTGCTGGTGGTGGTCAAGCCCTTCTGATCCCGATTCACAGTCCATCCGGCCGATGACCCTCCACCGCAGTTCCGCCGTCCCCTTGGCGGGCATGTACGCTGCGCTGATCGTCTACGCAAGCCTCTACCCCTTTTCCGGCTGGACGGTCCCGGGCGTGTCGATCTGGAGTTTCCTGTCGCTGCGCTTTCCGCATTGGTGGACGGTTTTCGATCTCGTCTCCAATTTGCTCGGTTACTTGCCGCTTGGCGCGCTGATCTTCGGTGCGCTTGTGCGTTCGGGGTGGTCGGTGGGCCGTGCGGTCTGCCTTGCGACTGCGGCGGGTAGCTTCCTCTCTTTCTTGATGGAGTTGCTGCAGAACTTTCTGCCGATGCGGGTGTCGTCCAACGTCGACCTCGCACTGAACATCGCAGGCACCTTGCTCGGCGCCCTGATCGGTGCCGCGGTGCCCACCCTGGGCGGCATTCAGCGCTGGCAGGTTGTTCGGGAGAGATGGTTCATCGACCGGAGTGCTGGTGGCATCGCACTTCTCGTTCTCTGGCCGATCGCATTGCTGTTTCCTGTGCCCGTGCCCTTCGGGCTCGGGCAGATCTGGCCGCGCATTCGCGACGCTCTGACAAGTTGGCTGCAAGACAGCAGCCTGTCGGCGCTGCTCGACCCGTGGCTGCAGGCGGAGACCGACGTGAGCCAGCTGTCGCCTGCGAGCGAGTTCATCGCCGTTGCCCTCGGTCTGCTCGCCCCGTGCCTTGTGGCGTTCACAATTTCGCGGCCTGGCTGGCGGCGTGTGTTGCTCGCCCTGAGTGCGGTCGGCGTTGGATTTGGCGTCACGACCTTGTCGACGGCGCTCAACTTCGGCCCGCAGCATGCGCTTGCCTGGCGCACGCCGACCTCAATGGCGGCGCTTATCGCGGGTTTGACCCTGGCTTTGTTGCTGGCGTGGGCGCCTCGCCGGGCAACTGCAGGCGTCGGCCTGATGGCTCTGGCCGCGCTGACGGCTTTTATTGCGCAGGCGCCGGCCGATGCGTACTTTGCCGAAAGTTTGCAAGCCTGGGAGCAAGGCCGCTTCATCCGTTTCCACGGCGTAGCGCAATGGATAGGCTGGCTGTGGCCATACGCTGTCATGGCATGGTTGTTGGCCCGCATAATCTCCAAAGATTCGGGCTAACCCTAGAATGTTGGCATGACCACCAGCTATTACAAGCGCCACATCTTCTTCTGCCTGAACCAGCGTGACGCCGGAGAAGATGCGTGTGCCAACCACCAGGCGCAAGAAGGTTTCGAGCATTGCAAGAAGCGCATCAAGGGGGAGAAGCTCGCAGGCCCCGGCGGGATCCGCGTGAACAAGGCAGGCTGCCTTGATCGATGCGCGGGCGGGCCGGTGGCGGTTGTCTACCCGGAGGCCGTCTGGTACACGTACGTAGATCAGCACGATATCGACGAGATCGTCGACTCGCACCTGAAGAAGGGCGAAATCGTCGAGCGCTTGCTGCTTTCTCCCAACGTCGGTCGCTGATGAATTCGAAGACCATCAAGCACGCCATCCAAGGCGCCGCCGGCGCCATCGAGTGCGCGCTGGATGCTCCGGAGGCCGATCCCCTGGGCTTGGCCGTCATCTGCCATCCGCACCCGCTGCACGGCGGCACGATGGACAACAAGGTCGTCATCACTCTGGCCCGCGCTTTCATGCAGGTAGGCTTTCGCGCCGTGCGATTTAACTTCCGCGGTGTGGGCGCGTCGCAAGGCGCCTGGGACGAGGGCGCTGGTGAAATCGACGACGCGCTTGCCGTTATCGCGACACATCGACAACCCGGAGAGCGTTTCATGCTCGCTGGCTTTTCCTTCGGCGCTTACGTCGCGTCACAAGCTGCCGCCCGCCTGCCCGAAGATGCGAAGCCGGAACGCATGGCCCTGGTCGGACCATCGACGCAAAAACAGCAAATGGCAAACGTGCCTGCCGACACCATCGTTGTGCACGGTGAAGCCGACGACATCGTGCCGCTCGCTGCCACATTTGACTGGGCTCGTCCGCAAGCCTTGCCGGTTATCGTGATGCCGGGCGTGGGGCATTTCTTCCACGGCCAGATCACGCTGCTCAAGAATCTTCTCGTCGGGCAATTGCAGCGTCCCGCGATGTGAACCCTTCGCGTCGAAGCGGCTCAGACAGTGCGGCTGCAGTGCCGCTTCGACTTCGGCCATTTTTCTGAATTGCCTTTGGTACCCCGATGAAACGACTGTTCGCTTTTCTACTCATGTTGGCGATCGCCGCCACCGCATCCGCCGAAGCTCCCCAACCGCCCGAGGTGGCGGCGAAAAGCTATCTGCTGGTCGATCTGACGAGCAACCAGGTACTCGCCGAGCGCAATGCCGACGCTACGGCCGATCCTGCATCGCTGACCAAGCTGATGACGGCCTACATCGTCTTCAATGCCGTCAAGGAAAAGCGCCTTGCGCTCACGCAGCCGATTTCCGTGTCCAAGCGAGCCTGGGAAGAGCGCAAGGGCGGCGGATCGCTGATGTTCATTGACACCACGATGACGCCAACCGTGGATGAGTTGCTGCATGGCGTGATCGTCCAAAGCGGCAACGACGCCTCTGTGGCATTGGCCGAAGCGGTCGGCGGCACGCTCGAGGGTTTCGTTGGCATGATGAACCGGCAAGCGCAGGCGTGGGGCCTGAAGAACACGAGCTTCAAGAACGTGACGGGCCTGACCGAGGCCGGCCACAAGAGTACGGCACGCGAGCTCGCGACGATCGCGACACACATCATCACCGATCACCCGGATTTCTACAGCTACTACTCAATCAAAGACTACAAGTACAACAATATTTCGCAGCCCAACCGCAATCTGCTGCTGCGCCGCGATCCGACGGTGGACGGCATGAAGACCGGCTATACCGAAGCTGCGGGCTATTGCCTGATCGCCAGCGGTCAGCGCGATTTTCCGAACGGCAAGCGGCGTCTCCTGAGCGTTGTGCTGAATACCACATCGATGGAAGCTCGGGCGAGCGAAAGCCAGAAGCTGTTGAACTGGGGCTTCCAGGCTTTCGATGCTTTGCGACTGTTCGACAACAACAAGCCGATGACGACAGTGCCAGTGTGGAAGGGCAAGTCCAACGAAGCCAGGCTTGGGGCTGCCGGACCGGTCTTCGTGTCCGTGCCGCGCGGCGAAGGCGGTTCGCTGCAGACCAAGCTCGAACGCACCGATCCGCTGGTGGCGCCGCTACAAAAGGGTCAGCGAGTCGGCACTCTCAAGGTCACCACCGCTGGCGGCGCGAAGGTGGCCGAGGTGCCGCTCGTGGTCCTCGACGGCGTCGAGCAGGCGGGCATTTTCGGCCGGGCTTGGGATGCGATCAGGCTGTGGATCAAGTGATTGCACCCAAACGCCCCCACGTCCCAATGGACACCTGCCACCGTCTGCGAAACAGGTTTAATCTGCCCGCTTGAGGTCAACGGAGGCGCGATGCAAACCATCCCCGACACCCTGTGCTACCTGAACGGCGAGTACGCCCCGCTGAACCAGGCGAAAGTGTCGGTGCTCGACCGGGGTTTCATATTCGGCGACGGCGTCTATGAAATCATCCCGGCATACGGTAGCAAGCTCTTCCGCTTCGACGAACACATGGCCCGGCTGACGCACAGCCTGTCCAAGGTGCGAATTGAGAGTCCGCATACCAAGGTGGAGTGGCTGGAGCGGTGCCGCAGACTGATCGCCGCGCTGAATACAGAAGACCAGCTCGTCTACCTGCAGATCACGCGAGGGGTGGCGTTGCGCGATCACGTGATTCCTACTGACATCGAGCCCACGGTTTTCATGATGGCCAGCCCCATGAAACCCCCGACGCCCGAGCAGCGCCACCACGGCGTCGCCTGCATCACGGCGCGGGACTTCCGCTGGGAGCGTGGCGACATCAAGTCGACTTCCCTGCTGGGCAACGTGCTGGCGCGGCAGATTTCCGCCGATCGAGGAGCCAACGAAACCATCCTGCTCCGAGACGGCTTCCTGACCGAAGCGTCGGCGAGCAATGTATGGGTCGTTCATGAAAACGCAGTGCTCGGTCCCCCCAAGAGTGAACACGTGCTCGAAGGCATTCGCTACGACCTCATCCGGGAATTGTGCGAAGAAGAAGGCATCGCCTACAACTTGTGTCCGGTGTCCGAGGCCGAGGTGCTGGCGGCCGACGAGTTGATGCTCAGCTCGGCGACGAAAGAGGTGCTCCCGGTGACTTCGCTGGACGGCGATCCGGTGGGCCATGGTGCCTTGCGCGGTAAGCCCGGCCCGGTCTA
>Ga0070663_100000543_pt1 | contig 20003 bp, 23 predicted proteins | sample KBSC63metaG_FD_65646 | JGI IMG/M metagenome (GOLD analysis project Ga0070663, IMG submission 65646) | Corn rhizosphere microbial communities from Kellogg Biological Station, Michigan, USA - KBS C6-3 metaG | ecosystem: Host-associated > Plants > Roots > Rhizosphere > Soil ...
CTCCTGCCGCTCGTGGCCAAGGGTTTGCATGGCGGCGGCGCGGGAACCTTCACCTTGCTGCTCGCCTGCATGGGAGGGGGCGCCATCGTGAGCGCGCTGTTCTTGCCGAAGCTGCGCGCGAACGTGTCCCGAGATGACGTCGTGAACTACGGCACCGCGCTCCAGGCCACGGCTATGCTGGCGGTCTGCATCGCGCCCAATATTGCGATTGCCGCGGCTGCGATGCTGGTGGCCGGCGCTGCGTGGCTCGCATCAGCCAACTCGCTCACCATCTCCGCACAACTTGCCTTGCCCGACTGGGTGCGGGCTCGTGGCATGTCCATCTATCAGATGGCCCTGATGGGAAGCTGCGCGGTGGGGGCGGCATTGTGGGGGCAGGTGGCCACGTGGGCCAATGTCCGAACCAGCCTCGCCGGTGCCGCAGCGTGCGCGATTGTCTGCCTGATGATCACGCGAAAGTTCCGCGTCGAGTCGGGCATTGTCGAAGACCTCACGCCAGCGCAGTTTGCGAGGCCTCCGGGCACCGACATCGAGCTTGATCCGCACGAGGGGCCTGTTCTCATCACGGTCGAATACAAGATCGATCCTGCAACCCTGCCGCAGTTTTTGGAAATGATGCAGGAAAGCCGGCGCAACCGCCTTCGGCACGGCATGCTCTCGTGGGGACTCTTTCGCGAATCGGCCGATCCCACGCGCTACATCGAGCACTTCGTGGACGAGTCGTGGGTTGAACACCTTCGCCACTTCGAGCGCATGAGCGCCTTCGATCTGGCTTTGCGCGAGCGCCGACTCGCGTTCCACGTCGGCGAGTCGCCTCCCGTGGTGCGCCGCTACATCGCTCAGCCGCTTAATCAGTAGAAGTCACTGGACCGCGTCGGCGGCTCTGACCACCGTCACGGTGCAGTCCGCTTGCGCCACCACCTGCGCCGACACGCTGCCCAGGTAGCGCCGCAGCACCGAATTGCTGCGCGCACCCATCACGATGTGGTCGACCTGGTTCCTGCGTGCGTAGTCGATGATCGCCGTCGCAGGATCGGGTGCTTCGATGACGTGGAAGGTGAGGCGGGTGTCCTGGCCTTGCGGTGAGGTCTTCGTCTGCATTTTCGAGGCAGCCAGCGCTGCGGCCACCGGCCTTGCCCAGTGCTTCAATTGCACGAGCATGTTCACATGCCGGCTGCTGCCGTCTTTCTCAGTCAGTTCGTCCATGCCGATGCGGTTGGTCTTCATCACCGCCAGGCAGGCCAGGCGCGAACCCGGGGCGGTCTGCATCACGCGTTGAACAGTGGATTGGATGGATTCGAGCAGTCGGGGTTCGGCGGAGACGACGTCGACAGCCACCAGCACGATGGGGCTGCGCGCGGTTTGAACGGTCGGGCTCGCCTCAAACTTGGTTTCCGCGCCCATCGAGGCGAACCAACGCTTGATCGAGTGCCACAAATTGTGCCGTGATCGCCGCTGGGCACGTTTGGTCAGTACGACCTGATCAGGGTTGTGCAGATCAAAGGCAAGTTGCGCTGCACTTTGATGCCGCTTGCTTGGGTCGACCTCGAGGCAGCGAAGAATCACCTCCTGCAACCAGGGAGGGCATTCAGGTCGCAGCGCTCTTGGCGGGTCCGGATCACGGTACAGACGCTGGCGCAAACCGCTCACGCTTGTTGGATTGCCGAAAGGCCGCTCGCCGGTCGTGAGGTGATAGAGCATCACACCAAGGGCAAAGAGATCGCTGCGCGGGTCGTTCCGGATGAACTGCACCTGCTCGGGCGATATATAGGGCGCGGTGCCGATCGGGAGTTCAAACTCTTCTTCGAGCAGGTCGGGCAGTCGGTCGTGGCGTGACAGCCCGAAGTCGATGAGCACAGCCTCGCCAGGCTGTCCGCTCTCATCCGCGCGGAACATGATGTTGCTGGGCTTCACGTCCAGGTGCACGACGTGCTGACGATGAAGCTCATGCAAGGCGGTGGCGACCTTGTATCCTATTTCGGTCACTTCTTCGATGGGAATGGGCGCGGCATCGAGCCGCGCCTTGAGCGAGGTGCCCGAGATGCGCTCCATCACGATGTAAGGTCGGCTGGTGAAGTCGCCGTTTGCGACGAATCGCGGCACGTGCGGGCCCGCGAGTGCGGGCATGATCATCTGCTCTACTTCAAAGCCGACGATGGTGGTCGGATCGTCGCCGCCCTTGATGCGTGGCACCTTCATGATGAGCGGCATTGCAGCATCGGTATCCGACGGGTTGACGCGACTCACGCGCCACAGTGTGGCCATGCCGCCCCGGTGCGTGCGTTCTTCCAGTCGAAAGCCGTCGATGACCTGGCCTTCGGCGAGCGGCTCGCGCGCGGAGGGGGCTTCAGTCTCCATTGATCAGTCTGGCTGCCAGCCGTTCGGGCAGGCCCGCCGCCAGAACCTTCGCGGCCACCGCCTCGTGGTCGTAGGGAACGCGGTGGAAGGTGAGGTTGCTGGTCGCGATGTCGAACATCGCATAACAGGCAGCGGGGTTACCGTCGCGCGGCTGCCCGGTAGAGCCGGGAATGGCGAGCCACTGGCGTTGTGGCGAGAGCGGAATCGGCACACCCGGCACCGGCACGAATTCACCTGCCTTGCCGGAGCTCGCGAGATGGAAGAGCTTGGGCTCGTGCACGTGGCCGCAAAAGGTGAAGCGTGATTCGGTGGAGTGCAGGCTTCGGATCGCTTCCATGCGGTTCACGACGTAAGCCCATTGGTCGGGCGCGAAAGCGTTGGCATGGACGAAGAGCCGGTCTGCGTCGCGCACTGACATGGGCAGTCGCGACAAAAAAGTGAGCTGCTCCTTGTCGAGTTGCCGACGTGTCCAGTCGATCACTTCGCGCGCCTGTGGCGCCATCGTTGGCGGGGGGCCCGCGACGACTGCGCAGTCGTGGTTGCCCATCACGGCGATGGCGCCCTGTCTCACGTGCTCCATGACGAAATCGACCACCCAGCTGGGTTCTGGGCCATAACCCACCAAGTCGCCCAGGAAGGCGAGGCGCTGCGCTCCTTGAGTCGCAGAATGCACCATGACCGCTTCGACCGCGTCGCGGTTGGCATGCAAGTCGGTGATGAGGGCGAGCTTCATGGTGATGCTCGTATCGTAAGAGACTGCGCCCGCTTGATGGGCTTTTGGCAGGCATCCAGATGCAGGTGCCTACGCTCGGCCCATCCCCAACAAATCTATCCGATCCGACCGAGAAGCAAGTACTCCATCAGCGCTTTTTGTACGTGCATCCGGTTCTCGGCCTCGTCCCACACCACCGATTGCGGACCGTCGATGACGGCCGCTTCCACCTCTTCCCCGCGATGCGCCGGCAGGCAGTGCATGAAGAGCGCGTCGGCTTGCGCGGCGGCCATCATCTCCGTGTCGACGCACCAGTCAGCGAAGGCTTTCATGCGCGCTTCGTTTTCTGCTTCATAGCCCATGCTGGTCCACACGTCGGTGGTGACGAGATGGGCGCCGCGGCAGGCGTCGAGCGGGTTCTTGAACACCTTGACGCAGCCGGAGTTGGTCACGCCCGCTACCTTCGCATCGATCTCGTACCCCGTCGGCGTACTCACGTGCAGCGTGAAGCCGAGGATGTCAGCCGCCTGCAGCCAGGTGTTGGCCATGTTGTTGCCGTCGCCGACCCAGGCCACCACCTTGCCCGCGATGCTGCCGCGGTGTTCGATGTAGGTGAAGATGTCCGCGAGGATCTGGCAGGGGTGGTATTCGTTGGTGAGGCCGTTGATCACCGGGACGCGCGAATTCGCGGCAAAGCCTTCGATCTTGGTCTGCTCGAAGGTGCGAATCATCACGATGTCGACCATGCGGCTGATGACTCGAGCGCTGTCTTCCACCGGCTCGGCGCGGCCCAACTGGCTGTCGCCGGCGGTGAGGTTCACCACCGAACCGCCCATCTGGTACATGCCCGCTTCGAAACTCACGCGAGTGCGTGTGCTTGCCTTCTCGAAGATCATCGCCAGCGTGCGGTCAACGAGCGGTGTGTACTTCTCGTAGTTCTTGAAGCGCTTTTTGATGATGCCGGTGCGCTCGAAGAGGTACGCGTATTCCTCGGCGCGGAAGTCCTTGAACTGCAGGTAGTGCTTGATCAGGCTCATTCCTGGTTTCATTTTTTCTGAGTGGATGAGAGGAAGACCTTGATCAGCGGGCACAGGATCGCGACGATCTGCTCAGCTTCCGAGGCGCTCAGGACAAGTGGTGGTACGAGGCGGATCACGCGGTCTGCGGTGACGCTGATCATCAAGCCCGCTTCGGCCGCACGGCCGAGCAACTCGCCGCAGGGGCGATCAAGTTCGATCCCGATCATCAAGCCCTGGCCGCGGATTTCCACGATGCCCGATTCGCCCTGCAGTTCGCGCTGCAAGCCGGCACGCAACACCTCGCCGACGGTGGCTGCGTTGTCGAGCAACTTGTCCTCTTCCATGATGGTTAGCGTTTCGATGCCTGCACGCATGGCGAGCGGATTGCCGCCAAAGGTCGTGCCGTGATTGCCCGCGCCAAGCACATTGGCAGCGCGCGGACCACAGACGATCGCACCCACCGGCACACCCGAGCCCAGGCCCTTGGCCAGGGGCATCACGTCGGGCTTGATTCCCGCCCACTGATGTGCGAACCATTTGCCCGTGCGGCCAATCCCGCATTGCACTTCATCCAGCATCAGCAGCCAGCCCTTCTCGTCACAGATGCGGCGCACTGCCCGCAGATACTCGACCTTGGCGGGGTTGATGCCCCCTTCGCCTTGAATCACTTCGAGGAACACAGCGACGACGTTCGGGTTGCTCGCCGCAACCTCCTCGATTGCTGCGACGTCATTCAGGGGAACGCGCACGAACCCTTCGACGAGCGGGCCGAATCCGGCCTGCACCTTTGGGTTGCCAGTGGCCGACAGGGTGGCGATCGAGCGGCCATGGAAGGCCTTTTCGTAGACGATGATTTCGGGCCTGTCGATGCCCTTGTCATGACCATATTTGCGCGCGATCTTGAGTGCGCCTTCGTTGGCTTCGAGACCGCTGTTGCAGAAGAATGCATTGGTAAGGCCGGAGATTTCGCACAGCTTGGCGGCGAGCTTCTCCTGCAGCGGCGCGGCGTAGTAATTGGAGGTATGGATCAGCTTGCCGATCTGCTCCTGCAGCGCCGGTACAAGTTTGGGATGCGCGTGGCCAAGAGTGTTGACGGCAATGCCGCCCAGCCCGTCGAGGTACTTTTTCCCGTCGGTGTCCCACACCCAGCAGCCTCGGCCATGCGACAAGGCCAGCGGCAGACGGCCGTAGGTCTTCATCACATGGGGTTCAGGGGCTACTGGCAATTTTTCAGGGGCGTTCATCTAGCGGGCTCCGCGGTGACGACTGAGGAATGAATGTCAGGGTTGATCGCAAGCAGCAGCGATGAATCTACCGCTGTGCCGCGTCGAATGATTCTAAGGGTCCGCTTCAAGATGCGCTTCGAGAGCAAGCGAGCAGCCGACACTGAGGCTTGACGCGACACTAGGGAGATGGGTGCCAGAGACTTCACATTCAATCGTCCTGAGACGCAGCACAAACACGGCACAATACCGCCTGCCGCTCGACACCCGCTGCGCGTCGAGCCTTCTTCCTGGGCCGCGACGACAGCCCGACTCACGAATGACCGACCCCAAGCCTCGCCAAGTCTTCATCCAGGGAATTACCCAGGACGGAAAGACCTTCAGGCCGAGCGATTGGGCCGAACGTCTGTGCGGCGCGATGTCGTGCTTCCGGCCCGAAGGCGCGCCGCGCGGCATCGGCTCCTTCATCGGCTATTCACCGTACTGTGTTCCGCAGGTGATTAACGGCGTGAAGTGCGTGATCGTGACTGAAAAGTTGCGCGAGATAGAGCCGATGGCGTGGGACTTCGTCATCAACTTCGCAAGGGACAACAAACTGCAATACAGCGAAGCTTGTTTGTTGCCTGATCCGGGCAAGTAGCACAACCAGTGCCGGCCGTGTATCCCAAGCCTGTCGAAGGAGCCCACGTGGGCCACTTGAACTAATTTGATTGATGCCCAAGTGGGTGAGTGCGCTTCGCTTTTCCCGCGCTGGCTACAGGGTACCGATACCGGAAGACGCAAAGAAAAGGGCTCGCGATGCGAGCCCTATTCTGTCCACCTGGATTTGCTTGCTGATCAGGCTGCGGCGGTGAGGGCCTTGACCTTGGCAGCGAGGCGGCTCTTGTGGCGAGCGGCCTTGTTCTTGTGGAAGATGCCCTTGTCGGCCACCGAGTCGATAACGCTCTGGGCGGACTGGAACAGTTCGGTGGCTTTGGCCTTGTCGCCGGTGGCAACGGCCTTTTGAACGTTCTTGATGACAGTTCGGAACTTGGAGCGTAGCGCCGTGTTGGCGGCGTTCAGCTTGACATCTTGGCGGACGCGCTTGCGACCAGATGCAATGCGAACCGTCTTCTTCTTGACTTTGGAGGAGGTGGCCATGCTAGAGCTTTTAATCCAGGTGGATGCATCGCGCAGATGCAAATGGGGCAAAGATGAGGAGTATAGCATCCGCCTCGCCCCTGCAAAGCGACAACCTGGAACGTTGGTAAGCGCTTTCTATAATTGCCCGCTCTCGCCAGACACGCCACGACTCGGGGCCGCCCGAAGAATGAATGAACCTGCTTCGGACTGCTTCCACCGTCTCGCTCTTGACCCTCGCCTCCCGCATTACTGGCATGGTGCGTGAATCCCTCGTGGCGGCTGCATTTGGCGCCACTGGCTGGGGGGATGCTTATCAAGTTGCCTTCCGAATTCCCAACCTGCTTCGTCGGCTGTTTGCCGAAGGCGCGTTTTCTCAGGCCTTCGTTCCCATCCTCGCCGATACCCGCACGCGGGAGGGCGAGGGGGTCACGCACCGCTTAGTGAATGCAGTGGCCACCATTCTCTTCTGGGCACTGCTCGTGACCTGCGCCATTGGCATCATCGGCGCGCCGGTGCTCGTGTGGGCCATGGGCTCAGCGCTCAAGGAGTTTGACGGCGCTATCGCGATGACCCGGATCATGTTCCCCTACATCGCCTGTATGTCGCTGGTGGCATTGTCGGCAGGCATTCTCAACACGTGGAGGCACTTCGCTGTGCCCGCAGCCACGCCGGTGCTTCTCAATCTGTCGGTGATTGCTGCCGCATGGTTGCTGGTGCCCCAATTCAGGCACTGGGGAATAGAGCCAGCCTATGCGCTCGCGACCGGAGTGATGCTCGGTGGCATCCTGCAATTGGCTGTGCAAATTCCGGCATTGATCCGAATCGGATGCCTGCCGCACATCGGACTCAGCCTCGGGGCGCTCAAGGCTGCGTGGATACATCCGGGCGTGCAGCGTGTGTTGCGCCAAATGCTCCCGGCGCTCATCGGAGTTTCTGTGGCGCAACTGTCGATGATGATCAACACGCAAATCGCCACCCATGTTGGTGTTGGCGCGGTCTCGTGGCTGACCTGGGCCGACCGGTTGATGGAGTTCCCGACTGCGTTGCTCGGCGTTGCCCTCGGAGTCGTTTTGCTGCCACAGTTGGCCGCTGCCCAGGCCAAGAACGACCCGGCTTCGTATTCCGATCTTCTCGACTGGGGCTTGCGCCTCGTGCTGCTGTTGGCCTTTCCCTGCGCTGTTTCGCTGCTGGTATTTCCGAAGGCGCTGATCGCGGTGCTGTACCACTACGGCGCCGTAACGCCAGGCGATGTTCAGCAGGCGATGTACGCGCTGATGGGTTACGGCGTCGGCCTCATGGGCCTCGTCGGTGTGAAGGTGCTTGCGCCCGGCTTCTACGCTCGACAAGACATTCGCACACCCGTCAGGATAGCGGTTGCCGTGCTCGTGCTTACGCAGGTGATGAATGCCATCTTTGTGCCTTACCTCGGCCATGCCGGCTTGGCGCTGTCTATCGGCCTTGGAGCGACGATCAATGCCATATGGTTGTTCTACGGCCTGCGCAAGCGCGGCACTTATGCGCCGATACCGGGGTGGGGAACCTTCACCCTGCGCGTCATGGTGGCAAGCGCCGTTTTGGGCGGTTTTTTGTGGTGGACGGGCCAGCACATCAATTGGACCGGCCTCGGCGAGCACAAATGGACACGCATCGGCCTTGTTGCCGCGTGCCTGTCGGGGGCGGCGGCACTGTATTTCGGCACCTTGCAAGCCAGTGGGATGAAGTTACGCGAGTTCGCCCGGCGCGGCTAAACTGAGTTGATGTCCGAGCCGTTGCAATTCTTGGCGCCGACCGCGCTGGAGTATTTTTCCGCGCTGGTCGCGGAAGATGCGAGCCTGTCTCTCATTGAGGCCGCGGCATCCATCGCGCAAGACGACTACCCGGACCTCGACACCCAGACTGTTTTGGCCGAAATCGACACCATGGCTGACCGGCTCAAGCGCCGCATTCCGGCCGACGCCGTGCCTGTGCAACGTCTTCGATGGCTCAACCGCTACTTCTTTCAAGAGCTTGGTTTCGCTGGGAACGTCAACGACTACTACGACCCGCGCAACAGCTACTTGCACACAGTGCTGGACACCAGGCGCGGCATTCCCATCACCCTTGCGGTGCTTTATATCGAGTTCGCCACGCAAATTGGTCTCACTGCGCGAGGGGTGTCGTTCCCGGGGCATTTCCTTATCAAGCTGCGCATGCACACAGGAAAACAGCATGGCGAGGTGGTCATCGATCCCTTCACGGGCCATTCCCTGTCGCGCGAGGAACTCGACGAGTTGCTTGGGCCCTACAAGCGCAGCCACGGACTCATGGGCGACTTCGACGCCCCGCTAGGACTCTTCCTGCAGGCGGCGCCGCCACGCGACGTGCTCGCACGCATGCTGCGCAACCTCAAGGAAATCCATCGCACCACCGAAGACTGGACGCGCTTGCTGGCTGTGGCCAACCGTCTCGTGATCCTGTTGCCGCACGCTTTCGAAGAACGGCGAGATAGGGGTCTCGTGCTGGCCGAACTCGGCCACTACCCACAGGCGGTAGAAGACATCACCGTCTACTTGGAGCGCCGCCCCGATGCCGAGGACCATGCCGCGCTGACGGCCCGCGTGGCCGAGCTGCGCGACGCCGGCTGGCCTCGACTGCATTGAACCCTCGGCTCAAGACCGTAGAATTTCGGCCAATTGCGGCGGACACAAGCCGCGCAGCACACATAGGCCGCTGCATTCCGGCCTTATCGTCCGCTCGATGAACCTTTCTTCCGCACAACGCCGTTCCTTGTCCTGGATTGCGCTTGGCCTGCTCGGGCTGGGTCTGCTCTGGCTGCTGGCGCCCGTGCTCACGCCCTTCCTGATCGGTGCGGTGCTCGCCTATGCCCTGCATCCGCCGGTGGAGCGCATGGCTCGGCGCGGCGTGCCGCGGGCCATCGCGGTAACAGTGGTCGAAATCACCATGCTGGTCGTGCTGCTGGCAGTGCTGCTGCTCGTCGTGCCCATCCTTTCGAAAGAGCTGCCCCTGTTGCGCGAGCAGATTCCGCGGCTCGTCACGGGCCTCAACACGACGTTCGAGCCTTGGCTCGCACAGTTCGGCATCCACGTTGCGCTCGATATCGACAGCATCCAGAAGTTCGCGTTGAAATACCTCAATGCGAACATCGAGGACTGGCTTCTCACGATCCTGAGCTCGGCGCGGATCGGCGGCAGCATCATGCTCACCATCATCGGCACAGTGGTGCTTGTGCCGGTCGTGCTGTTCTACCTTCTGATGGACTGGGCACGGCTCACGCTTCGCGTGCAGGAGTTAGTGCCGCCCCGCCTGCGCCCGGGCTTTTTTGGTTTCATGCGCGAGTGCGACACGGTGCTCGGCCAATATCTACGCGGACAATTGCTCGTGATGCTCGCCATGGCGATCTTCTATAGCATGGGCCTTGCGCTCTTTCGCTTCGATCTGGCCGTGCCGGTAGGCGTGTTCACCGGTCTTGCGATGTTCATTCCCTACGTCGGCTTCGGCCTCGGCATGCTGCTCGCGTTGCTGGCCGGCGTACTTCAGTTTTCGAGCTGGTACGGCGCCATTGCGGTGCTCATCGTTTTCGGCCTTGGTCAGATGCTCGAAGGCTTCTACCTCACGCCGCGACTCGTGGGAGAGCGCATCGGCCTGAGCCCGCTCGCGGTGATCTTCGCTCTGCTAGCCTTTGGCCACATCTTCGGCTTCGCGGGCGTGCTCGTGGCACTGCCTGTAAGTGCCATGCTCGTCGTCGCCACGTCGCGGATTCGTGGGTGGTACGTGCAAAGCCGTCTCTACGGAGCCTGAGGGATGAAGCAGATTCCGCTCGCTCTCAGCCCCGATATCTCACGAAGCTTCGAGACCTTCGTGTCTGGCGCCAACGCGATGGCGCTGGAGCATCTGCTTGCGGTTCATGCCGGTTCGGCCCCGTTGTACCTGTGGGGCCCATCGGGCAGCGGCAAGTCGCATCTTCTGCAGGCGCTCGCCCAGCGCTTTCAGAGGCAAGGCGGGCTGGTGGGGGCGTTCACGGCGGGAGATCCGGCGCCGTGGGCAGTGGATGAAAACCGCGCGCTCATCGTCTTTGACTCTTGCGATCTCTTCGACGCCGACCAGCAGCAGGCCGCCTTCGCGCTCTTCGTCGACGCGACCACGCGCGGAATCCCCATTGCCGCAGCCGGTCGCGTGCCGCCGGTGGACTTGCCGCTTCGCGACGACCTGCGCACACGCCTTGGGTGGGGCCACGTGCTTGCAATCCAGCCGCTGTCCGAGGCCGAGACGCGTGCCGCGCTGCGGCGCGAAGCCGACCGTCGCGGACTTTTTCTGTCGGATGATGTGATGGACTATTTGCTCACGCGCTTTGCCCGCGACCTCAAGTACCTCATGACCCTGCTCGACGGCCTCGACGAATACGCGCTCGTCAACAAGCGCGCCATTACCGTGCCCCTGCTCAAGCAGATGCTCGCGTCGCAAGGGCAGCCATGAATCTGTGCCTCTTCGATCTCGACGACACGTTGATCCCGCTCGACTCCGACCACGCCTGGGGCGAGTTCATCACAGGTCTCGGCTGGGTCGATGAAGCCGTATTTCGTCGGCGCAACGACGAGTTCTTCGAAGCCTACAAAGTCGGCAAGCTCGACGTGCATGCCTACATCGATTTCGCGACGCAGCCCTTGCGCGCCCGATCGGTCGAAGAAGCCGCTGCCGCGCACGCGAAGTTCATGGCCGAGGTCATCACCCCAAAGATGCACGACAAGGCTCGAGCCCTTGTCAAGCAGCACATCGACCAAAGCGACCTGGTGGCGCTAGTCACGGCGACCAATGAGTTCATCACTGCCCCCATTGCCAGAGCCTTCGGCATCGCCGATCTGATCGCGATTCGGCTCGAACGCGGGCCGGGGGGTACTATCACGGGCCGCATCGACGGCGTGCCGAGCTATCGCGAAGGCAAAGTGAGACGGGTCGAGCAATGGCTGGCCGAGCGAGGCGTGCACTGGAGCGACTTCGAACGCACCAGCGTCTACAGCGACTCGACGAATGACCTGCCCCTGCTCGAGCGAGCCACTCATCCCGTCGCGACGAATCCTTCGCCGGCGCTGGAAGCCATCGCCAGAGAACGTGGTTGGCGCATCCTGAACCTATTCACATGATCAAGAAGTTCATAGACAAGCTCCTGGGAAAGACGCCCGCGTCCAGCAACGGCAAGGTTAAGCTCACGCCCAAGGGCAAACGCAAGGAAGTGACCAAGGACGAGCACAACATCGACCTTTCGCTCGTCGACGAACGTGCCGTCAAGGTAGTGCAGACACTGGCAGACGCTGGTTTCGAGGCCTACATCGTGGGCGGCGCGGTGCGCGACCTGCTGTTGGGTCTGCGCCCCAAGGACTTCGACGTGGCGACGAATGCAACGCCCGAAGAGGTGAAGGCCCTGTTCCGACGCGCGTTCATCATCGGTCGGCGCTTTCGCATCGTGCACGTGGTGTTCGGCCGCGGCCGCGACCACGAGGTGATTGAAGTCTCGACCTTCCGAGCGATGATGGATATGTCGGCTGCCGACACCGTCAGCGGCAATGAGAAGACGTCGAAGAGCGAACTGGCCGGCAAGACCCATGTCATCGACGCCGAAGGCCGGGTGCTGCGCGACAACGTTTGGGGACCGCAGATTGAAGACGCCGCGCGGCGCGACTTCACAGTCAACGCCATGTATTACGACCCCCAGCGCGAAATCGTGGTTGACTACCACGGCGGCATCAAGGACGCGAAGAAAAAGGTCTTGCGCATGATCGGCGACCCGGAGACCCGCTACCGCGAAGACCCGGTGCGCATCATCCGCGTCGTGCGTTTCGCTGCCAAGCTCGGTTTCGAGATCGAACCCAAGACACGTGTACCCATCCAGGCCATGGCTGGACTGCTGGACAACGTGCCGCAGTCACGCATGTTCGACGAGATGATCAAGCTTCTGCAGACAGGGCATTCGCTCGCGAGCCTGGAAGAGCTGCGCAAGCAGGGTTTGCATCGTGGCATTTTCCCCATTCTCGACGTTGTGCTCGACGAGGCGCATCGTCACGATGGGCGCGAGAAGTTCGTCCAAATGGCTCTTTCTGATACAGATCGCCGTGTCGGCGAGAACAAGCCGGTCGCACCAAGTTTCATGCTTGCCTGCATGTTGTGGCACGATGTGCTTGACCGTTGGCAAAAGTTCAAAGCCAAGGGTGAGGCGCCGTTCCCGGCACTGCAGCAGGCCATCGATGCGGTGTTCGATGCGCGCATCGGCGACATCTCAGGCCGTGGCAAGCTCGCAGGCGACATGCGCGAGATCTGGATGATGCAGCCTCGCTTCGAGCGCCGCGCAGGCAGCACGCCGTTCACTCTGGTCGAGCAGCCGCGCTTTCGCGCCGGCTTCGATTTCCTGCGCTTGCGCGCTGACGCGGGCGAAACGGACGGCACGTTGGCCGAATGGTGGGAAGATTTTTCCATGGGCGACGACGAAGAGCGTCGCGCATTGATCGAGGTCGCCAAAGAGCAGGACCACGCCCGCCGCGCCAGTCACGCAGCCGCGGGCGGCAGGTCGAGCGGGGTCGGCGGTGAAAGCGGGGCAGGCGAGGGCGGCGATCCGGCGAAGAAGCGGCGGCGTCGTCGCCGCAAGCCGGGAGGCGGTACGCAGGGTGGCCCGTCCAGCACGGCTCCTGCAACCTCCGAGCATTAGAGGTCAGCGGGCATGTGAACGATGGGCGCACAGCACATCGACAAGGTCGTGCTGACCTGCATTGGACTGGGTGCCAACCTGGGCGATGCCGGTGCGGTATTGCGCTCCGCGCAAGATGCTCTGGCGGCATTGCCGATGAGCTCTTTCGTCGCCGTGTCGCCGCTCTATCGAAGTGCTCCGATCGATGCGACCGGTCCCGACTACCTGAACGCCGTCGCCTTGCTTCGAACGACGCTTGACGCCTATGTCTTGCTGCATAAGTTGCAGCAGATTGAATTCGACCATGGTCGTGAACGCAGCATCCGCAACGCGCCGCGCACGCTGGATCTCGACCTCTTGCTGTACGGTGCCGAGTCCATTGCCACGCACGAACTCACGGTGCCACACCCGCGAATGCACGAACGTGCCTTCGTTCTGCGACCCTTGCTCGATGTCCTGCCTTCGGCATCGATTCCCGGCCTTGGTGCTGCCGCTGGCTTCCTGCCCCGAGTCGCCGATCAACGCATTACTCGAATGACCCCATGATTACCTTGCCGATTTCAGTCCAGACGACGCTGCTGCTCGTTGCATCGAACATCTTCATGACCTTCGCTTGGTACGGCCACCTCAAGAATCTCAATGACAAGCCTTGGTTCATCGCCGCACTGGTGAGCTGGGGCATAGCCCTTTTTGAGTATCTGCTTCAGGTGCCCGGCAATCGCATCGGCTATGGCGGCGGACTCACGCTCGCGCAGTTGAAGATCATGCAGGAGGTGATCACCCTTGCGGTGTTCGTGCCCTTCGCCATGGTCTTCATGAACCAGCCCTTCAAGACGGATTTCATCTGGGCGGGGCTGTGCCTTGTGGCTGCTGTCTACTTTGTCTTCCGCAGCGCATGACGAACCTGCTCGATCGATTCGGCCACATCGCCATCGAAGGGCCTATTGGGGTTGGAAAGAGCTCGCTCGCTCGGCGGCTGGGCGCGCATCTTCGCGCCGATCTGCTGCTGGAGAGGGCGGAAGAGAATCCTTTTCTGGAGCGCTTCTACCGCGACCAGCGGGCCTATGCGTTCCAGACACAGCTGTCCTTTCTGTTCCAGCGTGTGAAGCAGATGCAGGATCTCGCCCAGCCAGGTATGTTCTCGCGCGGCATCGTCAGCGACTTCATATTCGCCAAGGACGCCCTGTTCGCACGGCTGAATCTCGACGACGAGGAATACCGTCTCTACACGCAAATCCATGCCCAGATGGAACAAGGCTTGCCCAAGCCCGATCTCATCGTCTGGCTGCAGGCCGAGCCGACGACCTTGATCGAGCGCATTCGGCGGCGCGGTATTGCCATGGAGCAAAGCGTGTCAGAGGCCTACCTGACACGACTGTGCGACGCCTACATCGAACATTTTCGAAGCCATGTGGGTTCACCCGTTCTGACGGTCGTCACCGAAGACTTCAATCCAGTCGATCGTCCCGAAGACTTCGAGTTGCTGCTGGAGAGTCTCGAGGGGCAGCGCGGCGTGCTCGATTCTTCGGGCGTCGACTTGAGTGCCGAGGCGAAATCCGGCTGAACTACACTGCGCGGGTTTCAAAAACGATGACCGCGCGTCGCCCTGATGCGCATCGCGCGAGAGCGAGGAGATCTGATGCTGTTTGGCAAGCTGCTGCCGCGTGAAGGCAACTTCTTCGAGTTGTTCAACCAGCATGGCGCTTTTATCGTCGAAGGCGCCCGTGCCTTCATTCTGCTGATTCAGAACTACAGCGACCTGAGCCTTCGGGAAAAGTACGCGCAGGAGGTCGGCAACGCTGAGCGGCAGGCAGACCGGATCACCGCCGAGGTGAACCGGCTCTTGCACAAGACCTTCATCACGCCCATCGATCGCGAGCAAATCCACAGCCTGATCAACGCAATGGACGACATTCTTGATTTGCTGCAGGATGCGACCGAGACCATGTCGCTCTACGATGTGCGCGCCATGACTGAAGACATCATGCGACTCGGCGACCTGAGCGTGAAGTGCTGCGAACGCGTGCAGCATGCGGTGTCGCTGTTGCCCAAGCTCAATGACCATGCCACTGCGGCCGCGGCAATCAAGACCTGCGAAGAGATCGACAAACTCGAGTCCGACGCGGACCGCGTGATGCGCTCCGCCATGTCACATTTGTTCCGTGAAGAGACGGACGTGCGTGAGTTGATCAAGCTCAAGGCCATCTACGAACAGCTCGAGTCGATTTCAGACCGATGCGAGGACGTTGCCAACCTCATCGAGGGCGTGGTCCTCGAGAATTCCTGAACCCGCAGCGTCCTTTCCATATGAACAACATCCAGGCTGCGTTCTGGGTCGTAGCGCTGCTGGTCGTGCTGGCAGTAGCGTTCGACTTCATGAATGGCTTTCACGACGCGGCGAACTCCATTGCTACGGTTGTCTCCACAGGCGTCCTGAAGCCGCAGCAGGCCGTCGTGTTCGCGGCCTTCTTCAACGTCGTTGCCGTCTCCGTTTTTCAGCTGAAAGTCGCCGCCACCGTGGGCAAGGGCATCGTTTTGCCCGGTGTCGTAGATCATCACGTGGTGTTCGGCGCGCTCGTGGGGGCGCTGGTGTGGAACATCGTGACATGGCTTTTCGGCATTCCGTCGAGCTCGTCGCACGCGCTAATCGGCGGCATCGTCGGTGCCGTCCTTGCGAAAGCGGGGGCGAGCTCACTCATCGCCGCCGGCATCTTGAAGACCGTGCTCTTCATCTTCCTGTCGCCCCTGCTCGGCTTCCTGCTCGGATCGATCCTGATGGTTATCGTCGCGAACCTGTTCCGCCGATCCTCGCCGCTGCGTGTGGACAACTGGTTCAGGCGATTGCAGCTCGTCTCAGCAGGCCTCTACAGCCTCGGGCATGGCGGCAATGACGCGCAAAAGACCATCGGCATCATCTGGATGCTGCTGCTTGCCACCGGCTATGCCGCGTCGGGCGACAAGTTGCCGCCGATATGGGTCATCTGGGTCTGCTACGTGGCGATTGGCCTGGGCACGATGTTCGGCGGCTGGCGCATCGTCAAGACCATGGGCCAGAAGATCACCAAACTCAAGCCCGTGGGGGGCTTTTGCGCTGAAACCGGCGGCGCCATCACGCTCTTCATTGCAACGGCGCTTGGCGTGCCGGTGTCGACCACTCACACCATTACCGGCGCGATTGTCGGCGTTGGTTCGACTCAGCGTGCGTCGGCGGTCCGCTGGGGGGTGGCGGGAAACATCGTGTGGGCTTGGATTTTCACAATCCCCGCTTCGGCTTTCGTCGCTGCAATCGCCTACTGGATGGGTCTCATGATCTTTGCCTGACTGAAGAGGCTGAGAGTAATTCGATCGTGCCCGCTCATCAGGGAAAGACCCCTGATAGTCGTTGCAAATGCTCCATAGCACGAGCTATGGCTGCGCCTTGCGGCTAGATCAGGCACGTTTTGACGCGCTGCTCGGACACGCGTCACTGGCTCAGTTTGCGCCCCTCTTCAATCTGGTGCTCGAAAAAGCGCTGGCAGCTGAAGGCGATGGTGGCCATCAGCACGCCAGCGCCGACCATGAGGGCGATGATCACGCCGATGATTACTGCCCAACTGCTCCTGGACGCCGGGCCTCGTGGGTTGAAGCGGGCATCCCACTTCTCATCAGGCGTGAGGCCATACACAATTGCCGTCAACATGGCGGCGGCAATGCTGCTGCCGATCAGCGGAATCAGGACCCAGGATAGTGGGTCGTCCTGGCCGAACTGCTGCACGCGCTCGAGCCCGTACAGCCCGAGGAACGTCGGCAGCGGATACAGCCAGCCCCAGACGTCGCGAAAGCCATGCAGGTAGAAGCGATGCAGGCCGACGCTTCCAAAGACGAGCGCGATCCAGGTCGCCAAGCTCTTCGACTTCCTCATACCAGGTCGACCGGTGCGGTGCTGTCTGACAGGCCGAGGCCACGCTGCATCATCACCACGTCTAGCCATCGGCCGAATTTCCAACCGGCAGACTTGATGAATCCGGTTTGCTCAAAACCAAGGGTTCGATGCACGCCGATTGAGCCGGTGTTGGAGGAATCGCCAATGACGGCCAACATCTGCCGGGCGCCGCGGGCCTCACATTGCGACATCAGTTCGGTCAATAGCATTTTGCCCACACCCCGACCCTGGGCATCCTTTGAGAGATAGATGGAATCCTCGAGGCAAAACCGATAGGCCTTGCGTGGCCGGAAGTGGTTGGCGTAGGCGTAGCCCAGAACTTGGTCTTCGCACTCGGCCACCAGCCATGGCAAGCCTTTGCGCAACACGTCCTCCCGCCGGCGGGTCATTTGCGTGAGGTCGGGGGCTTCTAGTTCGAAGGTGCCCGTGCCGTTCATCACGTTCCAAGCGTAGACGGCGGTGATGGCGGGCAAATCAGTGAAGGTGCTCGGGCGAATCAGCAGAGACGGGGGCATAGAAATATGCTTCGGATGGTTCTGGAGTTTATAATGCTTGGTTTCGGTGACGGCCAACTCCATAAGAGGCGGCGTATCTACGACACCGAAGGTCGACGAAGTGGGGTAATGGTGCCGTACTCGTCATCGATCTGCTCGCCCTGAGTGTCTCCTGGTGCGGTGGATGTTTTCACAATTCAAGGAAACAACATGGTCGTGATTCGACTCGCACGCGGCGGCGCCAAGAAGCGTCCTTTTTTCAACATCGTCGTTGCCGACTCGCGCATTCGACGCGATGGCCGCTTCATCGAGCGCGTAGGCTTCTACAACCCCGTGGCCGCCGGTGCCGAGCAGCCGCTGCGTGTGGCATTCGACCGCGTCGCTTACTGGGCAAGCCAAGGCGCCCAGCTGTCACCGACGGTCGCTCGCTTGGTGGCGCAAGCCAAGGCTGCGGCCTGAGCCCCGCAGATTCATCATCGGTGGTTTCGGTGTCGCAAGCCTTCGGGGATGCCCCCGCCTGGCCTGAAGACGCTGTCGAGGTCGGTCGCATTCTCGACGCCTGGGGCGTCAAGGGCTGGGTGCGCATCCAGCCCTTTGCGGCCGACCCGCAGGCGCTGTTTTCTTCGCGTCGTTGGTTTTTGAAGCCGCCCGAGGGCAATGGCCCGAGGCGGCCTGCATCAGCGGACACGATTCCTTCGTTCCTCAAGATCTCCCAAGTCAAGCGCCACGGTGACGGCGTTTTGATGCTCGCGCAAGAAGTCGACAGCCGCGATGCTGCCGAGACGCTTCGAGGTGCGCGCATTTTTATTTCTCGCTCGAGTTTTCCAAGCATCGATCCCGATGAGTTCTATTGGGTGGATCTCATCGGCCTGACAGTCGTGAACCTCCAGGGCGTAGCGCTGGGGCTGGTGGTGGGTCTCATTGACACTGGTCCGCACAGTGTCTTGCGCATCAATCCACCTGGCGTGGACCCGAAATGCGAGGTTGCCGAACGCTTGGTGCCCTTCGTCGGCGCCTACGTGATTGATGTGAGCCTTTCCGATCGGCGCATTACCGTCGATTGGGGGCTCGACTACTGATCGGGCCTCCGTGCGCTTCGATGTCATCACGCTCTTTCCGGAGTTGTTCACGCCGCACTTAACTCACGGAGTTACGCGCCGTGCTTTTGAGTCGGGGCAAGTCGGTGTTCACCTCTGGCAATTGCGCGATTTCGCCGAGGACAACTATCGCCGGGTCGACGACCGGCCCTACGGTGGTGGTCCGGGCATGGTGATGCTGGTCGAGCCGTTACAACGAGCGCTTGCTGCTGTTCGGCGAGTTCGTGCAGATTCTGCACCTGTTGTTCATTTCACGCCCACAGGCCGCCGGATCGACCAGCAAGTCGTGACGGAATTCGCCGCCGGTCCCGGCGCAATCCTGCTGTGCGGGCGGTACGAGGGGATTGATCAGAGGTTCCTTGATCGACACGTCGATATCGAGTTGAGTCTTGGCGATTTCGTGCTTTCGGGCGGTGAGTTGCCCGCGCTGGCCCTACTCGACACCGTGGCTCGCCTTCAGGAGGGGGTGCTGGGTGATGCGCGGTCGCACCGGCAGGACAGCTTTTCCGACGGCCTGCTTGACTGTCCGCACTTCAGCCGGCCGGAGGTGCTAACGAGTGGAGGCGATGCCGAACCGGTTCCGCCCGTCCTCCTGTCGGGCCACCACGCCGACATCGCCTGTTGGCGACGCGAGCGCTCGCTCGAACTGACGGCTCGGCGTCGGCCCGATTTGATTGCCGCCGCCCGCGCTGCCGGAAAGCTCACGAAGGCTGACGAGATTTACCTTACTAGTCTTCGGTTATAATTAAAAGCTTTTCGATCCTCTGCCAAGCCTGAGCCCTTAGCTCGAGCCGACCTTGATGGGGTCATATTTCAACACTGCGTTGGCATGATCACACGGAGAAATCATGGACCTGATCCAGACCCTTGAGCAAGAAGAAATTGCTCGCTTGAACAAAACTATCCCGGCTTTCGCGCCCGGCGACACGGTTATCGTCAACGTGAACGTCGTCGAAGGCACCCGAAAGCGAGTGCAGGCCTATGAAGGCGTAGTGATCGCCAAGCGCAACCGTGGGCTGAACTCCAGCTTCATCGTTCGGAAGATCTCCAGTGGTGAAGGCGTGGAACGTACGTTCCAGATCTACAGCCCGCTGATAGCCTCAATTGAAGTCAAGCGCCGCGGAGACGTCCGCCGTGCCAAGTTGTACTACCTGCGCAGTCGCTCGGGCAAGTCGGCTCGAATCAAAGAAAAGCTGGCCTGAAGGGTATTCACCGATGTGCAAAAGCCGCCTCCCGAGGCGGCTTTTTGTTGTGCGCCCAGCATGGGCGCGATCTTCGGGGTGGAAGTGCCCGGCCGAGCTGGCCACAGTGAGGCAAGTGAAGCGCAACTGCGCGAGGGTGACCGAACGTGGGGAGGAAGCGTGGAGCGTAAACCGCGAGCCG
>Ga0070663_100000545_pt1 | contig 19990 bp, 25 predicted proteins | sample KBSC63metaG_FD_65646 | JGI IMG/M metagenome (GOLD analysis project Ga0070663, IMG submission 65646) | Corn rhizosphere microbial communities from Kellogg Biological Station, Michigan, USA - KBS C6-3 metaG | ecosystem: Host-associated > Plants > Roots > Rhizosphere > Soil ...
TTCCCGCGTCACACCACCCGGAACTTCAGGCAGCCCACCAGAAGGAATGGTCACCGACAAATAGTCGCACAACCCGCGATCGGTATCACGTACCGACACGCAGGATCTAGCCCTGTAGTACTAGCCGCTCGGGCGGGCTCGCGGTGGCGCAGGCCAGGCCACGTCGTCGATGGCCAGCCATGGGGCCGTGGCCAGCGTCGCCGGTGTCAGGCCGGTGATCGCCCGGGCTTCGCGGTGGAGGTGGGACTGGTCCGCGTAGCCGCTCAGGGCCGCCACACTCGACGCCGGGTGGCCTGCCGCCAGGAGGTGGGCCGCGTGGTCGAAGCGGACCAGTCCGGCCGCTCGCTTGGGCGTCAGGCCGAACTGGGCGCGGAAGCGGGACCACAGGCGCTGGCGGCTCCAGCCGACCTCCTCGGCCAGGCCGTCGATCCGCACCCGGCCACGCGCGGCCAGCGTCCGGTGCCAGGCCCGGGCGACCTCCGGCTCGACCCGGGGCGGAGCCGTCGCCAGGCGGCGGGCGAGCAGGTCCGTCGCGATCGCGAAGCGCTCGTCCCACGTCGGGGCCACGCGCAGGCGCTCCTCCGTTCGTTCGGCGTCGCGTCCCCAGACCTCCTCCAGGGTGGCCACCGCGCCGGTGAGCTCGGCCGAGACGCCCAGCACCGCCGTCGCGACCGCCGGCGACAGCCGGATCTGGAGGCACTCGCCCGCTCGCCCGCCGGTCCGGAGGCCGCCCGGCAGGAGCCCGGCGACGAAGCTGCCGCGCCGGGACGTCCCGGCGGACTCGCGGACGATGCCGCCGGACTCGCTCAGGTCGAACAACAGCGTCACGGACGGGTGCGCGACCATCGCGATGCGCACGTTCCCGCCGATCCGCTGGCGGAACCCGGCCATCGCGACCCCCGGCAGGCGGACTTCCGGGCGCGGCACGGCGACCTCCACGTCCGCCCACTGCCAGCCGGTCACCTCCGCAGCTTAGGCCGGTGCCGCGTCTTCGGCTGCCGCCGCGAAGCGCAGCAGGAGTTCACTGGTCGGCTCGGGGGCTTCGAAGAGGGGGACGTGCCCGACGCCGGGAAGCAGTTCGACGCGCACGCCCGGCACCGGGTCGTACTCGCGGGCCGACCGCGGGTCCCAGCGGGGATCCGCCGTGCCGAAGACGACGAGCACGGGCCGGCCGAGCCCGGCGAGACGATCGGGCACGCTCCGCTCGGCGACGTACGCGGAATTGGCGCCCAGGATGTCCCGGAACGTGCGGTAGCCGATGTGTTTCAGCTCGGCGACCGCGTCGTCCGGGACGGCCACCGGGCGCGCGGTCGTCGCGCGGATTCCCTTGCGGATCAACGCGTCCGAGCGCAACGGCCAGAGGAGCGGGCCGAGCGGCGGGGCCGACAGGGCCCGGATGAGCCACGGCTGCGGCAGGAGTGCGCCGAGGCTCGGGCCGGTGCTGACCAGCGCCAGCGACCGCACCAGATCGGGGCGCTGCTCCAGCAGCGACGTCGCGACGTAGCCGCCGCTGGAGTGCCCGGCCACCGCGACCTGCCGCAGCCCGAGGTCGTCGAGCAGCGCGGCCACGCGGGCGGCCTGCCCCGGCACCGCGTAGGACGGCGCGGGCGGGGATTGGCCGCACCCCGGGAGGTCGACCCGGATGACGTGGTGGCGCGCGGCGAGGACGCCGGCCACCGGACCCCAGGACGCACCCGAAGCACCCGACCCGTGGACGAGCACCAGGGGCGGCGCATCCCGCGGACCGTCGTGGACGACGTGCATCCCCGTACTTTCGTGAAGAGCCATGCGCCGGACGGTAGGGGTGCGGCCGGGTGCCCGTCTTGGACGAATGTCAGTACTCGTAAGGGTCCTTCGGGGCCGGCACCGACGTGACCGAGGCCGGGGTGAAGTCCGGCGTGTAGCTGTTGTCCTTGGTGGCCGTGCCCGGGACCACCTGGCCCGTCACCTGGATCCACGCGTCGCTCGCCAGGTGGTCCGCTTCGCCGCCGCGGAGGCGGACCGTCACCGGGAACGCGTCCGCGGCGCAGCAGCTGATCACCAGACGGGCCAGCAGGGTGGTGCCCTCGGTGTGCACCACGAAGCCGGTCAGCGAAACCGTGCGGCCGTTCAACGTGCCTGCCGAGTCCCAGCCCGCGCGGCTTACGAAGTCGTTCACCGTCAACGGCACCACGTTCCCCACCGGCAGCGGCGGGAAGGCCGCCGCGTTCGCCACCGCCGCACTCGACGGCGCGCGGGCCTCCGTGCGGATCACCGAGTCGGCGCCCAGGGCCGGTGGCGCGACCAGGAACACCGCCAGCACCGGCACCAGCAGCAACCACGCGGGACGCGCCGAGTGCGAATGCCCGTCGTGGTCGTGGGCAGCGGCCTTCCGCGACGCCACCAGATCGCGGACGATCGCGACCGCGCCCAGCAGGACCATCACCACCCCGCCCGCGACGATCCACGGCTGCTGCGCCGGCTTGACGTACCGCAGGTAGTCGCCGTTGACCGCGATCTTGACCAGCGCGCCGCCGAGCAGGATCAGCAGGATGTTCTGAGTTTCCCGTTTCACACGACCCCCACCAGGAATCCGGCCCCGATCGCGCAGGCCACTGCCACCACGAACGTCACCGGCGCGAACCGCACCGCGAAGGACTTCCCGAACGTGCCCGCCTGCAGCGCGAACAGCTTGACGTCGATCGCCGGGCCCACCACCAGGAACACCAGTTTCGGCAGCAGCGGCAACGCCGTCAGCGATGCCGCGACGAACGCGTCCGCCTCGCTGCACAGCGCCAGCACCACCGCCAGCACCGCCATCACCACCACGCCCAGCACCAGCTGGTCACCCAGCACGCCGAACCAGCGAGCCGGCACCAGCACGTTCAGCGCCGACGAGATCAGCGCCCCCAGCACCAGGAAACCGCCCGCCTCCACCAGGTCCGTCCGCGCGGTCTCGGCGAACACCCGCCACCGCTGCCCACCCGCCACGTCCGGCAGACGGCGAAGCGCCCGTTCGGTGATCCACTCCAGCTTGCCCCAGCGGGCCCACAGCCAGCCCATCACCATCGCCGTGGCGAGCGAGCCGGCGAACCGCGCCAGCACCATCTCCGGTTTGCCGGGGAACGCGACCGCCGTCGCCACCAGCACCACCGGGTTCACCGCCGGCGCCGCGAGCAGGAACGTCAGCGCCGCGGCCGGGGCCACGCCCTGTCCCATCAGCCGCCGCGCCACCGGCACCGAAGCGCATTCGCACCCCGGCAGCGCGACGCCGGCCAGCCCGGCGACGCCGACCGCCGCCCCGGCCCGGCGGGGCAGCACCTTCTCCAGCACGCGGGCGGGCACGAACGCGGCGATCGCGCCGCTGATCAGCACGCCCAGCACGAGGAACGGCAGCGCCTGCACGCAGACGGCGACGAACACGGTCGAGCCGGTGCGCAACGCGGGCACGTCGAACAGCTGCTGCAGCCGGCTCTGGGCGAGGATCGCGATCAGCAGGATCGCGCACAGCACTTCGACCGAGCTGATCCGGAACCGGCGCGTGCGCCGGCCGGGCTCGGCCTCGGTGTCGGAAACGATGTTCACGACGGCGATGATGCCAGGACCGTCCGACACGACGGGACCCGCACGGGCCGCGAACGGAGGATCGCGGTCCGTTTCGGTACCCAATCCTCCGTTCGCGGCGGAAAGTCCACCCCGGACGGGTCAGTCGCCGGGCACGATTCCGGGCAGATCGGTCCTCAGCTGCGAAGCCGTCGACACGACCAGCATCAGCAGCGTCCCGAGCGCGGCAGGGTCCAGCCCGGCCGCCGGGAAGGCGTACCGCAGCGTCACGTCGACCCCGTTGTCCGAATGCCCGACCCCGAGCGTCCCGAACAACCCCTGCCCCGCCCGCTCGGCGACGGCGATCGAGAGCGAAGGCGCGTCCGCGAGGTCCCAGCCGACCACACAGGTCAGCGTGAGCACCGTGAGGCCTTCGCCGAGCCGGGTCGCCTGGATCACGCACGGGACGCCGCCGTGGGAGAAGGTCAGCGCGCCGTCGTCGTCCACGTGGACCTCGAGGTAGCGCTCGAGCGCCTCTCGAGCCCGCGTCAGCAGCTCCGCGGTCTCGACCGCTTCGGTGGCGCTCACGAAGAAGCCGCCTGGTCGACGGCGCCGCCGAAGCGGCGATCCCGCTTCGCGAATTCCAGGCAGGCCCGCCACAGGTGGGTCCGGTCGAAGTCCGGGAACAGCGTGTCCTGGTAGACCATCTCGGCGTAGGCCGACTGCCACAGCAGGAAGTTCGACGTCCGCTGCTCGCCCGAAGGCCGCAGGAACAGGTCCACGTCCGGCATGTCCGGCTGGTACAGGTACTTCCCGATGGTCTTCTCGTTGACCTTGTCGGGGTTCAGCTTCCCGGCCGCGACGTCCTGCGCGATCCGCTGCATCGCGTCACCCAGTTCGGCGCGGCCGCCGTAGTTGACGCACATGGTCATGTTCAGCGCCGTGTTGTCCTTGGTCTTCTCCTCGGCCGCCTGCAGCTCCTTGATGACCGACGCCCACAGCTTCGGCCGCCGCCCCGCCCAGCGGATGCGCACGCCGATCGAGCCGAGGTAGTCGACCTGGCGGCGGATGGTGTCGCGGTTGAAGCCCATCAGGAAGCGCACCTCTTCGGGGCTGCGCTTCCAGTTCTCGGTCGAGAACGCGTACACCGAGAGCCACTTGACGCCGATTTCGACGGCCCCGGCGGCGACGTCGATCATCACCGCTTCGCCGCGTTTGTGGCCCTCGATCCGCGGCAGGCCGCGCTGGTTGGCCCAGCGGCCGTTGCCGTCCATGACCAGCGCGACGTGCTTCGGCACCAGCTCGCGCGGGATTTCCGGCGGTTTCGCGCCCGACGGGTGCGGATCCGGGGCCCGCAGCTCGTATCGCGACGCCTTGTTCTCGCGTCCCCTGCGCAGCACTGCGAGCCTCCCTGGATGGGTGAAACCGATCAGCCCGACCCTACCTGCCTGGGCGCGGCGGCTTCCCGGGCGCGTCGCTCGACCAGGGGAAGGGACCGCAGCTGCCGTTCCAGGTGCCACTGCAGGTGCGCCGCGACCAGGCCGCTCGCGTCGCGGCGGGTGCCGGGCAGGGTCGCCTCGGCCATCGTCCACTCGCCGTGCAGCAGGGCCGTGAGCAGGTCGAGGACCTCGGGTGCGGGGTGCACGGACCCCGGGGCGCGGCAGTCCTGGCACATCGAGCCGCCGGCGGGGACGCTGAACGCGACGTGGGGGCCGGGCAGGCCGCAGCGGGCGCACTCGGTGAGCGCGGGCGCCCAGCCGGCGTAGGACATCGCGCGGAGGAAGAACGCGTCGAGCACGAGGGAGGGGTCACGCTCGCCGGCGGCGAGGGACCGCAGCGCGCCGCAGACGAGGAGGTACAGCTTGAGCACCGGCTCGCCCTCTTCGGCCGAGAGCCGGTCCGCGGTTTCGGCGATCGCGCTGGCCGCGGTGTAGCGCTGGTAGTCGGCGACCAGCGGCAGCTGGAACGCGTCCACGGTCTCGACCTGGGTGATGACGTCGAGCGTGCGCCCGGTGTAGAACTGCACGTCGACGTGGCCGAACGGCTCCAGCCGGGCCCCGAACCGCGACGAGGTGCGCCGCACGCCCTTCGCGACGGCGCGGACCTTGCCGTGCCGCCGGGTCAGGAGGGTGACGATCCGGTCGGCCTCACCCAGCTTGTGCGTGCGCAACACCACCCCGGTGTCGCGGTAGAGGTTCACCACCCCGACATCGTCCCACTTCGGGGTGATGCCGGGGTGGAGCGCCCCGCGGAACCAGCGTCAGGAAACGCCGTACGCGATCAGCGGGACCAGGACCGCGAACAGGAACAGGACGCAGCCGAGACCGCCCAGGATCGAGGAGACCAGGCACAGCGTCTTGGTCGTCCGCGAGGCCTGCTCGGCCATCATGTAGTTGCCCTGCATCTTGTACGTGCCGACCTCGTTGGACTTCATGATCGCGAAGATCCCGAGGATGAGGCCGCCGAGGAAGAGCGAGGCGATCGCCCAGCCCTTGTAGTCCTTGATCTGGTTGATGTCGCCGCCACCGGGCATGCCGTACCCGGGAGCGCCGTAGCCGGGGGCGCCGAACCCGCCCGTGGGCGGCTGGCCGTACGGCGCCGGCGGCTGCCCGTACGGCGCCGGCTGGCCGTAGGGCGCGGGCACGCCGCCGGACGGCGGGCCGTAGCCCGGCTGCTGCGGCTGCTGCGGCTGCTGGCCGTAGGGCTGCTGCTGGCCGTAGGGATTGGTCATGGCGTTCTACCCCAACTATTCGTGAACTTCCGCCGGGCGACTCCGGCGGTGGTGCGGAAGGCGGTGGTGCGGGAAAGAAGGTCAGCGCTGGTCGTTCGGCGGCTGGCCGAACTGGCCCGGCTGGATCTTCTGGGTCGCCTCGGGTTCTCCCGGGGTGTCCGGGCGCAGCATCTGCGTGCGCTCGGCCTGTTCGTCGAAGGCGCTCCCGGCACCCGGGCGCAGCATCTGGGTGCGCTCAGCCTGCTCGTCGAAGGCGCCGCCACCCGGCGGCGGGGCGAGCGGCCGGCCCGGCTGCGGGGGCTGCGCGAAGCCGCCGGAGGACGGCGGCTGGCCGAACCCGCCCGGCTGCGGCTGGCCGAAGCCACCCGGGGCGGGCTGCTGCTCGAAGCCACCGGACTGCGGCTGCTGGGGGAAGCCCCCGGACGCGGGCTGCTGCGGGAAGCCGGCGGAAGGCGGCTGGCCGAACTGACCGGGCTGGCCCGGCTGCTGCCCCGGCGGCGGGAAGCCGCCGGCGAACCCCGGCGCACTCTGCGCGGCGAACGGCGCGGCCGCATCGTCGGCGTTGACGACGATGGTGCCCATGATCTTGTCGGCGAGGGTCTGCTTCTTGTCGTCCCACAGCGGCCACAGCCAGCCGACGTAGCAGATGACGTTGTCGACGAAGTGGGCGAGATCGCGCACGAACGCCATCCCGGGGCCGATCGGCTGCCCGGTGTCCTCGCGGACGAGCTTGATCTTCGCGATCCGCTTGCCCATCGACTGCCCGGTGTTGCCCTGCAGGATCCACCGGTTGTAGACGCACCAGCCGATCCAGGCGAGGCCGCCGATGACGGACAGCATCGAGAAACCGTCGCCCCCGGAGAAGGCGAACGGGATGAGGATCAGGTACAGCAGGATGATCGGTCCCATGTCGACGAGCCAGCCGAGGGCGCGCTGTCCCCAGCTCGCGTAGTTCCGCGAGGGGCCGAAGGGGTTGCCCTGCTGGCCGAACGGCGCGGACTGGCCGAACGGGGCCTGCTGGCCGTAGGGCGTGGGCTGCCCGAACGGCGCCTGCCCCGGCTGCGGCTGCCCGAACGGCTGCTGGCCACCTGGCTGCTGCCCGAACGACTGCTGACCGTAGGGATCGGTCATTGGGTTCTTCCCCTCGCTGGTCACTTCCCCGACACGCGGAAACGGATCCGCCCTCGTCGGTCCGGTCCGCGGGAGCGTACTCGGTTCACCCTTGGCCGCGCCGCCCAGGCTTCAGCTGTCCGGGTGAATCGCATGCGGGTCCGACGCGGTAAGTGACGCGCCGGTTCCCGACCGTCGGAGATCAGACGCGCAGGCCCGTGAACGGGGCGAACGGGAGGTTGCGAATGACGAACCAGACGACGAACACGATCGAAAACGCGAGCGGTGTCCACCGCCAGTGCAGCCAGCTGTTCATCGCGCGCCCGCGCAGGCGCCCGAGGGTCCACGCGACCACGCTCCACACGAACAGCAGCATGAAGACGAACGACACGGCGTTGTAGTGCAGGGCGGCGGGAATGTCGCCGTGCATCACGCTGTACGCCATCCGCATGCCGCCGCAGCCCGGGCAGTCGATGCCGAGCAGCGCCTTGGTCGGGCAGAGGGGCAGGAACCCGCCGGGGGTGGTCGGGTCGCCGATCCAGACGGCCACGGAACACGCGGCGACCCCGGCCACGACCGCGAGCGGCGGGGCGAGCGCGCGCAGCTTCTCCTTCGCGCCGCGGGCGGGAATTCCCGTGTAGACGGTCGGCGCGGTCACGTCCGCCACCCCACCGAGGAAAATCCGATGCCCAGCACCACGAAGAAGACGATCACGTAAAGCAGCAGGAGGATCCCGATCGAGATGGCCGACCACATCGCCCACTTGCGGGCGTCGGACGCGGCCTTCTGCGCCTCGGCGTGGAAGCCCTGGAACCACAGCGTGTGCACCTGGTTGGCCTTGACGATCGCGACCACGCCCAGGGGCAGGCAACAGAGCACTGTGCTCAGGATCGCCCACACCATGTTGTTGTCGGGCGGTGGCCCGTAGTTCGGCGGCGGGTAGCCGTAGCCATAGCCGGGTGGCGGCCCGCCCGGGGGCGGGTACGGCGGCGGGTACTGGTCTGTCACCGGGATCCTCCTGCTGCTGCGCTACCTCAGTATCGCGGCGGCGTCGAGCTCAGGGACAGGACCCCCGCGGCGAACAGGATGATCGCCAGCACGTTGAGCGCGATGCCGGTGATCGCGGCGATCATCGCCCACTTCTTGGCGGCGGCCGAAGCCTCCTGGGCGGCGGCCGTCTGGCCCTGCGCCCACAGGCTGTTGACCTGGGTGGACTTCACGATCGACACGATGCCGAACGGGAGGCAGCAGAGGATCGTGGTGAGGATCGCCCACACGAGGTAGTTGCTCGGGGGCGGGCCCGGCTGGTAGCCGCCCGGCTGCCCGCCGGGGTAGTTCGGCTGCCCGCCGGGCTGGTTCGGCTGGTCGCCGGGGTAGTTGGGCATGCCCTGGCTGTCGGTCATGGTCGGTCGTTCCCCTTCGTCGTGCTCCACGGACGACCACCGGATCCGCCGCCGCCCCGATCGGCCGCGGTGTGGTCGAAGCCGCGACTGTAGGGGGCGCGATCAAGGAACACCTCGCGTTTGGTCCCGCCGCGACCGAATCGAGACCAGGAATTCCGCCGCCGCTCCCCGGCCGGCGGGAAACCGCGTCAGAAACCGAGCCGGCGTAACTGACGGGGGTCGCGCTGCCACTCCTTGGCAACCTTGATGTGCAGGTCGAGGTAGACCTTCGAGCCGAGCAGCCGCTCGATGTTCCTGCGGGCGGTGGCGCCGACCTCGCGCAGCCGCTCGCCCTTGTGCCCCAGGATGATGCCCTTCTGGCTGGGCCGTTCCACGAAGAGGAACGCGTGCACGTCGATGAGGTCGTCGCGGCCTTCGCGCGGCAGCATCTCCTCGACGGTGACGGCGATCGAGTGCGGCAGCTCGTCGCGGACGCCCTCCAGTGCCGCCTCGCGGATCAGTTCGGCGACCAGGGTCTGCTCGGGTTCGTCGGTGAGCTCGCCGCCCGGGTAGAGCTGCGGGCCCTCGGGCAGCCGCTGGACCAGCAGGTCGGCCAGGGTGCCGACCTGGAAGCCGTCCACTGCGGACACCGGGACGAGCTCGGCGAACTCCATCACTTGCTGCAGCGCAAGCAACTGTTCGGCGACCTGCTGGGGCTGGACGAGGTCGGTCTTGGTGACGATGCCGATCACCGGCGTTCGCTTGGCGATCTTCTCCAGCTCGTTGGCGATGAACTTGTCGCCGGGCCCGATCTTCTCGTTCGCCGGGACGCAGAACCCGACGACGTCCACTTCGGACCACGTCGTGTGCACGATGTCGTTGAGCCGCTCGCCGAGCAGCGTGCGCGGGCGGTGCAGACCGGGCGTGTCGATCAGGACGAGCTGGGCGTCCTCGCGGTGGACGATCCCGCGGATCGCGTGCCGGGTGGTCTGCGGCTTGCTGGAGGTGATCGCGACCTTGGTGCCGACGAGGGCGTTGGTCAGCGTCGACTTGCCGGCGTTGGGCCGCCCGACGAAGCAGGCGAAGCCGGAACGGTGCTCGGTCATCGGGTGAGCACCTCGAGGACTTCGCCGTCCGGGCCGGCGAGGATGATCGGCGCGTGCTTCGCGATGTCGCGGACGGCGTGCACGGACGCGCCCTTGAGCAGCCCTTCGCCGGTGACGACGGCGGCGGCCTCGATGCCCTCGGCGCCGCTGGACAGCGCGGCGGCGACCGCGGCCTGGAGCGCGGTGAGCTTGAAGGACGGCTGGTCGACCGTGCCGGCGGCGTACGTGCGGCCGTCGGTGTCGCGGACCGCGGCGCCCTCGGGAGCCTGGATGCGGGCGCGCGAGGACCGGGCCAGCGTCACGAGTTTCTGGTCGTCGGCCTCGAGGTCAGGCATGTTCGACGCTCCTGTCGCGTTCGTCGGGGTGGGGCAGGCGCGTGCGGCGGCGCGTCCGGTCGACGGGGTCCGTCATGGCTTCGGCGTCGGCCGGGTGCACGACCACGGAGGTGATCCGCATGCGGCCGCGCCGGTCCTTGCCTCCTTCGGCGAACAGCCGAAGGCCGGCGACCTCGGCTTCGGCCCCCGGTAGCGGGACCCTACCCAGTCGTTCCGCGAGCAGTCCGCCCACGGTCTCCACGTCATGGTCTTCGAGGTCGATGCCGAACAGTTCGCCCAGGTCGTCGACGGTCATCCGGGACGAGACGCGGACGGCGCCGCCGTCGAGCTCCTCGACTTCGGGGCGCTCGTCGGCGTCGGACTCGTCGGTGATCTCGCCGACGATCTCCTCGAGGACGTCTTCGATGGTGAGCAGGCCCGCTGTGCCGCCGTATTCGTCGACGGCGATCGCCATGTGGTTGTGCGAGCGCTGCATCTCCTTGAGCAGCTCGTCGAGCCGTTTCGAGTCGGGCACGAAGGACGCCTGGTTCATCACGGAGTCGACGACGGTGCTCGGCCCGTCGGGGTCGAGGTAGCCGGTCATCAGGTCCTTGATGTTGACGACGCCGACGATGTCGTCGACGGACTCGTCGACCACCGGCAGCCGGGTGAACCCGGTGCGCAGGGCCAGCGCCAGTGCCTGCCGGACGGTCTTGGTGCGCTCGATCCAGACGATCTCGGTGCGCGGCACCATGACCTCGCGGGCGACGGTGTCGCCGAGCTCGAACACCGAGTGGATCATCTCGCGTTCGGAGTCCTCGACCACGCCGCGTTCCTGCGCCATGTCGACGAGCTCGCGCAGCTCGACCTCGGAGGTGAACGGGCCTTCGCGGAAGCCCTGGCCAGGGGTGATGGCGTTACCGACGAGGATGAGCAGCCGGGACAGCGGGCCGAGGACGGAGCCGAGGACGCGGACGGGCCCGGCGACGTAGCGGCCGATGCGGTAGGGGTGCTGGCGGCCGAGGGTGCGCGGGCCGACGCCGATGAGGACGTAGCTGACCACGACCATGACGACCGCGGCGACCAGCACGGCGAGGCCGAGCGGGGCCAGCCGGGTGCCCACGAACACCGTGACGAGCACGGTGGCGGTGAGCTCGCAGCCGAGCCGGAGCAGGAGCAGCAGGTTGATGTGCCGTCGTCGTTCGGCGATGACGGCGGCGAGGTGCCGGGCACCGGGCAGCCCGAGCCGGGCGAGGCCGTCGGCCCGGGCTTGCGACACGGTGCTGATCGCGGCGTCGGCCGCCGCGAACACGCCCGCCAGGAGGACGAGCGCGATCGCGAAGAAGAGCTGTTCCATGGCTGGTGCCTAGGGCGTTTCCCCGGCGGGTGGTTCGGCGGCCGGTGCTTCGAGTCCGGCGATGCCGAGCACGCGGTCGTCGGTGTTGCGCTGGGCGTCCCGCTTGTCCAGGGCGGCGACGGCGTCCTGGTACTCGCCGAGGATGCGCTTCTGGAGAGCGAACATCTCGCGCTCCTCCGCGGGCTCGGCGTGGTCGTAGCCGAGGAGGTGGAGCACGCCGTGCACGGTGAGCAGGTGCAGCTCGTCGATGAGGGCGTGGCCCGCCGTCTTCGCCTGGTCCTTGGCGAACGCCGGGCAGAGCACGATGTCCCCGAGCAGGGCCGGCGACGCGTCGGGCGCGTCGGGGCGGCGGGAGGAGTCGAGCTCGTCCATGGGGAACGCCATGACGTCGGTGGGGCCCGGGAGGTCCATCCAGCGTTCGTGGAGGTCTTCCATGACTTCGAGGGTGACGAGCAGGATGGACAGCTCGGCGAGCGGGCTGACCTCCATCTTGTCGAGGGCGTACCGGGCGGCGGAGACGATGGACGTCTCGTCGACGTTGACGCCGGATTCGTTGGCGATCTCGATGCTCAACGCCGGTTGCCCTTCCAGCCGTCGGTCTGCTGGGCGTCCTGCACGGCCTGCCATTTCTCGTAGGCGTCGACGATGCTCGCGACGAGCCGGTGCCGGACGACGTCCTGGCTGGTGAGTTCGGCGAAGTGGAGGTCCTCGACGCCGGTGAGGATGTCGCGCACGACGCGCAGGCCGCTGCGCTGCCCGCTGGGCAGGTCGACCTGCGTGATGTCGCCGGTGACGACGATCTTGGACCCGAACCCGAGCCGGGTGAGGAACATCTTCATCTGCTCGGGCGTGGTGTTCTGGGCCTCGTCGAGGATGATGAAGGCGTCATTGAGCGTACGGCCGCGCATATATGCGAGGGGTGCGATTTCGATGGTCCCGGCCTGCATCAGCCGCGGAATCGACTCCGGCTCGACCATGTCGTGCAGCGCATCGTAGAGCGGCCGCAGATACGGGTCGATCTTCTCGTTCAGGGTGCCCGGCAGGTAGCCGAGGCGCTCGCCGGCTTCGACGGCCGGGCGGGTCAGCACGATGCGGGTGACCTGCTTGGCCTGCAGGGCCTGGACGGCTTTCGCCATGGCCAGGTACGTCTTGCCGGTACCGGCGGGGCCGATGCCGAAGACGACGGTGTGCTTGTCGATGGCGTCGACGTAGCGCTTCTGGTTGAGCGTCTTGGGCCGGATGGTCTTGCCGCGGCGGGAGACGATGTTGAGGCTGAGGACCTCGGCCGGCGAGGCGTCGCCGGTGGAGAGCATGCCGATGGTGCGGCGGACGGTGTCGGGTCCGACCTGCTGGCCGCCGCCGGCGAGCTGCACGAGCTCCGCGAAGACGCGTTCGGCGAACGCGACGTCGGCGGGTGTGCCGGTCAGGGTGACCTCGTTGCCGCGAACGTGCACGTCGGCGGCCAGGAGCTCCTCGGCGACACGCAGGTTCTCGTCGCGGGAGCCGAGCAGGCTCAGTGCGGCAGCGTCGGGAATGGGAAACCGGGACTGCGCGGCCTGAACGGAGGCATCCTCGGTCTTGGCGACGTCCCCGGGGACGTCGGGTCGGGCGGCACCACCCGGTACGGTTCCGGCCACGTGGCCTCAGGCCTGCTTTCTCGGTGAGGGAGAACGGACCCCACCGATGCTACTGGCACCCACCGACAAGACGCAGGCCGGTTTCCCTAGTCCTGGTCCGGAGCCCCGAAGAGCCCCAGAGGCTCTCCGCCCAGAACGTGGGCGTGAACGTGGAAGACGGTCTGCCCGGCATCCTCGTCGGTGTTGAAGACGACCCGGTACCCGCTCTCGACGACGCCCTCGAGCTCGGCGACCTTACGAGCGGTAGCAACGACATCACTCAGCAGCTGCGGGTCGGCGGCGGCGAGCTCGGCGACGTTCCGGTACCGCTTCCGGGGCACGACGAGCACGTGAACCCGAGCCTGCGGCCGGATGTCGCGGAAGGCGAAGGTGGTCTCGTCCTGGTAAACGACATCAGCGGGGATCTCCCCGCCGATGATCCGTTCGAAGAGGGTCTCGGCCTCGGTTTCGCTCATGAGAGCAGCCTATCGGCCGGAGAAACGGAGATGCCGCGGTGGCGGTGAAGCCTGGGGGTCGCCTCACCGCGACCGCGGCGGCCGCCGGACCGAGGGGGGAGGTGCCCGGCGGAGTCTTCTTCCCAGTGGCGCACCCGAAACGATGAACGGTGCGTTAGTAAATGAGAGTAACCGGTCGGAGCGTGATCGCGCCATAACTGGGCGCAAAATATGCCCGGTTTTTTGGCGATCTCATCGCCAGCGGGTGGTGAGGGCGCCGAGGGCGCCCAGGGCTACCGCGGCGGCCGTGGAGGTCCGCAGGACGGTCGTGCCGAGCCGGACGGCCCGCGCGCCGGCCTCGCGAAGCACGCGGAGTTCCTCGTCCGTGACGCCTCCCTCGGGCCCCACGACGAGCAGCACGTCGCCGGCGTCCGGCAGTTCCAGGTCGGTGAGCCGCTCGGGGACGTCGGATTCCAGCACGACGGCCAGGGACATCGTCGCCACCAGCCCGGCGAGCTCCCCCGTGGTCACCGGCTCGGTGACGTCCGGCACGTGCGCCCGCCGCGCCTGCTTCGCCGCCGACCGGGCGGTGGCCCGCCAGCGCGCGAGCGCCTTGTCGCCGCGCCCGCCGTCTTCCCACTTGGCGACGCTCCGGGCCGCCCGCCAGGGGACGATCGCGTCGGCTCCGGCCTCGGTGGCGAGTTCCACGGCGAGTTCGCCGCGGTCGCCCTTCGCCAGTGCCTGCGCGACCAGCACGCGCAGGGCGGGCGGTTCCTCGGTCCAGTACGACTCGACCGCCAACGTCACCAGCGCGTCCCGCCCGGCCTGGACGCCTTCGACGACGCAGCGGGCCATCGCGCCGTCACCGTCGGACAGCACGAGCCGCTCCCCCACGCGCAGGCGGCGGACGGTCGCCGCGTGCCGGGCCTCCTCGCCGTCGAGGACCGTGCGGCCCGAGGCCGGGACCGACGCGGCGAGGAAGACCGGCAGGGTGGTGTCGGGCACGGCTCAGCGGTGGTTCTTGGCGCGGAGCTTGGAGAACAGCCCACCGTGCTTGGTGCCGTTGGACGCCAGCGTCGGGACCTCTTCGCCGCGCTGCTGGGCCAGCTCGACGAGGAGGTCGCGCTGGGCCTCGTCCAGCTTGGTCGGCACCACGACGTCGATGTGGACGTGCAGGTCGCCGCGGCCGTCGACGCGGCCGGAGGACCGCAGCCGCGGCATGCCCTTGCCGGTGAGGACGAGCTCGGCGTTGGGCTGGGTGCCCGGTTCGATGTCGAGTTCGTAGTCGCCGTCGACCAGCGTAGAGATCGGCACCGTGGCGCCGAGGGCCGCCGTCGTCATCGGGATGCGGAAGTTGCAGTGCAGGTCGTGGCCCTGCCGGACGAAGACCTCGTGCGGGGTCTCGTCGATCTCCACGTACAGGTCGCCGGCCGGGCCGCCGCCGGGGCCGACCTCGCCCTGGCCGGACAGCCGGATGCGCATGCCGTCGCCGACGCCCGGCGGGATCTTCGCGGTGACGTTGCGGCGGGCGCGGATGCGGCCGTCGCCGCCGCACTGGCGGCAGGGGTCGGGGATGACCTCGCCGAAGCCGCGGCAGACCGGGCACGGCCGGGCCGTGACGACCTGGCCGAGGAACGACCGCTGGACGGACTGGACCTCGCCGGCGCCACCACAGGTGTCGCACGTCTTGACCGAGGTGCCCTCGCTGGTGCCCGCACCGCGGCAGAGGTCGCAGACGATGGCCGTGTCGACGGCGATTTCCTTGTCGACGCCGGTGGCGCACTCTTCGAGCGTCAGGCCGAGCCGGATCAGTGCGTCGGAGCCGGGCTGCACGCGGCTGCGCGGCCCACGCCCACGCCCGCCGCCACCGCCGGCCGCGCCGAAGAAGGCGTCCATGATGTCGCCGAGGCCGCCGAAGCCGGCGAACGGATCGCCGCCACCGCCGCCGCGCGCGCCGCCGTCCATCGGGTCGCCGCCGAGGTCGACGATCTTGCGCTTCTGCGGGTCGGACAGCACCTCGTAGGCCGTCGTGACCTCGCCGAACTTGTGCTGCGCGTCTTCCGACGGGTTGACGTCGGGGTGCAGCTCACGGGCCAGCTTCCGGTACGCGCGCTTGATCTCCTGATCGCTCGCGTTCTTGGCCACCCCGAGGATGCCGTAGTAGTCCCTCGCCACCGTCTCTGCTTCTCCTTCTGCTCTGCCCGGCTCAGCGGCCGTGCAGGATCTGCCCCACGTAGTTGGCGACCGCGCGGACCGCGGCGATCGTGCCGGGGTAGTCCATCCGGGTCGGGCCGACCACCCCCATGCCGCCGAGCACCATGTCCTGGCCGTACCCGATCGAGACGACCGAAGTGCTGCGCATCTGTTCGTCCTCATTTTCCTCACCGATGCGCACCGTGATCGCACCGGGGTTGCGCGCGGCGGCCAGGAGCTTGAGCACGACGACCTGTTCCTCGAGTGCCTCGAGGACCTGGCGCAGCGAGCCCGGGAAGTCGGCGACGTTGCGCGTGAGGTTGGCGGTGCCGCCGAGCACCAGGCGTTCTTCGGGGTGCTCGGCCAGCGACTCGACCAGCACGGTGGTGACCCGGATGAGCGCGTCCCGCAGCTCGCCGGGCGACTTTTCGGGCAGTTCGGCGACGCGCGCGGCGGCGTCGTTGAGCCGCCGCCCGGACATCTCCGCGTTGAGCACGGTGCGGAGCCGGGCCACGTTCTCTTCGGTGACGACGTCGCCGAGGTCGACCGTGCGCTGGTCGACGCGCCCGTTGTCGGTGATCAGCACCAGCATCAGCCGCGCCGGCGTGAGCGGCACCACTTCGAGGTGGCGCACCTTGGCGTTGGTGAGCATCGGGTACTGGACGACGGCGACCTGGCGGGTCAGCTGCGCGAGCAGCCGGACCGAGCGGCGCAGGACGTCGTCGAGGTCGGTGCCGCTGTCGAGGAACGTGGTGATGGCGCGGCGCTCGGCGGCGCTCAGCGGCTTGATCTCGGAGAGCCGGTCGACGAAGAGGCGGTAGCCCTTGTCGGTGGGCACGCGGCCGGCACTGGTGTGCGGCTGGGTGATGTAGCCCTCTTCTTCGAGCGTCGCCATGTCGTTGCGCACCGTGGCGCTCGACACACCCAGGTTGTGCCGCTCGACGATCGCCTTGGACCCGACGGGTTCCTGGTTGGACACGTAGTCGGCCACGATCGCGCGCAGCACGTCGAAGCGGCGTTCCTCCGCGTTGGCCACCGGTTCCTCACCTACCTCGCTCGCTGCTCGATCCGAGTTTACGGAAGCCTGAGCCGGTCGCGCTCAACGCGGGCCACCCGCGGCGGGTAAAGGGCACTCAAACCGTTTCCCATGAATTGTTCTGCGAATGGGTTTCCCGCTTGAATGGGGAACCGGGAACCGGTTTGCTCCCTCTGATCGACGTATCCTTCCCCGACTGACGAGGTCGCCGTGAACAATTTTGACCCGGCTTCGGCCGGTATGCCCGAAATCGCCCGGCGCGCAGCCGAGGCGAAGGCGCGGTTGCAGCGCGTCTCGGCGACCGCCACGAGTGCCGACGGGGCCGTCACGGTCACCGTCAACACCGCCGGTGCGCTGCAGGAACTCACCTTCGGACCGCGCGCGGACGAGCTGCCGCGGGCCCGGCTGGCCCAGGCGGTCCTGGCCGCGGCCCGCCGGGCCCAGATCGATGCGGCGCAGCAGCTGACCGGCATCATGGCGCCGGTGATCGGCGACCGCAGCGAGGCAATGGAATTCCTACGGGAACAGATTCCGGCACCCGAAGCACCCGCCGAAGAAGTGCGCCGGAAACCGCCGTCCGACGACGACTTCGACAGCCCGATCCTGCGCCGGGGGCTCTGATGGCGATGAAGGTCGACTTCGACGTCCTCGGCGGGCACGAGGACGAGATCCGCGAGATCGCCGCCAAGGTCCAGCAGGCGCTCGACGCCGCCGGCACCGCGCAGGCCCTCGACTTCGACGCGTTCGGCCTGGTCGGCCAGGTCTTCGCGCTCCCCATCCAGGCGTGGATCGACACGGCCGACAGCTTCCTCGGCGCCGCGGTCGAGGCCGGCCACGAAGTCGCGGACCGGGTGAAGACCGCGCACACGGCGTTCCGCGAACACGAGCACAGGACGAAGTGCCTGATCGAAGGCATCGGCAAGGAGCTGCCGGCATGACGGAGAATTCGCTGGTCGCGACGGCCGAGCCGTCGAGTGGCTTCTGGAGCGGCATGGGCGACGGCTCGAAGGGCGAGCTGGACAACCTCAACGCCCAGACCGGCGGCGCGGGCATCTTCAACGACGCCGCGTCGACGCTGACCGACGCCCGCAGCGGCGACTGGGGCAACCTCGCCATGGACGTCGGCACCGACGCCCTCGACCTGCTCGGCGCGGCGATGGACCCGCTCGGGACGCTGGCCAGTGCGGGCGTCGGCTGGCTGATCGAGCACATCAGCTTCCTCAAGGACGGCCTCGACAAGCTCGCCGGCAAGCCCGAAGCGATCACCGCCAAGGCCGTGACCTGGACGAACATCGCGAAGCAGCTCACGGAGACGGCCGAGAGCTACGAGCAGAAGGCGAAGAAGGTCCAGCAGTCGTTCAGCGACTGCGGGGCCGCGGAGGCGTACCAGCGGACGGCCGAGAGCTACGTCGGAGTCCTGCGCGGAGCGGCTTCGCACGCCGAAGGCGCGTCGACCGCGATGAACGTCGGTGCGGCCCTGGTCGGCACCGAGCGCGGGCTGATCAGGGACATGATCTCGTCGTTCGTGGGCGAGCTGATCGTCAAGGCGCTGGCCGCGCTGGCGGCGTCGTGGTGCACCTTCGGCGGCACGATCGCGGCGTTCATCGCCGACACGGTGATCGAGGGTGGCGTGCTGGCCGAGAAGATCAGCACACGCATCGCGAAGATCGTCGAGAAGCTGGAAGGCCTGGCGAAGGGCGCGGGCAGGTCGAAGGCGGCCCTCGAAGGGGCGGCGAACGCGCTGAAGAAGGCGGGCAAGGCGGCCGACCGCATCGTGGACCGGAGTGTCGAGACGGCGGCGAACATCGAGCGCAGGGCCAACGAGCTCAAGCAGGCGGGCCGCGAGGCGAAGTCCGCCGAAGAGACGGCCGAAGGCTGGAAGGACGCTTGGCGGGAGAAGGTTCCCGGCGGCGAGAAGCTGGAGGGGCCGGGCAAGGCCTACTCCGAAGACGGCCGCAGCGTGCTCAAGCCGGCCGCGTGGCAGCAGGCCGGCGGCTACCCGGGGTGGAAGCCCGCGGACACGATCGGCGTGGTGACCGAAGGCCGCCGACAGGAGAACGAGCAGTACGACCGCTCCCACGAGGCCCAGGAGGCGTACGAGAAGGAGCACCCCGAAGGCGAGGGCGAGTGACCGAGCAGGCCGAGGTGGAGCTGGCCAACCGGAACGGCCGGCTCCACCCGTCGCAGCGCCGCAAGCTCCTCGACTTCAACTTCTGGACCGCCGCGGTGCTGGTGCTCGCCGGGCTGGTGCTCGCCGCGATCGCGGTCGCCGACGGCGCGGCGGCCGCCGCCCTCCCGATCCTCGCGGTCACCGCCTGGTTCGCGTTCGTCTGCGGGCGACGGCTGGCGGAGGCCGGCAGCGGGCGGCTGGTGGTGGTCACCGGCTGGACCCACGACTTCGGGAAGGTGCACGGCAGGCGGCCCGAGCGCGGGCAGTACCCGATCTACCTGTACACCGTCATGGAGCGGATCTGGTTCACCTACCTGGTGGTCCAGGACCACAGCTTCCGCCTCGACGACCGCGAACTCCGCGCGCGGATCCAGGCGGAACGGACCAATGCCGTCTACCTGACCCCGCGCACGAAGACGCTGATCAACGTCCTCCCGGCCTGACCCCGCGGGCTTCGATCACCATCTCCCCACGGGTCACCCTGCGGAGGTGGTCACCGGCGAGCACGTCGTGCGGGTAGCCGAGTTCGATCGCGGCCGCCTCCTCGATGCGGGCCAGGTGCGCCGCCGTGAAGCCGACCTCCAGCGCGCCCAGGTTGTCCTCGAGCTGGGCGGGGGTGCGGGCTCCCACGATCGGCGCCGTCACCGCCGGGTTCCGCAGCGTCCAGGCCAGCCCGACCTGCGCGGGCGTGCGGTCCAGCTCGGCGGCGACCTGCTGCACCACCTCGGCGATCGCGAGGTTCCGTTCGGTCACCACGCCCAGCCCGGCGTTGAAGCTCTTGCGGGTCCCGTCCTCCGGCGCGGTCAGGTCGGCGCGGCGGTACTTGCCGGTGAGCAGGCCGCCCGCGAGCGGCGAGTACGGGGTCACCCCGAGCCCGAGAGCCCGTGCCATCGGGATCAGGTCACGCTCGCCGGCCCGGTTGAGGAGGTTGTATTCGATCTGCAACGCCACCAGCGGTGACCAGCCGCGCAGGTCGGCGATCGCCTGCATGCGCGAGA
>Ga0070663_100000553_pt1 | contig 19916 bp, 19 predicted proteins | sample KBSC63metaG_FD_65646 | JGI IMG/M metagenome (GOLD analysis project Ga0070663, IMG submission 65646) | Corn rhizosphere microbial communities from Kellogg Biological Station, Michigan, USA - KBS C6-3 metaG | ecosystem: Host-associated > Plants > Roots > Rhizosphere > Soil ...
GTGTGGTCCGGGTGGTCGGCGTGGCCGGGGACACCGTCGCCTGCTGCACCGGCGAGCACCTCACGGTCAACGGCAAACCCGTCACCGAGCCCTACATCACCCCCGGCTACGAAGGCCTCTTCGAGTTCTCGGCCAAGGTGCCCGAGGGCACGATCTTCGTCGAAGGCGACAACCGCGGCAACTCCGACGACTCGCGGTTCCGCGGCCCGGTGCAGCTGTCCGGCGTCGGCGGGATCGTGGTCGCGACCGGCACCGTGATCACCCCGGACCCGTTGCCCGCGGTGACTGCGTTCACCGACGCGGGCCTGCCGGGTGCCCCGCTGACCGACTCGACCCTGCCCACCCTGCGGTGGTTCCTCGCCGGTGGCGCGGTCCTGTTCTTCGCCGGGTTCATCGGGCTGATCGTGACACTCGTCCGGAGCGCCGGAAAACGACGAAAAGCAGCCGCAACCCCACCAGTGAGCTGATCACCAGCAGGTTGTAGCCGAACACCTGGTGCAGCGTCAGGTCCGCGGCGACGCGCGGGCCGCCCGAGCCGGTCAGCAGCAGCACCGCCATCAGCCCGGTCGCGGCGCCGGCGAAGGCCAGCAGGGCTTCGTGGACCAGGCCGGTGACGACGTCGCGGTCGCGTTCGTCGGAGAACAGCCGGACGTTCACCGCCAGCCTGCCCTCCTCCAGCGCCGCACCGATCCGGTCGATGCGGCGGGGGAGGCGGCGCAGCACCGGCAGCAGCGCCGTCAGCTCGCCGGCCGCGGTGCGGCCCAGCGGGCCCGGCCGCAGCCCGGCGCCGACCTGCTCGACGGCGAACGCGCGCGACTCGGCGACGACGTCGAAGCCGGGATCCAGCGCGGCCAGTGTTCCCTCCGCGGTGGCCAGCGCGCGGAACACCGCGGCCACCGGCGGCGGCACGAAGAGCCGGAATTCGGCGACCACGCGGAACAAGCCGGTGAACAGGTCGAAGTCCGGGGTGCGGCCGGGGCCGAAGTGCCGGGCGACCAGGGCGCCCAGCGCGCGTTCGAGGCGCTGTTCGTCGATGTCGCCGGTGCGGTCGACGACCTCCAGGAGCCCGTCGCGCAGGGCTGCGGGGTCGCCGCGGTCCAGGGCGAGCAGCAGGTTCTGCAGGCCGCCGCGCAGGCGTGCGTCGAGCCGGCCGACCGAGCCGAAGTCGAGCAGGCCCAGCCGGCCGTCGGCCAGCAGCACGAGGTTGCCCGGGTGGGGGTCGGCGTGGAAGACGCCGCCGATCATCACCTGGTCGAGCAGGCCGCGCAGGAGCGACCGGGCCAGCCGCTCGCGCTCGGCCGCCGGCAGGTCCTTCGCCGCGGTGAGCGGCTTGCCGTCGAGGCGGGACATCACCAGCACGCGGTCGGTCGAAAGTCCTTTGTGGACCATCGGGAGCACGACGTCCGGGGAGCCCGTGGCGGCCACGGCCGCGATGTTGCGGGCTTCGATGGTGAAGTCGAGTTCCTCGGCCAGTGCTTCGGCGAACCCGCCGGCCAGCTCGGCGACGCCGAGCGAACGCGCCCAGTCCGCGCGGTCCTCCAGCGCCGCGGCGACCCGGCGGAGGATGGCGATGTCGCGCTCGGCCTGCTCCCGCACCCCGGGCCGCTGCACCTTGACCACGACGTCTTCGCCGCTGTGCAGCTTGGCGCGGTAGACCTGCGCGACCGACGCGGCGGCCATTGGTTCGGGGTCGAACTCGGCGAAGACGTCGTCGGGCGCGCCGCCGAGTTCGGCGGCCAGCACGGCCAGCACGGCGTCGGCGCGCGCGGGCGCGACCCGGTCCTGCAGCCGGCCGAGCTCGTCGACGAACGCCGGAGGCAGCAGGTCCGCGCGGGTGGACAGCAGCTGGCCGAGCTTCACGAACGTCACGCCGCCCTCCTCCAGCGCCCGGCGCAGCGACCGCGCGAGCTTGGCGTGCCGCCCCGGCGCCGGGCCGGGTTCGCGCCGGCCGGTCAGGTGGCGGCCGAGGCCGTGCTTGACGGCGATCCGGCTGATCTGCGCGTACCGGCGGGTGCGGGAGAGCCGGCCCCGCAGCCGGCCGGACCCGGCGCCGTGGGGCAGCGCCAGCTCCGCGACGAACAGGAAGATCAGCGTCGCGAGGAAAGCGCTGCCCGCCAACGGGATCAGCAGCCCGAGCGCCGCGCCGCCGTTGCGCAGCAGCGTGACCGGGAAGGCCTGCGCGATACCGCCGGCGACGAGCCACCCGAAGGCGGCGGCGCACAGGGCGCGGAAGGTGCCGATCCGGACGCCGAGCACGCGCCGGGAGGCGGCCACGAGCGGCCACAGCACGAGCACGTACAGGGGGAGGGTCAGCAGGCCCAGCAAGATGTCCATCGGTTCCCTTTCGCCGTCGCCCGAGCAGATCACGGCGGCGGGCGCCGGCGGCTCACGCGGCGGCGGGAGGCGGCTCCCTCCCGCGGGGGAACGACTTTCGGCCGTGGCCGGGCCCGCGGTGACCTTCTAACCTGATCGCGCGAAACACGGTGAAGTGCTCTCTGAACCAGACAAAGGAGACACGATGAACGGACGCGTGATCGGCCGGGTCGTGGCCTTGGCCACGGTCGTCGCCGCCCCGCTGGGCCTGGGCCTGGCCACCGCGCCTGCCGCCTCGGCGGCAGCGGTCACGACGCTGTACTACAGCTCGTCGGGCGCGCCGGACTACCTCGCCCAGATCGACCAGGGCGCGGCCAACTGGAACGCGGCGGTCACCGACGTCAAGCTGGTCAAGCGGAACACGGGCGCGACGATCGTGTTCCACGAAGTGCACAGCGGGGGTTCGTACACGAACACCAACGGCCACGGGCGCGGGCAGATCTACCTGGACACCAGCCAGGTGGCCGAGGGCTACGACCCGACGCGAATCGCGGCTCACGAGCTGGGGCACAACCTCGGCCTGCCGGACCACTACAGCGGGCCTTGTACGGAGCTGATGTCGGGCCACGGCCCGGGAACGGCGTGCAAGAACGCCAAGCCGTCGGCCGCCGAAGCGGCGAAGGTGCAGTCGTTGTGGGTGAACGGTTTGGTGGCCCAGGCGGAGAGCCGCGCGGTCGCTTACTGAGCTGTCTCGAGGTGGCCTTCGGTGCGCCGAGGGCCACCTCGGGTCTTCTTCCGGCGCGCTCCGAGCGTCACCCCGGCGATGACCACCGCGCCGCCGAGCACCTTGGTGATCGTGAGCTTCTCCCCGGCCAGCACGACCGCCCACCCCAGTCCCGCCACCGGGACGATGTTCAGCAGGTTCACCGCGACACTCGCCTCCAGGTGCCGGAGTCCGTGGTTGTACAGCAGGAACGCCGCCACCGAGCACAGCCCCGCCAGGAACACGATCCGCAGCGCGTCCGGCCCGCTCGGCACGCGCCACCGGTCCACTTCGGACAGCGACAGCGGCACGAAGCCACCCGCCCCGGCCAGCGTCTGGTAATACGTCACCACGATCGGCGAAGCGCCGGATCCGTCCCGCCGCGCCAGGACGTTGTACGCCGCCCAGGCCACGCCGCCCGCGATGAGGAACGCGTCGCCCCACAGTGAGTGCGAGCCGTCGTCCCGGACCACCAGCCACACGCCCGCGACCGCCACCAGCATGCCCGTCAGCCGAACGGGGGAGAAGGCCGCGCGGCCGGACAGCACCAGCGTCAAAATCGGGTAGGACGCCACGATCAGCGTCGCATCGGAAGCCGACGCGAGGTCGACGCCGATGTTCTCCAGCGCGAAGTACGCCGTGATCCCCAGCAGGCCTGCCAGGCCGATGAACCGCCGCTCGCGGGGTGAGGGCAGGCGCCGGCGCTCCGGGCCCGCGTGCACCGCCACCCCGAGGATCAGTGCCGCCAGCGCGAACCGCAGCGCGCCCAGCGTCAGCGGCGGGAGCTCCGCCAGCGCCACCTTGGTGACCGCGAACGAACTGCTCCAGATCAGCGCCGCGCCCAGGACGGCAGCGACGGACAGGCCCCGGCGAGGAGAATCGGAGATCATGGCGCCACGGTAAACAACAGCCAGAACCTGACCGACAAATGCCGTGTTAGATTCGGTAGGACCTTGATAATGCCGAATAGTAAGAGCCCGAGAAGCGGAGCAAGGCCCGATGGACGAACTTGACACGGCCCTGCTGACCCTCCTCCAGGAGGACGCCAAGCAGACCAACAAGGAACTCGCCCGCCGCCTGCACATCGCGCAGTCGACGTGCCTCGAGCGGGTGCGGGACCTGACGCGGCGCGGGATCGTGCGCGGTCACACCGTCGACGTCGACCTGAAGAAGATCGGCCGGCCGGTGCAGGCGATGGTCGCCGTGCGGTTGCGGCCGCCCGACCGGGCCGTCATCGAATCCTTCCGGGCCTTCGTCACCGGCCTGCCCGAGGTGCTCTCCGTCTTCGTCATGTCCGGCAGCGACGACTTCCTGCTGCACATCGCCGTCGCCGACAACGATCACCTGAGCGGGTTCGTCCTCGATCGGCTGACCCAGCGCCGGGAGATCGTCGACGTGCGGACGTCGGTCATCTTCAACCACTTCCGCCGCACCGTGGTCACGCCGGCCGGGAGCGACGGCTGAGGCGGGTCCACCGCGAGAGGGAGGCGCGCCCGGGCTCCGGGCTGCGAAGATCGGCCGGTGCGCATCCTGACGAGCAAGGCGACCTATCGCCGCTGGGTCTACCTCGTCCTCGGCGGCGCCATCAGCGTGCCGTACCTGTTGTTCTCCGCGGTCGCCGTGCCGGCGCTGCTGCCGTTCGTCACCACGCCGGAACGGGCGACCATCGTCGGCGGCCTGCTCACCCTGGCCGTCCTCGCCGGGACGGCGTTCCTGCCCGCGGTGCACGTCCTGGAGTCGACCGCGGTCCGCGAACTGCTGGACGACCCCGCCCCGGACGCGCCCGCGAAACCGCCCACCCGCCAGGGCCGGCGGCGCGCCGCGGTGATGTTCGTGCTGCACGTCGGCGCGGGGTTCGTCGTCAGCTTCTTCAGCCTCGCCGCGCCGGTCGCCATCGGGCTGTCGATCAGCGCCGTCTTCACCGGGCAGCTTTTCCAGACCGGCGAAGGCGAAGCCGTAACCGTGCCGGCCGGCTGGGCATCGGCGTGGCTGCCCGCGGCCTTCGGGTTCGGTCTGGTGCTGCTGGTCCACGCCGTCAGCGTCACCGGCGGGCTGCTGCGCCGGGCCGCGGCCGCCCTGCTCGGGACGACCGCCGCCGACCGGATCGCCCGGCTCGAACAGCGGACCGAGCAGCTCGCCGAGCGCAACCGGCTGGCCAGGGAGCTGCACGACTCGGTCGGGCACGCGCTGAGCGTCGTCACGCTCCAGGCGGGCGCCGCCCGTCGGACGCTGCGCACCGACCCGGACTTCACCGAACGCGCGCTCGGCGCCATCGAGGAGTCGGCGCGCACGGCGCTGGACGACCTCGACCACGTGCTCGGCCTGCTGCGCGAGGAGGCGGCGGGCCGCACACCGCAGCCGACGCTCACCGCGCTGCCTGCCCTGCTCGAAACGACCCGGCTGGCGGGCACCGAGGTCACCGCCGACCTCGGTGGCGACCTGGCCGCGGTGCCGCCGGTGGTGTCCCGCGAGGTGTACCGGATCCTGCAGGAATGCCTGACCAACGCGGTGCGCCACGCCGGTAGGGTCCCGGTGACGGTGGTCGTCGGCGTCGCGGCGCACGAGCTGCGCGCGCGGGTGGCCAACCCGCTGGGCGGCGGTGCGCGCCGGTCCGGGGGCGGCCGGGGTTTGCGCGGGATGGCCGAGCGGGTGGCGGTGCTCGGCGGTGAACTGTCGGCCGGGCCGGTGGACGAGCGGTGGGAGGTCGTGGTGTGGGTGCCGTGGGGGAGGGGGAGAGAGCGGTGAGCTTGGGCGTGCTGCTGGTCGACGACGAGCCACTGATCCGGGCCGGGCTGAAGGCGATCGTCGACAGCGAAGACGGCCTGACCGTGCTCGGCGAGGCCGCCGACGGCGCCGAGGTGCCCGGGCTGGTCGCCCGGCTGCGGCCCGACGTCGTACTGATGGACGTGCGGATGCCCGCGGTGGACGGGATCCGGGCCACCACGCACCTCATGTCCACAGTGGACGAGCCGCCGAAGGTGATCGTGGTGACCACCTTCGAGAACGACGACTACGTCTACGACGCGCTCGTCGCCGGCGCCAGCGGTTTCCTGCTGAAGCGCGCCCGGCCCGAAGAGATCGTTACGGCGATCCGGACCGTCGTGGCCGGCGAATCGCTGCTGTTCCCGGCCGCGATCCGGCGGCTGGCCGCCCGGCGCGCCCCCGCGCCGGCCGGCGACGGCCTGGCCGCGGCCGGGCTGACCGAACGCGAGCGCGAAGTGCTGCGGCTGATGACCGGTGGACTGTCCAATGTGGAGATAGCGGGCGAGCTGTACCTGGGCGTCCAGACGGTGAAGACCCACGTCGGCAACGTGCTGGCGAAACTCGGGGCCCGCGACCGGACCCAGGCGGTGATCCGCGCCTACGACTCGGGCTTCGTGACGCCGTCCGGCTGATTCGGGCACCATGGGGCGCATGACTGCCGCTTACGACGACTTCGCCGAGGTCTACACGGCCGAGAACGAAACCAGCCTGATGAACGCCTACTACGAGCGTCCCGCAACGCTGGCGCTCGCCGGAGACGTAGCCGGACGGCGGATCCTCGACGCCGGTTGTGGCGCGGGCCCGCTGTTCGCGGCGCTGCGGGAGCAGGGCGCCGTCGTCAGCGGGATCGACCAGAGCGCCGCCATGCTGGAGCTCGCGCGACGGCGGCTCGGCGATGACGCGGACCTGCGGGTTGCCGACCTGGCCGACCCGCTGCCCTTCCCCGACGACGAATTCGACGACGTCGTGGCTTCGCTGGTGCTGCACTACCTGCGCGACTGGGGTCCGACCCTCGCCGAGGTGCGGCGCGTGCTGAAGCCCGGCGGCCGGCTCATCGCCTCGGTCAACCACCCGATGATGGTCAACGTCACCCACCGCCACGAAGGGCCCCGGCCCGACTACTTCGAGGCCTACACCTGGACCGACGAGTTCGAGCTGCACGGCCACCCCGCGCGGATGACCTTCTGGAACAAGCCGCTGCACGCGATGACCGACGCCTTCACCGCGGCCGGCTTCCGGATCGCCGTCATCAGCGAGCCGCACCCCGTGCCGGCCGCGCGCGAGCTGTTCCCCGGTGACTTCGAAATCCTCGACACCTTCCCGAGCTTCCTGTTCTTCGTCCTGGAAGCCGGGTAGGGGTCAGTCGAGGCAGAACTCGTTGCCCTCGACGTCCTGCATGTTCTGGCACGATTCGTTTTCCTCGTCGGCGAGCAGGAGCTGCCCGCGCACCGCGCCGAGCGCCACCAGCCGGGTGCACTCGGCTTCGAGAGCGGCCAGCCGCTCTTCGCCGACGAGCCCCGTGCCGGCCCGGACATCGAGGTGCACGCGGTTCTTGACGACCTTGCCCTCGGGCACGCGCTGGAAGTACAGCCGCGGGCCCACGCCCGTGGGATCGCTGCAGGCGACACCCGAGCTGTGCAGCTCGTACCCGAGCACCTCGCACCAGAACCGGGCGACGCGCTCGGGATCCGCGCAGTCGAAGGTGATCTGAACCTGCCTGACCGTCGTCATGAGGCCCACCCTAGGGGGCGGGCAGGAGAATTTCAGCCGAGTTCGTCGAGCAGGGCCTGGATCGCGGCCGCCATCGCCGCCGGGTCGCCGTCGCCGGGGCGCAGCACCAGGTCGGGCGACGACGGACGCTCGTAAGGTGCGTCGATGCCGGTGAACCCGGTGATCTCCCCGGCGCGGGCCTTCGCGTACATGCCCTTCGGATCGCGTGCCTCGCACACTTCCAGGGGCGTGTCGACGAAGACCTCCACGAATGGCAGCCCGTCGTGGATCGCCCGCGCCCGGGCGCGATCGGTTTCGTACGGGCTGATCAGGGACGCGATCGCCACCACGCCCGCGTCCGCGAACAGGCGCGCCACCTCCGCCACCCGCCGGACGTTCTCCGCGCGGTCCTCGGGGCTGAAGCCCAGACCGGCGTTGAGCCCGTGCCGCAGGTTGTCGCCGTCGAGCAGGTACGCCGGCCGGCCGGCCGCGACCAGCCGGCGCTCCAGCTCCACCGCCACCGACGACTTGCCCGAGGCCGAAAGGCCGGTCAGCCACACGGTCGCGCCCCGGGTCGGGCGGTCTTCACGCCGCACCGCCGCAGTGTGCCAGACGACGGGGGAGGCGACCGCGCCGGTGATCATGCCCGCCGCGACCGTGTCGCCCGTGTGTTCGTCGACCAGCAGGAAGCCGCCGGTGGCGCGGTTGCGGCGGTACGGGTCGAACAGCAGCGGCGAACGCGTGCGCAGCCGGATGCGGCCGATGTCGTTCAAGGACAGCGCTTCCGCCGTCTCGTCGCGGTGCAGGGTGGTGACGTCGAGGCGGTACTCCAGGCGCTCCACCGTGCCCCGCGTCTCGGTGGTCGTGTGCCGCACCGCGTACGTCGCGCCCGGCGTCAGCGCCGCGCGTTCGGAGAACCAGCAGACCAGGGCGTCGACCTCGCGGGCCGACTCCGCGCGGTTGCCGGGGCGGCACAGCATGGCCCCGCGGCCGAGGTCGAGGTCGTCGGCCAGCTCCACGGCCACCGCCTGCCCGGTGAACGCCTCCTCCAAGGGCTGCCCACCCGGGCCCCAGACCGCGCGCACCTTCGACGTGAACCCCGACGGCAGCGCCACGACCTCGTCGCCCGGCTTGAACACCCCGCCGGCGATGGTGCCGGCGTAGCCGCGGAAGTCGGACCGGCGGATGACGTACTGCACCGGGAACCGCGCGTCGATGAGGTTGCGGTCGGAGGCGACGTGCACCTCTTCCAGCTGGTGCAGCAGCGAAGTGCCTTCGTACCACGGCATGCTCGCGCTGCGGTGGACGACGTTGTCGCCGTGCAGCGCCGAAACCGGCACGAACGTCAGGTCGGCGACGTCGAGTTTCATCGCGAACCGGCGGAAGTCCTAGGATCTCGTCGAACCGCTCCTGCGACCAGCCGACCAGGTCCATCTTGTTGACGCACACGACGAGGTGGCCGATCCCGAGCAGCGACGCCAGGAACGCGTGCCGCCGCGACTGCTCCAGCACGCCCTTGCGCGCGTCGACCAGGATCAGCGCGAGGTCGGCCGTCGACGCGCCGGTCACCATGTTCCGCGTGTACTGCAGGTGCCCCGGCGTGTCGGCGATGATGAACTTGCGCCTGGGCGTGGCGAAGTAGCGGTGGGCGACGTCGATCGTGATGCCCTGCTCGCGCTCGGCCCGCAGCCCGTCGGTGAGCAGCGCGAGATCCGGGTAGTCCTCGCCGCGGTCGCGGCTGGCGCGTTCGACGGCCGCGAGCTGGTCGGTGAAGATCGCCTTCGAATCGAACAAAAGCCGGCCGATCAACGTCGACTTGCCGTCGTCGACGCTGCCCGCCGTGGCGATCCGCAGCAGCTGCATCAGAAGTAGCCCTCTCGCTTGCGATCTTCCATGCCCGCTTCGGAAATCCGGTCGTCGGCGCGCGTGGCACCGCGCTCGGTGACGCGCGTGGCGGCCACCTCGGCGACCACTTCGGACGGTGTCGTCGCCGACGACTCGACGCAGCCGGTGCACGTGGCGTCCCCGACGGTCCGGAAGCGGACGGTCGCTTCGTACGGCGTCTCGCCGTCCACAAGGGACAGGAACCGGGTGGCCGCGAGCAGCATGCCGTCGCGCTGCACGACGGGCCGCTTGTGCGCGTAGTACAGCGGCGGCAGCGCGATCCGCTCGTCCCGGATGTACTGCCAGATGTCGAGCTCGGTCCAGTTCGACAGCGGGAAGACGCGGATGTGCTCGCCGCGGCGGTGCCGCCCGTTGTAGAGGTTCCACAGCTCCGGACGCTGCGCCCGCGGGTTCCACTGGCCGTGCTCGTCGCGGAAGCTGAACACGCGCTCCTTGGCGCGGGCCTTCTCCTCGTCGCGGCGGGCGCCGCCGAACACGGCGTCGAACCCGCCCTCGCGGATGGCCCGCAGCAGCGTCACCGTCTGCAGCCGGTTGCGGCTGGCCCGTGGCCCGGTCTCCTCGACGGCCCGGCCGGCGTCGATGTCGTCCTGGACGCTCGCCACCTCCAGGCGCAGGCCGAGCGCGGCCACCGTTTCGTCGCGGAACCGGATCACTTCGTCGAAGTTGTGGCCGGTGTCGACGTGCAGCACGGGGAATGGCAGGGGCGCGGGCCAGAACGCCTTCGCGGCGGCGTGCAGCATCACCACCGAGTCCTTGCCGCCGGAGAAGAGCAGGACGGGGCGCTCGAAGGTCGCCGCGACTTCGCGGAAGACGTGCACGGCCTCCGCTTCGAGCGCGGCCAGGTGCGAGAGCTCGTACGAGGTCACGGACACGGGAAAAAAGTAGAACATGTTCTTGTCTTTGGTCAAGCCGTGCGGGACGCTAGGGACATGGACCTGGTCGTACTCGAAGAGATCAAGCGGCTGAAGTACCGGTACCTGCGCGGGGTGGACCTGAAGCTGTGGGACGAGGTGGCCGACACCTTCACCGTCGACGCCACGGCCGACTACGGGACCCGCGCGACCGGGAGTGAGGGCAAGCAGTTCGAGGGCCGCGACGCCATCGTCGAGTTCCTCACCCAGAGCCTCGGCAACGGCATCATCACGGTGCATCACGCAGCTCAGCCCGAGATCGACATCGATGGCGACACCGCGACCGGGCGGTGGTCGTTCACCGACAAGGTCATCGTGCCCGACCACAAGATGATCGTCGAAGGTGCCGCCTTCTACGAGGACACCTACCGCCGCGAGAGCGACGGCGTCTGGCGGATCTCGCACATCGGGTACGTCCGCACCTACGAGACGCTGACGACCTTCGACAGCATCCCCGGCTTCAAGCTGATCGCGAACCGCTGGGCTGTCCCGGCATGATCGAGAACGAGTTCTCGTTGACCCGGTCGTTCGCCGACGCCATCGTCGAGGCCGAGAAGCTGATCGCCGAAGCGTCCCCTGCGCAAACCGAGCAGGGTCTCCTCGAGGGCTACGACTACCTCGCGGGCAGCATCCGGGCGTCGCTGCAGATGGCCTGGGCCTACCAGCGCGACTTCCCGTACTTCACCTTGTCCACCGGGCCCTACACGAAGATGGCCCTGGACAACCCGGACACGCTGTACTTCAACGCGAACATCCGGGCCGACCGCGAGTACCTGGTCACCGGCGTCCGGGGGACGACCGCCGACCTGAGCTTCCAGATCCTCAACGGCGACTATTCGCCCGTCGAGGTGCCCGACAGCCTCGCCGCGTTCGACGACCGGAACATCGAGATCGGCCCGGACGGGCGGTTCGAGCTGCGCTTCGGCCCGGCCCGCGACAACCCGCCGCCGAACTACTTCGTCCTCGGCGAGGGCTCGTCGATGCTCGTCGTGCGTGAGGTCTACAGCGACTGGGCCACCGAACGGCGGGGCGAGATCCGCATCCAGTGCGTGGACACCGCGGGCCAGGCGCCGCCGGTGCCGGACCGGTCCGCACTGGCCAAGCGCTACGGCGTCACCGGGAAGATCCTGCTGAGCCGGCTCAAGACGTTCCTGGCCTTCCCGAAGTGGTTCTACTACGACCTGCCGGTGAACACGCTGACCGAGCCGCGCTCGACGCCGGGCGGCCTGACCACGCAGTTCTCCTCGGCCGGCCACTACGAGCTCGGCCCCGAAGAGGCGATGATCGTCACTGTGCCGCGCTGCGCGGACGCCCCCTACCAGGGCATTCAGCTCGGCAGCCTCTGGTACGTGTCGCTGGACTACATCAACCACCAGACGAGCCTCACCGCCGACCAGGCCCGCGTCGACCCGGACGGCAAGATCCGGTTCGTCGTCGCCGAACGCGACCCCGGCCTGGCGAACTGGCTGGAACTCATCGGCCACGACCGCGGGTACCTGCAGATCCGCTGGCAGCGGCTGGCCCGCGACCTCGGCCCGGACGACGGCCCGGTCGTCGAGGTGGTCAAGATCGACGAACTGCCCGACCGGCTGCCCTACCACGCCGAAGCACGCGTGACGCCGGAGGAGTGGGCGGCGCGGATCGCGGCCCGGCAGGACGCCGTCGCCGCCCGGATGCTGGGGTGAGCGTGGAGAACCTGTTGCAGGGCAAGGTGGTCGTCGTCTCCGGGATCGGGCCGGGGCTCGGCCGGTCGATCGCCGTGCGCAGCGCGCAGGCCGGTGCGGACGTCGTCCTCGCCGCCCGCACCGAGTCACGGCTGAGCGAGGTCGCGAAGGAGGTGACCGACCTCGGCCGCCGGGCGGTCGCGGTCCGCACCGACATCGACGACGCGGACTCCGCCGCGAACCTGGTGACCGAGGCGGTCGAGGCGTTCGGCCGGGTCGACGCGGTGGTGCACAACGCCTTCGCCGTCCCGCCGCTGACCGACCTGGCCACCGTGGACTTCGACGGCGTCCGCGCGGGCTTCGAGACCGCGGCGATCTCCGTGCTCCGGCTGACCCGGCTGTTCCTGCCCGCGCTCAAGGAGAGCAAGGGCTCGCTGGTGATGATCAACTCCGCCGTGCTGCGGCACTCCCGGCGGACGTTCGGCGCCTACAAGATGGCGAAGTCGGCGCTGCTGTCGCTGTCCCAGAGCCTCGCCAGCGAGCTGGGGCCGGACGGCGTGCGCGTCAACACCGTGGCGCCCGGGTACATCTGGGGGCCGAACCTCCAGTGGTACTTCGCCTACCTCGCCAAGGAACGCGGCATCACGCCCGAGGACGTCTACGCCGAAACGGCGTCCACAATAGACCTGCGCAAGCTGCCGGAACCCGACGAGATCGCCGACGCCGTGGTGTTCCTCGCCTCGCCGATGGCGCGTGCGATCACCGGGCAGTGCCTCGACGTCAACGGCGGCGAGTACCACCACTAGGAGGTTCGATGCTCCCCGGCCGCGAAGACGTGGGCACCGTCGAGGACCTGCACGCCTCGGCGTCGAAGCTCACCGGGCTCGACGACTTCGGCGTCGACGAGTACGTCGAAGGCCTGCGCGTGCTGCTGGAGTCCTACGAAGCCGAAGCGGAACTGACGCCGTACGGCAACAAGGTGCACCGGGCGTTCCTGCGCGGCGCGCTCGTGGCGCGGTTGCTCAGCGAGGCGTCGTGGAAGCAGAACCCGGGCTACGCGGACGCCCGCGTCGAGCGGCCGATCTTCGTCACCGGGCTGCCGCGCACCGGCACGACCGCCCTGCACCGGCTGCTCGCCGAAGACCCCGCGCACCAGGGCCTCGAGGTGTGGCTCGCCGAGGTCCCGCAGCCGCGGCCGCCGCGGTCGACGTGGGCGGACAACCCGATCTTCCGGGGCATCCAGGCCGGCTACGAACGCCACCACGTCGAACACCCCGAGTTCATGGGCGTGCACCACATGTCCGCCGACCAGGTGGAGGAGTGCTGGCAGCTGCTGCGCCAGTCGATGCGGTCGGTGTCCTTCGAATGCCTCGCGCACGTGCCGCGCTACTCGCGCTGGCTGGCCAAACAGGACTGGACGGACGCCTACGCCCGGCACAAGCGCAACCTGCAGCTGATCGGGCTGCCGGACGCGGGCAAGCGCTGGGTGCTCAAGAACCCCAGCCACCTCTTCGCGCTCGACGCGCTGATGGCGAACTACCCGGACGCACTGGTGATCCAGACGCACCGGGCGCCGCGCACGATCATGGCGTCGATGTGCAGCCTCGCCGAGAAGGCCGCGGACGGCTGGTCTTCGAAGTTCCGGGGCGAGGCGATCGGGCAGGGGCAGCTGGAGCTGTGGGCGCGCGGAGCCGACGAGTTCGGCTGGGCTCGCGCGCGGCACAACCCGGCGCAGTTCTGCGACGTCCGGTACGAGGACTTCGTGGCCGACCCGATCGGCACGGTGTCCACTGTGTACGACCACTTCGGACTGGACTTCACCCCCGAAGCGCGGGCGGCCATGACGGCGGTGCACGAGGCGAGCCGCACCGGGGACCGGAAACCGGTGCACCGCTACAGCCTCGCGGACTTCGGCCTGACGCCCGAGGAGGTCGACGAGCGGTTCGCCGGTTACCTGGCGGCGCACGAGCTCAGCCGGTGATCAGCTTCACGACTTCGTCCATCGCCGGTCCGGCGGCCATCTCGGCGGCCAGCTCCCGCGCCCGGGTGCGGTAACGCGGATCGTCCAGGACCGCGCGGACGTCTCGCCGCAGCGCCCGCGGCGAGGCCGACGCGCGGGCGCGGCCGATCCCGGCCCCGGACCAGGTGACCCGGGCGGCGACCTCGCGCTTGTCCTCGCTGGCCCCGACCACGACCGGCGGCACGCCGTACCGCAGGGCGTGGTTGACGCCGCCGTACCCGCCGTTGCTGACCATGGCGGCGCAGCGGGGCAGCAACTCGTCGTAGGGCAGGAAGTCCGCCACGCGGACGTTGTCCGGCAGCGGGCCCGGCCGCAGCCGTCCGCCGCACGTCGTTGCCACGACCAGGACGTCCTCGCCGGCCAGCGCGTCGATGGCCGGTTCGACCAGCCGGCTCAGGTCGTCGTTCGCCACCGTCCCCTGGGTCACGTGCACCACCGGGCGGCCGCCGTCCAGGTCGGCCCACCACGGCGGCAGCGGGTGCTCGCTCGCCGCGCTCACCGTCGTCGGCCCGATGAAGTGCAGCGGCGCTCGCTCGCGCGGGTACTCGAAGCCCGGGCAGGTCATCTGCAGGACGCCGTCGCTGTGCAGGGGCCAGTCCGTGAAGAGCATGCCCGGGTCGCCGCCGAGCAGGTCTTTCGCCAGTTTCTGCGCCGGCCCGGCCACCTGCGGCACGAGCGCCTTGAGGAGCGCGCCGCGCAGGGGGTGTCCCGGCGGGCCGGTCGGGACCGGCGGCATGAACGGCAGGAACCCGAGGACCAGCAGGCGCGGCCGCCGTGCGCGCCGGACCAGGGCCAGCCCGGCCATCATCAGCGGATCGCACAGCACGACGTCGGCCGGCTGCCCGTCGATGACGCTGAGCTGCGCGGGCATGGCGCGGACGAAGTGGGTCAGGTCGAACCGGGCGAGTTTCAGCCCGCGCAGCCCGGCGCGGCCGGGGATGGAGCCGTCGAGGTCGGTCTCGTCGAAGTCGGCTTCCGCGGGCAGGAGCTCGACGGTGGCGCCCAGCTTCTCGAACGCCTCCCGGTACCGCGCGCCGGTGACGACGGCGACGTCGTGGCCGGCGGCGACCAGCGCCTCGGCGATCGGCTTGGCCGGCCCGACGTGACCCCGGGCGGGCTGCACGCACACGAGTATCCGGGCCATGGCACGTCCCTTCATTGACCGATACAGTGTACTATCCAATGTCGATGACGATACCCGATTCCGAAGGTGCGCGGCGCCCTTACGAGTCGCCGGTGCGCGAGGCCCGCGCGCGGCGCACCCGGGCCCACGTGGTGGCGACGGCGGGGAAGCTGTTCGCCGCCCGGGGTTACGCGGGCACGAGCATGCGGCAGATCGCGGCGGAGGCCGGGGTGAGCCTGGAGACGGTGACGCAGACGGGCCGCAAGCCGCAGCTGCTGCTGGCCGCGTTCCGCGACGGCTTCGCGGGCGACCCCGACGCGATGGACCTGGACGCCGTGGCGGGCCCGGCCGGCCCGGCGGACCTGCCGTCGGTGGTGTCCCTGGTGGCGGCGGGAATGCGCGCGTCCCTGCCGATCTGGCGCGCGTTCACGACGGCGGCCGCGTCGGACGCCGAGGTGGCGGCGGTCCGCGCGGAGCTGGCGGTGGTGCGCCGGGCGGACATCGCCGGCCGCCTGGTGGCGGCGGGGCTGGCCGGCGGCGGCTCGATCGGCCGGTTGGCGGACGCGATCGGGCTGATCATGTCCCACGAGGCCTACGACCACCTGACGGCGGTGTGCGGCTGGGCGCACGAGGAGTACGTGACCTGGGCGGCGATGGCGGTCCAGGCCCAGCTGACGCTCGACTGGGGGTGAATCAGCCCGCGGCAGCCTGTAAGCCCCGGGTTCCGATGCCGCGCAGCACTTCCACGCGCTCCGAACCCGGGCGGCTCAGCACCCAGCTCGACCCCGGCACCGCCTTCGCGCGCTGCTTCAACGGCGCGAGCAGCCGCGAAACCTCCTGGTACGACCCGATCGCCCCGCTCGCACACACCAGCGTCGCCAGCGACACCGTCACCGGCAGGCCCTCCGCCGACCAGCCACGGTCCAGCAGTGCCCCCGCCACCGTCGCGATCTCGTCGACGTCGCACACCACCAGGAAGTCGTCGCCGCCCACGTGGCTCACCCGCATCCGCCGCAGGCCGCCGGCCAGTTCCGTCAGCGCCGCGCCCAGTTCGCGGATCAGGTCGTCGCCCGCCGCGAAACCCGCCGTGTCGTTGATCGTCTTGAACCCGTCGATGTCCAGCCAGGCGGCCACGAACGGCTCGCCGATCGTGATGCGGCGGGCGACGTCGCGGGCGATCGTGTCGCTGCCCGGCAGGCGGGTGAGCGGGTTGAGCGCCGCCGCCGCTTCGACCTTCGCCTCGGCCACGCCGCGGACCACTTCGGTCACCAGCACCACGCCGAGGCAGCGGCCGAGCTCGTCGACCACGACCACGTCGTCGCCGGTGCGGCTCCAGTCGGCGTCGGTGACCAGCTCGAGGAACTCCATCGCGCCGGCGCGGGCCTCGATCGTGTGCGGGGTGTCGGCGAGCCGGGCCGCCGGGCGCTTCGCGTGCAGGGCGTGCCCGTACGGGCCGGTGACCGCCACCAGGAACCGGGTCCGGTCGACCGACCAGCGCGGCCGGTTCAGCTCGTCGACCCCGACCACACCGCTCGGCGCGTCGGCCGCCGCCAGCACCGCGCGGACTTCGTCGCACGTCGCCGTTTCCGGCAGGGTCGTCGCCGGGCGGAGGAAGTCGCCGACGCACGGCGCCGGCGCCCCGGCCGCGGGACGTGCGCGCGTGCGCAGGGCCGGTGCGGGACCGGCGGCGGTCGGCGGGGCGAGGAGGTGCCCCTGCGCGATCCGGACACCGAGCTCGCGGACGGCGTCGAGCTGGGCGCCGGTCTCCACGCCGGTCGCGACGAGCCGGGTGCCGGTGCGGTTCGTGTAGTGCAGCAGCGCCTCGACCACGGCCGACGGCGCCGGGTCGTCCGGCAGCCCGCGCAGCACGGTCCGGTCGAGCTTCACCAGGTCGATCGGCGCCTCGACCAGCAGGCCGAGCGGCAGGTCGCCGCGGCCGAGCCCGTCGAGCGCGACCCGGAAGCCGAGCTCGGTGAGCCCCCGCATCCCGGCGAGCGCGCGGCCGGGCGGCAGCGGCGCGAACGGCGGGCCGATCTCCAGGACGACGTCGCGGGTGCGGCGGCCCGCGTCGCCGAGCTCGGCCAGGAGGTCGTCGAACATCGCGAGCGGTGCGGCGAGGGTGCGGGCGGAGAGGTTCAGGTGCAGGGGCAGCGACGTCGGGTTCTCGGCGTCCTGCCGGACGGCGGCGACCGCGAGCCCGAGGTCGGCCTCGGCGAGCCTGCCGTCGCGGCGCGCCTGCGCGAGCAGTTCGGGAACCGTTCCGCGGCCGGGCCTGGCCAGCGCTTCGTGCGCCACGACGCCTCCGGTGTGGAGGCTGTACAGCGGCTGGAAGGCGAAGCGGACCGCGCGTGGCGACTTCACGGCCCCGATCGTCGCCGGTCGCGCGGCGAAGCGGAACCGATGTCGACTGATGTTCACCGTGGGTTACGCACATCGGCGTAACTGCTTCAGTGTTGACTTATATAAGTGACACATTGTAGCTTGGCCGGGTGCACGCGTTCGACGTCCTCGGCGACCCGGTCCGCCGCCGGATCCTCGAGCTGCTGGCCGACGGCGAATTGGCCGCCGGTGCGGTGACCGAGGTGATCCGGGCCGAGTTCGGCATCTCGCAGCCGGCGGTCTCGCAGCACCTGAAGGTGTTGCGCGAGAACGGCTTCGCGGTCGTCCGCCAGGACGGGACCCGGCGGCTGTACGCGGTCGGCCACGCCCCGCTGCGCGACGTCGACGTCTGGCTCGACCGGTTCCGCCGGTCCTGGACGCCACCGCTGGACGCGCTGGCCACCGAAATCGCCCGCGGCAAGCGGGCCCGGCGCCTCAGTGAAGGAGAAGGTTCGTGATCGACGTCAGCCACCAGATCAGCGCCGTCCGCCGGACGGTCGGTACGCGCGTGCTCGAGGAGGGGGAGGCGCGGGTCATGACCATCAGCCAGGTCTACGACACCGACGTCGACGACATGTGGGACGCGGTCACGAACGCCGAGCGCATCCCGCGCTGGTTCCTGCCGGTGTCGGGCGAGCTGCGCGTAGGCGGGAAGTACCAGCTGGAGGGCAACGCGGGCGGCACGGTCGAGCGCTGCGACCCGCCGAAGAGCTTCGCCGCGACGTGGGAGATGCACGGCGGCGTCAGCTGGATCGAGGTCCGCCTGACGCCCGAAGGCGAGGGGACGCGGTTCGAGCTGGAGCACGTCGCGCACGTCGACGACCACTGGGAGCAGTTCGGCCCGGGCGCGGTCGGCATCGGCTGGGACATGGCGCTGACGGCCCTGGTCCGCCACCTGACGGCGGACCCGTCGTACGTCGTCGACCCGGCCGAGGCGATGGCCTGGATGGCGTCCCCGGAAGGCGTCTCGTTCGTGACCGCGGCAGGCGAGGCCTGGTACGCGGCGCACGTCGCCGGCGGCGAGGCGGAGCCCGTGGCCCGCGCCCAGGCCGACCGCTGCCTGGCCGCCTACACCGCCCAGCCGGAGTCCTGACACCGCCGTGATGCCCCTCCAATCACGCGAGATGCCTCCTCAAGCACGCGAGATGCCCCTTCAATCACGGGCGATGCCTTCCTACGCACCGGCGTGTGCCCCGGCTGCCGTGCGGCGCGGGGCACCTCGTGTGATCGGGCGGGCATCTCGCGTGATCAGAAGGGCATCACGCGTGATTGGCGGGGCATCACGGGTCAGCGGTCGTCGTACTTGACCGCGGTCAAGGTGATCACCGTGTCGGGGGCGACTTCGGTGCCGGGTGGTGGGTCCTGGGCCGTCTGGCGCCAGTTGCGGTCGAGCACCAGCGCACGGCCTTTGCCGGTGCCGTCGACCTCGCGCAGGTTGTAGAGCCCGGCCCGCTGCATCGCGTTCTGGGCGTCCTGGTGGTTCATGCCGGAGACGTCCGGGACCTTGATCAGCTTCGCCGGAGCCGAGGCGGAAGCCGAGGTCGAGGTCACGGTCGAAGCCGTGGTCGAGCCGGGCGAGCCGGGCGGGGCGCCGCAGGCGACCGGGGCGAAGGCGAGGACCGCGATTGTCGTGACCATCCGTCGGGACATACCTCCGGAGTACCCACGCGCCTGCCCGCCGTTCAGGTGAACCTCCGGATAAGGTCGGGCGCATGGATCAGGGCAGCGAGCACACCGACCCGCGGGCCGCGCGGCGCGATCCCGTGGCGAACGTCGGCGGGTTCACCGACCTGGCGACCAGCCCGTTCCGGATCGACCGCGACCGGATCGCCGCGTCGCCGTTCTTCGCGCGGCTCGGCGGGGTGACGCAGGTCGTCAGCGCCGGCGGGGCCGGCCTGCTGCACAACCGGCTCACCCACAGCCTCAAGGTCGCGCAGGTCGCGCGGGCCATCGCCGAGCGCGTCGCCACCGGGCCCGACGCCGGACTGGCCGACAAGCTCGGCGGCTGCGACCCCGACGTCGCCGAGGCCGCCGCGCTCGCCCACGATCTCGGGCACCCGCCGTTCGGGCACCTCGGGGAGCAGACGCTCGACCGGATCGCCCGCCACCGCTTCGGCCTCGCCGACGGCTTCGAGGGCAACGCGCAGACGTTCCGGATCATCACCACGACCGACGTGCGCGGGCCGTCGGCCATCGGGCTCGACCTCACCACGGCGGTGCGGGCCGCCGTGCTCAAGTACCCGTGGCTGCGGCTGCACCACCCGGCGCCGCACCCGTCGGAGCTGGCCGTGCCGCCGCGCGGCGCCGGCGAACCCGGCGACCTGCCGGGCACCGGCGCGGCCAAGTTCTCCGCCTACGCCACCGA
>Ga0070663_100000556_pt1 | contig 19885 bp, 18 predicted proteins | sample KBSC63metaG_FD_65646 | JGI IMG/M metagenome (GOLD analysis project Ga0070663, IMG submission 65646) | Corn rhizosphere microbial communities from Kellogg Biological Station, Michigan, USA - KBS C6-3 metaG | ecosystem: Host-associated > Plants > Roots > Rhizosphere > Soil ...
CTACCGGGAGGACATGAACATGACTGAGTGTTCGCCCTTTCGGCGCCCTCACGCGCTCATCGTCGAAGATGAAGTGATGATCGCTCTCGGTCTTCAAGCCGATTTGGAGGCTCTAGGTTTTGAAGTCAGTGGCCTGGCGGCAAATGCCAGGGAGGCCATGTCGCTGGCCATGAATGATAAGCCGGACCTTGTGGTGATGGACATCTATCTCAATGGTGCTCGTGATGGCATCGAAGCAGCGCGATCAATTCGGGAGACATTTGGAACACAGATTATTTTTGTCACCGCGTACACTGACGACGATGGGATAATCGAACGCATCCACCAACAAGTGCCCGATGCCCCAGTGTTGCCAAAGCCGCTTTATGGCGATCGCCTAGCCAACGCGATTGAACAGTTGCACTTACGGCCATCCCCGACCCAGTTTCCGGCGAATTGACAGCGGCTCTGTCGAGTGAAAGACTGATCGCTGCCTCGCTTCTTGTGAGGCCCTGACGTTAGAACCGTCACCCCTCGGGGTAGCGTGCCTAATGTCATCAGGGGGCGGTTCAAGGGCCGCCCCTACTGTTTTGCTCGACCCGGTCGGCAATGCGTCATGCCTTAGCCTGTATTGTTATTGTTCTAATATTCTCCACTACCAACTCGGCTTTAGCGAGTTTGGTGGCTTGTCCGCTCGTCCGATGGGAAGTGCCTGGTTGTGGATATGGAGCCAACAGGTAAAGACAAGAACGTCACAAAGATTGGCAAGGACGTATATCAGTCTGCCGACCAAGCTGAACGGGACGCCAAATGCTTTGCAAGGATGCAAAGCCAGGCGAGCAATCCGCGCCTCGCCCTAAGTGAGACCTGGGCCTCCATCCCTTCTTGAGACCTGCGATGTGCAGTTCACCCCGCCTTTACTCGCACTAACTAAGGGATCATCCTAAAGAGAAAGCCCGGCGGGGGAACCGGGCTTCCAACCGTGTCATGCGGCGCTTGGCTTTGGGGGGTGCCGGGGGATAGGAGCGCCGCTTGGCTTGCAATCGTCCAACTACGCTTGAAGAAGGAAGTTCCGATTAGAGGGTCTAGGCACGGTACTCGTCCCGATTCTTAGGCCGCAGTTGAACGACCACACCGTCTCGCTCGGCAGCCTTCGCTAAACGCAGCCACGATTGGGCGAGCTTCTCGAACTCCTCAGCAAGGATTGGATTACGCACAGTGCGAGCCCGCCGCAGGCAGAACTCGGCGTGTGCTCTGTATTCTTTGGGGCCGCAGGCCATCGGTTCCTCCGAACACAAAACACTGTGAGTTACAGGGTCCGATGGGCGTCAGCGACCTTTGCCTGTGAAGTGGGTGAAGGGTGAGTAACGCGGCAGGTGAAAACTCTCGACAATCTTGGGCAGTTCATAATGAAGAAGCCCCGGAGACTAGGGCGTCCATCGGGGCTTCTCGGTTCCGGCATGAAGAACCTGTTTGGCTTGCACTCCTTGCGTCGGAGCGTCTAGGAGGCGACATGACCTTTTCCGCTAGGATGAGCACAACCGGTCTCTCTGACGCTTTACCTCCGCCAGTGCCTCATCCTCCGAGAAGCCACTCACGATGAAGCAATGCCGACGATGGATAGGGAGGTCTGGCCATTCGTGCCCAAACGCGCCATTTATGGCCATCAGGCACAATCCTAATGTTGTAGCCTCGATATACAGTGTCTACTACTGACGGCAACGGTAGCGCCTATTCTTGCCCTCCCCGTCACCCGCTGGCGCTGCAAACGCGGCGTCATTCATGACGTTCCCATGAAGTTGCGATTAAGATTGGTATTATAGAGTCGCTATTTGCTGCAGAAAGGAGCACCCTAGTTAGATCACCGGCACATGACGACGACAGGCCCCGGTGACTGAGAGAGGTCATCACCGCGCTCCCGCCTGCAATGAGCGGAGCGAAGCGATGGCGAAGCTGGTCCTGAGTGCACGCTTGGTGCCACGCCGAGAAGATGGTGTGGACGCCGACATTGCCGAGTTCCCCGACATCAAAGTATCAGCTTGGAGTGTAGGAGTGGCGCTTGCTCGATTGCGGGAAGCGGTCTGGCAAAGATTGCGTTGGACGAAGGTCGAAACGAGCTGCGCGGGCGAACCTATTTCACCTATCCCTCAGAAGCCAACGAGCGGAGATTTGCTCGTGGCCATTGAGGTCAAGGTCCCGATCGAGCCGCTCTCTGGCCCGGCGGAAGCTTAGTTCGGCTCAAGCGCCCCAACTGCCCACTCCCTGGCCGCAACAGCGCAACACCGCACCGGTACCCAAGGTCTAGGCACGGACCATGGCCCAAGAAGCACATTATCGGGCCTTAGACTCCAAGGTAGCCAGCCTCTCAGGACCACCTCCCTAGGGCTGGTTAGGCCTGGTGCCTCGTCCCTGCACATTCAAGCCTGAGGTGCTGGGTCGCTAGTTTCCGTTACGCCTCGCCCTGTCTGTGACGTGCGAAATCCCACATAGAAAATCTGAAAGGCGCCCTACATTCTCCTCATGATGATGGAGGATGCTATGACCGACCACACCGACACCCACTCGCTATACGTTCTGATTGTCAGCCTTCTCGGAACCGTGATCGCGTTGCCGGCAGTTTGGTACTTCACCGAAGCCGCCTATGCTGCTCCTGGTCTCGTTGCCTAAACGACAATCTTTGGTTGCCTAACTGCACTCTAGAAGCAATTTGCCCGGACTATTTCTGCTGCACCCGCGCATCATTATTGAGATTGCTGGCCCTTCATCGCAGTTTTCTCTTGCCCATTGGCTAACCGACTCATTGTAAGGCTCGACTAACTTTCCGTGCCGAGACCCTCCCCATATGAATGGAACCTCGCGCCGATACCTCCTGCGGGTCCCATCGCCTGGAACTTTTGCTTAACGCCTAGCCCGGACGCCCCTATCATGAGGGGGACAGTGCGGCCTGAGGCTGCAATTCCAGAAAAGGCTTTACCCGCTTTTGCGAATTGGCTTCAAAACGAATTCGGTTTGCAGTTTTTTATAGGAGAGGCTCAAATTTCGGTCTGTCACAGCTACGTCACAGCGACGGAGACCCGCTTGCTCTTATTGCACAAAATCGTAAGCTGAGAACGCAGCTGATTTGACGGAAAGTTGTGAGGAAAAAGGCGGGCAATCGCTAAATCCGGGCTGACACCTGGAGCGGGCGGTTAGCTCAGCTGGTAGAGCACTGTGTTCACATCGCAGGGGTCACTGGTTCGAGTCCAGTACCGCCCACCACCCTGCGCCTCTCGGGTGGCGCAACCACCAAAACCGACGTCCGGCGCAGAAGTGTCCCCGCAGATCCAAGCTCGGGGTGACTCCTCTCATAAGTTAGCGCTCGAGCTTAACGGCATTGCTGAACAGCGTGTCGCCCCACGCATAAAGTGGCCGCTGGAAGTCAGACTCGGTGTGGATGCCCTTGCCTTTGCGCTCCGTCCATTTCCGCCCGTAAGTGTCGAACGGGAAATGGTTGATGTAGTAGTCGCAAGTCTCCTCCCAATGGTCGAGCGAGAGCGACTTGCCGTAATGCTGGCAGTAAAGATCGGTTCGGATGTTCTTTAGGCCGCCCGGTTCTCGCGCGTGATGCGCGGCGAAATGGATCTCGGGCCGGTTCCGCCACAGCATGAGGATGTCTCTCCGCTCAGGGCCAAAATAGCGCCGGAAGTCCAGGAGCTCCCGGTCGGAGCGGTAAGGCGCGTAGTCGTCGGGAGTCATGTAGGCGTCGAACAGCTGCACGCGAATGCCGTCGCACGTCTCATCGTCAAGTGCTTGCAGAGAACCCCGAAGATCGCCGGTCACGCGCTCGTCGGGATCGAAGCAAAGCATCCATTGATAGCCAAGCTCGGCGCGGGCGACCTGCAAAAGAAGTCCGCGGTGACGGCCCTCGGCAAGCTTTCGCGCCTTGACGTCCTGCTCCCAGGCGCCGTTGGCGATGACGAGCGCGACCTTCGGGTGACTGCGCAGCATTTCCACGCTCTCGTCGGTGCTTGCATCATCATAGGCGATGATAGCGTCGACATGGTTGCCGAGATAGTCGAGCGTGTCGGGGAGGATTAGCGACTCATTGCGGATGCGCGTCATGCCGATGATGAAGTGCTCGCCGCCGACCAAGGCTCTGTTTCCGGGAACGATGTGCTCAGAGTCGCGGAGCTGCCAGTAGTCGGTCCCGCTCATGGAGAGATTCCTCAAGCCGAGCGAGGAGCGAACTCCCGCGCCGTCGAAACGGCGAGGTCGTCAGGCCCTCGCCGTTTTGAAGGTAACGAGCGGCTGCTCCTCTTGGCCCGCATACATCGACAGCATGGGCTCGTCCGTCAGCATTACTTCATCGTACTCGCCGAACCCATTGAAACGATTAGCAAGCACTCGGCCATAGGCGCCGATCTGCCCGATCTCGACATAGTCCCCTTCACGCACGCATTCCGGCAAACGGAAGGGACCAGGTAGAAAGTCCGAGCTGTCGCAAGTCGGACCATAGAGGGCGAACTCAGTCTCACGCCCTGTCTCGCGGCCGGTAATCGTGATTAGCCACGCCGGGAAGCGGAAGCCTGAATAGGCGGCATCGAACAAGGTGCCGAACGCCCCGTCATTGACGTAAAGCGCGTTGCCGCGCCGCGCATCGACACGTACGATGACTGACTCGGCCTCAGCCACGAGTGCCCGTCCCGGCTCGCATAGGAGCTCGCAGGAATGCTTGACGGCAAGCTCGTCGGCGGCGCGCACGATCTCCTCCATGAAGCTTTGAAGATCGGGCGGATCGGAATGCGGGTAGCGGCTCGGGAAGCCGCCGCCGATATCGATGGCATCGACCAGAACGCCCGACTCCACGATCAATTGACCGATCTGCCGCAGGGCCTCGCCGAATGCCGCGGGGACGACGGCCTGAGAGCCGACGTGGAACGTGATGCCGAGCCGGCGCGCGACCTGCCGCGCACGCAACAGGAGCGCCGGAGCGTCGGCGCTCGACACGCCGAACTTGCCCTCAAGCGGGATGAGGCTGTGCGTGTTGGGACAGGCCACGCGCAGGAAGAGGTTCAGATCCGTGGCCCCGCCGGTCTCGGCCACGACCTTGTCGAGCTCCTCCTCGCTATCGAAGGCAAAGCTCCTGATGCCGAAATCGCGATAGGCGCGCGCGATCGCCTCGCGCGACTTGATCGGATTCATAAAGTAAAGCTCGGCGCCTTCGACCGGCGCGAGGCGCTCGATTTCGACGAGCGAGGCCACGTCGAACGACCTGATGCCCGCATTGACCAACGCGTCGACGATCTCCGGCGCGTCATTGGCCTTCGCGGCATAGAGCACGCGGCCGGGAAAGTTGGCGAGGAACCAAGTCGCCGCGCGATGGGCGGCGTGAGGCCGTAACGCTAGGACCGGCCGCTCCGGGCGGCGATGACGCAGAAACTCTGCGGCAGAAGTGAAAACGTCCATCCCATGTCTACTCCCACACGAGATTGCCGATGTCAGTGCTGCCCTTGAGCGAGATGCCTACGAGCGTTCTGGTCCCGTATGAAATCCGCAGTGCCTTGTAAAGCGATTTTCGCGTGGTCCCCCAACAATTTGTCGCACCCAGCCGGAGACTTGATGAGATTGGGGCGAACTCATTCGGAGCTCGAAGGGACTGGCCCCGTGCTGGTGAGCACAGGCGTCGTGGCGCTGGAGTAGACGGGATTCTGCAACAATCCGAAGGTCTTGCGAGCTGCGAGCTCGACCATCGCGGCGGTGTAGGCATAGATCTCGGCACTGTCGAGGGAGCCATCGCCGTTACCGATCGGGCGAAGGTCGGCTTTGCCGGCGAGCCCTTCGATCAGATAGCGAGTGAAAAGACCTACATCATAAGTCGAGTCCATGAGCGTTCGCTGCCCGCGATCGGAAGCAACCATGACGGTGAGGTTTGGCAGCGGCGCTCGCGGCAGCGCCTGATTACTCGTCTCGGGCAGATTGGGCGGCAGGACATAGGCGCCGTGATCGTCGCCAAACTCGGTCTCGAGCAGCACGAGCACCGATTTGGCATCGAGCTTTGCGAGATTGGCATAAAGCGTGGAGAGCTTATAGCCGCTCAGCTCCTCGCGATAAGGCTCGGCATCGACCGGCAAAAGGTAGGTCTCAGTCTCAGCGTTGTTGGTAGCGCCATGGCCAGAATAATAGACGAGCACTCTTGCGCCCGGATTTGAACGGATAAGGCGGGAGAGATCGCCTTCGACTCCCGGGGCCGGCCCAAACAGCCTCTCGAGATCAGCCTTGTTGGTATCGCGCATGTCGATGATGTTGTCCGGTCGAACCCCCATATGCTCGGTAAGGAAAGCGTACATCGCGCCGGCATCGTTCTGGGAGGTCTCGCTCGGCGGGAGCTTGGCGTAGTCGCGATTGCCGATGATCACGGCCACTGTGTCGCTAGGCTCCAGCGCCGGCGGCAACGCCCGATAAAGCTCGCGGACCTTAGTATAAGACTTGACCGGCTCGCCAACTGGCAGGCCCCGCCGTAGGAGCTGCCGCGACGGCGTTGCGCAAAGCTCGATATTGCCCGCCCGCTCGATGCGCTTGACTTCGTCGAGCGCGAGATGACCTGAGAAAGATACGCAAGAACGACACCACGCGATGCTGAATTTGGACTGAAGCTCGTCGAGATAGGATTGGGGGAGCCCATTCGGCGGCGGCAAGCAGGCTTTTTCACATTGCTGGACAGAGACGCCAGGGCCATGAGCACGGCGGAGAACCGCGATCAGATCCTCCGGCAGGCAGCCAATCGGAAGACTTGCGGCTTGAGGGCGCGGTGCGGCTTTCTCCGCGCCCGGCGCTACACCGGGCGCCGCATTACCCTCCGGCGTCACGTCGGTTTGCGGCGCCGTAGCCGGTTGAAGCTCGCTCTGAAGCGCCGCAGTCGTTTCGAGCCCTTTGCAGAGCGAGGCAAATTTCTGCTGCACGGCATCGGACAAGAGATCACTGTAGCCCGACAGGTCGTGGTCGTGCTTGAAGTGCCAATAGGCCGTCCAAGTCTCCTTGCCCCGCTTACCGTCAATCGCGCCTTTGTAATAGCCCAGCTCGGTCAGGCAGCTCTGGGCGCGTGAAATTGCCTTGACCTGCGCGGGCGAAAGTGCGGGTTCCTGTCCATCCTCGATCTTGGCAGCGGTTTCGACCGGCGCGGACACGTCGGCGGGCGGAGCGATAACATCCGGAGGAGCAACCGGGAACAGAACATCGAGAGACGCTGCGGATTCAGGAGCCGGGGGCTCAGGCGGCGGGGTGACCACAATCTGAACAGGCTCGGCGACCACGCAGATATTGCCTTGCCGCTTGAGCCCCTCGCCGCAAACGCAAGCGCCGCGCTTCGGCGACCATTGCTCATCGTCGCGACACGTCGTTGTGCTTGCGTCGCGCACACAATTTCCGCTTTGCAGCGTGTAGCCGTCCTGGATGCAGATGCAATGGCGCAAGGCCCGCGAATAGCTCCACGGGAAGCTGCATGTGATTTTCGGCTCGCTGACGGCCTTAGCCTTGGCGCGCTTTTTGTCTTTTGGCGCGGCGACAGCTTTCGTTTTTTGCCGCTTCTTGTCTTGTGGAGCGGTAGCAGCCTTCGCTTTTTGCTGCTTCTTGTCTTGTGGAGCGGCAACAGCCTTCGATTTGGAGTTCCGCTTCTCTTTCGCAGCGATAACTTGCGGGGCTTCAGGGATGGCGCGCTCGAAATGCCACCTTGGCTCGGCCACAGACAATGTCGACAGAGCCGCTACGGCAGCAACGGCAAGCGCGAGGCCTGTCGACAGGCCTTGCGCGGCTCCCAATTTCCCCGCCATGGGGTACCTCGATGCTCCCAGCGCGCCTCTCTCGCAGAAGCGCGCGTACTCTAACAGACCCCTCGCGCCCGGAGCGACCTAACCAGACTCCGACACTCTCCCCCTTGCACCACAAAGCGGCGTCATTGCGAAGTCTATCCAGCGCCTATTTGACTACGAGCTTGATCGCCGTGCGAGACAAGATGTCTGATGCCGGCGCGCCCTGCACTGTACCGCGGGCGTTCTCCTTTTCCTTTTCGCCCGTCTTGCCCTCTGCGATCTTCTCGGCGCCCTCCACCACGATTTGCCTCGTCAAGAAGTCGCGATAGTTGCCGAGCTCGGTGAATCCCCGCTTCTTGAAGTCGTGCTTGATGCCGTCCGCCTCCTTGCCGGTCGCATTGCAGATGGCGACGACCGTCTCGGTGCCAGGGTCCTTGAGGCGGAACTGGAAGGGCGCCTTCGAGCCCGGGAACTGCGCCTCCTTCCCTGCCGGCAGGAAATTGTCCTGCTGGAATTTGTTGGGGAAGATCACCGTGCCCTCCCCCTTCGCATCGACGTTGATCAGCGTGAGATGGCAGTCCTCCTTGGACTTGATGGAGAACACCGGAAGGTCGTTCACCTTGTAGTCCGTCTTGTCCGAGGTAAGAGCGAGATCGAAGTCGTGAGTCTCCTCCTTGGTCTTGCCCCCGACCTTTGCCACGGCGGCAGTGGCAGCGATGTCGATCGGCTCGTTGTCGGACACCTTGACGATCAGATCCTTGAACTCGGCCTCGAGAATCTCGCGCGGCAGCACGCCTTGCTCCAGCCTGCGCTTGATCTGCCCTGCCTCACCGCCGGCATCGGCGAGCCCTTTGGCAAAGGCTTCGGCCGCTAGGCCGTATTCCGCCGCCGCGATCTTGAGATCGATCGACTTCTCATAGGCCTTGGAGAGAAAATTGATGGTCTCAACGCCCACCTTCTGCGAGTCGAGCTCCGGATCGAGCCCGGCGCGGATCATGGCATTGCGGAAGCGCGTGGCGTCCTCGTCGAGCTGCGCCTTGAAGTCCTCTGGCTTTGGATAGAGCGCTTCTACCTGCTCGCGGACCTCTTTGGAGAAGGTGCGGTCGTTGAGCACATGCTGCCGGATATCGTCGGTAGCCTGGCGGATGCCTTGGTTGTGGCAGCCGAAACAGGAGATGCCGTCGGTGACGGCGCGATCGAGCTGGCTGTCGTCGAGCACGATCTCGGTAGGGCCTTTGTCCAGCCGGTCGCCCTTCGCGGTGTTCAGGTAGTAGGCCTGGAAGCCGTTGGGCAGGCTGAAGATCGTCTCGCCGCCGTCATGCTTGAAACCATCGGTTCCACCCGGACCCAGCGGATGAATGAACAGGCTTTGCTCGGGTTTGTCGCCCTTGAAGTCATAGGACGTCCAGAAATATCCGGTCGGGATCGCATGACGCTCGATCAGCCGGTTGTGCTTGGAGACACCAGCCTTCTGGAACCCCGCACGCTTGACCAGGAATTTCTCGATGTCGGTCAAGACATCGACGTTTTCAGCTTTCTGAAGCTCGGCAAAGTTCGCGGGCAATTTGAGAAGATCGTAATAGAGCGGTGGCCGCGATGCCGTGAAGCCGAACCAATCGCCCCTAATCCAGGGGAGCGGCGTGCCGGTGAGAGATGCCACCGTGTCGTAGACCGTCGCGTCAGGCTTCATGGCATAGGGATAGGTGCCGATGATCCGGTTCCAGTCCTCCGCGGTCCAACCGAGATCGTCGAGATTGAAGGCGATGATGGTCTTCTCCGGATCGATCGTGTGCAACTTCACGACGTCCGAATTGCGGCTCAAGCTGTTGAGCAGCTTCACCACGCCCTGGCGATACCGCACCATGTCGGTCTCTTCGACGCAGTGATTGTAGAAATTGGACAGCGTGATGTAGCGCATGCCTTTACGGCCATGCTCTTGCTGCTGGTCGAGATCCGCGGCAATCGCGGTGACGATGGCTTCCTCGTCGATCACCTTGCGACCAGCGCAGGCTGCCAATGCCACTTCACCGAGACTCTTGATCCAATTGTAGATGGCCGTGACTTCTTGCTCAGTTGGCTCGTCCTTGCAGTCGAATTCCTGATAGCAGTCGTAGGGCATCTCCTTCTTGGCGATCTGGATGAAGAGGTGCGAGCCGTCGGGATTGCCGGGCAGGATGAAATTGGGATCCCGTGCGAGCTCGTCGAGATGCAGGATGTTGCCGAAGTTTTTGGCGGGCTTCGCTCGTTTCAGCGTGGGGCCGGCCTGATGGCAGCGCGAGCAATTCTTCTCGAGCGCGTGGAATGCGGCGAGAGCGACCGGGTCCGCCGGAACTGGGATTTCGCCGGACTTGACCTTCTCGGCTGCAGCCTCGCTATCCACCGAAGTTTGCTCGGTCTTGTCACCTTCCTTCGATTCTGCCTTCTCACCTTCTTCCTTCGACGCTGCTTTCTCCTCAGGCGCTGCCGGCGCGGCTTCCTCACTCTTATTTTTCTCTGCCGATGTATCCGGCTTCTCCTGCTCCTTGCCGTCCGTTGCACCCGCGGTCGCATCTGCGGGGGCGGCGGCCTTCTCATCACCGGCCCCGGCCGCAGGCTCGGCCTGTGTCGCACCGCTGTCATCTTGTGGAGAGGCGTCCTTGCTCTCGTTTGTGTTGGCGGCTTGGCCGTCTTCGGCCCCAGCGCCAGGGAGCTTTATTGCCGCTTGTTCATCGGCCTTTGGTCCACTTGAGGCTAACACCAGAGAGGCAAGCGCGACGCCTGCGAGCGCGGCGATCGAAACCGTCCAACGCCATGTCATGGGGGCCCTCCCTTTGCACGGAATGCTGGCAATCTTTGCCCACTCCCTAGCGGCGGCAACTGAACGCTGCATGAACAGGAAAACTGGCCGGTTTTGGCCAGTATTGCCCATCCGCAAGGAAACGGGGCATCTCAGGTTCCCGCTCCAGTATAGATATCGATCACCCCGATCTGCACGTCGTTGCCCTTGAGCGTCTCTTCGAGCAGGGGTCGCAAGGCTTGCGCACGCTCCGGCGTGGTCATCGACGCGAGGGCAGCATGCAGGTCGGAAAGATCGTTCTTCGAGAAGATCGCCACCATGTGCTCGGCGCCGTATGGCGGCTTGTCTACCTTGAAGGTCTCATGGATCGGCGCGCTGCTCCAGTCCTTGCTGGCCTCGTTAGGCTTATCAGGGTCCGGCACATAGAACTCGACGCGGCCGTCCGGCGGCAAATTGAATAAAGTGAGGTGCGGATATTTGGCCCCCGCGAACTCGACCTCCACCAGATCGCCGACGGCGTAGCGCTGATTGCCGCCGAGCAGCTTTGCAGGTATCGGCGCAAGCGCCGCCTGATGGTTGAGCCATTTCAGCGCCGCCCATTTCGAGACAACGCCCTTGATGCTTCGCGCCTCGACGTTCTCGGCGACGACTCCCCCCACCACGTGCTCGACTTTTCCGTCGGCGGACCAGATCAGGTCGGCTTGCGACTTATCGGTTACGACAGTGACAAAGGGCAGATCCGAGACAGCGCTCGTGTTGCCACCCTCGACTGCAAGCTTGAGTTTCAGGCTTTCGGCATCGGGCGGAACTTCAGCCTTTGCGCCTCCCTCGCGCAATGTAACGAGCGGCACCGATCTCGCGCGAAGCGGAAGCACCTGCGGCGTCTGCTGGCTTTCGACCAGCGCATGCACCGCCGGCACGATGTAGCCGAGCAGCTCGAACTCGCTCACCTTGCCGTCACCATCCTTGTCGGCGCGGCCTTCGAGCGCCCGCGAGAACGCCCAGCTTAAGGCTCCGCGTTTCTGCCCCTCGATGCTGACTTCCGGCACAAGCTTGTCGGCTGGCACAGCCGCAACGAACGTTACGTTCTGAAGGTCATCGACCTCCGTATCAGTAGGCGGCGGCAATTTCAGCTGGTCGGCGATCACCCGGTAGTCCATTCGGCGGAATTTCACGCCAGCAGCGCTCGCGCTTCGCTCCATGCCGCCCGAGTGACAGGAATCGGCGACGAAGACGACCTTGACTCCCCTCCGATCCGCCTCCTCGAGCCAGGCGAACATCTCGTCATCGAGGATGCGTTCGCGGGTGCCGGGTCCGCTCGGCTCGAAATGTCCGAGCAGAAAACTCTCGATGGCTTTCTTGTCGTGACGGGTTGGCGGCGCTGGCTCCTGTCCACCATGTCCGGCATAGCTAAAGACGATCGTGTCGCCTGGTTTCGCGTTGGCGAGGAGTTTGTCCCACGCCACAGTGATAGCAGCCTTGCTCGCATCATCATTGAACAAGCGCACGACCTCGCGGGCGCCGGCGCGGTCAAGAGCTTGGGCCACGTCCTTGGCGTCGTTGACGGCGCCGTCGAGATCGTTGACGCTGCCTTCGTAATCGTCGATGCCGACTGTAAGCCCGTAGAGCTCAGCGCTTAGAGCCGGCGCCGCGGGCAAGAGCACAGCCGACGCCACGAGCGCGCAGGGAATGCTCCAATGTCGACTCTGCTTCGCAAGACGCCGCTTCCTCATGACGACCTGACTTTCAGTAGTCCGAGCCTTCGGGCTCTTTTTCGCTTCCGCCCGGCTGGTCACTTCCTGACCCGCTGGTCTTTTCCTCTTTCTTTTTCTGTTCGGACTTGGGGACAGCGTCGGGCCGGGGCGGCAGCGACTTGATATACGCAGCGATGGCTTTGCGGTCCTCGGGTGTGAGCTTCGCCATATTCTCCTGTACAGGACCCATATTCTCGCCGATCACATCGAAATCGGGCGTGTTCCCCGTCTCGAGGAGGTAGGCAATGTCGCCCTCGCTCCAATCGCCGATGCCGTCGTCGCTCGGCGTGATATTGGGGACGGTGCCCTTCCCTTCGGGGTTCTTGGCGCCAGCGAATGCCGTTCCCTGGACAATGCCGCCGAGGATGTTGCGTGAGGAATGACACTCCGCGCAGTGCCCAGGTCCCATCACTAGGTAGGCACCGCGATTGAGCTCAGCATTCGCCTTTGCGTCAGGCGTGAAACTTTTGCCATCGACATAGAGGATCTGCCAAAGCCCGAGTCCGCGCCTGATGTTGAACGGAAAGGACAGCTCGTGCGGCGGCACTTCATTCTTCACCGCCGGCAGAGTGTCGAGATACGCCTTGAGGTCAATCAGATCCTCATAGGTCATGCGCTGATAGGAGGAATAAGGGAAGGCGGGATAGAGATGCTCACCGCCGGGTCCGATGCCATGTTTCATGGCGTTTACAAAGTCGACGGTGGTCCAGTTGCCAATGCCGGTCTCCTTGTCGGGAGAAATGTTTGGGACGTGAAAGACGCCGAACGGCGTCTTGAGGCAGCGTCCCCCGGCGAGAACATCCTTCTCTTTGGTCTTGAGGTCGTCGCACTTCTTGAGCGGCACCGCGTGACATTCGGCGCAGCCGCCGACGGTGAACATATATTTGCCGTTGGCGAGGTCGGGGGTGTGGGCGGGCAGCGCCGAGGCCGGAACGGTCGGCATGGTCAGCAGGTAGAATGCGAGCGCGCCTGCAATGATGAGGGCGAGCAGCGCCAGCAGCGCTCTGCGCAACTTCCTCCTCCCCTAGAGCAATACGGCAAAGTCAAGCCGCATACAGACTTGACTATTTCTCTTCGATCTTTTCGCGAAAGGTCTGATGGCAATCCTTGCAAACTTTCGTCATGTTGTTGAAGGCCGCCGTGAAGGCGCCCTCGCCTTGCGCTGCCGCGGCGGCGGCCTGAGCGCTTGCGTCCTTGAGCTTCATCGCCGTCGCTTCAAAGTCGCTGAAGTCTTCCCAGATCTTTGCTTTGGCCTCGCTGTCGGCGATCTCGCCATGTGCCGTGCCCTTGGGGAACAGTTTCACATATTTGTCCGGCACGCCGTTGATCTCGTTCGTTGCCTTCGCAGCCGCAGCGGCGTCGAAGGGCTTCACGCCCTTCACCATCTGCCCGCCGAGCTTGGCTGCAGGCGCCACGACTTCCTTCATCAAATGCCGGCGCTCCTTGACGGCGGCAGCAAGGTCCTCGGCCGAGATTGCGACCGTGGCGAAACCGCCCATTCCGAGCAGCACAAACGCGACGATGAACGATTTTCTCATCACCCTCGCCCCTCCTCATCGGGCACGGCATATCGGCCCGCTCCATCACTCAGACTTGCTTTGATCGATTTTGACGTCCTCCGGCGCGCGCGGGCTTCAGCCCCCGGGGTGGGTCATGGGATTGGAAACGCGAGCGTCAGGCTGTGGTCCGATCAGGCGACCGGCGGCACGAATTTTCATTCGACTATCCTCCCGTCTTCGCCGCCTCGCTCCGGCGTCCTCGCGGCATGGCCACATTCTGCCACAGCTCAAGCTTGGGCGGCTAGCCAGCTTCAACTCGGTTCAAGGTATTGGGATCGCGCGTCCTTCTTTCAGCACATCCCACCCGCGCTTGACTGCCGGCCGCTCGGCAATCGCCATGTACCAACGCTTGATGTTGGAATGTTCGGCGAAGTCAACAGTCTGCCAGGCAAAACGTGAGATCCATGGCCAAATGGCGATGTCGGCGATCGAGTAATCGCCGGCAACGTACTCGACCTCGGCGAGCCGCCGGTCGAGAACGCCCCAGAGCCGCTTCGCTTCCTTGGCGTAGCGCTCCTCGGCATAGGCGCTCTTGCCTGGATTGAACTTCACGAAGTGATGGACCTGGCCAAGAAAGGGCCCCGGTCCTCCCATCTGCCACATCAGCCACTCGACCACGCGCCACTTGGTGGGAAAGTCCTGCGGCCACAGTTTGCTGGTCTTCTCGGCGAGATAGAGCAGGATCGCTCCAGACTCCATGAGATGGAGTCCATTGTCGCTGTCGACGATGGCCGGGATCTTGTTGTTGGGCGAGACCTTGAGAAAGTCGGGCTGGAACTGTTCGCCTTTGGTGATGTCGATTGGGTGAGCCCGATAGGGCAGCCCGACCTCCTCGAGCATGATTGAGACCTTCTGCCCGTTCGGTGTGGTCCACGTATAAAGCTCGATCATCATCCCCTCACTGCTGCGACGCAGCAACGCATGCCCGCGAAAGCGCGGACTGTCAAAGGCGGACCGTGCTCTTCGCGCCTGCGAAAGAGTCGGATTTACCAACTGTTCATCGCTCGGCCTCTCTATCGCCAAGAACCTGTCGCGCCCGCGCCACAGCCAAATGTTAGCCCTCACCCATATGAGCGCCGTCAATCAAGGCGAGCGCCTAGGGAGGATTCGATGTTCAATTGTGCCCCTCTCGAAAAGCGAAGGACGGGCGCGGCAGCCAGCCCTGCGGACCTCGCCCGTTATGCGATCTATTATACGCCTCAGCCTGGGACCGCTCTTGCAGCGTTCGGCCGCTCGTGGTTCGGCCGCGCCAACGGCGGCATGACGCTGCAGGCCTTCTCCGATTCAGGTCTTGCTGGAACGAGCTTCGCCAAGATCGCCGCTGCGCCCGGGAGCTACGCTGGTCTGCATGCGCTGTTAAGGGCACCCTTCACGCTGCGCGATGGTGTGGGTGTCGATGCGGTGAAATCGCGGATCATCAATTTTGCAGCGAGGCGCAAGCCTATCGAGACCGGACCCTTGACGCTATCGCGCGCCGGCCGATCCCTCGTGTTGCGTCCCGTCGAGGCGAAGCCTGCGCTCGAGTGGCTTGCCGCTCAGTGCGTGGCCGCATTCGAGGATTTCGCCGCCCCGCCGAGCGACGTCGAGCGAACGGAGTATGCAGTCCCGGATCTCAACGACTATCAGCGCGTGCTGCTCGAGAGCTTCGGCGATCCATATGTGCTTAGCGAGTATCGCTTTGCCATCACGCTTACCGGACCGCTCGATGCCGCGCATCTTGAGCGCGTGGCGCAGGCGCTTTGGCCGGTGCTCGAGGAGATCTGTGCGATCGGCGTCAGCGTGGACGCATTATCGCTCTTCGGCGACATCGGTGGGCGCTCGCCGATGCGCTTGATCGGCCGCTATCGGCTCGCAGCTTGACCTAAAGCGTTGGCGGCTCGCCGAGATAGGCCCAAGTTTTGACACACAGGCTCGTCACCCTTGTTTCCGCCAGGGGGTACGGGGTTGCCGATGCCTGATTATGGGGAAATCCTCGCGTTCCTCGCCGCGAATCCGCCTCAACTCGCCACCGAGCGTGAGCTGCACGCGTCGTTGCTGGAGCTCCTCGCCAAATGCTTGCGCTCGGAGGAGACCGACGAAGATGCCGGCGATCTGCTGGAGGACTTGAAGCCGCTGCGCATTCCGCAGGCGGAGTTCAACTGAGCTTTGGTCCGCGGCTGAGGTTTCATGCCGGTCAACGCCGGTTCTTGCATTTGCGCGGAAGTCCCCCTGATGCTATTGGAGCTTTTGATGGGGCCGCCTGGGCGCTGGATGGCCAGCATTCGTGCCTTTAGAGGGAGTTAGCGGCATCATGAGGGAAAACGTCGCGGTCAAGCGTTCGACTGAACCTGCGCGGAAGAGTTCGGCGGACGACGTCGTTCGGAGCTTCGTCAAAAGCGTCAATACGGGCAAACGGTTCGAAAAGCCGTATCGTCACTGGTTGGTCAGGGACTGCCTTCCCTCGGATACCGTCGACGATGTCATAGCTCTCCCGTTTGAGGCGCCTTCCCTCGACGGAATTTCGGGCAAGCGCGAGCTGCATAACAACACGCGCAAATATTTCGACGTCGACAACCGCACGCGCTTCCCGGTGTGCGAGGCGGTGGCGCAAGCCTTTCAGGACAAGCACGCCACGAGTCATATCGAGAAGGTGTTCGGCACCAATCTCAATGGCACCTATCTCCGCATCGAGTTCGCGCAAGACATCGATGGCTTCTGGCTCGAGCCGCACACTGATCTCGGTGTCAAGGCCTTCACCCTGCTGCTTTACCTCTCCAAGGACCCAAGCCACCACCAGCTTGGTACGGACATCTACCACGGCGACAAGCGGCATTTTGGCCGCTCGCCCTTCGCCTCGAACGCCGCGATGATCTTCGTTCCGTCGAACAACACCTATCACGGCTTCGAGAAGCGCCCGATCAAGGGGGTGCGTATCTCGCTCATCATCAACTACGTCACCAATGAGTGGCGCGCGCGCGAGCAGCTGTCGTTCCCCGAAGCGCCCATCGTCTAGCGACGTTTCCCTCATCTCAGGCGTGATGCCCAGCCTTGTGCCGGGCATCAACGTTTTGGCACAAGGAAAGACGTGGATGGCCGGGACGAACTCGGCCAAGACCGACTGGGGTGAGCGAAGCCATGAGCAAAGTCGCTTGGATCGGGCTCGGCACCATGGGTTATCCCATTGCTGGGCACCTCAAGGCACGGGGAAAACACGACGTGACGGTCTTCAACCGCACCCGAGCCAAGGCCGAAACTTGGGTCGAGCAATTCGGCGGAAGTCTCGCCGCGAGTCCTGCTGAGGCAGTGGATCGTTCAGAATTCGTCTTCACCTGCGTCGGCAACGACGACGATCTCCGGGCCGTGACTCTGGGGTCCGATGGCGCGTTTAGATCGCTCGGAAAGGGCGCGATCTTCGTCGATCACACCACTGCGTCGGCCACCATCGCGCGCGAGCTTTACGAAGCAGCGCGCGCACGAGGCGCCGGAGCGCTCGACGCTCCGGTGTCGGGCGGGCAGTCTGGCGCAGAGGGCGGAACGCTGACTGTAATGGTGGGCGGAGATGCGGAGGATTTCGGCAAAGCCAAGCCAGTGATCGAGGCCTACGCGCGTGCGGTCAACCTGATCGGCCCTGCAGGCTCAGGCCAGCTCACGAAGATGGTCAATCAGATCTGCATCGGCGGACTGATCGAGGCACTGGCGGAGGCGCTTCACTTCGCAAAAGCGGCAAAGCTGGACGTGGCGAAGGTGATCGACACGATCTCTAAGGGTGCGGCGCAATCCTGGCAGATGGACAACCGCTGGAGGACCATGATCGAAGGCAAGTTCGATTTCGGCTTTGCCGTCGACTGGGTGCGGAAGGACTTTGCCATTGTGCTCGAGGAGGCGCGCATAAACGGCGCCAGCCTACCCGTCACGACGCTGGTCGACCAATTCTATGCCGAGATCCAGGGAATGGGCGGCGGGAGATGGGACACGTCGAGCCTGATCGCGCTACTCGAGCGACGGGGCTAACGTGCGATGCCTTAAAGCCTTTTATCTTCCGCCGCGTATTCGAGCGGCAGCGCCGTCGTATATTTGATTTGCTCCATCGCGAAGGATGAGCTCACGTCGGAAAGCTCGATCTTGCTGATGAGCTTTTTGTAGAAGGTGTCGTAGCGCTCGATGTCCGGCACCACCACGCGGAGCAGATAGTCGACCTGCCCGCTCATGCGGTAGAACTCGACCACCTCGGGAAGATCCTTGAGCGCCTCGTGGAAACGCTCGAGCCATTCCTGCGTGTGACGGCTCGTGGTGATGGACACGAACACCGTGACCCCGACATTGACTTTCTTGGGGTCGAGCACCGCAACACGGCGCTGGATCACACCAGCCTCCTCGAGCTTCTGGATGCGCCGCCAGCACGGCGTGGTGGAAAGTCCAATTTGCTTGCCGATCTCGGCAACGGGAAGCGTGCAGTCCTTCTGCAAAACATCCAGAATTTTGCGGTTCATACGGTCAAGCATGGGTGTCCTGATGATATTTTTGCGCGATTCTAGCAAAACCGGGAACCTCTTTCCATTCTCCTTAATCTCGATCTGATTAGTAGATTATTTGCTTCCTGAAGACAAGGGCTATTTTTAGAGAAGGGCCCTCACCCTCCGCCGCAGGACCGGCAACAGCTCGGTCTCGAACCACGGGTTTTGTTTCAGCCACGCATTGTTGCGCCACGACGGATGCGGCAGAGGCAGCACACGTGGGCACCGCTTTCGCCTCAGGTGTTGTCGCCACGCAAGCATCGTCTCGTGCAGCGACGCTCCCACCTCATCACCGAGATGAAAGCGTTGCGCGTAAGAGCCGATCGCGAGCACGAGTTCGATCTGAGGCAATGCTGCGAAAAGTTTCCGGTGCCAGAGCGGCGCGCATTCACGCCGCGGCGGAAGATCGGCGCCTTTCTCGTCCTGGCCCGGGAAACAGAATCCCATGGGGACGATGGCGACGCGGGCTTCGTCATAGAATTCCTGCGGCCAGACTGCCATCCAATCGCGCAAGCGGTCGCCGGAGGCATCGGTGAAAGGCGTACCGGATAGATGCACTTTCGTGCCTGGCGCCTGGCTGCAGATGACGAGTCGCGCGGTGCTGCTTGCCCTAAGCACCGGACGCGGCTCATGTCTTAGAGGCTGGCCTTGCGGGGTTTCCACGCAATAGCGGCAAGAACGAATGGCGGCGAGAAGGCGGTCGAGCTCGCCGGCTTGAGCGGTCATAGGTCGAGCGTCATGCCGTCCTCGGCGACAAGATAGCGCGACCGGTCGACTTTTCCGACATGAGACAGCATGGCTTCACCCATATGGGTGAGAAGCACGCGTTTTGCAGCGAGCTTCTGGTAATTGGCATCAATGGTCTTGTAATCGAGATGAATGGGAAGGGTCACATCGTATTGAAAGCACTCGCTGATGAAGAGATCGGCGCCGTGCGCAACCTTGTCCAGTCTATCGATCCAACCCGTGTCTCCGGTGAACGCCACGACCTTCCCATCAATACTGAATCTGAGCGCGTAAGGCGGCGCGCCAGACGGATGTTTCACCTCGAAGGGCGTGACGGTAATGCCTCCCACCTCGAGAGGCTTCTGCTCCTCATATTCTACGAAGGTGAACTTGAAGCTTTTGGCTGTGGTGGAATTGGGATAGAGCGCCTCGGCAGCCTTGACGAAGCGCGCCTCGATTCCCTTGGGCCCGGTCACAATCATAGGCCGTGTGCGCTTGCTCGCGAATTGCGCATCGAGCAGGAGCCACGGCAGACCGCCGAAGTGATCGCCGTGCAGATGCGTCACGAACACAGCATCGATGTCCTTCGGATCGAGCCCAAGCCGCCGCATGCCGATAAGCGTCGAGGCTCCGCAATCGATCAAAAAGGTCGAAGCGGAAGACCGCACATGAAATGAGGTGTGGAGGTTGCCCCCGGCGCCGAACGCATCCCCGCAGCCGATAATTGTCAGTCGCATCGGGCCGGCATCTTAATGCCTCGTATCAGCACGGGGCGAGAGTAAACGCGCCGTTAGGGATTTCCGCAGATAGTTCT
>Ga0070663_100000560_pt1 | contig 19793 bp, 17 predicted proteins | sample KBSC63metaG_FD_65646 | JGI IMG/M metagenome (GOLD analysis project Ga0070663, IMG submission 65646) | Corn rhizosphere microbial communities from Kellogg Biological Station, Michigan, USA - KBS C6-3 metaG | ecosystem: Host-associated > Plants > Roots > Rhizosphere > Soil ...
ACCCGTGATCCCCGGATCGACGGCGACATCATGCTGTCTCCTGCGGCCGTGCTGGTCGCGATCACCGACCGTCCCGAACCCGGCCTGATCCTGACCCAGCGGTCCGCCAGGCTGCGCAAGCACGCCGGGCAAGTCGCCTTTCCGGGCGGCCGGGTCGACGACCACGACCCCGACGAAATCGCGGGCGCGCTGCGGGAAGCGCAGGAGGAAATCGGTCTCCTGCCCGACCTGGTCGACATCATCGGCACGTCGGACCGCTATCACACCTTCACCGGCTTCGACATCGTCCCCGTGCTGGGCGTGATCCCGCCCGACCTTCCCCTCCTCCCCCAGGAGGCCGAGGTCGCGGAACTGTTCGAACTACCCCTCTCCTATGCCCTCAATCCCGCCAACCGGATCAGAAAGTCCATGGAGTTTCAGGGCATTGAGCGGCATTATTACGAAATATTCTGGGAAGGACGACGCATCTGGGGCATCACCGCCGCCATCCTCGCCAATCTGTCGCGCAGGCTAGGCCATGACCAGCCTGCTGCCTGACGCCGACTGGCGCCACCGCCCCGGCCTGGACGCGCTGCTCGACGCGCTTGGCGCGGAACAGGGCCTCGTCCGCTTCGTCGGGGGCGCCGTCCGCGACGGCCTTCTGGGCCTGCCGGTCAACGATCTCGACATCGCCACCATATCGGAACCGCAGTCGGTCATCGACCGCCTCAAGGCCGCCGGAATAAAGGCCGTGCCCACCGGCATCGACCATGGCACGATCACGGCCGTCATCCATGGCTGGCCGGTGGAGATCACGACCCTGCGCCGCGACGTCAGCACGGACGGCCGCCGCGCCACCATCGCCTATACCCATGACTGGCGCGAAGACGCCGCCCGGCGGGATTTCACCATCAACGCGCTCTATGCCGACCCGCTCACCCACGCCATCACCGATTTCTTTGGCGGCGTCGCCGATCTGCGCGCGCATCGCGTCCGCTTCATCGGCGATGCAAACGCCCGCATCGCGGAGGATCACCTCCGCATCCTGCGCTATTTCCGCTTCCTGGCCCGCTTCGGCCATGACGAGCCGGATGTGGAGGCTTATGCCGCCTGCCGCGAAGCCGCCAACAGCCTGATGGCCCTGTCGCGCGAACGCATCGCCGACGAACTGCTCAAGCTGCTCGCCCTGCCCGCCCCTGTGGCCTCGCTCCAGCTCATGGTCGACGGCGGCATATTGCTGCCCGTCCTTCCGGAGATCGACCAGGACGGGCTGGCCCGCCTGTCCACACTGATGCAGCGGGAAGCCGCCTCCGGCACCAGTCCGTCAGCCCTGCGCCGTCTTGCCGCCCTGCTCGCCCATGATCCGCGCACCGCCGAACAAGTGGGCGCGCGCCTCAAATTGTCCAACAAGGCCCGCAAGCGCCTGGCCACCGCGCTGGAGGGCGCCACGGCCCCCATGCCCCCTCGCGCCCTCGCCTTCCGGATCGGCGTGGAGGGCGCGATCGACCGCATCCTGCTCGATTCTTCGGCTCCGCTCGACGGCCTGAAGACACTCGCTGACTGGACGCCGCCACGCCTGCCTCTGGGCGGCGGCGCCCTCATCGCCCGCGGCCTTCAGCCCGGCCCGGATGTGGCAAAAGCCCTGGCCGAGGTCCAGGATATCTGGGTTGCGGAGGGTTTTCCCGACGAAGCCCGCCTCGCCGAAATCGCGGATCAGACCGTTTCGAAATTCCAGCGCGCCCGCCAATAGTCATAGGCGTCGCTCTCCGGCATCGGCCGCGCGAAATAATATCCCTGCCCCTGCCAGCAGCCCATATTCTGCAGCGCATGGGCAAGCTGCTGCGTCTCGATCCCTTCGGCCGTGACACGCAGTCCCAGCGATTCGGCCAGCGACAGGATGGTGCGGACCATGACCACCTTGTCCCGGTCCTCCAGCATGGAGGTCACGAAACTGCGGTCGATCTTCAATATGTCGATCGGCAGGCTGTGCAGGCTCGCCAGGTTGGAATAGCCGGTGCCGAAATCGTCCATGGCGATCGGCATTTGCAGGTCCTTGAGCGCGAACAGCAGCTTACGCGCCTTTTCCGGGTCCGCCACGATCGCGCTTTCGGTCAGCTCCGCGGTCAGGCGATTGCCCGAAATTCCCGAATAACGCAGCGCTTCCTCGAACATGGAGGCGACATCGTCCCGCGCCATCTGGATGGGGGACAGGTTCACATTGATGCCGACGGGCAGCGACTGTCCGAATTTCGCGTCCCACCGGCTGAGCGCCTGCGCCGCCTCATAGGCAGCCCAGCGACCCAGCGAGGTGATCTGGCCACTCTCTTCCGCCACGGCAATGAACTCGGCGGGCGACACATGGCCCAACTCTTCATCCTGCCATCGGGTCAGGGCCTCGAAGCCCGTGATTTCGCCAGTCTGCAGATGGATCAGCGGCTGGAATGCCAGGGTCAGTTCTCCCTGCGCCAGCGCGTCGCGCAACCGGCTCTCGACGGAAAAGCGCCGTTGCGCTTCTTTCAGCACGCCGTTGCGATAGATTTCCACCTTGCCGCTGCGCTTGGCGATCTTCACCGCGGCCTGCGCCTTGCGCACCACATCCTCCGGGTCTTCGGTCAGGCTGGTCGACAGGGCGCATCCGATCGCGCAATCGACCCGGATCTGCAAATCGCTCAACCTGATCGGATAGCTCAGTCCATCACGAATACGCTGAACAATATGAAGAGCATCCGACAAGCCATTGTTCAGGCGTGCAAAAATAGCAAAGTCATTGCCGCCGATGCGGGCCAGCACATCCCCCTGCCGCAGGCTGGACTTCAACCGCTTGGCCACGGTGATCAGCAATTCGTCGCCGGCCATTGGCCCCAGCGACTCATTGACCCGACTGAACCGGCTCAGGTCGATGGCAAGGATGCCGAACTGCGCATTGTCGGGCCAGCTCGTATTGGCCAACCGGTCCTCGATCTCCTCGCCGAACCCCGTCCGGTTGGGCAATGCCGTCAGACCGTCGGACAGCAATTCCCGCCGGAGATTCTTCTCCATCGTGCGGTCGCTGGTGCGATCAAGCGCCGTGAACAGGAAAAGGTCGGACTCGCCGTCCCGCTTGGGCAGGCGTCCGACCGAGCAGCAGAAATATTCCGGCCCCAGCGATCCGTCGCGGCGCAATTCGAAACTTTCCGAATCACGGCCCGACCGGACGCTCTGCACGATCCGGTCGCGCCATTCGGCCGCGTGCGGTTTTTCCGGCTCGCCTGAACCACTCACCCTGAAACGGTGGTGGAACGGCGCATTGGCAACTACCGTTGATAAATGATTGTTTGCAAAGGAAAGCACCGCTGCGGGATAAGGCAGCGCCGCCAGCCATTCGGTGATCGCCAACCCATGCGAAAGATGCGCTCCGTCCTGCCCCGCAAGGAGCTGTCCGCCCGGCATTGAGATTGGCCGATCGCGCATCGACATGGATTCCATAGGGCCGGCGATAGGCCCAAAGGGTAAATTTTCGGGAAACAACATTCCCGATTCCGACGCGATGGCAACAAAAAATCGCTTTCTCAGAAACGGTTATCGCGTGGAAAGCCGGTTGGCGGCATCCGCCCCGCCGCGCCCCTTGCAACGCGCCATGGCGTCATGTCCGCTTCCGTGCGAACCCGCCCGGATTCTCCCCCCATGGCCCAGCTCAGGCCATCCGACAGGCGGAACGCGATCGCGTCGGACAGGCCGCCGTCACGATAGCGCTGCATCTGCACGCCCTGCCCCCGCGCCATGCGCGGCATTTCGATCAGCGAGAAGACCAGCAGCTTCCGGTTTTCACCCACCACGGCGACGCTGTCCGCCTCCGGCGCGATGGGATGCACGACACTCAGCTTCGCGCCGGTGCGTACATTGACCACCTGCTTGCCCTTGCGCGTCTCCGCGATCACATCGGCGACCGTCGCAACGAAGCCGCGCCCGTCCGAGGATGCAAGCAGCAATTCGCCGCCGACGCGGGCAGGCAGAAGCGCCACGATATTGCCGGTGCCGTCCATGTCGACCAGCGACCGCACCGGGTCGCCAAAGCCGCGCCCGCCCGGCAGCTTGTCCGCGCCCAGCGTGAAGATGCGCCCGGTCTCCGTCGCCAGCAGCAGCTTGTCGGTGGTCTGCGCGTGGAAGGCGATCATCGGACCATCGCCTTCCTTGAATTTCAGCGTGTCGGCCGAGGCCAGGTCGCGATGCCCGCTCATCGCCCTGATCCAGCCGCGTTCGGACAGGATCACGGTGATCGGCTCGCGCTCGATCATCGCCTCCAGCGGGATTTCCCGCGCCGGCGCCGCTTCCTCGACCAGCGTGCGCCGGCGGCCGAAATCGCTTTCGGGCGAATAGCGCTTGCGAAGGTCGGCCAGGTCCTTCTTCAACCGCGTCCGCTGCCGCGCCGGGCTTTCGACCAGCCTGGTCAGCTCGTCGCGTTCCTTCAGCAATTCGGAATGCTCGCGCCGCAGCTCCATCTCCTCCAGCTTGCGCAAGCTGCGCAGCCGCATGTTGAGGATCGCCTCGGCCTGCCGGTCGTTCAGGCCGAACTCGGCCATCATCACCTCCTTGGGCTCATCCTCGGTCCGGATGATCTCGATCACCCGGTCCAGGTTCAGATAGGCGATGATATAGCCGTCCAGCAGCTCCAGCCGCGCCGCGATCTTGTCCAGCCGGTGCTGCGCGCGCTTCACCAGAACGTCGATCTGGTGCCTCAGCCATTCGACAAGGACGGTCTTCAGGCCCAGAACGCGGGGCGTGCGCGTCGCGTCGAGCACATTCAGGTTCAAGGGAAAACGGTTTTCCAGATCGGTCAGCCGGAACAGGCTGTCCATCAGCACGTCCGGATCGACGGTGCGCGCGCGGGGCTCGATGACGATACGGATCTCCGTATCGCTCTCGTCGCGTACATCGGCCAATATGGGCAGCTTCTTGTCGTTGATCAGCACGGCGATCTGCTCGATCAGCTTGGATTTCTGCACCTGAAAGGGGATCTGCGTGACCACCGCGACCCAGGTACCGCGCCCGCCATCCTCCTTGTGCCAGCGCGCACGAGTTCGAAACGATCCCCGCCCCGTCGCATAAGCCTCTGAAATCATGGAAGCACTGTCCACCAGCACGCCACCAGTGGGAAAGTCCGGACCGCGCACGATCTGCATCAGCTCGGCATGTTCGGCTTCCGGATTTTCGATCAGCAGGCTCGCCGCATCGATCAGTTCCGCGACATTGTGCGGCGGGATGCTGGTCGCCATGCCGACAGCGATACCGGTGGCGCCGTTGGCCAGCAGATTGGGGAACAGGCCGGGAAAGACCTCCGGCTCCTGGTCCTCGCCATTATAGGTCGGGCGGAATTCGACGGTGCCTTCGTCCAGCCCCGCCATCAGGTCGGCCGCGGCCTGGGTCAGCCGCGCCTCGGTATAGCGCATCGCCGCCGCATTATCGCCGTCGATATTGCCGAAATTGCCCTGCCCATCCACCAGCGGCGTGCGCAGCGAGAAATCCTGCGCCAGACGCACCATGGCGTCGTAGACCGAGGCATCGCCATGCGGGTGATATTTGCCGATGACGTCACCAACCACGCGGGCGCATTTCTTGTACGACGTGGTGTTGCGCGCCGGATTGGCGACCAGCACGTCGGGCGACGCGCCGCCCGGCTCCATCCGCAGCAGCCGCATCGCCCACAGCAGCCGCCGGTGCACCGGCTTCAACCCGTCGCGCAGGTCCGGCAACGACCGCGCCGTGATGGTGGAAAGCGCATAGACGAGATAGCGCTGGGACAGCGCATCGTCGAACGGGTGATCCTTGATAGCGTCGAACGGGTCGCGAAATTCGGTCATCGCAGAGGGGAATAGCAGTGCCGCGACGAAACGGAAACGGGGTTTAATCCTGAAGATGCCGACCGGAATGGCTCAGGCCAATCGCAACCTGCCCCGCGACCGCCACGCGCGCCTGCCTCTCCGCCGTGCTCCCACCATCCCGCCGTGCTCCTGCGAAGGCAGGAGCCCAGTTCCGACGCCGCGATTTCATGCCGCGACAGAAACAGCATCCCATAAACCGCTAGCCCGCGTCCCACCCCTCCGCAACACCACCCCCATCATCGCGGCAGAAACCGGGCCTCCGGGTCCGCGGCGATTTCCCGCCTGAATTCCGCGGAAATCCAGTCGCGAAAGGCCTTCACCTTGGCCGTGTTGCGGGCGTGGGCAGGATAGACCACCCAATAGCTCGCCCGTTCCCGGACATAGGATGGCACCGCCTCCACCAGCAATCCCGCCTCCAATTCCGTCCTCCACATGAAGGGATTGACGATGGCAACGCCATGCCCGGCCATCGCGGCGCGGCCCTCCATCACCTGGGAATCGAGCGCGATGGCGGGCGGCAGCCCCCTGCCGTCCTCGTCCACCCCCATGGCGACGAACCATTCCTGCCACCAGCTATCGCCGGGCGACAGCCGCGGCATGGCGTGCAGCACCCGCGCATCGGCAATCGGCCCATTGGCCGCCAGCCATGACGGGCTGCAAAGTGGCGCCAGCCGGTTATGGGTCAGCAGCTTGGCCTCCAGCCCCGGCCATTCGCCCCGCCCGCCCCGCACCGCCACGTCGACGCCGTCGCGGGCGAAGTCCACCACCCGGTCGGTCGCGTCGATCCGCACGGCCAGCCCCGGCTGGCGCATCTGGAACGTCCCGATCCGCTGCGCCAGCCAGAGATGGGCGAAACTGTTGGTGCAACTGATCGTCAGGATGGTCGAATGATCCTGCGTCAGCGCGGCGAACCCCTCCCGCATCTGGTCGAAGGCGCGGGACACGACCATGGCGATCTCGCGCCCCTTCTCGGTCAGCGTCACCTTCCGCCCCGTCCTCTGGAACAGGCTGATGCCCAGCCGCTCCTCCAGCAATTTCACCTGATAACTGACGGCCGCCTGCGTCATCCCCAACTCCTGCGCGGCGGCCGTGAAATTCTCCAGCCTTGCCGCGGCTTCGAACACGCGAACGGCCGACAGGGGAGGCAATGGGTTCATCCGGTTCAGATAAGCCAGACTTATGATTCGCGTCCATCCTTTTGTTGGCTGCCGCTACGGAAATCAGCGATAGGAATTGCCACGAAACGCAATCCATTCACCGGATCATTCATGGAAAGGCACGTCATGCACTTGTCGAACGACGCCCGGTTGCCCACCCGCAGCCATGAAACCACCAGCGGCCTTTCGGGCCTCCTCGCCTCCGTCATGCAGGCCTTCTGCGCGCTTCATCGCATCAGCTGGTCGGCCCCCTGGACGGAGCAGGGGCAATGAGATCCCCCAAAAATCGCCAGGATCGTTCAACAGGGCTTGCACTATCCGCGCCACGCGCCAACTTGCGCCCGTGCCCGATTCCCGTCTTTCCCCTGTTCCCGATCTTCCCCCTCCGCCGCCCGGGCTGCTGACCGGCGCCGCCTTGTTCCTCGATTTCGATGGAACCCTGGCTCCCATAGCGGATACGCCCGACGGGGTGGTGGTCGATGACGATCTGCTCACCCTTCTGGAGCATTTGCGCGACCGGCTGGATGGCCGGCTTGCCATTGTCAGCGGCCGTTCCGTCGCGACGCTGCGCGATTTCGGCTTCGGCCAATTCCTGCTGGCCGGCACGCACGGACTTGAGCTGGCGGAACCCGGCCGCCCGGTCGAGGCGCCTGCCCGCCTCCCCGCCATCAACGAGGCCGAAGCCGCCTTCCAGACCTTTGCCGCCGGAAAAGCCGGCGTCCTTGTCGAACGCAAGACAATCAGCGTCGGCCTTCATTTCCGCGGCGCACCACAATGGGGTCAGGAGGCCGGCGACCTCGCCACCGGCCTGGCGGATCGGCTCGACCTTGCCCTGCAACCGGGCAAGATGCTCTACGAATTGCGCCCCGGCGGCGCCGACAAGGGCAGCGCCATCCGCGCGCTGATGCGCCGCGCGCCCATGGCAGGCGGCACACCACTGTTCATCGGGGACGACTTGACCGACGAAGAGGGTTTCGCCGTGGCGCGCGACCTGGGCGGCGCCGGCATTCTCGTCGGCGTGCCCAGGGCAACGCTCGCCGCATTCTCTTTGGAACAGGTTGCCGCCGTCAGGCATTATCTTGCCCAGGGGGTTGCTGGCGCCGTCTGATCCGATCGTCCGGCACCCCTGTCGTGCACGAACAAGGGGGACGGACCAATAGCAACGCAGAAAAACGAACTTCCGGGCGGGAATGAACGCTCGCTCGACCTGTGGCCCATCGGCAATTGCCAGGCATCGGCGCTGATCGACCGCGCCGGGCGCATGATATGGGCCTGCGTGCCCCGCGTCGACGGCGACCCCGTATTCTCGGCCCTGCTGGACGACGGGGCCTGGGACGAGCCGGATTCGCGAGGCTTCTGGGCCATAGAGCTCGAGAATTGCGTCCGGATCGAGCAGCATTATATCCGCAATACTCCCGTGCTGGTGACGCGCCAGACCGATGGGCAGGGCAATGCGATCGAGCTCTATGATTTCTGCCCGCGCCACAAGCATCAGGGCCGGATGTACCGCCCGGTGGCGTTCGCCCGCGTCGTCCGGCCGGTGTCAGGCAGCCCGCGCGTACGCGTCAGATTGCGTCCCACCACCTCATGGCATTCGGAACGGGTGCCGATCAGCTATGGCTCCAATCACATCCGGCTGGTACTGTCCTATATGGCAATGCGCGTTTCCACCAATGCGCCCATCGGCCTCATTTCCCAGGAAAGCTGGTTCCGGCTGGAACATGACATGCATTTCTTCCTGGGTCCGGATGAGAGCTTTTCCGACGCCCTTCGCCCCGCCGTGGAGCGGATGCTGGACGACACGATCCACGAATGGCAAATCTGGGTCCGCGGCCTGGCCATTCCGGCCGAATGGCAGGAGGCGGTGATCCGCTCCGCCATCACGCTCAAGCTTTGCCAGCATGAGGAAACCGGCGCCATCGTCGCCGCGCTGACCACCAGCATCCCCGAACATGCCGACAGCGGCCGCAACTGGGATTATCGCTATTGCTGGATCAGGGACGCCTATTACACGGTGGAGGCGCTGAACCGGCTGGGCGCGCTGGACGTTCTGGAAAGCTATCTCGTCTATCTCCGCAACATCGTCGATGGCGCGCGGGGCGGCCATATCCAGCCCCTCTACGACGTGCGCGGCAAAGCCACGCTGGAGGAGCGGGAGGCGCAGAACCTGCCCGGCTATCGCGGCATGGGGCCGGTTCGCGTCGGCAATGCCGCCTATTCCCAGGTGCAGCATGACGCCTATGGCCAGATCGTCCTGTCCTCCGTTCAGGGTTTCATCGACCAGCGCCTGCTGCGCATGGCGGGACTGTCGGACTTCGAGGCGCTGGAGGCGGTCGGCGAACGGGCGTGGCAGGTCTATGACCAGCCTGACGCCGGCCTGTGGGAATTGCGCACCCGGGCCCATGTCCACAGCTATAGCGCGGTGATGTGCTGGGCGGCATGCGACCGCCTCGCTCATGCAGCAGCCGCTCTCGACCTGCCGGAACGCGAGGTTCATTGGCGCGAGCGGGCGGAGGTCATGAAGGCACGCATCCTCCAGTCAGCGTGGCGGACCGACAGCAATGCCATCTCCGCCAATTTCGAGGACGATGCCAGGGACGCCTCCCTGCTCCAGTTGATCGACCTGCGTTTCCTGACGGCCGACAATCCCATGTTCCTGGGAACGCTGAAGGCGCTGGAAAAGGATCTGCGCCGCGGCAATGACATGTTGCGCTATAGCGCGCCGGACGATTTCGGGGAGCCGGTCACGGCCTTCAACGTCTGCACCTTCTGGCTGATCGAGGCGCTGCACCGTACGGGACGCGGCGAGGAAGCCCGCGCCCTGTTCGAGGAGATGCTGTCCCGCCGCACCGCCGCCGGGCTGCTTTCCGAAGACATCGATCCCGTTACCGGAGAATTGTGGGGGAACTATCCCCAAACCTACTCATTGGTCGGCATCATCAATTGCGCCGTGCTCTTGAGCAAACCGTGGAGCGTGATGCGATGAGGCGATTGCTGTGGAGGCGCTCGGCATGAGCCGCCTGATAGTCATTTCCAACCGGGTCAGTCGCCCGACCAAGACCGGCAACCAGGGCGGCCTCGCTGTCGCGCTTTCCCAGGCCCTTAGGGAAAGCAGGGGCATATGGGTCGGCTGGTCCGGAGAGGTCACCGAGAATTTCACCGGCCAGATCGGCTTTTCCGAGGATGAAGGGGTCAAGACCGCGACGATCGACCTGGAAGAGCAGGATGTCGACGAATATTATAATGGCTATGCCAACAAGACGCTGTGGCCGCTGTTCCACTTCCGCATCGACCTGGCCGAATATGCCCGCGATTTCGAGGGTGGCTACAACCGTGTCAATCAGCGCTTCGCCGACACGACCAGCCCGCTGATCGAACCGGACGACATCATCTGGGTCCAGGATTATCACATGATCCCGCTCGGCCGGATGCTGCGCGACCGGGGCCATGACAATCGCATGGGATTCTTCCTGCACATTCCCTGGCCGCCGACGCGGCTGCTGGTGTCGCTGCCCCATCACAGCAAGCTGGTTCAGACGCTGTTCGCCTATGATGTCGTCGGCTTCCACACGGAGGAATGGCTGGAGTCCTTCCGCCACTATGTGGAGCGGGAGATGGGCGGATCGGTGGACGGCGATTTCGTGACGCTGGGAAACCGCACGATCCAGGCGATCGCCTGCCCTATCGGCATCAACGCGCAGGAATATGCCAGCGCCGCCGTCAGCGACGCGGCGAAGGATATGTATGAAAAGGTCCGCCGTTCGCTTCAGGACCGTCCCATGATCGTGGGCGTCGACCGCCTCGACTACAGCAAGGGGCTGGAAGAGCGGTTCAACGGCTATGCCCGCTTCCTGAAGGATCATCCCGAACAGCATCGCAACATCGTGCTGACGCAGATCGCGCCGCCTTCCCGCGGGGAGGTGGAAAGCTATCAGCAGATCCGCGCCACGCTCGACGCGCTGGCGGGCCGCATCAATGGCGAATATAGCGACGTCGACTGGACGCCGATCCGCTACGTGAACCAGGGCTATCCGCGCGACAAGCTGGCAGGCATATATCGCGCGGCGAAGATCGGCCTGGTCACGCCGCTGCGCGACGGCATGAACCTGGTCGCCAAGGAATATGTGGCGGCACAGGATCCCGACAATCCGGGCGTCCTCATCCTGTCGCGCTTCGCCGGCGCCGCGCAGCAGCTCAAGGACGCGCTGCTGATCAACCCCTACAGCCCGGAGGAGATGTCGGACGCGATCACCCGCGCCCTTGCCATGCCGCTCGACGAACGCAAGCGCCGCTGGCGCGCCATGATGGACAGCGTCGAGAAACAGGACATCAGTTGGTGGCGGCAGCGCTTCACAGAACGGCTGATGGCGGTGCAGCGCAATGGCGAGATGAATCCGGAGGCGCAGCCCGCTTAACTTTCCCGCACATGCCGCTACTGTAGGTGCAATGGAAGACGAAGAAGAAGCGAGCGGCGCCCTTGCCGCCATTCGCGCCAGATCGGGCGTGATATTGGGCATTCTCGGCCTCGCGGCGTGGCTGGCGCTGATCTGGTTCATGTTCGGTGACGTGTTGTAACGAACTTCCGGGCCTGAACGGGGCCATTTGCACCCCCGCCCCTTTTGGTCTAAGGGCCAGCCCAAGCAGCCCCGGCACCCGCTGATCCTTCCCGATTCGCGTTTGCCGGGGCACATTCTTTCCGGAGCAGGCCATGATCTGATTCATCGGTTCTGGGCCTGCTCCAGTTTTTGATTCACCGCGTTTTTGAAGCAGGTGATTCCACCTGCTTCAAAAACGCTCCAGGGAAGACAGGAACCGCATATGGCCCGTCGCCGCCAGATCTATGAAGGTAAGGCAAAGATCCTTTACGAAGGCCCCGAGCCGGGTACGATCATCCAGTATTTCAAGGATGACGCGACTGCCTTCAACGCCCAGAAGAAGGGCACGATTTCAGGCAAGGGCGTCCTTAACAACCGCATTTCCGAGCATATTTTCACGCTGCTCGGCCAGATCGGCGTTCCCACCCATTTCATCCGCCGGCTCAACATGCGCGAGCAGCTCGTCCGCCAGGTCGAGATCGTGCCGATCGAGGTCGTGGTGCGCAACGTTGCCGCCGGCTCGCTCAGCAAGAAGCTCGGCATCGAGGAAGGGACGCAGCTTCCCCGCACCCTGATCGAATATTGCTACAAGGACGACGCGCTGGGCGACCCGCTGGTGTCCGAAGAGCATATCGCCTGCTTCGGCTGGGCCAGCCAGGACGAGATGCACGACATTGCCGACATGGCGATCCGCATCAACGACTTCATGTGCGGCCTGTTCGCGGGCATCGGTATCCGCCTGATCGATTTCAAGCTGGAGTTCGGCCGGTTGTGGGATGGCGAATATAGCCGCATCATCCTGGCTGACGAGATCAGCCCCGACGGTTGCCGCCTTTGGGACATGGCCACTGGCGAAAAGCTGGACAAGGATCGTTTCCGCCGCGATCTGGGCGGCGAAGTCGAAGCCTATCAGGAAGTCGCCCGGCGCCTGGGCCTTATGCCCGAGGGCGTTGATACGACGGTCCTGGACCTCGACACCCACCGCAAGAAGCGGAGCAAGGACTGACGCGAATGGCGGACGCGCCGTTCAGGCGAGCAGCGCGTCCGCCATCAGCTTGATCCCCAGCAACACCATCAGCACATAGATGAGCGTGTAAAATCGCGCGGCATCGACGCGACGCACCAGTACGACGCCCGCCAGAGTCGATGCGATCGCCACGGGGATCAGGGCCGCCGTCGCCAGCAGATTGGCCCTGGTGAACTGCCCCAGCGCCGCATAGGCGGGCACCTTGATCCAGTTCACCGCGGCAAATGCGATGGCGGTAGTCCCGATGAGCGTGTCGCGCGGCAAACGCTTGGGCAATACCCACATCTGGAACGGCGGAGATCCGGCATGGGCAATATGGCTGGTGAAGCCGCTCGCCACGCCGAACAGCATGCCGATCCAGCCCGGCGAATTGGACGGCAGCACCATCGCACCGCCGCGCTCGGCCCATAGTCGTTGAAGCCCGAAAAGAGCCGAAATCAGGCCCAGTACACCGAGCACCGCGACTTCGGACACCTGGGCCGCAAAAAGATAGCCGATCGCAACCCCTGCGGCCATTCCCGGCAACATAACCATCAGAACATGCCTGTCCCAATGATGGCGGAACGACCAGACGCTGACGACGTCCTGCAGGATCAGGATAGGCAGCATGATCGCCGCCCCCCTCACCGGATCCACGCCCAGTGCCATGATGGGCATGGCGAGCGCCCCGATCCCGGCAAATCCGCCCTTGGCGAGACCAGTGAGGATCACGGCGGTGATGGCGCAGGCATAATAGAAATAGTCCGGATTCATGGAGCCCGCCTAAAGCAAAGCATCCCATCCGGGGAGCAAATTTTGTTGTCGAACAATCAGCTCTGGGCGCGATAGCCGATCAGGACGCCGAAGGTGAAGGTCGCAAGGAGCGTCAGTTGAACCCGGCCATGAGGATCATCATAGCCCATGATCTGCTGACCAAAGGCGAAAAGCCCCACGAACATCGCCAAAGCAAGACCGGCCATGCGAAAATCCTTCCCTCCGCTGGCCACCATAGGGGCACGGCGCTAACAAAAGCATAATGCCAGGGTTAAGGCCGCGCAGCACCTGGGCGTTACCAAGAGGCTGATGCCTCAGCATCACTGCATCATGGTATAATGCCTTGCCTGCGGAGCGCTCCGCGACTAGAGGGCTGGACGATTCAAACGATCGCCAGCCCTCCGGTTTTCGCGGCTTGCGCATTCTGCAAGCAGGATGCCCTGGGGGCGCGAAAGACTGTCTTATGGAGTCCCACGCTCATGAAAGCCCGCATCTTCGTCACCCTCAAGGGCGGTGTCCTCGACCCGCAGGGCAAGGCGATCCATCACGCGCTCGAAGGCCTGGGCTTCGCTGGCGTCAATGATGCGCGCGCGGGAAAGCTCATTGAACTGGATCTGGCCGACGGCACCAGCGACGAGGATATTGACGCCATGTGCCGCAAGCTGCTGGCGAACACGGTGATCGAAAATTACCGCATCGAAAAGGTGGCCTGAGCCATGAAGAGCGCCGTCATCGTCTTTCCCGGCAGCAATTGCGACCGCGACCTCGCCGTGGCGTTCGAGAAAGCGACCGGCGCGAAGCCTGCCATGATATGGCATCGCGATACGGAACTGCCAGACGATATCGACCTGATCGGCGTGCCGGGCGGTTTTTCCTACGGCGACTATCTGCGTTCGGGGGCGATGGCGGCCCGCTCGCCGGTGATGCAGGCGGTGGCGAAGGCGGCGGATCGGGGCGCCTATGTGCTCGGCATCTGCAACGGCTTCCAGGTATTGACGGAAAGCGGGCTGCTGCCCGGTGCGCTGCTGCGCAATGCGGGCGGGCATTTCGTCTGCCGCGACGTGGCGCTTACGGTTGATAATGCGCAAAGCGCTTTCACCAGCCGTTATGGGGCGGGGGAAGCGATCAACTTCCCGGTGGCGCATCATGACGGCAATTATTTCGCCGACGCGGAAACGCTGGACCGGCTGGAAGGCGAAGGCCGCGTGGCGCTGCGCTACGCGGAGAACGTCAACGGATCGGCGCGGAACATTGCGGGCATCCTGAACGAAGGTGGCAATGTGCTGGGCATGATGCCGCACCCGGAGCGCGTGATCGAGACCGCCCATGGTTCGACCGACGGCCGCCGGCTGTTCGAAGGATTGGTGGAAGGGCTGCTTACCCAAGCCTGAGTCCGACGGATATCGCGTTCGACAACTCGACCGGGTCTGGCAAGCAGGGACGGCCTTGTCCCCGTCATTCGCACGATCATTCTTAGCGCACTAAGAAAATTTGCCGTCTTAGTCGCGCCGCGCTACTTGGCTCACCCGCCACGATGATAGTCATATTCAAAGGCACGGCCTTCCTGTTTGGTGAGGATCGCGCCAATGATCGCCCCGCCCGCCCGGCGCAACCGATCGACGGCGACGCGCAGGCCGCCATGATGATTGCGTCCCCATTCGACGACCAGCAGCGTCACCTGCGCCTTGCTCGCCAGCAGGCAGGCGTCGGACAGGCCCAGAACGGGCGGCGCATCGATCAGCACGGTGTCGTACCGCCCCCGGACGGTTGCCAGCAGGGAGTCCATCGCGGGCGTCACCAGTAATTCGGCGGGATTGGGCGGGATCGCGCCGCAGGGCAGCAGGGCTACCCCCGGCAAGCCGCTGTCCACGACAACCTCCTCCATCTTCGCCTGGCCCGTCATCAGTTCGCTGATCCCCCGCGCCGGCGAGATGCCGAACAGGCTGTGCTGCTTGGGTCGACGCATGTCAGCATCAATCACCAGCACGCGCTTGTCCAGCTTCGCCAACGCCTTGGCCAAGGCATATAGGGTAGAGGACTTCCCCTCCCCCTCCTGCGCGCTGGTGACCAGGATGGAACGCGGCAGCCCCGCTGCAGACCCCAGAAGCAGGGAGGAAGCCATCGGCGCGAAAATCTCCGCCGCCGGCTTCTCGCCCGCCGGGACCGCGCCGAGCAAAGGCAGGTTCACCCGCTCCGCCAGCGTGTCGGCAGACGTAACGGCGTCATCAAAAATATGCCGCCCGACCACTGCCATCAGCCCGAGGATCAGCCCGCCCAGCGAAGCGAACAGCATCGTGATGCCGATATTGGGCGAGGATGGCCGGGAGGGCACGGCCGCCCGGTCCAGCGGCTGGATACGCCCCGCCTGGAACCCGGCCTGCGATGCCATGTCGCGATAGCGCTGGAGCAGGCTATCGTGCAGCAGGCGATAGGTATCGACCTGCCGTTCCAATATGCTCATCTGCACGCCGCGCCCGCGTTCCGCCGTGGCCTGCCGCTCGACCTTGGCGATCTCGGACTGGATCTGCTTTTCGCCATGGACGGCGACGTCATATTGTTCCTTGAGCGACGCGCGGATCGTGCCCGCCATTGCTTCGGCCTGATCATCCAGCGCCGCGAGCCGGGCGCGCGCCTCGCGCATCTCAGGATGGGCGTCCTTGCGGAACTGGCGTTCCTGCACGACCTGAGCCCGCGCCTGCGCCCGTTCCGTCATGATCTGCTGCATCGCGCCATTGTTCAGCACTTCGGGCAGGGTCTCGACACTCGACATGCGGGCGCTTTCCCAGCGCTTCTGCGCGGCGATCCGATCCGCTGTCGCCTGCGCGCGGAAGGCGTTGAGCTGGGCAAGCCGCGTTGCCGTAGTGCCATCGGGCGCGGGATCGGCGCCGCCATTGCGATCGGATTCGGGTGGCATCATGGCTCCGGCATTGGCCGCATAGACCGCCAGGTCGCGCTCCGCCCGTTCCAGATCCTTGCGCGCGCCGTCCAACTCTCCCAACAGGAATCGTCGGGCCTGAACCCCGGATTCGAATCCACGCTTCAAGTCCGTCCGGATCAGGCTGTCCGCATAGCTGTTGGCAACCCGCGCCGACAGCACCGGATCAGCGCTTGTGAAGCTGATGCGGATGACCCGCGACTTGCCGGGCAACTCAACGTGTAGATTGTCGCGTAGCAGGCTGACGACGGTTTCGGTTTCGACCTGCCGCTGGCTGAGCGAGCCAGTCCCCTGTTCCGGCCGCCGGACATTCATGCCCTCGAAGAAGGTGCGACTGCCGATCAAGGCCAGTTCGCGCGCCACATCTTCAGCCAGAGCACGGCTGCGCAGCACTTCCAGTTCGGTCTGCATCAGCGCTTCATTGTCGGACGGCGCCGTCTGCCGCTGCGCTGCGGCAGCTCCCGCGGCACCCGCCGGGACATCCTCTACCTCCACGGAAGCGGTGGCGCTATAATCAGGCGTGGACAGCAGGATGAAGACCACGCCAGCCAGCACGCAAAGCGCCATGGTGACGAACAGGATGATGCGATGCCGCCGTACCGCCGTCCACGCCGCGCCGGCCGTTGTCGCGAAACGCGCGGCGCGCCCCTCCATGGAGGAAGACGCGCCGCTGTCGTCGATCAGCAGTCCCGATCGCGCCATCAGAGCCCTCCATCCAGCGCGACGAACCCTGCACCAACGGCAGGAAGCGCCAGCAGCGCGCCACCCAGGATCGCCTTCGCGCGCGACAGGCCGACGATGATGGTGTCGCCCGGCAGGATTTCGGGATCGGGCGCCTCTCCCTTGCGAATCGCGCCAAGGTCGAACATCGCGGCCTTGCGCTCTCCCTCCGCTTGCCGGACCACGACGATCTGCCCCATGCTGGCAAGGCGGGTCGGGCCCCTGGCCATCGCGATCGCCTGCAGGAGTCCGACGCGACCGTCCACGGGAAACAGGCCCGGCTCGCGAACCTCTCCATCCACGGTGATGCGGCGGCCCACCGCCTTCTTGATGAACACCGTCACCTGTGGCGAGACGAGATAGCGCTCACCGAGGCGCCCGGCGATGACATCGGATGCTTCACTGGCGGAGAGGCCAGCCACGGAAACGTCGCCGACCAGTGGCATGCGCACCATGCCTGCGGCCGTCACCTGGGCGTCCTCAAGGGACAGGCCCGGTTCGTGATAAACCTGTATGCGCAGGACATCGTCGGGCGAGATGCGATAATCCATCCCCACGGCAGGAGCGGGCGGGATGACGGCATAAGCCGCCTCGCCCTTCGGCGCATCCTCCACGGTCGAGCAGGCGCTGAGCAAGAGGCAGGCCGTGACCATGATCCTCGCTCGGCTCTTGCTGTCGGTCGGCCACCTCATGCCGCTAAAGTCCCCCGCAATTCAGTGGGCACGCGCAAAGCCTGCCATTGCGGGCGGGGTTAACGACGCGACGGGGACATGGCAACCATTCGCCGGGCGAACGCGGCGCCGATGCGCCGGATCAGATGGCGATCCGGGCCTGTTCCGGGACGGCCTGACCCGAAGTCGGCCGTCGGGGCTGATCCGGCCAGACGCCGCGGGTGTCGTAGACCGCCTTGTCGGCGCGTTCGTCCACCGGAACCGATTTGAACATGTCATGATCGACAAGAATGACGAAAACGCCGCATTGTTCCAGAGCCGTATCGAGATCGGTCAGTTCAGCGCCGGTTCCGACAAATTCCATCGGCAGGTCATGGGCATAGGGTTCGACCAGCCTGATGCGGCGGCCATAACGCTTGGCGAGGCGCGCCGCGACCTTCACGGCCGGGCTCTCGCGGAAATCGTCGATATTGGGCTTGAAGGCAAGACCAAGGCAGGCGACCGCTTCGCCCGGAAATTCATCGATCAGGTCGGACGCCTTTGCCACGACATAGTCGGTCTTGCCGTCATTGACTTCGCGAGCCGTGCGGATGAGACGGCTGTTTTCCGGATCGCCATGGACAATGAACCAGGGGTCGACAGCGATGCAATGCCCCCCGACGCCAGGCCCGGGCTGAAGGATGTTGACGCGCGGGTGACGGTTGGCGAGGCGGATGACCTCCCACACGTCGATGTCCATCCGCTCCGCGATGACGGACAGTTCGTTGGCAAAGGCGATATTGACGTCACGGAAGCTGTTCTCGACCAGCTTCACCATTTCCGCCGCGCGGGCGGACGTGGTGATGCAGGCACCGCGAACGAACTGGCGGTAGAAACCCAGCGCCTTGCGGGCACAGCGCGGCGTGATGCCGCCGATGCAGCGGTCATTGTCGATCAGTTCGACCAGGATGCGTCCGGGAAGGACGCGCTCCGGACAATAGGCGACGGCGATGTCGCCCGCGACGCCAGGCTCCGGCATTTTGAGATCGGGGCGAAGTTGCGCGAAAAGGTCGCGCATGGCTTCGGTGGTGCCGACGGGGGAGGTGGATTCGAGGATGACGGTGTCCCCAGCCTTCAGAACCTGCGCGACCGTACGAGCGGCCTTGAGGACATGGCTGATGTCAGGGGCGCGGTCTTCAGCCACGGGAGTGGGCACGGCGATGATGAAGACGTCGCTGGCTTCTACTTCCAGGCTGGCGCGGAGATTGCCGCGGGACACGACACCCTGGACCAGGCCATCCAGGTCGACTTCCTCTATATGGACGCGGCCGGAATTCACCGTCTCCACGACATGGGCGCTGACATCCACGCCGACGACCTGCGCGCCGCCGCGGGCGATCAGGGCGGCGGTCGGCAGGCCGATATAGCCGAGGCCGATGACGGATACCTTCTGCTGGAGTTTATCGAGGGGCATTGGGCGGGGTCCTGGGGAAGCCGATGATCTGCACCGGTTTGTGACGGGAAATGCTGAAGATTTGGGTAACGGAACGTCGAGTCCCATCGCCAGTTCGTCGCGGGCCTGCGCTCAGGCGGCCCGTTCCAAATTCCCTTGCGATCTTGCGCTTGCGGCTATGATGCCCGCAATGCGTTCCGACGCATGGCCGTCGCCGAAGGGATTATGCGCGCGCGACATGGCGGCATAAGCAGCTTCATCATCCAGCAAGGTGACAACGGAGCGGACGATCCTGGCGCGATCCGTGCCAACCAGCTTCGCCGTGCCGGCCTCCACCCCTTCCGGACGTTCGGTGGTTTCGCGCATCACCAGCACCGGCTTGCCGAGTGAGGGAGCCTCCTCCTGCACGCCGCCGCTGTCGGTCAGAACCAGGTCGCTCATGTCGAGCAGGCGTACGAAATGCGGATAGTCCAGCGGCTCGATCATCGCGACGTTGGCAAGGCCGCCCAGCACGGCGTCCATCACCGGGCGGACATTGGGATTGGGATGGACGGGGAAAATCACGGCGACGTCGGGGCGCGCCGCAATGTCGGCCACCGAACGCGCAATCGCCTCCATCCCGCCGCCGAAATTCTCGCGGCGGTGGCTGGTGACCGCAATGATGCG
>Ga0070663_100000589_pt1 | contig 19348 bp, 15 predicted proteins | sample KBSC63metaG_FD_65646 | JGI IMG/M metagenome (GOLD analysis project Ga0070663, IMG submission 65646) | Corn rhizosphere microbial communities from Kellogg Biological Station, Michigan, USA - KBS C6-3 metaG | ecosystem: Host-associated > Plants > Roots > Rhizosphere > Soil ...
CCGTCAGTTCAAGAAGGCCTATCGCGTGGAAACCGCGGAGCAAGCCGTCGATCTGGTGCGCCGGATTTTGCCGGTGATGGCCGATGTGGTGGTGCAGGAATGGACCGAGGGGCCGGATTCCAACATTTTCTTCTGCCTGCAATACCTCGACAAACAAGGGCAGGCCAGCGTGTCGTTCACCGGCCGCAAGATCCGTTCGTGGCCGCCACAGGTCGGCGGCACCGCGAGTTGCGGGCCTGCTCCGGAAGCCCACGAAGAACTCTCCACGCTCACCACGCGTTTTTTCCGGAATGCGGGCGTCATCGGCATGGCAGCCATGGAATACAAGCGCGATTCGCGCAGCGGCGAATTCCGCATGGTGGAGCCCACCATTGGTCGCACGGATTACCAGGCCGAGGTGGCCACGTTGAACGGGGTCAATCTGCCTTACGCCGCGTGGTGCGTGGAGCTTGACCGGCCCGTCCCCGCATCGGCATCCGCAACCCGGCCGCTGGCTTGGCGCGTCCGTAGCGAGGACGATCAATCGGCGCTCGCGCAACATCAGTGTCCCGGTCAGGGCTTCGAGCATGTCAGCGGCATTCGCGACGCTTTGTGGCGTGGGTCCGATCCGCTACCGTATCTCGTGCAGCAACTGCGGCGCGTGCAACGTGCGCTGCAGCACCGGGCTGCAAGGATGATGCCGCGATCACAAACAACCGGGGACAAAGCATGAGCTTGCTGGCAAGACTGCTGCCCGGACGGCAGCCGCGCACGAATGTGGAACCGCGGCGGGGGTTGCAAGCCGCGGCCGAGTGGCTGGCGCGCGCGCAGGATGCAACCGGTTCCGGTGGCGTGAGCGCGCATTACGATGCGGCGAAAAACAAGTGGGGCGGCGCCTATCCGGAAACCACCGGCTACATCATTCCGACGTTCTTCCGTTACGCGGAATTTTCCGGCGATGATGAATACCGGCAGCGAGCCGTGCGCATGGCTGCGTGGGAATCCGATATCCAGCTTGCCGACGGCGGTGTGCGCGCAGGCACACTGGACGCGACACAAATAGCACCGACCATTTTCAACACCGGGCAGGTGTTGTTCGGTTGGCTTGCGGCTTGGCAGCAGACGCATGAACCGCGCTATCGCGATTCGCTGGTGCGTGCGGCCGACTGGCTCGTGGCTGCCCAGGACGAGGATGGCGCGTGGCGGCGATTCAAATCGCCGTTTGCAAGCCACGCCTTGAATACCTACAACGCGCGCGTGGCCTTCGGGCTGGCCAAGGCCGGCCATGCGCTCGACGAACCGCGTTATCTGGAGGCGGCCACGCGCAACATCGAATGGGCGCTCACCCAGATGCACCCCAACGGTTGGTTGGAGAACAACGATCTCGAAGACAACGCCCGCCCGCTCACGCACACCATCGCGTATGCCACGCGCGGCATTCTGGAAGTCGGCCTGATTACTGCCAATGCCACTTTCGTCGATGCGGCCACGCGCATTGCACGGGCGGTGATCAGCGAGCAACGCCGCGACGGCGCGGTGCCGGGACGACTGGATGCCAACTGGCGGCCGGCAGCCCGTTGGACCTGCGTGACCGGCAACGCGCAGATGGCAATCATCTGGCAACGTTTGGCCCGGGAAACCGGCGACCGATCGTGGCAACCGCCGGCGGACCACGCCATCAACTTCAACCTGTCGATCGAGGACTTCACGGCGTCGGACCCTGGCATACGCGGCGGGATGCCGGGCTCGCACCCGCGTAGCGGTGGCTACATGACGCATCGTTATCCGAACTGGGCCGCGAAGTTCTTCATGGATGCGTTGATGCTGCAGTTGCAGCGGGAATAGCGTCGTGCGCGATATCGTTCTTGCCCTTTTCATCTTCGGGACGATTCCCTTCATCCTGGCACGCCCGTACATCGGGCTGTTGGTGTGGTCATGGATCGGCTACATGAACCCGCACAAGCTCTGTTACGGATTTGCCGTCACGTTTCCCTGGGTACAGCTCATCGCCATCGTCACGCTCATCAGCTTTGCGTTCAGCAAGGAGAGCAAGAAAATCCCGATGTCCGCAGTCAGCGTGCTGCTGTTTGTTTTTCTGGCGTGGACCGGACTGACCACGATCTTTGCCGTGGAGCCGACCGACGCGTGGGAAAAATGGCAGGAATTCGCCAAGATCATGGTCATGGTATTCGTGACCATGATGATGGTCACGAACCGTCAGCGCATGGACTGGCTGGTGTGGGTCATCGTGATCTCGATCGGATTCTTTGGTCTGAAGGGGGGGCTGTTCACGATCCTGCGCGGAGGCAGCTATCACGTGTATGGCCCCGCCAGGAGCTTCATCGCTGACAACAACGATCTCGCCCAGGCGTTTTGCATGGTGCTGCCATTGATGCGCTACCTGCAATTGCAGGTTGCCAGGCGCTGGCAGCGAACAAGCATGGGCGCACTCATGGCAATTACCGGAGTTGCCACGCTTGGAACCTATTCACGAGGTGGCTTGATAGCGCTCGTGGTTGTGGGCGGCGCGCTCATCCTGAAAAGCCGCCGTCAGGTCGCGCTTGTGATCGTGCTGATTGCCGTTGCAGCGACGGCGTACCATTTCATGCCGACACAATGGCTGGAGCGAATGGGTACTTTGCATGATGCGGAACAGGTAAACAGTTTCCAGACACGCGTTGAATCCTGGGAGTTCGCGACGAATGTGGCCGTCCATCGTCCCGTGCTGGGCGGCGGTTTCGATGTCTATGAAAACGCCTCCATGTGGGCGGCGTACGGGCCGGAAGGCGCCCGGCAACGCGCCATCCACAGCATCTATTTCCGCGTTCTCGGCGAGCAGGGATTCCCTGGGCTTTTGCTCTTCCTTGGTTTGATGGCAGCCAGTTGGCGCAGTTGCTCGAAGGTCAGGGCGATGTCCAGGAACTCCCCCGACGACAAATGGGCATTTGATCTTGCTGCGATGCTGCAAGTCAGCTTGCTGGCTTTCATCGTGGCGGGGGCAGCAACGACCTCGAGCTATTTCGATCTGAGCTTCCAGCTCATGGCGATGTGTGCCCTGTTGAAACACATACTGGAAACAAATGGCTCAGGGTTGGGGGTGACGGATGTCGCGGCAGCCACGCCGCGTTCGCCGCGGCTTGGCGGATCGGCGCAACCGGCAACCGGGCATGCTGCAAGATGAACCCGCAAGCCCGCGACAGTGTTCTCATGGTCGGTTTCCACTTTCCGCCGTGCGCACTGAGCAGCGGACATCTTCGCCTGTTGGCGTTCACGAAATACCTGCCCGAGTGCGGGTGGAATCCCGTCGTGTTGTCGGCCGGCGGCTGTGCCTACGAAAAAACCGATGCCACCAGCATCGGCGCCATACCGTCCGGGACACTGGTACACCGCGCATTCGCCCTGGACGCGCGCAGGCACCTCGGGTTTCATGGCAAATATCCCTCGTTGCTGGCCCAGCCGGATCGTTGGATAAGCTGGTGGCCGGCCGCGGTGCTGTCCGGTTTGCGTTTAATCAGACGGCATCGGATACGCGCGATCTGGTCGACCTACCCCATCATGACGGCGCATTGCGTCGCCTATACCTTGAGCCGCGTTACCGGGCTGCCTTGGGTCGCGGACTTCCGGGATCCTGTAGCAAGTTCGGTGGCAGGAAAGAATCAAATGACCCGGGCTACCCAGCTTCGCTGGGAGCAGCGCATCATTTCCACGGCCGCCTGTTCCGTCTTCACCACTCCCGGTGCGCGGAGGGCATGCGTTGCGCGTTACCCGACGGAGTCACGCGGGAAACTGATTGTCGAAATCCCCAACGGATTCGACGAAGACGACTTCGACCGGCTTCCCGAGCCAGAGGCCCCGGGAAAGCGCGCAACCCTGCATTTCGTGCACGCCGGCGCCTTGTATCCGGGCGGACGGAATCCGGTCCCGTTCTTCGAGGCCCTCGCGAATTTGAAGCGCGCGGGCGTACTGACTGCCTCGAACATTCACGTTACGTTGCGGGCGAGCGGAGCAGAAGCGCAGTACGCGATGGCGCTCAAGCAATTGGGGCTTGGCGACATCGTGACCCTGGCGCCGTTCATGCCCTACAAGGACGCACTGGCGGAACAGGTTCGAGCGGATGGCCTGCTGCTTTTCCAGGGGCCCGAGTATGACCATCAGATCCCGGCCAAGCTGTACGAGTACATACGACTGTCGAGGCCCGTATTTGCGCTGGTGGGTGCGCAGGGAGACACGGCGGAGATTCTGCGAGCCATCCCGCATGCCACCATGGCACCATTGAACGATGCGGGAGCAATCGAGGCAGGCCTGAGGGGGTTCATCAACGGCTTATGTGGCGGTGCCTTCGACAACATCAGTAAATCGGGCATTGATGCTTATTCGCGACGTGGCACGGCTACGCGGCTTGCCGAATTGTTGAATCGGGTTCTGGATTCAAGCGGCGCCAAAATCAAAAAACAGGGTGACAGAGCATGACCTTGGCAGCGCGCAAGTTTTTCAATACGCCGCCGGATTTGCTGACAGCGCAAATGGAGCAGGAGTTTTTTACCTCGATCATGGGGAAAAACAAGACGTACAAGACGACCTATCACGATAGATTCCCGGAAATCGACCAATTGCTTGCGCGGCAGGTGCGGGCCGGGGCAATGCGCGCATCCCATGTGCTCGATGTCGGGGTGTCGTCCGGGATCAGCACGCTGGAACTGTTCACTGCCCTGTCCGCCGACGGGAATGATGTCAATATGGTTGCCACCGACGTCCTGATCGATGCCGATATCGTTGGCGTTGCCCCCGGTTGCCATGCGCTGATCGACAAGAGCGGGTTCCCGTTGATGTTCGATGTGTTTGGCATGGGGGTGAAACCGTGGATCACGGCAGCGGACTACAAAAACGGTGCGTTTGTGCTTCGCAAACTGACCAATGTGTTGTTCACCAGTATCGCCAGACGAGTATTGGATCATCCGAATGATGATCGGGTAAAGCATGTGCAGTTGATTACCCCGCGCCTTTCGGCGCAACGCAAGATAAGCGTTTGCCATGATGACATAGCCCAGTACAACGCTCGCTTTGCGGGCAGATTCGATTTGATCCGTGCGGCGAATATTCTGAACAAGAATTACTTCGAGAATGACACCCTGATAGCCATGATCGGCAATCTGAAACGATATCTGACGGGAGATGGCGGCTGTTTGCTGGTGGTGCGAACACGCGAGAACTCAACCAACCATGGCACGCTGTTTCGTATGGGCGGGAACGGATCATTCGAAGCGGCAACACGATTCGGCGACGGGTCCGAAATCGAGGATATTGTATTGCGCAGCCAGTCGGCCGCGGCTTGTTCACGCGATGATTGCTGAGACGGGCTGCTGAATCGGGCTCGCGCGTCAAACCTTTGAGTGCAATTGAAAGCCAATCGAATGTCTGACCAATCGAGAGGTGCGTCATCGGGTTTCGCCGGTTCCGAACCGGCGCATTCGGGGTCCCCGATTTTTGTTACCGGATTCGCGCGTTCCGGAACCACTTGGCTGAATCAGTTGATGAGGGACTACTTTGATGCGGGCTTCGTCAATGAGGGCCAATTCATCATCGATTTCGGCAAGCGGCTGGGGCGCTATGGAGACCTTCGTCTCGCCGTCAATCACGAGAGGCTTATTGGAGATTTGTCGAAGGATGGCTTCTTCTCAACCCTGAGGAAGAATTATTCGGTCGAGATGGACTGGCGAAGAGTGGCGGATTCGGGGGCATCGTTTTCCGCGGTCGTCAAGGATGTGTTGCGACAAATCGCCGAGCAAATGGGCAAGCACAGGATCGGATCGAAATATCCTGTGTTCGGACGTCATCTGGACTTGTTGAACAGCCTCTTCCCGGATGGCCGGGTCGTCCATGTGGTGCGTGACGGGCGGGATTGTGCCCTCTCACACAGACAGATGACCTGGGGACACCAGAACGCCTATTCGGCGGCCATCCATTGGCGCGCCTATATCCAAGCGGCAAGGCGCGGATCAGAAGCCATGCACGGCAGGTATCTGGAACTCAGATACGAGGATCTGCTGCTGGAGCCGGAAGCGACCATGCATACCCTGGAACATTTCATTACGGACAGCCGTACCTATCCCGTCACCAAGCGCTTTGTCGAGGACAAGGCCGTGCGGAAAACCGAAAGGACAAGCCGGTGGCGCAAGGATATGCCGGCGAGCGCCCAGGCCATTTTCGAATCCGTGGCAGGGGATACTCTCGAAAGTTGTGGTTACCCGCTTGCCGGGTTGGCTCGGAAGCCGTCGTTGATCTCGAGGGCCGGATACGTAGTTCACGACAGGGTGACCCGGGAAAGCTGGAACGTGCTGCGCAAGCTGTTCAAGGGCATACCCGAACGCAAATGAGTCCCGGGGCTGCAGTACGGACAACGACAGCCTGCTTGCGTCTTCGAGTCCCGACCGGTTGACCGACAATTTGCCAAGGTCATGAAGACAAAATTCATACTCACCGTGGATGTCGAGACCAGGACTCACCACGATTCCAGTCAGGATATCTCGGGCGTGATTCCAGGATACCCGGGCAATTTCGGGATCGAAAGGATCATGGATCTGCTGGAGGAGCAGCAAGCGCGCGGCACGTTTTTCTTGAACGTTTATGAAATTGCAAAGCGCGGGGAGGATGTGGTTCGTTCGGCGGCGCGGCTGATCCACGAACGGGGCCATGATCTGGAGCTGCATACCCATCCGCGCCCGATGTTCAGGTTCTACGGAATGAGTCAGGCTTCGTTCGGCGAGCAAAAGGCGATACTCGAAAAGGGCATCGCGTTGCTCGAGGGATGGACCGGTAAAAAAGTGGTCGCGCATCGGGCAGGCGCATTCGCCGCGAACACTGATACCGTGCGCGCGGTTGCGGCGGCGGGGCTGCGAGCTGATTGCTCGCTTTCGGCGGGAAGCCATGTTTCAGTTCCCCTGGTTGCGGAGCTTGGTGCTTCGAATGCGATGCAACGCGTGGACGGCGCCTGGGAAATCCCGATGACTTGTTTCGATCAGGTCCGCATCGGCCCCTGGCACTCGCGACGCATCCTCGACATCGAGGGATGTTCATTGTCGGAAATCAAGCGTGTCACGCGTTGGGCGGTACGGCATCGATTGCCGACGGTTTGCATCCTCATGCACAGCTTCAGCTTGTCCCGGCAAAACAAACCCAACCAGCGAGTCGAGCGACGAATGACCGCGCTGCTTGCGTGGCTCCGCAAGCAGGACGACATTGAGATCGGCACGATCGAGCAGGTTTGCCGTCAACTGGAAGTGGGATCGTTGCCACCGCCGGAGACCTCCATACCCACTACCGGTATTTGGTTCACATGGGGGCGTGCAGTTTCCTCATGGAACGATGGCTGGAAGAATTTGGCAGTATCTTTTGCAGGCATCGCTTGCGTGGCCGTTTTGATCGTCGCCCTGATTTATCTCGGACTTGCCCTGATGAGACCCTAGCTCGCAGGCGAGCTACGAACGCGTGAACCTGGGCAGGCAAATCAGTCGGACGGGAAATGGGGCCACGCGCCTACTGGCTTGATGCAGTCGACATCGTGGTCTCGTGGTTTGATGCATGGCATGGAGACGGACATGCAGATCCGTGGAGGTTCGATGAATCCGATAGGTGGAGCGTTGCAGGCTGCGCGTGATCGGGCCGAGGCCATTGCCGCAACCAAGGCATACGGTGAGTTCGTGGAGGTGGTTCGAAGCGAATCGCCGTGGCGGTTCAAGGGTCCCGAGGAATTGGAACGCTATCTCCGCAACGTCGACCATCATTTGCTGAATTTCGCCCCGAAGATTCTGGCTTGCATGGATGGCGACGTTCGTACGCTGTTCGATTTCGGTTGCGGCTCGGGAAGTGGTTCAATCGTCCTGGCGATGTTATTCCCGGAAATTCGTTGCCATGGTGTGGATATCAGTCCATCCGAAGTGGCGATTGGCCGCGCGCGTGCAAAGTTGTATGGGGTAGGTGACAGGTGCCATTTCGAGTGCATCCAACCCGGGCAGGCACTGCCCGTTCCCGACGGAGTGTTTGACTTGTGTGTCTGTTGCTCGGTGCTGGAATACGTGACGGACAGCGATGTGCGGAAATTGTGCGTGCAAGAGATGGTGCGATCGCTCGTCCCCGAGGGGCTGCTCTTCATGACGGTGCCCAATCGACTTTATCCCGTTGAGCTGCACAGCCGGAGGCTCGGATGGAATTATTTCCCGCGCCTGCTCAAGGCACGCATCGTTGGAAGCAGCATGTGGGAAGTGAAGCGCCTGGCCCGGCCACGCGTGCTGAAGCCACACCGTACGCCGCTACGCCAATTGCTTACACCGTGGACGAATTTTTGCCTCAAGAAGGTGGCGGTTTGATCGCAAGAGTCAAGCGCACCAGCCCACAAGCATCGAAGTCATGCTGAATACGCTATCCGTCATGCTGCGTAGCGCGAACCCTGGTGGCTGGCTGCGCGCAGTACGTTCCATGGAACGGCAGGGATTCTTGCCCGCATCCAGCCTTGAGTGGGACGGCGGTGTATGGAATGCCTGGACCCATCCCGGCCAGCAGGCGGTGGAAAACTTCGATGTCAGATCCGCCTACGGGTCCGCGTGCTGTGTAGGGCCTCTGTGGTACCGGGGCCGCTTTGGCAACGTGGCGCTGGGATTGTTGCTTGATGATGCCAATGCGACCGGCCGGATCGATGAGATGGAATTGCGTGGCAACTTCGCGCTGTTCCTCCATGCGCGAGGCCAGTGCCTGTTGATGAATGACGCATTGGGTTTCGTGCGGTTGTACACCAGCTCTGATGGACTCTTCTACAGCACCAGTTGGCTCGCAACCTGCGCTTACGCAGGCAGCATGGAACTGGATGAAAGCGCCGCCGCCGAATATGTGCTGCTGGGGGCCGCGCATTCGGACAGGACCCTAGCGCGTGGCATTACGACGCTGCCGCTCGGGCATGCCTTCGACTTGGCTGGAAGGCGCGTTCAGTCGCGGCTTCCCGCGAATGCGTGGGGAGCCACCCAAACTCCGGCATCGTTCGATACCGCAGTCGAGGAAATCAGCGAACATTTGCGGACCATTTGCGGGGAGGTCGCGGCAGCCTTTCCCGGCCACACGCGTGCGGCGCTCTCCGGCGGTTTCGATTCGCGCTTGATCGTTGCCGGCCTGCTTGCTGCCGGCAACCATCCGGAGTTGTTCGTCTACGGTGATTCGACTTCGGAGGATGTCCCGATCGCGCGTAAGGTCGCCGACAGTGTGGGGAGTGCCTTGAAGGTCATCGACAAAGACGTGCTTAACCGACGCATGCCGTCGCTTGACCTGGAACGACTGGTCAACAGCGCCTTGTTCTTCGACGGCCTGCCGAACGATGGGATCTACGATCCCGGTGCGGACCAACGGACGCGCCTTGAGCAGAACGCGGGCGGATGTATTGCATTGAATGGCGGCGGCGGTGAGGTATTCCGCAACTTCTTCCATCTGCCGAATCGCACGCTGCATGCCGTGGATATCGTGCGGACTTTCTACCGGGGTTTCGATTCCAAGGTATTTCGGCGTCCGCGCGGGCTGGCTTCGTACGAAGATGGCATGGTGTCTTCGATCGGACGCACGCTGCGCATACAGAACGCCACAGCCCGTCAAACACTCGGGCGCCAACAGGTGGAGTTGTTGTATCCGCTATTTCGTTGTCACCACTGGATGGGCGTCAACAACAGTATTGGCGTGCGCCACGGCTATTACGCGACGCCACTCGTGGATCTGAAAACAGTCCGACTTGCCAGCACACTGCCATTGGCCTGGAAGAACGCCGGCAGGTTGGAAAGCCGCCTGATTACCAAGCTCCATCCCGGAATCGCGGGTCAACCTTCCACCTATGGATTCCGGTTCAGCGACGGTCCGGATCGCCGCGCGCGCCTGGCCGAATGGATCACCTGCATGCGCCCGCCTTCGGCACGCCCGTATATCAACGCAGCACGACGACGTTTGTACAACCTGCGGGCGCCTCGGATGATAGCGGATTGCCGCTCGTCGCTGCCGGGAGCGTGGCGGCTCGACCCTGTGCTCGACTTGACGCGGTTGCCCGACAATACGGCTTTCGCCCGTGCGCTCGCGGTGGAAGTGGCATGGCGCGAGTTGCTTGCGTGAGTGCCCAACAGGAACGGGTCAGCACTGCCGAGTACCGCGCAGCATTTCCGGCCGGCCTTCGTGAACCCATTGCCATGCTTTCCAGTGGAACAACAACTTCCACATGAGGTAGTTGCTTCCATCGAGCGACTTCAATTTATCGTGGGCATGTGGAGCCAGCCATGCATCGCCACCCTCGAACAGATGCTCACCGAGGAAGGCGGAGTGTCGAGCCTGAAAGTTTCGCCTGTGGCCAAACCAACCCGGGTGCTGTGCGCGAAAACGCAGCCATTCGATGAGTATCCGCTCGCGCTGATAGACGACGCTCGCCGACGTGACTTGCAACAGCTCTCCACCGCTCAGGAATGGTACCGTCAACGCCCGTTTGTCCAGGTTTGCGAACAAGCGCCGATAGAACCCGGCGTGCTGTTTCTCTTGGAAAGGAATCACCAGCGCATGGGCAAGAAAGTCCCTGGATAGTCCGGGCGTGAAAGCATCGGCCCGGTTCGCGAACACCTTCAACGGGTTCATCGCCGGCCGGTTGCGGCTGCGGTTCTCGATCACGAAGCGCGCGAGTCCATAGGCGTCCTGCGGCAGGCGCCCCATCTCGGCTCGCATGTCCTGCGAGAATCCCTCGAGCATGGTCTCTGCGATCCCGGGCCTGAATAGTTCCCGTGCCGCGCGCCAGATCGCGCTGTCCGTTCCACGAATCTCCTGTTGTAGATAGGCGCGGAATCCCCCCTCGGGCTGATGCAGCGGCATGAACAGGAATCCCGGCGCCAAGCCATCCCACACGGCATCGCTGCCGATCTGCGAGGCCACCTTGGAGATGAACAAATCCAGGCTCGGGAAGGCTGCATCGCTGGCGTTGAGGTAATCAAGATAGGCTCGGGACGAGAAAAAATCAGGCGGTGGCTGCACCTTCCGGAACGGCACGCCAACCATCCCGGCGACGGCTTCCGCCAGCCGGCCGTCGGCATCGTCGTACTCGTCCTCGTGCGCGACGATCAGTGCGTCGACCGGGATGCGTGCGCGTTGCAGCAGAAACAGCAGCAATCGCGAATCGAACCCGCCACTCAGCAGCACCGTGCCCGCGTGGCCGAAAGCTGCGTAGGCGTGCAGATCCCGCTCCAGTGAAGCGAGAAAATCATGGGATCGCCATGTATCCGACGGATCAGGCCACTGCCAGTGGCGGCGGATGGTCAGCCGATGGTCTGTGCAATCGTAGGTCAACACGCTTGCAGGCGGTACGCGGCGCACGCCATTCAAAAGGCTGCGTTCGCCGATGGGATGGCCGATGGAGATGAATGCGCCCCACGCGGCGGGGTCGGGATCGCCGCCCATCGCCTTGGTTTCCGTTGCCAGCGTCAACTCGCCATTGGCGTGGCGCATGTAAAGCGGCTGCATGCCGAGGCAGTCGGTGACGATGACAAGGGTGTTTCTCTGCGCGTCCCACAAAACACCCGTGAAGGCGCCGTCATAGCTCGGGAACAGGCGTTCCGCGCTGTCGGCATCCACGATGTTTTCGACATCGGCGCCATGGATTGGCAGCCCGGTGAAAAATCGGATGTTTCCCTGCGCTGGAAGCACCACGTCGCCCAAGCAGCCGATCGAGCCTGCGGGGAAATCTCGCTGGCTCGCCGTCAAGTGGCTGAGGTTTTGGCGTTGCAACATCGCGCCAACCCGACGGGGCGCGCCGGAGCCGATGTGGATCGCAAGCTTCTTCGCTCGGCAAGCCGTGGGTACGGGCGTCATGGATCACCTTCGCCGTTGAGTGCAAGCAACGCAATGCGAGGCGTCCGGACCGCAGTTTGCGACATCGGGATCAAAAGCAACAGAGCGCGACCACCGCGGCCACACCAATTGCCCATACCATTCCGGCCGCCAGCAGCAATCGGCGAAACGGGAACCGGGCTACGCGCCAGACGATATCGGCCACGATCAGGCAGCAGACGGAAAAAACAATCAGGCCGAACAGCGGCCACCCGACGTGTCCTTCGGACCAGAAGAAGAGTGTCATGGCGCCACTCCGCCCGTGACCAAGGTTTCCCCAGCGCTCACGCGCTGACCGGGCTTCACGCACAACGGGAAGGAATCCGGCAACTCCAGAACCACCGTGCTTCCCAGCAGGATTCGGCCGAGCCGCTGCCCGCGCTCGAGCATGTCGCCCGTGCGCGGCCAGACTTCGATCCGCCGCGCGGCCACGCTCGTGATCAGGCGCACCGCCAATTGCCCGTATTCCCTGCTTTCCAGCACAACGCGCGTTTGCACCGGACAGTGTTTTTCGCGCAGGAACGAAAACGCGCGACCTTCTCCGTCCATGAACTGGTCGCCGTGGGGCTCTATGGCAACAACCCGCCCAGCGGCGGGGCTGCGTTGCACGTGCATGTCCCAGAAACTCAAGGCGATGACCAGGTAACGGGTTCCATCCCGTACTTCGGCGCTTGTCACCACGCCATCCGCCGGCGCAATGAGGCCGTTCTCGGGCGGTGGCGAACGCTCCGGATCACGATTGAAGAACTTGAGAAAACCCGGGTGAAAGTTTCCGCTTCGCAGCCACCCGCGTATCTGCTGCTCGGGCCAGCGCTGCCTTGGATGCAGGAACGGGCGCAACCACGCAGCCGGGTAGGGAAACCGGAGCGCCCAGGCAATGACCAGCAGCAACGCGCCGGCGAGTATCAGTATTTGTACCAGCAGGATCATCATCCACCCGTGATCGATCAGTACGAACAGATTTTCGTGCACGCGGGCGCAATTTCGCGCGCGCAAACCTGCAACAAGCACACCACCATCATGCGTCAATCGTGTGGATCAGCGCGAGCTCTTCGGCGCTGAATACGTCAGGAAATTCCGAGGCGGCCTTTCGGATGAATGATGCCCACGCGTCGCGCGGTTCGACCATCATGAAACGCTTGCGGAGCAGGTCGGCCGTCGGCAGCGTCCTGCTGTTCGTAAACGAGGAGCCCAAACCTACCATGGGAGGCAGGATGTCATGCTCTAGTCGCAGATCTGCCAGGAACCGACGCCGCCACCGCTCGTCGTCGTGCCAACGCTCGAAATCCCAGGTCGAACCCCGTGGCGATGCAAGGTTGGCTTTCAGGGTCGCGAAGAATTTGGGTCCCATGCTCTGCATGCGTGCTCCCAGGCCTTCGCGTGCCCTTCTGTTGAGATTCTGGAACCGGCTGGCCACGAGATTGGCCGTACTGCGCCGAACCAATATTGCTTCGCTGCGACCGGGGATACGCCAGCTCTCCCCATAAGTCGCATCCACGTCTTCGGCTGAAATAATGATGAACCGTGCTTGCCGTACGGGCTTCAATTCCCGGCGCAGATGTTTGAAATACGAGCGCGCGTCCAGGGTCGAAACATCATTGATGAAAAAAGTCTTGCCACTGCTTGATCGATTGAAGTTTTTGACGAGCGGGCTTTCGATCAGCGTTACCGCATCGCCTTCCAGCGCATTGGTCAACCATCCCACGCATGCGTGGTTGCCCGCGCGCCGCATTCCGTAAACGAAGAAAACGCGCTCCGCGCGGGCCATCATCCATTCAATGCCGTACCGAGCGATCAGTGTCTTCATCTCCACCCCTGCGAGTTGGCCGGCGACGGTTCGCTGCCGTTCAAACATCCGGCGAACTCTTCCGCGACAGCGCCGTCAGCGCTCCTCTTCCATGATCGATTCTATTTGATCAAGATAGAGGATGAAGGGCGAAATCCACGGCTTCATCCGACCACCGGACAACACACTAGCCAGCATCTTGCCCCTTGGAAGCCAATTCTTCGTCAAACGCGACGGTCTTTTCAGCAGAAACCTGCGCGCGGCTTCGGCGAGAAAGCCTGCGCGCACCTCGGCATCGTCGGGCAGCGGTGCGGCCGCATCCACGTAGGGGACATGTGCAAAGTCCGGGTACGCTCGCGCGATGGTGTCGTCGTGGAAGCGGTGGTCCATCAACATGCTGGACGGCAAGGTAACCAGGAAATCGAACAGGTCGTGATCCAGGAATGGCGCGTGGACACGGGGAACGCCCGAAAGCAGGGCGTACGGCGCAAGCGCGATCTCGCGCCGCGTGCGATTCCACAGGACGAATGACCCGACCGGGTTCGGATGATCGAGGTGTTTCTCCACTTCCCGCGCGAGCCGGTTGCTTGCCAGATCCCGATCCAGGGCGGCTTTCAGGTTTCCCTTCAGCAATTCGTTCAGTCCCGAGTTGCTGGCCGTGCGCATCGACAGCAGTGCATTGCAGGTCGTGCCGGCATCGCGGGTGTGGAATGCTGCATTGAGTGCCGGGCTCAGGAACTTGCTCTGCGACAGCACATCTCCTGCGATGCCGTCGTAAGTGCACTCGAATCGTCCGTTCAGAAAATCTGCCAGCGCAAGATACCAACCATGTGTCGCTGCGCAGAAATGCGTCTCCCGGTTCTTGCGCAGTTGGGCTTCGAATGGCGACAGTTGCTGGTCGACAACGGCAAAGTTGAATCCAAGTTCCCTGCAAAGAACAGCCGCTATCTTGGGGTCTTCGTTGGGGTCCGGTGGATTGTCAAGCGCGGAGACGCAGACGGCCGGCTTGTAACCGGTGCGATGCAGTTCCAACAAGATGTGCCTGGAGTCGCGGCCGCCGCTGATGGGAACGGCGCATGCGTGAACTCCCGGCGCGCGCTTGGCCATCGCCTTGGCGAACAGGTCGATGTATTGGTCAATGGCGTCGTTGCGCGAAATGGACGAGGCTTTCGGCGTGGACGGGTATCTTGCGCGGCATTCGAACCCGGATACTTGCCATTCGAAGACGGCATTCGGAGGGACGACCTTGATCGCGGAAAACGGTGTGTCATCGCCGACGAAGAAGCCAAGACGGAAGAAGACTGCGAGTGCTTCGATGTCCAGCCCGATCGGCGCCCCTTGTTCGAGCAGCGTGACCAGCGACGAAGAGACGCACACGCCTCCGCCCGGAGGGCGGAACCAGAACAAGGGGAATATGCCGTAGCGGTCATTGTTGACCACCAGTCGTGCGCCGTCCCAGAGCCAGTCCGCGAAGATGCCATCGTCCACGGATGGCGTGCTTGAAGGTATGCGATGGCCAAACGCGGCACGGGGTTGCCCGCGCGTCTCGATGGCCTCACTCCGCCCGTCCACGCGGAAAAACGGGGCTTCGACCGCCGCATCGGGACGCAAGTCATGGGGCATGGTGTCGTCTTTTGCCCACTTCACAAATAACCCAACGAAACCAACCCGGCGATCCACCGGCGATCCTCCCGGCAAGACAGCACGGTCCATAGCGCTCGACCACCTCGCGCGAAGTGCCCGCGTACGAACGCATAGAAGATGATGCGCATACGCGAAACTGCTTCCGATTTGCATCGGTGCAGCCAGAGGCGCCGATGCACGCGTTTGTCGGCAACCATGCTCGAAAGCGCCTGCACTCTGCGTATCGCTTCCTCACCTTCGTGGCCGGAGACACAGCGGGGCAAATGCCGATCGCCAATGCTAAGCGGGACGATGCGGTAGGCGAGCTCAGGCTTCGGCCCGCGCAAGTTGGCATCCACGACCAGCACCATGCTGTCGAACACGCCGTCGCGACGTTCTTGGTAGCGGTTTCCACGCAGCCTGAAGATGAAATTCCCCAACGAGTAGGCGATCACACCTCCGTTGTAGGTCTCGATACCTTGCAACACATGCGGGTGATGCTGGATGACAAGGTGTGCGCCTTGGTCAATGAGCCAGCGGGACAAACGCTGGCGCCATCTGCCCGGTACGTCCGAAAACTCGAGGTCCGCGTGCAACGCCACGACCACAAGATCGGCCTGCGCCGCCGCAGCGCGCACCCGTTGGCCCAGTCGCGACTTTTCCAGCGGGGCGATCCCGGCACGATCACTCTTTGCATAGAATTCGCTCTTGTCGCAGGCGCCGATGAAAGCAATCCTGTGTCCGTTGCGCTCGGCGAAGACGGTCTCTTCCGCTTCACGCGTCTCCAATCCGGCGCCGAATCCGCGCATGCCGCAAGCGGAAAGAGAAGCATGGGTCACCGATACCGCTTCCGGCCCAGCGTCCAGCGAATGGTTGTTCGCCATGGCCAGATCGGAGAAACCCATCGCGCCGAGAAACCGGCCTGCCGCTGTTGCCGGCACCGCCATGGTTTGCTGCCGCGCTTGTTCGCTACATTGCGCGTCGACCAGGCAGCATTCGAGATTGCCGACAAGAAAATCGTGCTCTCCGATCTCGTGCTTGATCGCAGGCCATTCCGGAAACTCAAAGGCACCTGTTGGCGTGTCGCCCAGGAAACTGAGGCACACGTCGCCGACAAATGCCAATATCAGGGCATTTTCATCCATGATCTTTCTTCATTATCAAGGTAATGATTTCCGTGAAATATCGCCTCCAGAACAACCACATCATGGATAAATAGGCGATGGCGCCTACAATGATGAGGAGAATCATGCCGGTCTTGGGTCCAAGATATGGCGTGGTAATCGTCTGGCGCACCAGTATCACTGCAAGATACATGATGGCGCCGCTTATCGCTGGCCCCACCATGGCCTCGAAATAACTCAATTTTGTCAACCCCAGTGGCGGTAGTGAATAGCGCAGGCGTGCCACGACCAATATTGGATACCCGATGACCCACGCCAGCGATGCACCGATCAATCCTCCGAAATAGGTTCCGATGAAGAAAGCCGGCAACATGATCACCAGTGCTTGAAGGGTGTTCATCGTGGCGATCTGCGGCTTGCCTATCGCCAGCAGGGGCGAGCCTGTGCCATGCCCGATCATGCGGATGGGCATCACCAGGCTTAGCAGTTGCAACGGAATGATGGCGCGTTCCCAACGGTGCCCCAACACCACAGTGACCAGATCGGGCGATATGCAGGAGATGCCCCAGAAAATCGGAAAGGAAAGAAAGCTGAGCATGCGTATGGCTTTCAGGAAATGCGAGCGAATCGCGGCCATGTCGTGCTGGACCGATGAAAAGGCGGCAAACCCGACCTGATCCAGCATTTCGACGACTTTTTGCATGGGCAGGGACGCCAACTGCATGGCAATGGAGTAGAAGCCGAGCAACTCCTTGCCAAGGATTTTGCCGATGATGAAGACGTCGGAATTGGAATACACGTACCAGAGCAATCGGTTGGTCGTGACCTGACCGCCGAAATGCAGCATCTCCGTCATGCCTTCGCGCGAAAACCTCGGCCGGCACCAATGCCGGGCTGCCACAGTGAGGGCAATGGGGCGTATCACTGCTCCGGCGAGGCTGCCGAACACCAGCGCCCACACGCCCGCCCCCGCCAGCGCAAAACCCAGGGTTACGAATCCGTTGCCCAGCACGTTGGCGAGGTTCGCGAGCGATTTTTGCTTGAAGCGCATGCTGCGACTGAGCATCGCGTCCTGGACCACGCCGACCGACGCCAAGGGAAACTGGATGCCCATCACGCGCACGATGTTGGTGAGGCGCGGATCGCCGAAGAAGTGCGCGAGCAGTGGGGCGATTGCGAACACCAACGCATAAATGGCCAAGTTGGCAACGATCAGGATGCCGAATGCCTGTTCGACATGGCGTTCCGACAGGTCGCGCTTCTGGACCATAGCCGAATACAACCCCAGCTCCTGGAACAGGGTTGCAAAACCGATCAACACTTGTGCAATCGCCATCAAGCCGTAGTCGGATGGCTTGAGGATGCGGATCACGACCAACGTGATGGCCCACGCGATCAATTGGCCGGCAAAACGCGCGCCAGCCAACCACTTCAGAGAATGCAGGACTTCATTGCGGAGGCTCATTCATTCACATCCACTTGCCGGGCCACGCGTGTGTCGCAGATACATGCAAACACTTTCAGTTCTGCCCGAACGATCGATGTGTCGAGCCGCCAATCCTGCGTGTGGCAGCGTTGCCGTCTCAATCTGAGATCCCTGATCCGTGTGCGCGGCCGGAATGCGGCGGCGCGCGCAAAGTGTAGCCGAAGGAGACGCAGTGGATCATTGGATCCATGCGCCGCGCCGTAGCGACTACTCCGGCAAGACGAAAGCCGGGTATCTCAGGGCAACCTGACGCGTCAATGTGGAACCGAACGCGGCAGCACCGCGAAGTTCGGAAAGTCGTTGTAGGCGTGGGGCGCGGTTGGTTTCACGCTGCGGGAATCGAAGATGCTCCACGCGGCCGCGGCATTCGGCAACCCGCTGTCGGCCGCGGCGGCCACGCCGATCTGGAAGTTGGCGGGAAAGCCCGTGGCGGATTTCGGAAAGCCGGACATTTCACCCGCCTGCCAAGGCTGCTTTTTCACCACGCCAAAGGCTTCCACCATCGCCGGCGAATTGCACGTCAGGCCAACGAGAGTCGGGAACGTCGCGGCGTACACTGCCGTGTACGAGGGTAGCCAGTTTCCCGAAGCGTCCTTGACCTGGATCTTGTAGGCCGATGCTGCCAGCCAGCAATACCCCTGCGCAGGGTTGCTTTGCCAATCCGTCATAAGGCCGATCTCGAACCGGGCGAGCCAGTTGCGGAACGCGGCGGCGCCCGCGAAGCCCAATTCTGCGGCGTGCCCCGCCGACCAGGTCAGGAAATTGTGCTGCCAGGGTGCGAGACCGTTGTGCTTGCCCCCGTTGAGGCTGTACACCACGCTGTTGTCGATCACGCGCAGCGGGTTGGCGGTGGGATTGTTGGTGTATTTTGCATTCCATTCGTCGAGCGAGTCCGTGACGGCCGCGGCGAACTCGGCTTTGAGCGGATACCCGTCCGGCAGCAAATACGCCGCTTCCGCCATGTCGCGCAATGTCCATGCATCGGCGCGCATCGAACCGTGCGAACGGCCGATCAGGAACTTCGAGAAGCCACGGTAGGCTGCGCCCGCCCAGAGCTGGTTCATCGAGGCACCGAACGCAAGCTCGGACATGTAGTAGTAATCACCGGTCACCATATACGGCACGTACGACATCGCCGGCTGGTGGGCATTGTTCCACTTGTACGGATTGCCGGATACGTACCACGCCTTCGCGCATTTTTTGACCACCGCGTTGACGGCGCAACCCGGAAGCAGGTCGGTTTTGTACCGCGCACTATCGGCGGAGTCTTTCGAGGCCACCCGATTGGCGTCCCCCCAGCCGGCCAGGGTCACGTAGGGGTGCTTCCGGATGCTGACCGGCCAACCGGTCGCCGCATCGCGGTAATGGATGCCGTAGGTGCCGAGCGCATCGGTGTTGGCCAGCATCCAGTTGTAGGCGCGTACGTCGGGATAAGTGATGTACACGCTGGTCCAGCGCGGCAGC
>Ga0070663_100000608_pt1 | contig 19155 bp, 17 predicted proteins | sample KBSC63metaG_FD_65646 | JGI IMG/M metagenome (GOLD analysis project Ga0070663, IMG submission 65646) | Corn rhizosphere microbial communities from Kellogg Biological Station, Michigan, USA - KBS C6-3 metaG | ecosystem: Host-associated > Plants > Roots > Rhizosphere > Soil ...
CGCGCTGCGGCGTTGCAAATGCTCGCGATGCCTATGGGCATCGCTGCGCTTTGCGCCTTGCATCGCATCTCGCAGCCGGCGGCCAAATGCACAACTTATCCCCGAACGGGCCCTAAGCGTCGATCCTCTCCGTCGACAATCCGCCATGTCCGCAATCCTCAGCGGAGCACCAACAGAAAGCTTCGACACATGCCCATCCAGTGGTTTCCGGGTCACATGCACTCGACCAAGAAAGCCATCGCCGAGCGATTACCAGAGATCGATGTGGTGATCGAGTTGCTCGATGCGCGACTGCCCGGTTCCAGCGCGAATCCGCTGCTCGCTGACCTGACACAGAATAAGCCGGCGCTGAAGGTGTTGAACAAGCAAGACTTGGCCGATCCCGAATGCACGGCCCAGTGGTTGGACCACTACCAGGCTCTGCCTAGCACCAACGCGCTCGCGCTCGATGCAAGCGTTACTGGTGCCGCCCGGCAACTGATCGCGGCCTGCCGCGATCTGGCCCCGCTGCGTGGAGGCATGGTCAAGCCAGTGCGGGTGCTGATCTGCGGCATTCCGAACGTCGGCAAGTCGACGCTGATCAACACCTTGATCGGCCAACGTGCAGCCAAAACCGGCGACGAGCCCGGCATCACCAAGGTCGAGCAGAAGATCTTGCTGGCCAACGACTTCTACCTGTTCGACACACCCGGCATGCTGTGGCCGCGCATCGTTGTCGAACAAAGCGGTTACCACCTCGCGGCCAGCGGCGGCATTGGGCGCAATGCGTATGACGAGGAAGAAGTGGCGCTCGCCTTGCTGGCAAGCGTGCGCCATCGCTTCGGCGAACGGCTGCAGGCTCGCTACAAGCTGGACGACCTTTCTGACGTCACTGATGAAGGCTTGTTGGCCAACATCGGCCGCAAGCGCGGCGGTCTGTTGGCGGGAGGAAATGTCAATCTGCAAAAGGCTGCCGAGATTGCAATCAATGACTTTCGCTGCGGTGCCTGGGGGCGGATCACGCTTGAGACGCCGGATGAGTTTGCGCAGTGGTGGGCAGCGGGGCAGGCACTCGATGCTGAAAGGCAAGCCAAACGCGAGGCGCGCAGCAGAAAGAAGAAGCCTCAGCGTGAGGGCGCCTGCGGGCTCAGAAGGTCTGATGTTTGAAGGGAACTCGTGAGAGCGATTTGCTCCAGTTTTTGTCGACGTAAGACGCGGGTTTCAAAAGGGGCTTCATGGAGGAATCCCAATCGGACATCTCGATGTCCAGGCGCCGAAACTCGCGTTGACGCATGCCGATGGCCGCAAGCGCGACGCAAAGGATGCCTGCGATGAAAAATAGAAAGCTAACGCCGCGCGCCGGGCCCACGCCGAACCATTGGCCGACCGAAACGGCCAATGCGCCACTGGGTTTCAGCAAAGGTATGAAGAAGTCGGATAGCGCACCGCCCACAAGTGCGGCACAAGGTAACGAACCGAGGATGACGACGTGGCGCATGGCGAAAACGCGGCCAAGCAGGCGCAGCGGGATCTTGCGCTGCCAGAAGGTTTGATCCGCACTGTCAATCAGCGGCAGGCAAAGAAATGCGGTGAAGGCGCAACCATAAAGCACAGGGAGTGAACTGCTCAGGCCTACGCTTGCAATAGCGGTGCCCAGCAGCACATGGCATCCCAAAATGGTTGGCAGCAGGCGGCGCGGCGGCCAGGTCATGACCAACAGCGAACCTGCCAACAGGCCCAGCCCGCCGCAGGTCATGACCGTACCCAGCGCGAGCTCCGAATGCTCCACCAGCACGATGGGTGCTACCAGCGTTGCAACAAAGCCCACCAGAAAGTGTTCGACCGCGAAGTACATCAGCATCCCGAGCAGCTTCGGGCGTGACCGAAGAAAGGCGAAAGCCTGGGCAAACTTCACGCTGCCATCGTCCCCCTCAGTTGGCGCAGCATGCGACAGCGCGTGTCCTGCCGACAGTGCCTCGGGCGATGCCGCTGGTATGCGCACGAACATCAGCGCCGTGATGGCAGCGCACACAGACAACAGGTCGACGGTGACCAAGCCCTGTAAGCCAATCCAGCCCAGCATGGCACCGGCAAGCATGGGGCCCGCCAATTGGGACAGGGCGTTCGACAGTTGCACCATGCCGTTTGCGCGGGCCAGTCCATCCTTGGGCATCAAGCGGGTGATGCCGACTTGATAGGCGAGGGTCTGGAAGGTCTGAAACACCGAGCCCAGCGAGGCTACGGCATACACGTGCCAAGTGTGCAACTGTCCGCCGCTCAGGATTGCAAGCAACGCAAGGATCAGACAGGCGCAACTGATTTCCGCGGCCAGCATGACCTTGCGCGGATCGATCTTGTCCACCACGCCGCCGGCCAGTGGCGCCAGCAGAATGCCGGGCAAGGCCGAGAGCGCAATGACCATCGAATAGCCCAGGATCGATGCCTCATGGCGCAGCAACCAGATGCCCAGGCCAAACGCAGTGAGTGCTCCACCGGTGGACGATACCGTCTGGCCTGCCAAGATCAGCAGGAAGCGACGCATAGGGGTCATGTTGAGGCCACTCATCATTTGGCTGGATTCTCGATTTCGGGGGCGCACCTGTCGGATTTGCCGCGCCACTTGGACAGCATTCGAAGAAGATATCCATGCCGCAAATCCCTGGTGTCGCGCCAAGCCTCAAGTGTCGGTGATCGCGCCGCTGTCGCAGCGCAGTGCGAGGCGCGCCTCCTTGTCATAGCCTTGCTCTGCAAGGAGGCGCAACGCCGCAATGCGCTTCGAGAGCAAGCGAGCAGCCGACAGAGGCTTGACGCGACACTAGCTACGCAGTGCAACGCGTCCCGACGCGCGGCATGTAACCCATTGATCTACATAGAAATTTCAGCTTTTCGTTCACGTGCTGTCTAGAATGGCTACTCTCCCACCACGAGAGCCGTCATGATCCTATGCAACCCACTGCTGACGACCTGGGACACGCCCTACGGGCTGCCACCGTTTGCCAGCGTGCAGGCCGAACAATTCAAGCCGGCCTTTGACGCTGCGTTCTCCGAGCATAGGGCTGAACTGGATGCGATCGCATCCAACCCCGCTCCTGCCGACTTCGACAACACCATTGCCGCTTTCGACCGTGCTGGTCGTTTGCTCGCACGGCTCGACGGTCTTTTCTACAACCTTACCGCCAGCGAAACTTCGCCCGCTTTGCAGGCGGTTGAGCGCGAACTGGCCGGCCCCGTGGCCGCGCACAGCAATGCCATCTACATGCACTCAGGCCTGTTCAAGCGTATCGATTCGCTCTTCGAAGGCCGCACTGCGTTGGGCCTGACGCCCGAGCAGCAGCGCTTGCTGGAACGAGTGCACCTCGACTTTGTGCGCGCCGGTGCCAAGCTTGAAGGCAACACGCAAGCGCGCTATGCGCAGATCATGGAGCGGCTGGCCGAGTTGTCGACGCGCTTTGCTCAAAACGTACTGGCTGACGAGTCGAACTACCGGCTCGTCCTGCGCACCGATGAAGACCTGGCCGGCCTGCCCGATTTCGTTCGCGCCGCAGCACGTCAGGCGGCCGTCGACTGTGGCATCTCCGATGCGTACGTGATCACCCTGTCGCGCTCGCACATCGTGCCCTTCCTTACCTTCTCATCACGGCGGGATCTTCGCGAACAGGCGTACAAGGCGTGGACGGAGCGAGGCGAACACGAGGGATCGCACGACAACCGCTCCGTGGTCCGCGAGATGCTCACGTTGCGTCGCGAGCAGGCGCTTCTGCACGGCTACGCCAACTACGCCGACTACGCGCTCGCAGACACCATGGCAGGTCGCGCGTCGGCGGTGAGTGACCTCCTCAGGAAGGTGTGGGTGCCCGCCGAGAAGGCTCTCGAACAAGAACGTGCCGCACTCAAAGCCATGCAGGCGTCGCGCGGCGAAAAATATGAAATTGAAGCCTGGGACTGGCGCTACGTGGCCGAGAAGGTCCGCCAGGAGCGCTACGACCTCGACGAAGCTGCGGTCAAGCCGTACTTCCCGCTCAACCGCATGGTCGAGGCTGTGTTCGATTGCGCACAGCGCCTCTTCGGCTTGCACTTCATTGAAAAGTCGGATGTGAAGACCTATCACCCGGACGTCAGGGTCTATGAAGTGCGCGGCTTGGACGATGCGCTGGTCGGCGTTTTCCTGCACGATAACTTCGCGCGGCCAAGCAAGCGCAGTGGCGCGTGGATGAGTTCGTACCGCCTTCAGTCGCGCAATGGTGGGAAGGGCGTGCTTCCTATCGTCGTCAACAACAACAACTTCGCGAAGGGCGCACCGGGCGAGCCCACGCTATTGAGCTTCGATGATGCACGCACGCTGTTCCACGAGTTTGGCCATGGACTGCATGGCTTGCTGTCGAATGTGACCTACGAGCGCCTGTCGGGTACAAACGTGCTGCGAGATTTCGTCGAACTGCCGTCGCAGATTTTCGAGAATTGGTTGTCCGAGCCGGAGGTGCTAAAGAAGCACGCACGGCACTATCAGACGGGCGAGGTGATCCCGGATGAACTCGTGAAGCGCCTGGAAGCTGCGCGTCATTTCAATCAGGGTTACGAGACCATCCGCTACACCGCGTCGGCGCTTGTGGACATGGCGATCCATTCGCAGGGTGGGGCGCAGGCGCCTGACATTGCCGCCTTCGAGGCGGAGGAATTGAAGCGCATTGGCATGCCCAAAGGCGTGGGAATGAACCACCGGCTGCCGCACTTCCAGCACTTGTTCTCGGGATCGAGCTATGCGGCGGGCTACTACGTATATCTGTGGGCCGAGGTGCTTGACGCAGACGGGTACGGCGCGTTCAAGGAGGCGGGAAGCCCGTTCGATGCGAACGTGGCGCAGAAGCTGCATCGGTTCATCTACGCGTCGGGTAATTCGCTGGAGCCGTCCACGGCCTTCGAATCATTTCGTGGTCGCGGCCCGACGATCGAGCCGATGCTTCGAAAGAGGGGATTGCTGGGACCGCAAGCGCAGCCGGCGTCATAACCCTGAAGGGGCATCGACTCAAGTGACGGTATAGACCCCGGGGTTCACGCCGCTACGCCATGACTTAGGACATGGCCCAAAACAATTTCCCGTTTTGGGTAGCGCAGGTCGGGCGCGCTGCGGCGTTGCTCCTCGCTTGTGTGGCTCGCCACACGGCGCTCGGAGCGCCTTGCATCGCATCCCGCCCTGCGCCCCCCAAAACGGGAAATTATTCCGGGCCATGTCCTTACCGCCCGCCATATCCGTCGCGATGATGATCGCGCCAGTTCGGACCGCCGTCGCTGTCACGGTCGTGGCGCAGGTTGTCATGGCGGTCGTAACGGTTCGGAATGCCATCGCCATCGCGATCCCAGCGCGGGTTGTAGACGGGGTCCAGGCGATTCGGTATGCCATCACCGTCCCGGTCCCAGCGGGTCGGCTGGCGGTAGCCGTGATCGCGGTGCCACGGGCGTGCGTAAACCACGGCAGGCTCGAGATAGACCGGCGCCGGACGGGTATAGACCCGTGCCGGTTCGACATACACCGGCGCCTGCCGGCCATACATCGGTGTGCCGACCTGCGAGCCGATCGTCACTGACCATTGCACTTCGTCGCTGCCATGCGCTTGCGCCATGCTGGTGCCGAGTGTGCCCGTGAGGGCCAGTGCGGCAGCGGTGATGAATGTGGTCTTGCTCATAAACTGCTCCTTGGGTTGTCGGCCCGGCACCCGGAAATGTTGGGCCTGCATCTACAACGGGTTCATGAGTCGTCGGACCACGGCTGAATGTCAAGGCGACGTAAAGCTAAGTGAAGCAGGCCGTGCTTCCAGATGCGTCCAACGTCGAGCCAGTGAAAAGATTGCAAATGCCTCAATCTAAGGCTTGCATGACCAGCTTTTCGCGGGGTCGAGTGTCGGATACGTCCGATACCCTTAAGCGTTGCTCGCCGATGGGGGCGGAGCACGAGTCCCCGTAGATTGAATATCAGGGCACTGTTGCGGGCGACGCCACCACAACACGAGATGGGCGCGTGGGACATGTCGATTGACGTGTCGGCCGCAGCCGTACGAAGTAGAGGAATTGCCATGAAAACCATGAATCCGTTCGCGCTGTTCGGCGCATCGTTCACCGTGCTCCTGACAGTGGCGCTCATATTGGCCGCGTGCGACAACAGGGAAGAGGGTGCCACGGTGGGGCAGAAGGTAGACAAGGCCATTGCGTCAGCGCAGACGGCTGCTCAGGGAGCGAAGCAGTCCGCCAAGCAGGGGCTGGACGAAGCCGCCCGGGTGAGCAAGGAGAAGACGGACCAGATGGCTCAATCAGTGAGTGACATGGCCATCACCGCTGCCATCAAAGCCGATCTGGCGAAGGACAAGGAACTGAGTGCCTTGCGCATCAATGTCGACACGAAGAGCGGTCACGTGTCGCTCGACGGCTATGCGCCGAACCCGAGCGCCCGGGAGCGCGCACAGGCCATTGCGATGTCGGAAAAGGGCGTGACGGGCGTGGACAACAAGCTTGCGATCGAGACGCGCTAGTGTCGCGTCAAGCGTCAAGGGTCGGTTGATCGCGCCGCTGTCGTTGCCCAGTGCAAGGCGCGCCGACGAGTCATAGCCGTGCTATGGCGACGAGGCGCAACGCCGGCATGAGCTTCCAGAGCAAGCGAGCAGCCGACACTTGATGCCGAGGATGTCTTTGCGATGGACGTAAAAAAACCGCGGTATGCCGCGGTTTCTTTACTCTAGATCCGAACGCTCATACAGCTCGGATGTTCGCTGCTTGCAGGCCCTTCTGGCCTTGCTTGACTTCGAATTCGACGCGTTGGCCTTCAGCAAGCGTCTTGAAGCCATTGCCTTGGATGTCACGGAAGTGGGCGAACAGGTCAGCGCCGCCTGCGTCTTGAGCGATGAAGCCGTAGCCCTTGCTCTCGTTGAACCACTTCACGGTACCGGTTTGAGTCGTCATGGACGATTCCTATCTTTCAAACAAAGTAATGCAAAGCACATGCTCCGCATGCAGAGACACTCAAGATCGTTATTCGGGGGATTTCTAACAGAACCGTTCTGGAACCAGAACGGTGTAGCAAAAGATCACTCACAACACACTAGTCTTGCGTATACCTGTGCGGCTAATGTACCTCATCGAATATAGGCACTGAAAAGCAAAGGTTAAGCAATTGTCGACCCTCTCGGCGACCCATGCGGTGCGGCGACACTCATACGCTTTGCTCGCTCGCGAATTCAACTGACATGCAACTCATCGACTTCGAACTGCGGGGCGAATACGTCACGCTCGACAACTTGCTCAAGGCGACTGGACTGGCCGGAAGTGGCGGGGCCGCCAAGGCCATGGTGGCAGACGGCATGGTGCAAGTCGATGGCCGCGATGAACTGCGCAAGACCTGCAAGATCCGGCTTGGCCAGGTCGTGAGCGTGCATGGCGCGCGGGTTCGGATAGTTGCGCTGTCCAGTCCACCAGAGGCTTGATCGGGGTCCGAGCGGGCCGTGCCAAAGTGGATGATGTGCAAGATCGCGGTGATCTTGTTCCGCAACGCTCCGTGAGCTAGTGTCGCTTCACGCCTCAAGTGTCGGCTGATCGCGCCGCTATCGGAGCGCAGTGCAAGGCGCGCCGACGAGTCATAGCCGTGCTATGGCGAGGAGGCGCAACGCCGCGATGCGCTTCGAGAGCAAGCGAGCAGCCGACACTTGAGGCGTGAAGCGACACTAGGCAGGGTAGGAACGATTTGCTGTGCCCACCCTGCAACTCAAGCCTAGAACTTGTAGTTCACGCCCACGATGAACAAGTCCGCATTCCCCTTCTCATCGAGAGCCTTGAACTTGTAGCGCTCCCACTCGCCGCGAATGCCGGTCTGCTTGTTGAAGTCGTATTGCACGCCGAGACCATATTTCGGGTTGGTGCTGGTTTCGCTGGCACCGCCGGTCACGCTTGACTTGCCATTGAAGGCGCCGACGCGACCAATGGCCGAGAAGCCCTCGGCGATGGGCACGGTGCCGACCAAGTCGACATAAACGCCGCTGCCCTTTACGTCACCCGCAGGGCTCGATGCCTTGCCGAGGTCGGCATAACCGGCTTCGACCCCCAGGTTCGGCATGAACCCATAGCCGCCGTAAAGCTTGCCGCCGGTGCTCGACCGATCGGTGGCCAAGCCCCCGATGTCGGGTCCCTTGTACCTGGAGGCGCCGAGGGAGCCGCCGACATACGGCCCTTCAGCGTGTGCTGAGAACGCGGCGAGCGCGGCTGCCGACACGATGGCTTTGGCGATGAATTTCATTTGCTACTCCTTTTATGAATGGATGCCTCGGCACGATTTCGCATCACAGCAAAAACGAACCGTCGACAAGCCATACCTTGCCGGGAGATTGCAAAGAGAGCGCTTTTCGTTGGTATCCCAATGTGGACCTACGTAAAGGCAAGTCACAGGCATTGGCTGGCGCGGCGTAAAGGGAACCGATCGGGTTAAACGCATTCGAAAGCGCGCCTGTCGCGCCGATGCCTCAGTGATGCAGGTGCATTACAAGCCATGATCTCATGATGGGCAATCAGAGGAGCTCGGCCGCCCCGGGCCGTAATCGCGCAATGCGATCGGCCACGTCGCCGCCCCTGGCGAACGAAAAATCCGCAAAATCGAAGCCGGGGCCGACTGTTGCGCCGACGTATGCGTACTCGCCCAGCGGTTGCGCTGCTTGCCACCAGCCAGCCGGAACCACATGGCGCGGCTCCATGTCGACTCCAACAGCGCCCAGGTCCACCAGGCCGATGCGATCGAGCGAAGGCGGGACCAGCCACAAACGCAGCGGACCGCCATCAAGGAAATGCCACACCTCATCGGAAGCCACTCGGTGCCAGGCACTGAACTGGCCGCGTGGCAAGAGGAAGTCGATGGTGGTGAGGGCGCTGCGCGTTCCACGGGCATCGCTCGTCATCACTGTGTCAGATGACCGGAACACCTCACGATAGAAGCCGCCTTCGGGATGGGGTAACAGTTTTAAGCGCATGACCAGGTCGGCCGCACGTTCACACATCGATTCACTTTCCACCTCAGGCCTCCATCGCTTTTTTGAACGGGCTGCGCTCGGGCGGCTCGTCATGCGTTGCGGTACGGGTCAAAGCGCTCACCAGAAAATTCACTGCCGACACGCGGTGCCGCACTGCACAGGCAAGAGGCTCCGGCTTGCAGCCCATTTTGGCCTTGGGTTCCAGCGCCGTGCGGCCGAGCGAGAGACGCTTGGCGCCCAGCGTGATTGCGTCCTCCACCGTTGACTGCAGAAGCGACAGGTAAATGGGTGCGTTGGCATTCTCTTCGCGGTCATAGCCGATGTAATAACCAACTGCCGTTTCGCCGTCGCCCACGCTCGTTACGAAGCCGACCATGCGGCCTTCACGTTCGGCAATGCGGCAGATGAACCGATCTTGCAGCATCTGCGCCATGGCCGGCAGGTAGCCGGGCGACAGCGTTGCAAGCCGCAGGCCCTGGCCTTGATGAACCTGTTCGTACAGTGCATGTATCTCATGCTGGCGCGCCGCCATTTCGACCGCGTCGATCACGCGAAGATCAATGCCCGCTGAGCTGCAGTCCTTGAAGAGCTTCTTCGCGCCGCTTCGATAGCTCGAAGTCAGGCTGGCCAGATAGTCGTCATAACGGGCCCATCCGGGTTGCAGCGTAAGCACCATGTCGGGCTCGGTCTCCACGCTTCTGTAGCCGAGCAGCCGCAGCGAGTCCCTGGTCACCGCATGGCCGGCAGCAAAGTCCTTGATCATCGCGACATCGGATTCACCCAGCAGCTTGTCGGCCCGGCGCAGCCGGTAGGTCGCTTCGCCCACGCCTTGCCACAGCAGTGCGGCATCGACATCGGGCGCAAAGGCCACCGAGCGCGCGCCCCACACAAGGAGGTTGCCGCACACGAGCAGGTGTTCGTGCAGGCCCGCCATCGGCTTGTCGAGCAAGCGGTGCGAGCCAGGCTTGCGCAGGCGGTCGCCGGTCACGGCCACGCGCTGGAACAGCATGATGGACACCGGCTTGTCGTCGGTGTAGGCAATCGCGTAGCGCGGCTCGATGTTGCTCGGCGCATGGTCTTCGAGCACGCGGAGGTAGTCGCGCGACAAGAAGATGGTTTGCGCCGCGAGGCTGTCCCAGTCGGCGCGGTTGAGGAAGTCGATGCGATCGGCGAGCGCGAAGCGTAGGCCCGATGCCGTGCGCCGCGCCTTGTGCCGACGCCGAAGTGTTGCCACAGCGGCAATCGGGTCCGGCTTGGGCGGTTTGAGTGTCTTGAGCGCGGCCCCCGTGCGCTTGAGGGAACTGATGGCGCTGCGAAAGCGCTGCTTGGGCTTGGCGTCAGGAGCGTTTGACATGGACACACCGTGTTGTCGGGGCTGGAAATCTAACCGATGGCTGGCGTGCGAAGGCTTGTAGAGGGTCACGTTTTCAGATACATCGTGCAGATCGCGCGCTCGAAGACGCGCTGAGCCGCGGCGTCGTCGCGCTTGGCCGTGAGCAGGAGGCTCACCGTATGTCGTCAGGGACGGCGCGCTGTCTGAAACGCTCGCGAAACTGCGCGTCGCTTCGGATCTGCGACCACCCCTGGGGCATGGAGAGCAAACAATGCGCACTGCTCGAATTGCAACTTCCATCGCCATGTTTGGATGCTTTCCTTCCGTCACCTCGCCTCGTTCGCAAAATATTTCAGAGAACGATGCCAACTCGCCGCCTCCTTCACGCACGCGAAGCACTTTTTCCACGGAACGCCAAGTGCCAGGCAACCTGCAGAGGCGCACATCTGAGAGCGGTGCAGCGGATGGCAAGCGTCTGCGCGGTTCGATCCCCGTGCCCAGCACGACAGGGTCAACGCGCAACTTCACAACGCCTCGACCGCTGCAACCGTCGCTGGCTGCTGTGACCCCGTTGTTTCGGCACCCGGATGCCGGGTTCTCCATCCACCAGCTTGACGACGGGCAGGTCACCCTGGCCCAGGACCTCAAGCTACGTCGATTGGTTCTTAGCGGCGGCGGTGCCAAGGGCGTTGTCTATCCGGGCGCGATAAAGGCGCTGGAGGAACAAGGTCAGATGGTGCATATCCAAGAAGTCGCAGGCTCCTCTGTCGGAGCAATCACGGCGGCAGTCATCGCCGCGGGCATGACCGCCGATGACTGCAAGACATTGCTGGACAACCTCAACCTGCCGCTGCTTTTCCATCGTAAGGAGAAGCCCGATTCTGAGCTGACCAAGCCCTCGGACAAGGGAGCACTGCGCGCGAAGTTGTCGATAGCGGGCAACCTGGGCACCGAAGCGCCCAACATGAAGAAGTTAATCAACAAGGTGACGCGCCAGGCGGCGCTGGATCGGCTGGAAGCGCTCGGTGCAACCGAAATCGTCGATGTCGAGCGCATCCGAACGAAGCTCAAGGATGGCGGCAACCTCACCTTCGGCGACCTGGGCACGCTCAGCGAGCACGTGCCAGGCGTCAAGAAGCTGTACTGCACCGGCACCGCGCTCTACAGTGGCCCAGGCGTCGATGGCCAGGTGCCGCAGTTGGCAGTGTTCAGTACGGATAACGACGCCTTCAAAGACATGGAGATCGCCGAGGCAGCCGTCATTTCCTCGACGCTGCCAGTCATCTTCAAGAAGCGCAAGCAGGCGATGCCGCATGATCTTGCCAACGCCCCAAAGACCAAGACCCGCTTCGTTGATGGCGGCTTGATGCTGAACACGCCAGTCCATGAGCTAATCGATCCCGACGCGCCCTCGACTGAAAGCCTCATCATCGGCCTCGAAGGCCCACTGATGACGCAGTCCCGCGACGGTCGGGATGCCGTGTCCCGTCCGCTGCTGGACAAGGTCATCGACGCGCTGGGCGTGAAGACCAACGCGAACAACCAGCAGTTCCGTGGGAGCTACAAGTTTGTGGCCGACGAGCTGCTGCGCGAGCCGATTGCCGCACAGACCGTCGAGGCCAAGCTCAAGGGTGTTGCCGGCAAGGTCGATTATTCTGGCTCGAAGGGTGTGTTCGCACTGGCAATGACGAAGGAAGAGAAGGACGCGCTGCAGGGGAATCTGCACACCAATGTCCTCCAGCATCTGGCTGGACGCAACGGCAACCGCACGTTCCGAAGTCTCGATCATTTGGCATTCGCTCTGAAGGGCAGCGAACTGCAACTGCTGCAAACGAATTCGGGCGGCACGCCGTCGATCCAATCGACGCTGCAGCAAGTCCAGGCGCTCAAGGACTCGTTGCGCGACTTTCAAGCCACGATGAAGCAGTGGCCTGACAACAAGTCAAGAGAGTCAATGGTGAACGACATCCGCGCGTGGATGGTGCTGATCGACTCGACGATCGGCGCGAATGAGACGCGACGCGATGCCTTCGCCGAGGCACTGGCCGGCAACGGCGCCAATGCTGTACGCCGCATGTTCGATCTGCTTCGCGATGCAGAGCCTGCCGCACCGGGCTCGACAGATTTACACGCGACTTGCCTGCGCAAGGATGAGGAGCGGACCTGTCATCGCATTTCGCAGCGCATTCGCTGGAGCTTCCTCTATCCCGTACGCGAGCGAATGCTGCAGATCGGCCTCAACGACAAGGCGATTGACCAGGCGAACGAGGACCTTTCGAAGGCCAAGACCCGCGCGGGCATCAACTTGGCACTGAAGCGCCTGGAGGACAACTACACAATCGCATGCTTCACCTCACTGAAGGAACTGAGTCCCGTGATTCCAAAGCTGCGGACCTACTACCTTCCGGGAGCCTCCTGGTAGAGCGACCCTTCAGGATGTCCGAGGAAGTGCAGCGTCGTGAGCTGCGGCCACTGCGTGATCCGAGCGACTCGGACGAGTAGGCCAGCGCGCTGCGCTTGTGCCATTCACGCGCAGATCGTGTGCAGGTTGCCCCCCTTATTCGATGACGGCTTATTGAAATTCCTGTTTCACTGCTCCCCAGACGCCGGGACGGCGCGCATGTACCAGGTCGCTGGCATCATGGCGGGATGACCAAGTCCCTTGCTCCCTTGTTCATCGAGCCGGCGCGGCTCACGGACACCCTGCAATCCTCCGGCCAGGCGGCCGTGAGCCCCCTTGGCCTGAGCACCTTGATCGGTGCCGAGCCCGGCGCGCTGCGGGCCCTGCGCGCCAGTTGGAACGATTTGCCTGCCGACGCCTATCTGCGCGACGGCGGCCGTTATCGCAAGCGCAGACATTCGTGCTTTGTGGTCACGGGCGATGCCATCGAGCAGGTGCCACATCGAGCGCATTGGCAGCCCTTGGAATACAACGCACTGCACGGGGGGCTGGAACGCTGGTTCGAGCCAATGGATCCGCGAGTGGTATCGCAGCCGGTGTGGGGGCAACTGCTGCGAAGCATCGCCGCCACTTGTTCGGCCTTGAAGGGGCCACAGCCCTGGTATGTCGAAGCGCATCAGTTCCGGATCGACACGACGGATGGAATCGGTCGGCCGACTCCCGAAGGAGCTCACCGTGACGGCGTCGATTTCGTGATGGTGGCGCTGGTGGATCGGGCGGGCGTGAAGGGCGGCGAGACGCGGGTGTTCGATGCCAACGGACCGTCAGGAATGCGCTTCACGATGACCGAGCCGTGGACCACGCTCTTGTTGGACGACGAGCGCGTTATCCACGAGACGACGCCGATTCAGCCGATGGATTCGGCGACGTCAGGCGGGCATCGCGACACGCTGGTGCTGACCTTTCGCGCGGGATGTTTCCAAGGGCCTCCTTGATTTGCAGGGGGGGGCATGCTTTGCCTTGCCCACCCTCCAGAAATTTACTTCAGCAGCGTCTGCTGCATGAACAGCACCGTCGCATAGAACTCATAGTCCGCGTTCTCCTTGCGTGCAAACCCGTGGCCCTCGTTCTCTGCACGCAAGTACCACACCGGTGTTTTGTTTTCGCGCGCCTTCGCGACGATCTGCTCAGCCTCGGTGTAAGGCACGCGTGGATCGTTCTTGCCTTGCACCACGAAGAGTGGCTTCACGATGCGATTCGCGTTGGTAAGGGGCGAGATCTTCTGCAAGAAGTCGCGCATCGCCGGATCGCGCTCGTCGCCGTACTCGACGCGGCGCAGGTCGCGGCGATAGCTCTCGGTGTTCTGCAAGAAGGTCACGAAGTTCGAAATGCCCACGATATCGATCGCACCCGCAATGCGATCAGCTTCGTGCATTGACACGGCCAGGCTCATGTAGCCGCCATAGCTGCCGCCCGTCACCGCCACGCGGGACGCGTCAAGCTGTGGCTGAGTGGCGATCCAGTCGAGCAACGCGCCAATGTCTCGCACCGCGTCTTCACGCTTCATGCCGTTGTCGAGCGCGAGAAAGGTCTTGCCGTAGCCCGTTGATCCCCGCACGTTCGGCTGAATAACGGCAATGCCCAGTTCATTGACAAGGTAGTTCTGCCGCCCGCCGAAGCCCACCTGTGCCTGGCCTTCGGGGCCTCCGTGAATTGAAATAAGCACCGGCCGCGGTCCGGTAAAGCTCTCAGGCGGCATCTGCAAGAGGCATGAAATCATGCGCCCGTCAAAACTTGGCCAGCGCACGATCTTCTGGTCGGTGAGGTCCGAGAGATCGATGCCCGGCGGCACGTAGGGCTTTGTCCATTGTTCAGTCTGGCCTGACTTGGCGTTCAATGAGAACACCTGGTTCGGCCCCTTGGCGCTACTGATCGAATACGCGAGTTCGTTCGACTTTGGATGGAAATGGATTGCCGTGACGCTGCCGGTCGGAAGCGCGGTGACGGGCAATTCCTTGAATTTCTGCCCGTCGAAGAGGTGCAGCTCTTCACGCCCATCGACGTTGCTGCGCAAGGCGATGAGGCTGCCGTCGTCGGAGATTTCTGCGCCGTCGATGTTCCAGGGGATATGTTTGGTGATGGGCGTGATGCGCTTGTTCGAGAAGCGATAAAAGCCCAGCTCCTGAAACTCGCCGTCGCGATCGCTCAACACGAAAAGACCTGAGTTGTCGCGCTTGAAGCCAACCGCGAGATGGACGCCGCGTTCCTTGCTGTCTGGCGCAGGGAAGGTCTGTGTCAATTTGCCTGTCGCGACATTGAGCAGCCACACCTGCGACTCATTGGCCGAGATGTAGCGGTTCAGCGCGATCTGCTTGTCGTCCCATGACACGCCGCCCACGTCCCAGCCCGCGCCGTCAAGTTCGATCAGGCGGCGCTTGCTGGTGGGCTTCGATGGATCAAGCACGGTCAGGGTTTGCGTCACGGTAGTGCGCGTGCCGCCTTGCGCCGTACGGTCCAAGGGGAGGGAGCTGACGAGCAACTGGCTCGAACGATGGAACCAGCGCTCGATGTTGTGCTTTTCGCTCGGCTCGGTCAGCAGCGCGATCTGCTTGCTATCGAGGTCGAGCCGGAAGACTTGCGCGGCTTCATTGCCGGCGGCACTGCGTTCGAAGACAATGTACTTCCCATCACGCGGTTCGTAGGTCGCCTGTGTGACCGGGTCCGGAAAGTCCGTCAATTGCTCGAGCTCACCGTTGGGCGCCGACACGCGGAAGATCTGCGCCGTATTGCCCCCCTCTTTGCGATGTGACACCAGCATCTCGCGGCGCGCGGGATGCCAGTCGACGAAGCCATGCCCGCGGAACTCGGTGTACTTAGCCACCTGGCTCACGAGACGCATGGGAATCGGGGGGATCCCCTGCGCGATGAGATTGGGGTTGGGCGGATACACCGCTTGCGCCGTAGCGGCCGACGCAGCAGCTGCGGCGGCGGCGCGGGCGGCTGCCGCTTTGTTGTCATGAGGCGTGGAGCAGGCCACCAGGAGGCCAGCGAGGACAGCGGTCATGCAGGCGCTGAGTCCGAGACTGATGAGGTTCTTCATGTTTGGGAGTCTCTTTCGCATCGGTTGAAGCGGGGCCATTGTGCTACCGCAACATCGAATGTGGGCAAGAAGACGAGCGGGAGAAGCTGGTAACGCATGCTTTTCTCATGCAGCTGCAGGCGGTCCGCATCGCTCGTGAAGGCCCCCTTTTTAGGTTTTCGTGTTGGCTACTCTCGCCTCTGGTGAGATGGTTGGCGAGGGGCGTGATGGCAGCCCATGGCTTTATTCGCCGCCCACGGCCCTTACCCCGACCCGAAAGGGGAGAGGCAGCGAAGATTGAAATAGGCGTCCTGGACGCCGTGAGGCCCGCGCGTCAATACACTGCAGGTATGAGCGAGATCTACATCAGTACCGACGTCGAAACCGACGGCCCCATCCCCGGGCCTCATTCCATGCTGAGCTTCGGGTCAGCCGCGTACACCGCTGACAAGCAGCTCGTATCGACGTTCTCCGCCAACCTTGAAACGCTCCCCGAGGCGTCGGCGCATCCAAAGACGGCCGAGTGGTGGGCTAGGCAGCCGCAGGCGTGGGCGGCCTGTCGAGCCAACGTGCGCAAGCCCGAGGACGCGATGCGAAGCTACGTCGACTGGATCAATACGCTTCAAGCCAAGCCTGTCTTTGTCGCATATCCGGCCGGTTTCGACTTCCTCTTTGTCTACTGGTACCTCATGCGTTTCGTGGGCGAGAGTCCCTTCAGCTACTCAGCGCTGGACATGAAGTCTTATGCGATGGCTGTGCTCGGGACGGAATACCGTGAGAGCACCAAGCGAAACATGCCGAAGCACTGGTTTGACAGGCTGCCTCATACGCATGTGGCTCTCGACGATGCCATCGAACAGGGCGCTCTGTTTTGCAACATGCTTCAGCACAACCGTGCGAGGCGCGGCGCCTGATTTTTGGGCCAACTCCTTTGCGGTCAGAAGCCCGCGTCGCTCTTGACTTGCAACGGCTTGCCTGTCACGGGATGAGGCAGCGAAAGTTCGCAGGCATGAAGCAACAGCCGCCCCGGGGCGGGCGAGTATTCCGTCGAATACAACGCGTCGCCAACGATCGGATGTCCTATCGCCAAAAGATGCACACGCAGTTGATGCGAGCGCCCCGTCACGGGTTCGAGTTCGACCCGAGTCCTGTTTGCCGTCGCGTCACGCTCGATCACGGCATACCGAGTCAACGACGGTTTTCCATCGACATCCACCTTCTGCAGCGGCCGATTCGGCCAGTCCGCGATCAACGGAAGATCGATGTCTCCACGGACTTTCTCGACGAGGCCATGCACCACTGCCACATACCGCTTTCTCACTTCGCGCGTTGCGAACGCGATGCTCATGGTCCGTTGCGCCTCGATTCCGCGCGCAAACAACAGCAAGCCTGATGTCGCCATGTCAAGCCGATGCACGATGAGCGCATCCGGAAACCGCTCCATCACCCGCGCAGATGCGCAATCCTGCTTGTCCGGCCCACGCCCCGGCACCGAAAGCATGCCCGCCGGCTTGTTCACAGCGACGAGCGCGTCGTCGCTGTACAGAATCGCCAGCGTCAAAACCGATCCACCAAGCCGGACTGCAGTGCATTCTCCGGGTTCGAGCCGGCGTCGCGCACACGCTGAAGGGCTTCATTCTGCGCCACGCCCAGACGTTTGAGCAGGCATGCCGCCGCCGTCCCAGTGCGTCCGATGCCGGCGGCGCAATGCAGCATCACGGCGTCTCCGGCCTTCAATGCCTTGGCGATCTGGTCGATGCCTTCGCGAAAAATCTGGAGGTCCCGCGGCACGCCGAAGTTCTGCACCGGCAGGTTCAAGTACCGGAAGTCCAGCGATCCCGCCGCGATGGCTTGCCAGTACGCAGGCGACAGCGATGCGATCTCTTCGGACGGGGTCAGGGCCACCACCATCGAAAGTTGGCATCGGCGGGCCTCGCTCATGAAATCGGACCATCGTTCGAATCGGCCGGGCATGGAGCCCAGCCACAGCGTGCCGGCGGCAACGTCGGAAATGGGAAGCATGCGAAATGTCATCGTGTTCGGATGTTGCCACCTTGTACGCGGCTTGTGGGCATCAGTCACGGGGGAGGTCGTGGAACACTGGCACTAGTGTCGCGTCAAGCCTCAAGTGTCGGCTGCTCGCTTGCTCTCGAAGCGCATTGCGGCGTTGCGCCTCCTCGCCATAGCATGGTATGACTCGTCGGCGCGCCTTGCACTGCGCTCCGATAGCGGCGCGATTCAACCGACACTTGAGGCTTGACGCGACATTAGACTCGCAGCGCTCAAATCACACCAAACGGAGGAGCGATGCTTGCCAACGTCCTGATGGGCCTGGTGGCCCTGTTGCACTTTTACATTCTCGTGGTCGAGATGTTCCTCTGGGACACGCCTTACGGCCGCAAGATCTTCGGGCTCACGGCAGAGTTCTCCGCGCGAACGAAGGCGCTTGCGGCGAACCAGGGGCTTTACAACGGCTTCCTGGGGGCGGGATTGATCTGGGGAGTCTGCATCGGAGCGGCCGGCATTCAGGTGAAGGTTTTCTTCCTGGCCTGCGTGGTCGTTGCGGGGGTATATGGCGCTTTGACGGTCAACAAGAAAATCTTCTTCGTACAGGCCGTGCCTGCTTTGGCGGCGCTTGCCGCGCTCTGGTTTTCGTAGTCGTCGTCCGTCCGCCGGCATGGTGTCGAACGCTGCTTACGTTCTATGGTTAACCGTGGAAGTACTGCGATCAAACCACAGCCTATGCTGCGCGCCGCCGACAGTTCCCATCCGAGCGGAAAGCCAAGTAAGGGGTTAAGCCATCCCCTCCCGACCGTCTGGAGTCAAGGTCTCGTTCTTTCCAAGCCGTCGCCCTGACCCCAAACCTCCCGGGGGGAGAGAGAGACAGCGAATTCTTTAACCCGGTTGTCGGTAATGAAATGCAGCGGGCATGCGTCCGAACGCTGGACGGTGTCGTACGTGAACCGTCCGAACTTTTTGCGAATGGAGAAGCCACATGAACCCAAAGTACTTTGCCACCCTGTTGCCCGTCGTGGTCGCCGCCTGCGCGAGCCACTCAATGCCCGAGGTGAGGGTGCCCGACAATCTGAAACCCTCATCCGAAGAAGCGGCTTTGGGCTCAGTGACCGCACGCGGCGTCCAGATCTATGAATGCCAGGTGACAAAGGACAACCCGCAGGGCGCCGAATGGGCCTTCGTGGCACCCGAGGCAGAGTTGTGGGATGCACAGGGCAAGCGCGTGGGCAAGCACTACGCCGGCCCGCGTTGGGAGAGCGTGGACGGCAGCACTGTGTTGGGCACAGTCAAGGCACGTGCCGACGCGCTGGTGGCCGGGGCGATTCCGCGCTTGCTGCTAACGACGAAG
>Ga0070663_100000617_pt1 | contig 19062 bp, 14 predicted proteins | sample KBSC63metaG_FD_65646 | JGI IMG/M metagenome (GOLD analysis project Ga0070663, IMG submission 65646) | Corn rhizosphere microbial communities from Kellogg Biological Station, Michigan, USA - KBS C6-3 metaG | ecosystem: Host-associated > Plants > Roots > Rhizosphere > Soil ...
GGGCAAGCGTCTTGAGCATGGCGTTTCCTCGGAAAAGGCTTGCGGTCGCGGGATGCGCCGCAAGATTGTCGAATGTCTGCCCGCGATTGTTGCCGACGCAACATGGCATCAATATGAACGTGGACCAAGGAATTCGTGACGTGGCGCAGTGCCGATGAATGCCGGCTTGCCGATCGATGCCTCGGTGCGGCGCCACGCGATTATTTCGCCGACGCGGCTTCCGATCCGCCCGGCGACAGCGCCGCGCTGTCCTGCTCGCGCCACGCGCGGCGCGACGCGATGATCGCCGTCACGGCCGAGCGCGCGACCTTCCACCACGCGAACGGCCGCGGATCGGCGAGCATGCTGAGCGCGCGCGCATAGTCGAGCGTGAGCCCGGGCGTCCAGGCCATCGTCACCGCGCGCTTGCGGATCTGCGCGGCGACCCACAGCTCGGGCGTGAGCAACAGCCGGACGAACTCGCCCCACCCTGCCCGCTCGCCCTTGAGCCGCCACACCGCGCCGTCGAGTGCGGCTTCGAGCGCGTTCGACACGGTGCTCGAGCAGTTGCGGTGCGTGAGGTTGTACGTCACGGTCTGCCGGTACGACGACCAGAAGGCGTCCAGCTTCGCCGGATCGTAGTTGCGGATCCGCACGCGCACGGTCGACGGACACCACGCCTTCGATTCCGTCGCATAGTCGGGCTGGAACAACCCGGGCACGTCGTTCTCGCGCGTCGCGCGCAGCAGCCGTGTGAATTCGTCCGGAGAACGATCGATCTCGACGGCCGGATACAGGCTGATGTAGATGCCCTCGGGCGACTCCAGCGCCGCATGGCCGGTCGAGATCACGCCGTTGACGTCCACCGCCGCGATGTAGCGATCGATCACCGGGTAGCGCTGCGCTTCGGCCTTCGACGTGCCGGTGGGCGTCCACACGTGCACGGTGAGCGCGCGCTCGTGATCGGCCGGCGGGCCGTCCCATTCGGATTGCGCGAAGCGCGGCACGTCGGGCGCCGTGTCGAGGTCGGGCACGATCGCGGGCGCCGGCGACGTCACGAACGCGGGGTTGCGCGTGAGCCGCCGCACGCGCGCGGCGAGGCTCAGCATGTGCATCCCGCCGAACATCAGCAGCAGACCGAGGCAGTACGGCACGGTGCCGACATAGTGGGTCGGATACGGCTGATAGAAGAAGATCGCGAGCAGGATCTCGACGACGCCCCATGCGAATGCGACGTTCCAGCGCCGGTAACGCACCATCCATGCGGACGTGCATTGCAGCAGCCCGTCGACGAGGAACAGCGTGCCGAAGATCATCGACAGCAGGAAGTGGCCGTGATGATGGCCCGCGAACACGAGCCCGGCGGCCACCACGACCGCGATGCCCTTCACGTAGCGCAGGATGCGCTGCCCGCCGACGCCGCTGCCGGCCACCGCGAGCGTCGCGAGCCCCTCGATCAGGAACAGCCACGCGAACAGTTCGATCGGAAAATGCAGCGCGCCGTCGAGCGCGTCGATGAAGATGCCGACGCCCGCGACGACCCACAGCCAGCCCAGCACGGTCAGCCCGCGCCAGCGCGTTCGCAGATATTCGATGCCCAGCAGCAGCAAGACCAGTCGTACCATTGCGCCCTCGCATCATTTTTTCGGGATACGCGCTGGCCACGCGTCTCCTGTCGTTCCGAGCGCGCGCCGTGCGAGGCGCAAGCCGGAAGGCGGGGAATGCTGGCCGCCGCGTCATGCGTCGACATAACCGATGGCGGCTGGCGCGCGCCGTTCTGGCCGAATAATAAGATATGACGGAGCCGGTTGAAAGCCTGCCGAAAACATTTCCGGCTGCTTCGGACGCCACGGCATGCTGCAAGACACGGCACGATCGGCGGCGTTGCCGCAGCAGATTTCCCGTTCGACAACGCGCGCCGGATACGCGAGAATCGCCGCTCCGAGGGCGAAAGCCACCTTAAACCGCAAAGACGGAACAACAAGAAATGCGCATTTCGATCACGCGCCGGCGCCTGCTGGCCGCCGGCATGGCTGCGGCCAGCCTCCCGCTGTCCGGCTGCTTCACGCCGAAGCTGTACAAGGAGAGCGCGTACCACGAACAAGTGTCCGCGTTCATGATCACCGAAGACGGCAAGAAACTCGTCGTCCTCGGCCGGGATTACCATTACATCTTCGATCTGCCTGCCTCCCTGCGGCCCGTGCTGCAGTCCGGCTACCGGAAGTCGCTGCACACCCAGTTCACCGACTTTCGTGGGAACGGCAGCGGCGTGACCGGCCACTACCGGATTCTGTTGCCGAAGGACGCATCGGCGGACGATCAACAGGCCGCGACCGCCGACGGCTTCACCGCCGCGCGGGCCGGGCACGTGCTCGAAGGCGACATCGGCGGCAAGCGCTACTCGACCGAAGGTTTCGCCGACAAGGCGAAGGACAAGGACAACGCCGCACAAGCGTTCAACGAGCCGTACAACGTGTACGTCAGGGAATCGCCGTCCGTGGTCGGCATGGGCTTGCGGATCCTCGCGACGCCGGTCACGGTCGCCGCCGACGGCGTGCTCGTGCTGGGCGGCATCGTGCTCTTGCCTATCGCGGTCATCGCGATCGAAGCGAACGGCGGCCTGCGGATCATGTAACGGCCACGGCGACGGTGACGCTCGCCTGCCATGCACACGCTCGCACCACGAACGCAAACCGGAGCATCGACATGACGACCTCGCCGCTTCACACCCCGCCGCTCGGCCCGCAACTCAAGCGCTGGCGCGCGCTGCGCCGCGTGAAGCAGAGCCATGCGGCCGAGCTGTTCGGCGTCGCGCAATCGACGATCTCGCGCTGGGAAGCCGGCATCCAGCAGATGTCGCCCGACGAGCGCGCGACGGCCGAGCGGCTGCTTGCCGCGCGTCTCGATTCGGCCGGCGACCACGCGCTCGCGCGGCTGATCGCCAGCAGCACGGCCCGCATGCATCTCGTGTGCGACCTCACGCATCGGCTGCTCGCCTGCTCGCCGTCGCGCGCGGCGGAGTTCTCGCGGCCGCTGCCGGCGTTGCTCGGTACCTCGCTATGGCGCTATGCGTCGCCGGAAATCGTCCGCATGGAAGCCGCGCTCGACCCGCTCGGCTGGCACGATCGCGCGGGACCGCCGAGCGTCGAGTTCGCGACCGGGACCAATGCGTCGCGCGTCGTGCCGATCCACGGCAGCACCTGCCGGTGGACGCGAATGACGCTGTCGGACGGCTCCGCCGCGCGGCTCGTCGAAACGCTTTAGCACGTTTGCCACCCGCCGGGCCCCGGGGCGCCACGCATATTTCATGCGTGGACGCAGCGCGTCCGCTCGGCGTACGCTTGACGGCTCCATTCACGCATTGCGCCGACGATGAACCTCGACACGATCCACGCGCGGCTCGATTTCCTGCGCGAAGCCGAACGCCTGAAAGACGTGCTGCGCAGCGGCCATACGTCGACGGGCCGCCGCGAAAGCACCGCCGAGCACAGCTGGCGTCTCTGCCTGATGGCGCTCGTGTTCGCCGATGCGCTGCCCGACGTCGACACGACGAAGCTGCTGAAACTGTGCGTCGTCCACGATCTCGGCGAAGCGCTGCACGGCGACATCCCCGCGATCGAGCAGGCCGCGCATCCGGACAAGAGCACGCACGAACGCGACGACCTGCTGACGCTGACGGCCGGCCTCGATCGCGCGCTGCGCGACGAGATCGTCGCGCTGTGGGATGAATACGAGGCGGCCGAATCACCGGAAGCGCGCGCCGCGAAGGCGCTCGACAAGCTCGAGACGATTCTGCAGCACAACCAGGGCAGCAATCCGCCCGACTTCGACTACGCGTTCAATCTCGGCTACGGCCGGCGCTACACCGACGCGACGCCGCTGTTCGGCGCGATCCGCGCGATCGTCGACGCGGACACGCAACGCCGGATCGACGCACGCGGCGACGACGCGTAAGTTCGCGGAACCGGCGGCGCGGGCGGCTCGTGTTCTCGATCGAGCTTCCGATCTACACGGCGCATCGCGCAGCGCGCGTCATTCACACACCGCCCCCCTCCGCCCCACCGGCGCGAACGCCACCGCGCTCGCGGTCGCGAGCACGGCCACGCCGGCCGCGCCGTACACCATCACCCAGCCGAACCCGTGCACGAGCGCCGCGTGCAGCGCGGTGCCGGTCGGGTCGGCCTGCGCGAGCGCCGGCGCTATCGTCTGCAACCCGTCGGTGCGGCCCGACGCGATCTGCTGCGCCAGCGCGCGCAACGCCCCCGCATCGACCGCCTCCGCCACCCCCGCCTTCAGGCTCGCGACGATCCCCGCGACCAGCACGAACCCCATCGTCGCGATATTCAGCGCGAGCGAGATCATCCGCGCGCTCATGTCGATGCCGGACGCCATCCCGGCCCGCGAACCCGGCACCGCGCCCGTCGTCGTGTTCGTGACCGGCGTGTTGGTCAGCCCGAGCCCGATGCCGGCGATCACGCAGCCCGGCAGCATCGTAAGCCAGCTTGCATGGTCGACGCCGCTGCCGATCCGCATCAGCGCGAAACCAGCCGAGATCGTGAACAGGCCGCCCGGAATGACGACACCGGGCCCGTAGCGCAGCGCGAGCCGCTCGCCGAACGGCGGCGCGACCAGCGTCGGCAGCGTGTACGCGAGCAGCGCGAGGCCGGCCGTCACGCTGTCGTACCCAAGCGCGACCTGGAACCAGATCGGCAGGTAGATCATGAACGGCCAGAAACTGAAGTTCATCCCCATCGAGCCGAAGATCGCGCCGGTGAACGCGCGAATCCGGAACACGGAGAAGTCGAACATCGGCCGCGCGCTCACGCGCTCCGCGACGACGAAGCCCGCCAGCGCAAGCACGGTCGCGCCGAGGCCGGCCGCGCTCGTGAGCCCCAGCTCCGCGCCCTGCGTGATAGTGAACGCGAGCCCGAGCACGGCGAGCGACAGCGTGACGATACCGGCGACATCGAGCGTGCCCGCATGCGGATCGCGCGATTCCCGCACCGCACCGCCGATCAGCACGAGCGCGACGGCCGCGAGCGGCGCGTGGACGAGAAACACCCACGGCCAGCTCGCCAGCGCGACGATCGCACCGCCAACGATCGGCCCGAAGCCGAGGCCGATCCCGAACACGATTCCCCAGATCCCGAACGCGCGGCCGCGCTCGCGCCCTTCGCGGAACTGATGCGACAGCACCGCGATCTGGCAGATCAGCATCGCGCCGCCACTCGCGCCCTGCAGCAGCCGGCCCGCGACCAGCACCGGCACGTTCGGCGCGAGCCCGCACAGCAACGACGTCGCGCCGAACAGCACGGTGCCGATCACGTACACGCGCTTGCGGCCGAAGCGGTCGGCGAGCGTGCCGGCCGCCATCAGCACCGTCGTACACGCGATCGTGTACGCATTCATGATCCACTGCATGCCGTTGAAGTCGCCGTGCAGCACATGTTCGAGCGTCGGCAGGATCACCGGCACGCTCGAGATCTCGAGGCCGAACATCAACGACGTGAGACAGACGGCCGCGAGCGCGACCGCATTCCTGCGGGTGTCGGATAGCGTCATGCGTATTGCGCGACGACCCGCAACAGGCCGCGCGCCTCCAGGTGAGAAGGATTCGCCGCGTGCGGCCGGCAACGCACGCTGGACGGGAATCGGTACTATAGTGAGAATTCCCGTCCCCAGTGACGCGTCCTTTTCTCCAGACTGGGGAACTACAAGACTCAATCCGCGTAACCCGCCATGACCGACAGACTCGACGGCGTCACCACCTTTGTCCAGGTAGTGGAATCCGGCAGCTTCGCGCTTGCCGCGGAGCGGCTCGACATGACGCGCTCGGCGGTCGGCAAGGCGATTGCGCGGCTCGAGCAGCGGCTCGGCGCGCGACTGCTGCAGCGCACGACGCGCAGCCAGAGCCTGACCGACGACGGCCAGGCGTACTACGACCGCTGCGTGCGCGCGCTGTCGGAACTCGAAGCGGCGGAAGCCGATCTCGATTGCGGCCGCAACGAAGCGCGCGGCAAGCTACGGCTGAGCGTGCCGCTCGCGTTCGGGCATCACTGCGTGACGCCGATCGTGCTCGATCTCGCACGCACGTATCCGCACCTGCGAATCGACGTGTCGATCACCGACCGTTTCGTCGATCTGGTCGAGGAAGGGATCGATCTAGCGATACGGATCGGCACGCTGGCGGACAGCACGAGCCTCGCGGTGCGGCGGCTCGGCACGCAGTACGGCAGCCTCGGTGCAGCGCCGTCGTATCTCGCGCGCTACGGGATGCCGCAATCGCTCGACGACCTGCGGAATCACCGGACGATCGCGTATTCGCGTTCGGGCGTCGCGCAGCCGTGGGACCTGCGCGCGCCGGACGGCTCGACCGTGCGCGTCGACATGCAGCACCAGCTCAGCTTCGACGACGTGCAGGCGATCGCGGCGGCCGGTGCGGCCGGGTTCGGGATCGCGTGGCTGCCGAGCTGGCTGCTCGATCATTACGTGAAGCGCGGCGAGATGGTCGTCGTACTCGACCGCTGCTTCGTATGCGAAGGCGACATCCACGCGATCTGGCCGAAAACGCGCTATCTGCCGCGCAAGACGCGCTGCGTGATCGACGCGCTCGTGCAGGCGGTGCCGCCGATGATCGAGCGCCCGGAGCCCGCAAACCTCAAGAAGGCCGGTTGAAGCCAACGCGCCGCACGGGCGCGTCGGACCATCACGCGGCGATCACGCCGCGCCGAGATCGGCGAGCGGATGCGCGAACAGCTTCCACGGCGAGGTCAGGAAATGCCGCACGCGCTCGGCGCGCAGCTCGACGAGCGACGCCGGCGCCCAGCGCGGCTTGCGATCCTTGTCGACGAGATGCGCGCGCACGCCTTCGCAGAAGTCGCCCTCCTCGATCGCGCGCGCCACGATGCCGAGCTCCATCCGGAACGACTCGGCCAGCGTCATCTGGCGGCCGCGCAGCAGCGCTTCGCGCGTCACGCACAGCATCGTCGGCGAATGGCCGGCGAGCGCGTCGAGCGTCGCCTGCAGCCATTGACGATGCTCACGCGACAACTCTTCGCGCGCGAGATCCTGCTTCAGCGTCGCGACGATCCGCTCGACGGTCGAGCGCTTGTCGAAGTGCCGGACGATCCACGCCATCTGCGTGTCGAGCACGGCATGCGGCACGACGTTGCAGGGCGGCTCGAACACCTTGCGCAGCGCCGGCAGCACGTCGCCGTCCCACTTGACGCTCTCGATGCGCGTCTCGAACGTATCGAGCCACGACGACGGCACGCACAGGTCCGCGAGCTTCGCGCTCAGCGCGTCGGCGCCCGACAGCATCGCGCCCGTCAGCCCCACGTACAGTTCGAGCTCGACCGGCATGCGCGACAGGAAATGCGTCGCGCCGACGTCGGGCACGAGGCCGATGCGCGTCTCCGGCATCGCGATCTTGCTGCGCTCGGTCGCGACACGCAGCGCCGCGCCTTGCGCAAGCCCCATCCCGCCGCCCATCGTCACGCCGTCCATCAGCGCGACCACCGGTTTCGGAAACGTGTGGATCGCATGGTCGAGCCGGTATTCGTCGACGAAGAACGGCAGCCAGGTCTCGCGCTGCGCGACCATCCGGTACAGCGCACGCACGTCGCCGCCCGCGCAGAAGCCTTTCTCGCCCGCGCCGCGCAGTACGACCGCGACGATCTGGTCGTCGGTGCGGCAACGCTCGAGGAGCGCGGCGAGCTCGCCGATCATTGGATAGGACAACGCATTGAGCGCGGCCGGCCGGTTCAGCGTGATCAGCGCCACGCGATTCACCACGCGGAACAGCACCTCCGGCGCGGGTTGCGCGACGCTATCGTGAGTCGTGACCGGCGTGCTCATGGTTGCGCCTCCCCATCGGTGCGCCATTGCGGCGCGCGCTTGCCGAGAAACGCGGCCACGCCTTCGCGCGGATCGTTCGTATCGAACAGGTCGACGAAGCGCTCGCGCTCGACCGCGAGCGCCGCGCTGCGCGGCACGCCGCGGCGTGCGAGGCCGATCAGTTCCTTGCTGTACGCCACCGCATGCGGGCTCTGCCCCGCGACGTTGCGCGCGAGCGCCAGCGCCGCCTCGCGTGCCGTGCCACGCTCGACCACGTCCTCGACGAGGCCGATCCTGAGCGCCGTCGCCGCATCGACGCGCGTGCCGGCCAGGATGATCTTCTTCGCCCAGCCTTCGCCGACGAGCCAGGGCAGCGTCTGCGTGCCGAGCCCGCACGGCAGCAGGCCGACCGACGGTTCGGGCAGCGCCATCTGCGCGTGCGTCTCGGCGATCCGCAGGTCGCACGCGAGCGCGCATTCGAGGCCGCCGCCCATCGCATAGCCGTTGATGGCCGCGATCGTCACGACCCGCGCGTCATGCAGCGCCTCGAACGCCGCACCGAAGCGCGCGGCCATCGCGCGAGCGACCGCGCGGTCGCCATCGGCGAACGTGTTCAGGTCGGCGCCGGCGCTGAAGAACTTCGGGCCGTCGCCGGTGATCACCAGCGCGCGCACGCGCGGGTTCGCGTTCAGCTCGGCGACGGTGTCCTGCAGCTGCCGCAGCCCGTCGGCGGTAAAGGCGTTCGCGGGCGGACGCTTGAGCGTCGCGCACGCGATCGCGCCGTCGTCGACGTAGTCCAGTTCGATCATGAGGCGTCCTTCTTCGTGGCCGGTTGGTACAGGCGGATCACCGCCGAGAAATCGAGTTGCCCGTCGCCGCGGCTGCTCATCGCCTGGTACAGCTGCTGCGCGAGCGCGCCGAGATAGACGGGCTGGCGCGCCTGCTTCGCGGCGTCGTTCGCGAGGCCGAGATCCTTGAGCATCAGGTCGGTGCCGAAGCCGCCGCTGTAGCCGCGCGACGACGGCGCGGTGGCGATCACGCCCGGATACGGGTTGTAGGTGTCCGAGCTCCAGCAGCGGCCCGTCGACGTGTTGACGATGCCGGCCAGCACCTTCGGGTCGATGCCGAGCGCGACGCCGAGCGACATCGCCTCCGATACGGCCGCCATCGAGATGCCGAGCACGAGGTTGTTGCAGACCTTCGCGACCTGCCCCATGCCGGTTGGGCCGCAGTGGACGATGTTCTTGCCCATGCCGGCGAGCACGGGCTTCACGCGCTCGAAATCGGCGTCGCTGCCGCCGACCATGAAGGTCAGCGTGCCGGCCGCCGCGCCGCCGGTGCCGCCCGACACCGGCGCATCGACGAACGCGCCGCCGTGCTCGCGCACGAGCGCGCCGAACGCCTGCGCGCTCGCCGGGTCGATCGTGCTCGAATCGATCACGGTCGCGCCGGCGTCGAGGCCGGCCAGCACGCCGTTTTCACCGGCGAGCACGGAGCGCACGTGCGGCGCGGCCGGCAGCATCGTGATCACGAACGTCGCGCCCGAGGCCGCATCGCGCGGCGAGGCGGCCGCCTGCGCGCCGGTGTCCTGCAGCGCGCGCAATGCATCGGCGCTCAGGTCGAACGCATGCACTTCATGGCCAGCCTTCAGCAGGTTCAGCGCCATCGGCGCACCCATGTGGCCCAGTCCGATAAAACCGATCTTCATGTTCGTCTCCTCCGCCGCTCAGTGCAGCCGGATCGTCGTGTTTACCGGGCCGGCCGTCGTGTCGTCGTCGAACCAGCGCGCGGTGACCGTCTTCGTCTGCGTGTAGAACTGCACGACCTGCTTGCCGTACGGGCCGAGATCGCCGAGCTTCGAGCCGCGCGAGCCGGTGAAGCTGAAGAACGGCACCGGCACCGGGATCGGGATGTTGATGCCGACCTGGCCGACGTCGATCTCGCTCTGGAACTTGCGCGCGGCTGCGCCGCTCTGCGTGAAGATGCCCACGCCGTTGCCCATCGGGTTTGCGTTGACGAGCGCGATCGCCTCGTCGAGCGTGTCGACTTCCATCACGACCAGCACCGGCCCGAAGATTTCATGGGTGTAGACCGTCATCTCCGGCGTCACGCCCGAGAAGATCGTCGGCCCGATGAAGTTGCCTTCCTCGAAGCCGGCGACCTTCACGTCGCGGCCGTCGAGCTCGAGCTTCGCGCCTTCCTTGATGCCCGCGTCGATCAACGACAGGATGCGTGCCTTGGCGCCGCGCGACACGACCGGCCCGACGTCCGTGCCCGCTTGCGAGCCCGCGTTGACCTTCAGCGTCCGCGCCTTCGCGACGATGTCCGGCAGCCAGTCGCGCGCGCGGCCGACCAGCACCGCGACGGAGGTCGCCATGCAGCGCTGGCCCGCCGCGCCGAAGCCCGCGCCGACCAGCGCGTTGATCGCCTGCTCGCGGTTCGCGTCGGGCAGCAGGATCGCGTGGTTCTTCGCGCCCATCATCGACTGCACGCGCTTGCCGTGCTGGCTGCCGAGGTTGTACACGTGCGTGCCGACGGCCGTCGAACCGACGAACGAGATCGCCTTCACGAGCGGATGCGTGCAGATCGCGTCGACCACTTCCTTGCCGCCGTGCACGACGTTCAGCACGCCCTTCGGCACGCCGGCCTCGATCGCGAGCTCGACGAGCTCCATCGTCGACATCGGGTCCTGCTCGGATGGTTTCAGCACGAACGTGTTGCCGCACACGATCGCCATCGGGAACATCCACAGCGGGATCATCGCGGGGAAGTTGAACGGCGTGATGCCCGCGCATACGCCGAGCGGCTGGCGCAGCGTGTAGGTGTCGACGCCGCCCGCGACGTTTTCGGCGAACTCGCCGAGCTGCAGCGTGCCGATCGAGCACGCGTGCTCGACCACCTCGAGGCCGCGGAAGATGTCGCCTTCGGCGTCGGGCAGCGTCTTGCCCTGCTCGGCGGTCAGCGTCTTCGCGATGCGCTGCAGGTTCGCGCGCACGAGATCCTGGAACTTCAGCATGATGCGCATGCGCGCGGCGATCGGCGTGTTCTTCCACGTCGCATACGCCTCCTGCGCGGCCTGCACGGCCGCGTCGACTTCCGCGACGGTCGCGAACGGCACGCGGGCGAGCACCTGCTGGGTCGCCGGGTTGACGATGTCGCGCCACTCGCTCGTGGTGGACTCGAGGAAAGCGCCGTCGATCAGCAGCTTGACCGTCGGCACGTCTTGCCCCGTGCGGGGCGTCGGATTCGCGTTCATCGATGCAATCTCCTTGCTGTGGACCGCGCGGCGCCGATGCCGCGCGGCCGGTTCAATCCAGTTGCGGGCGGCCGCCGCGGGATGCGGCGCGCGCGGCCCGCGGCCGGTCATTTCAGTTCGGCGGCGAAATCTTCTTCCCAGTATTCACCGGGCATGCGCGTCGTCGCATCGTCGCCGCGCTCGATCTCGCGGCGGCGCAGCTCGACGCGGCGGATCTTCCCCGAGATGGTCTTCGGCAGCTCGGCGAACTGCAGGCGGCGGATGCGCTTGTACGGCGCGAGCTTCTCGCGCGAGAAGCGGAAGATCTCCAGCGCGAGCGCCGGGCTTTCCTCGTAGCCCTGGCGCAGCGTGATGTAGGTCTTCGGCACCGACAGCCGCAGCGGGTCCGGGCTCGGCACGACGGCCGCCTCCGCGATCGCCGGATGCTCGATCAGCACGCTTTCCAGCTCGAACGGGCTCAGCCGGTAGTCGGACGACTTGAACACGTCGTCCGCGCGGCCGATGTACACGTAGTAGCCGTCGTCGCCGCGCATCGCGATGTCCGACGTGCGGTAATGGCCGTCGCGCATCGCATGGGCCGTCGCGTCGGGATTGTTCGCGTAGCCGTTCATCAGCCCGACCGGGCGCGATGCGCCCGCGCCGATCGGCAGCGCGACCTCGCCTTCGCTGACGGGCGCGCCGTCCGGGTCGAGCAGCGCGATCCGGTAGCCCGGCAGCGGCCGCCCCATCGAGCCGGCGACGACCGGCTGGCCCGGCGTGTTGCCGATCAGGCAGGTCGTCTCGGTCTGGCCGTAGCCGTCGCGAATCGTGATGCCCCACGCCTTCTTCACGCGCTCGATGATCTCGGGATTGAGCGGCTCGCCCGCGCCGACGATCTCGCGCAGCTTCACGTCGAACGACGCGAGCGGCTGCTGCACGAGCATCCGCCACACGGTCGGCGGCGCGCACAGCGTGGTCACCCGGTATTTGACGAGCGCATCGAGCACGACCTTCGGCTCGAAGCGCGCGTAGTTGAACGCGAACACGCACGCCTGCGCATTCCACGGCGCGAAGAAGCAGCTCCACGCATGCTTCGCCCAGCCCGGCGAGCTGATGTTCCAGTGGATGTCGCCGGGCTGCAGGCCGACCCAGTACATCGTCGACAGGTGCCCGACCGGATAGGTGCGGTGCGTATGCTCGACGAGCTTCGGCTTCGACGTCGTGCCCGACGTGAAGTACAGCAGCATCGTTTCGTTCGACTGCGTGACGGCGTCGGGGGTGAATACGTCGCTCGCCGCGTAGCCGTCGTTCATCGCAAGCCAGCCGTCGCGTGGCGCGCCGGCGACGATCTTGCGCCTCAGGCCGAGATCGGCCTGTTCGAACTTCGCGGTTTCGTTCTCGTCGACGATCGCGTATGTGGCGCCGCCGATCTGCACGCGGTCGCGCACGTCGTCGGCCGACAGCTGGGTAGTGGCGGGCAGCACGATCGCGCCGAGCTTCATCGCGGCGAGCATCGCGTCCCACAGCTCGACACGGTTCGGCAGCATCAGCAGGATCCGGTCGCCGCGCACGACGCCGATGCCGCGCAGCCAGTTCGCGATCCGCGACGAGCGCTCGGACATCTGCGCGAACGAATACGGGTCGCCCGTCCCGGTTGCCGCGTCGACGATCCACAGCGCGGGCTGGTCGTTGCCGCGCGCCATCGGGTCGAAGTAGTCGAGCGCCCAGTTGAACGCATCGAGCACCGGCCATTCGAAATCGCGGTAAGCGGTGTCGTAGTCGGTGCGATGGCGCAGCAGAAAGTCGCGTGCGTCCAGGAATGCCTGTACTGTCATCGTGTCGTCTCCAGTCTCCATGCCCAGCGGTCGACCGGCGCAGGCGCTGCAGCGCCCGTCCGGTTCCCTGTTGCGCCGCGCACGGTCACGTCGTTGCGTGCCGCGTTTGCCGCGCTGCCCTCGTGCCCTGCCTGTTTGCCTGCTTGTCGGTTCGCGTGGTGTTCGATGGAGCGCGCGCCGCGACTCAAAGCTGGCGCGCGATCACCATCCGCTGCACTTCGCTGGTGCCTTCGTAGATCTGCGTGATGCGCGCGTCGCGATAATGACGCTCGACTTCGTAATCGACGAGGTAGCCGTAGCCGCCGTGGATCTGGATCGCGTCGGAACACACGCGCTCGGCCATCTCGGACGCGAACAGCTTCGCCTGCGACGCCTCCGACAGGCACGGCAGCCCGGCCGTACGCAGCTTCGCCGCGTGATGCACGAGCAGGCGCGCCGCGTTGATCTGGGTGGCCATGTCGGCGAGCTTCTGCTGGATCGCCTGGTGCTCGGCGATCGGCTTGCCGAACTGCACGCGCTCGCCCGCATAGCGGCGCGCCTTGTCGAACGCGGCCCGCGCGATGCCGAGCGCCTGCGCGGCGATGCCGATTCGGCCGCCTTCGAGGTTCGACAGCGCGATCTTCAGCCCTTCGCCGCGATTGCCGAGCAGGTTTTCTTCCGGAATCGCGCAGTTCTCGAACGTGATCGCGCACGTGTCGGACGCGCGGATGCCCATCTTCTTCTCGGGTTTGCCGACGATGAAGCCCGGCGTGTCGGTCGGCACCAGGAACGCGGAAATGCCGCGCTTGCCGGCTTCCGGATCGGTCATGGCAAAAACGATCGCGACGCCGGCGCGCTGGCCGTTGGTCACGAACTGCTTCGCGCCGTTCAGCACCCACTTGCCGTCGCGCAGTTCCGCCCGCGTGCGCAGGTTGTGCGCCTCGGAGCCGGCCTGCGGCTCGGTCAGGCAGAACGCGCCGATGATGCGGCCCGCCGCCATCTCGGCCAGCCAGCGATCCTTCTGCGCGGGCGTGCCGAAGCCGAGGATCGGCCCGCAGCCGACCGAGTTGTGCACGCTCATCATCGTCGCGCACGCGGCGTCGCCGGCGGCGATCTCCTCCATCGCCAGCGCGTAGGCGACGTAATCCGTATACGCGCCGCCCAGTTCCTGCGGCACGATCATCCCGAGCAGGCCGAGTTCGCCGAGCTGCGCGACGACGGCGTCCGGCAGGTGCGCGTCGTGGTCCCACTGCGCGGCGTTCGGGGCCAGCACCTCCGTGGCAAACGCGCGCGCGGCGTCGCGGATCATCCGCTGGTCTTCGGTGTAAAGCTCGTCCATGGCGCTGCTGTCTCCCGCGGCCGCGTGCGGCGACCGACCTTCCGTTTCGATGCAACAAGTGTAGGCAAGCACGCGCGACTGTTCGATGCTCGCCCCGCTCATTTACACTGAGCGTTTTTGCCATACCGGCGGCTTCGATGAAGCAGGAAGACAAGGGCACCGTCGCGATCAGCCTCGTCGCTTACAGCGTCGCGCTCGCAACCCGGCGCGGCGTCGCGGCCGAGCCGCTGCTCGCGCAGGCCGGCATCGCGCCCGCGCTGCTCGATCAGCCGCGCGCGCGGGTGTCCGCGCAGCAATACGGCGCGTTGTGGAACGCGATCGCGCGCGCGCTCGACGACGAGTTTTTCGGGCAGGACCGCCACCCGATGCGCAGCGGCAGCTTCATCGCGATGAGCCAGGCCGCGCTGTCCGCGCAGGACGGACTGCACGCGATGGCGCGCGCGGTGAATTTCCTGCACTGCGTGCTCGACGACCTGCACGCGGAGCTCGACGCCAATCCGCAGCGCGTGCGGCTGCGCTTCGTGCACCGCAACAGCGCCGCGGCGCCCGCGATGTTCACGTACGCGACCTATTTCATCATCGTGTACGGGCTCACCTGCTGGCTGATCGGGCGGCGCATCCCGGTGCTGCACGCGAGCTTCCGCTGCGACACGCCGCCGGCCGACCACGAATACCCGTCGATGCTGTGCGACGACATGCGGTTCAACCAACCCGATTCGTATGTCGATTTCGATCCCGAATTCGCGACGCTACCGGTCGTGCAGAACGCGAAGACGCTGAAGACGTTCCTGCGCAACGCGCCGGCCAGCTTCATCGTCAAGTACCGCAACCCGAACGCGCTCGCGCAGCGCGTGCGCACGGTGCTGCGCGGGATGCCGCCTGCCGCGTGGCCCGGCGCGGGCGGGATGGCCGCGCGGCTGCACGTGGCCGAGGCGACGCTGCGCCGCAAGCTGCACCAGGAGGGCCACGCGTACCAGTCGATCAAGGACACGCTGCGGCGCGATCTCGCGTTCGAGGCGCTGGCCGATCCGTCGCGGACCATCGCCGACGTCGCGGCCGCTACCGGTTTCGCGGAACCGAGCGCGTTCTACCGCGCGTTTCGCAAATGGAGCGGGCGCAGCCCGGCCGAATACCGCGAAGAAGCGCTCGCGCGGGGCAACGGCGCCGGCTGAGTGCGCGGCCGGCTGCCCCGCCTTCGCGCTTTGCCCCGAAACCGCCTAATCTTCAAGCATCGGGCCAACGCCCTTTTCCGCGAGCCGGACGGCGTGCGGCCGCGCGCCGCCCGGACGCCCCGATGCCCATTCATCGTCATGGGCCGCCGTCATCGGCATCGCCCGACGGCCGCCCCCGTCACCCGCTGGTCGCGCGGGTCGCGCGCGCCGCGCTGTTCGCGGCGCTGCTCGTCGTATGCGCGGCGGTTGCGGCCCCGCCCCCCGCCAGCTCGCCCGCCGCACCCGCCGCCGCGCCACCGGTCATCGTGATTCCGGTCAACGGCGCGATCGGGCCGGCCAGCGCCGACTTCATCGTCCGCTCGATCGAGCGCGCGGCGCACGACCACGCGCCGCTCGCGATCCTGCAGCTCGACACGCCCGGCGGGCTCGACACGTCGATGCGGCAGATCATCAAGGCAATCCTCGGCTCGCCGGTGCCGGTGGCCGCATTCGTCGCGCCCGGCGGCGCACGGGCCGCGAGCGCGGGCACTTATATCGTCTACGCGAGCCACGTCGCCGCGATGGCGCCCGGCACCAATCTCGGCGCAGCCTCGCCGGTGCAGTTCGGCATCGGCGGCGGCGCGCCGGGTACACCGGGCACGCCGCGGCCGTCGCCGGCCGGGACATCGGGCGCCGGCGGCGCCTCCGGCGCCTCGTCCACGCCCGTCGCGCTGCCGAACGACACACAGTCGACCGAGATCCGCAAGGCGACCCAGGACGCCGCCGCCTACATCCGCGGCCTCGCGCAGCTGCGCGGACGCAATGCCGAATGGGCCGAGCGCGCGGTGCGCGAAGCCGTGAGCCTGTCGGCGAACGAGGCGCGCGCGCAGCATGTCGTCGACCTGATCGCGCAGGATCCGGCCGACCTCGCGCGCCAGCTCGACGGCCGCACCGTGACGACCAGCGCCGGCACGCTGCACCTCGCGACCGCGCATGCGCCGCTCGTCGTGCTCGCGCCCGACTGGCGCAGCCGCTTCCTGTCGATCATCGCCGATCCGAACGTCGCGCTGATCCTGCTCACGATCGGCATCTACGGACTGTTCTTCGAATTCGCGAACCCCGGCTTCGTGCTGCCGGGCCTCGCCGGCACCATCTGCCTGCTGGTCGGGCTGTTCGCGATGCAATTGCTGCCGGTCAGCTATGCGGGCCTGGGGCTCGTGCTGCTCGGTCTCGGCTGCCTCGTCGCCGAGGCGTTCCTGCCGACTTTCGGCGTGCTCGGTTTCGGCGGGATCGTGTCGTTCACGATCGGCGCGCTGATGCTGATCGACACCGACGTGCCCGGCTACGGGATTCCGTGGCCCGTGATCGCGAGCCTGGCGCTCGGCGGCGCGCTGTTCGTCGCCGTCGTATCGAGCGTCGCGCTGCGCGCGCGGCGGCGCCCGGTCGTGACGGGCGCCGAGGCGATGCTCGGCAGCATCGGCGAAGTGCTCGACGATGGACTGCACCCGGATCAACCGATGGGCGCCAGCGGCGTCGCGCCGTCGGCCGCCGGCTGGGCGCGCGTGCACGGCGAGCGCTGGCGGGTCGCGAGCAGCGTGCCGCTCGCCGCCGGCTGTCGCGTGCGCGTGACCGGCCGCCAGGGGCTGACGCTGACCGTCACGCCGCTCTACGACGTGCCCGGGCAGGCACAACCCCAAGGAGAACCTTCATGATCGGTTACACGTTCGGCTTCAGCAGCGTCCTGATCGTCTTCGTCGTGGTGCTCGTCGCGTCGTCGATCCGCATCTTCCGCGAGTACGAGCGCGGCGTCGTGTTCATGCTCGGCCGGTTCTGGAAAGTGAAGGGGCCGGGGCTCGTGCTGATCATCCCGATCGTCCAGCAGGTCGTGCGGATCGACCTGCGCACCGTCGTGTTCGACGTGCCGCCGCAGGACGTGATCACGCGCGACAACGTGTCGGTGAAGGTCAATGCGGTCGTGTATTTCCGCGTGGTCGATCCGGAGAAGGCCGTGATCCAGGTCGCGCGCTTCTTCGACGCGACCAGCCAGCTCTCGCAGACGACGCTGCGTTCGGTGCTCGGCAAGCACGAGCTCGACGCGCTGCTCGCCGAGCGCGAGCAGCTGAACGCCGACATCCAGAAGACGCTCGACGCGCAGACCGATGCGTGGGGGATCAAGGTATCGACGGTCGAGATCAAGCACGTCGACCTGAACGAGACGATGGTGCGCGCGATCGCGCGGCAGGCCGAGGCCGAGCGCGAGCGGCGCGCGAAGGTGATTCATGCGGAAGGCGAACTGCAGGCGTCGGAGAAGCTGCTGCAGGCCGCGCAGCGGCTCGCGCTGCAGCCGCAGGCGATGCAGCTGCGTTACCTGCAGACGCTGACGACGATCGCGGCAGACAAGAACTCGACGATCGTGTTTCCGCTGCCGATCGATCTGCTGGGGTCGCTGCTGGATCGGTTGGGGGTGAAGCGGGAGCCTTGAGACGCGCGTGTGCCGGCTCGCACGAGGCCACGGCCGATGCGGATGGACGCGGGGCCGCGGCGGTCCGGCGCCCGGCCCGCATCAGGCCAGCAGCTTGCGCTCGGTCTTGCCGTACTTGATCGACTTCTCGTCCGGGATCATCAGGCCCGTGTGCTCGTCGCGACCCTGCAGCAGGAAGCGCGCGTTCGGCTTGCCGATCTGTTCGGCCGCGAGCGTGCTGTCCGCGCCAATCTCGCCCTTCTTCATCCGGTTGACGATCACGCCGGCCGCGGTGTCCTTGAAATCGCGCAGCATCCACGCGTCGCCGTCACTGTCGCCGAACACCAGCAGCGGGCCGTAACCCTTCTTCGACGCGAGGACGTTGCGGATGCCCACCGTCTTGCCGGGCCCCCAGTTGAAATGCCAGCCGGCCGGATAGGTGCTCGTGTACCTGCCGTCCTGCATGTCGAGACGCAGGCCGATCACGTTCTCGGGCGCCACGCCGTAGCCATAGTTCGGATTGCCGGCGAACACGCGCACGACGTCGTCGAGCGACGCGGTGCTCACGTACACGTCGATGCCGTTCGCACGCAGCGTATGCATCACCGCGCGGATTTCCTCGTGAATGCGGATGCCGTGGAAATGGGTATCGGCCACCACGCCAGCCTTGCCCGGCAGCGCCTTCGGGCTTTCGTAGCGAACCTTGCGCAGCGCGTCGCCGATACCGTAGTTGTTCGACGCTTCCGCCATCGCCTGCAGCTCGGCGGTCGTCATGTTCTTGTAGAAGTAGATGATCCACTTGTAGCCGACTTCGAGCGGATGCGTGTCGCAGATCGCGTCGTACATGAAGTACAGCTTCGCGCGAAAATCCTTGAACTGGTCGGTCTCGCGAATCTCGTCGAGGCTCTTGTCGCCGCCGAAGCCCTTGTAGTTCGCATGGAGCCAGCGATAGTCGGACTCGACGTCGGCGGCGAGGTCCTCCATCGTCACCGGCTTGCCGTCGACGGTCGTGTAGTCCTTCATGAACGTGCCCTTCGGCACGTCCTTCCACATCACGGCGACGAACTCGTCCGGCGTCAGCTTGTACTGCAGATGGTTGATCTGGTACATCAGCAACGCCTCTTCGCAGTCGTTCATGATGCACGTGTTGTCCCAGTCGAACACCGCATACGGGCGGCGCTTTCCATCGTAGCGCGCGCTCGCGACGCCATGCTGGTCGAGCACCGCCTGCAGGCGCGCGGCGTTGA
>Ga0070663_100000619_pt1 | contig 19045 bp, 20 predicted proteins | sample KBSC63metaG_FD_65646 | JGI IMG/M metagenome (GOLD analysis project Ga0070663, IMG submission 65646) | Corn rhizosphere microbial communities from Kellogg Biological Station, Michigan, USA - KBS C6-3 metaG | ecosystem: Host-associated > Plants > Roots > Rhizosphere > Soil ...
AGCGACGGCAGGACCCGCATCCACAGGAACTTCCGCTGGTACGTCCACTCCGGGGCGACGGCCTCGACAGCGGCGCGCAGGCCCGCGAAGTCGGCGGACCGCAGGTGATAGACGAAGATCGAGCCACCGGGACGGACGACCCGCCGCAGCTCCCGCACCGCGGCCGGGAGCGCGTTCCAGTGGTGGAGGCTCATGGTGGCGACCACGACGTCGAACGTGCCCTGCTCGTACGGCAGCGCGGCGGCCTCTCCCACCGCGAACCGGACCCGGCCGTCGACGCCGCGCCGGCGGGCCAGGCCGGTCGCGTAGGTGACCATTTCGCGCACCGGATCCACCCCGAACACCCGCAGATCAGCGCGGGACCGGGCGATCCGCAGCGCCAGTGAGCCGGGGCCGCAGCCGAGGTCGAGCACCGCACCCGACTCCGGCGCCGCCGCTCGGACGTGCGCGGCCGCGCGCGTGTGCAGTCCGCCGAAGGGAACGCTCATCCGCCGCCGGTAGGCGGGCGGATCGTGGTACAGGTGCGACACCCCACAGTTCTACCGCACGGACGGCCGTGCCTTCGGCACCGTAGCCGCCCGGCTACCCCGACCGCGCAGCTCGAGTGGGCTGGTTGGGGATTTCTGCACGCCCCCCGCCCGGATGAGGATGCATCGAAGGCGATGAACCTGCGACGGAGGGCTTGGGATGGCTGACGAATTCGACGTGCTGGTCGTGGGCGGCGGGCCGGCCGGGTCCACCACCGCCGGCCTGCTCGCCAAGCGCGGGCACCGGGTGCTGGTGCTCGAACGGGAACGCTTCCCCCGCTACCACATCGGCGAGTCGCTGATCACGGGAATGCTTTCGGTGTTCGACGAGCTCGGCGTCCGGGACCGGATCGAACGGGCGGGCTTCCCGCGCAAGAACGGGCTCAGCATCGTCTGGGGCGCGGACCGCACGCTGTGGAACGTGAACTTCGCCGAGATCGACGGCCCGTACGACTACTCGTACCACGTGCGGCGCGCCGAGTTCGACGAGATCCTGCTCGACCACGCCCGGCAGCTCGGTGCCACCGTCGTCGAAGAGGCGACCGTCAAGGAGCCGATCCTCGACGACGGCCGCGTCACCGGGGTCCGTTACGAGTGCGGGGGCGAGGACCTCGAGGCGACCGCGCCGCTCGTGATCGACGCGTCCGGCCAGTCCCGGGTGCTGTCCCGGCGGCTGACCACCGTCGAGTGGGCCGAGGACCTGCGCAACATCGCCTGCTGGACGTACTTCGAGAACACCGCGGACCTGCCCCCGGGCCAGCTCGGCAACATCCTCGTCGAGCGGGTCACGCACGGCTGGTTCTGGGCGATCCCGGTGGACGACGCGACCAAGCGGCTCAGCGTCGGGTACGTGACCCCGACCGCGAGCCTGGCCGCCGGCGGGCCGGCCATCGGTGAGCTGTACGACGCGGGTGTCGCGGAAAGCAGGCAGCTCAAGCTGTTGCTCGACGGTGCCACCCGGGTGGGTGGCCACCGGTCCACCCGGGACTGGTCCTACCGCGGCCGAGCGGTCACCGGACCCGGCTGGCTGTCCACCGGCGATGCCAGCGGGTTCATCGACCCGTTGTTCTCCGGTGGTGTGTGCCTGGCCGTGCTGGGCGCCGACGCGGCGGCCGCCGCCGCCGACACGGCCCTGCGCCGGCCCGACCTGGCCGACCGCGCGATGCGCGCCTACGACGCGGGCGTCGACAACATGGTGTCCAGCTTCCTCGACTACGTGCGGTTCTTCTACGACCCGGCCCGTGATCGCGAGGACTACTTCCAGCAGGCGCGGTCCATGGCCGACTTCAACGAGCGCTACCCCGACGCCCGCGCCGCGTTCGTCGCGGTGATCTCCGGCCGGCTGGCCATGTCCGAGCTGTTCCGGATCCCCGGGGCGGACGAGACCGCGCTGGCCGGGAGCGTCGAGACGTGAGGCTCGCGCCGGCGGTGGCCACCTCGCTGCCGCCACCCATCGCCGCCGACTCGCTGTGGCTGTTCCTGCTGCAGGTCGGCGTCCTGCTGACGCTGGCGCTGCTGCTGGGCAGGCTCGCGGTCCGCTTCCACCTGCCGCCGCTCGTGGGCGAACTGCTCGCCGGGATCGTGCTCGGCCCGTCGGTCCTGGGCGCCGCGGCGCCCTCGTTCACGTCGTGGCTCTTCCCGCCGGACGCCCAGCAGGCCCACCTGCTGGACTCGGTCGCCCAGATCGGCGTCGTGCTGCTGGTCGGGCTCACCGGGTTCTCCCTCGACCTCGGGCAGCTCCGCCGCCAGATCAAGCCCGCTGTCGGGGTGAGCGTGGGCGGGGTGCTGGTCCCGGTCGGCAGCGGGGTGCTCACCGGGTACCTGCTGCCGGCCTCGGTCGTGCCCGCCGGGGTGGACCGCGTGGTGTTCGCGCTGTTCGTGGGCGTGGCCATGGGAGTCAGCGCGATCCCGGTGATCGCCAAGACCCTGACCGACATGGGCCTGGTGCACACCAGGGTCGGCAGGCTGATCCTGACCGCCGGGGTGTTCGACGACGCGATCGGCTGGCTGCTGCTGTCGATCGTGTCCGCCATGGCGGTGACGGGCGTCCACCCGGGCCTGGTGCTGCTGTCGCTCGGTCAGCTCGCCGGGTTCCTGCTGGCCGCCGCGCTGGTGGCCCGGCCGCTGGTGCGGCTGGCGCTGAACCGGGCCAACCGGTCGAGCGGCCCGGGGCCGGTGATCGTCACGGTGGCCGCCGTGGTCCTGCTGGGCGCCGCGGCCGGCCAGGCGCTGCGGCTGGAGGCCGTGTTCGGCGCGTTCGTCGCGGGCGTGGTCGTGGGCAGCTGCCCCGGCTTCGACCGGACGCGCCTGGAACCGTTGCGGATCATGGTGATTTCCGTGCTGGCCCCGCTCTTCCTGGCCACCGTCGGCCTGCGCGTCACCCTCGCCGACCTGATGGACGGTTCCACGCCGGCGGTGGCCGCGGTGGTCCTCGTCATCGCGGTGGCGAGCAAGTTCGGCGGCGGCTACGCCGGGGGCCGCGCGGGCGGGCTGGGCCACTGGGACGCGCTGTCGGTCGGTGCCGGGCTCAACGCGCGCGGCGTCGTCGGCATCATCGTCGCTTCGGTCGGCCGCAGCCTCGGCCTGCTCACGCCCGGCATGTACGCCACCGTGTTGCTCCTGGCCATCACCACCTCGCTGATGGCACCGGTGGTGCTGCGGTGGACCACCCGGCGCGCGGGCACCCGGCTCGCCCCGGTCGGCTGACTACCCATTGTGGAGGAAACCGTGAAGAGAACGGCGGCCGTCGTCACGGCCCTGCTCCTGGCCGGTCTGGCGCCCGCGGTTCCGGCCGCGGCGCGGACCGGCCTGTCCTGGACGCCCTGTGCGGAGCCGTCCCTGGGCGGGCTCGGCCTGGAGTGCGCCACCCTAGCCGTCCCGTTGGACCACACCGACCCCCACGGCCGGAAGATCACGCTCGCGTTGAGCCGCAAGAAAGCCGTGCGCTCCCAGGGCGTGCTCGTGGTCAATCCCGGCGGGCCGGGGATCACCGGGCGGTCGGTGGCCGGCCTGGTCGCCACCGCCATGCCGGCGGACCTCGCCGCGTCGTACGACATCGTCGGCATCGACCCCCGCGGTGTCGGTGCCAGTGCTCCGTCGTTGAGCTGCGACGAGGGGTACTTCACCCCGCCGTGGCCGGACCCGGTCCCGGCGGATCCCGGGCAGGAGCTGCGGCTGCTGGCGCGCCCGCTCGGGTACGCGCTGAAGTGCGCGACCCGCCACGGCTGGCTGCTGCCGCACATGAGCAGCGAGGACAGCGCCCGTGACCTCGACGACGTGCGCCAGGCCCTGGGGCAGCGGACGATCGACTTCCTCGGCTACGGCTACGGAACGTACGTCGGCGCGGTGTACGGCACGTTGTTCCCCGGGAAGCTGCGCCGGGCGGTGTTCGACAGCGTCGCACGACCGGACGCCGACTGGTACCGGCACTACGTCGAGCAGGAGGACCCCGGCTTCGACGCCCGGTCGAAGGACTTCTTCGCCTGGATCGCCGTCCAGGACGCCGGCTACCACCTCGGCACGACGGCCGAAGCCGTTTCCACGGCGTACTACAGCGCCCGGAGCGCGGTGCGGGACAAGCCCGCGGCCGGGGTGGTCGGCCCGTTCGAGTTCGAAGCGACGTTCCACAACGTGGCCTGGGAAAGCCGGCTCTGGCCGTTCCTGGCCGGCACGCTGGCCGCCTACCGGCAGAACGGCGACGAACAGGCCCTGCTGACCGCGTACCAGGCTCTGGCGGCGCACCACGGCGACAACGACTACGCGGCGTTCACCGCGGTGCAGTGCGCCGACACGAACTGGCCGCGTGACTGGAGCCGGTGGCACGCGGACGCCTCCCGGCTGCACACGAGGGCGCCTTTCGCCACCTGGAACAACACCTGGTACCTGGCGCCGTGCGCGTTCTGGCCGCCGTTCCCCCGGCATCCGGTCGCCATCACCGGGACGGGCCTGCCCCCGGCCCTCATCGTGCACGCGACCGGCGACATCGCGCTGGCCTACCGGGACGCCCAGCAGCTGCACGCGACGGTGCCGGGTTCGCGGTTGGTCACCGAGCAGGGCGGCTTGGACCCGGCGGTGTCCTTCCTGCGCGCCAACCCCTGCGTCGACGCCCGGGTGACCACGTACCTCACCGCGGGCACGCTGCCCGCCGCGGACGTCAGCTGCGCCGTGGACCAGGCGCCGAACGCGAACGGAAGGTTCTCCCTGGGGGTGGGAGAACCTTCCTCATTCAGGTGGCTCAGGCGCTGACCGCGGTACGGCGGAACTGGATCAGGTCGCTGCCGCTCATGGCCGCCATCCCGGCGCCGGAAGCCTCGGCCGAGGCCTCCTCGGAGGGCCCGAACGCCTTCGCCACGTAGTAGCCGATGCCGAACGCGGCGAAGCCCACGCCGACCAGCGGGGTGCACACGACGGGCTGTTCCGGGGTGACCTCCTGGAGCGGCGCCATGCTTCCGGCCAGCTTCTCGGCAGCGAGTTCAATGCGGTTCATGTCATTTCCTTTCGGTCGGGCGAGCTTTCCCCATAAATCTAGGTCGAGCTGACCGGCCGAGCATCAACAAATCTGCGGATTCGGACCACTTGAAAAGTCTTCAAGTGTGTGTCATCCTGGCCTCAGCGACCCTTCTGACGAGAAAGGAACGTCCATGAACAACACCGCAGACGGACCGCTCGATCATGATGCCGCCGCGAGCAGGATCACCCAGGTGGAAAACCGGGTGGGCCGCATGAAGCGAATCTACGTCGGCAGCGTCGTCCTGCTCGGCGTCGTCACGCTGGCCTACTTCGCGGTGGTCGGCGGGATCCCCCGCGCGGTCGTGAAACCGTACGATGCCCTGCTCATCCTGTTCCCGGTGACACTGTTCTTCGTGGCCGTGGGCATCCGCCGGGCGAGCACGTCGGCGCGGGGCGTGCTGCGCGTCGAACAATGGCTGCTGGCCGGGTACATCGTGGCGATGGTCGTCGCCGGCGCGCTCGAGATCTTCGTGCTCAGGCAGGGCACGGTCGCCGCGGCACTGCCCGGCGCGCTGCCGGCCGGGGTCTGCTTCGCCGCCGCATGGGCCCTCGGCAAGAAATGAACGAGCCACACCCGCGTCGCAAGCTCGACGAAGTCATCCATTCCCCGGTGCGGCTGTCGGTCATGGCGGTACTGGCCACGACCAGCGAAGCGGATTTCAGGTACGTCAAGGACATCGTCGAGGTGAGCGATTCGCTGCTGTCCAAGCACGTCGCCGTCCTCAACACCGCCGGTTACGTCCGGATCGTCAAAGGAGTCTCGGACAACCGGCCGGTCACCTGGCTCAGCCTCACCGAAACCGGGGCCGAGGCGTACCGGGAATACGTTCGGACACTGAACCGGATCATCGGCGGCAAGGAGGCGCCGGGCGATGCGCGCTGAACGGAAATGGGAGTCCGGCCGGTGCCCGGGGACGGAGAGCTCGGACACCGGCCGGCAGCTCGGGAACTCACGAGACGATCCGGATGGCGCAGGCTTCGGTACCGCCCGGCATGCGGTGGCGGTTACGCGCGACGAGCCGGTAGACCGGGCCGGCGACCCAACGCAGCGGGACGGCGCCGAGCGCGCGCCCGGCCAGCCGCCAGCCGGTTTTCGGGCTGGCCATCAGCAGCCTCGCCAAGGCCGCCGGGCCGCCGCTGACCGGACCGGCGAGCGGGAACCACAGCACCTCGTACCGGGCCCGCGCCACGGTGACGCCGTAGGCGGCGAGGTCGAGCTGCTGGTACCGGATGGCCTCGGCCGCCGGTGCGGCCCTGGCGAACAGCCACAGCACGCAGCGGGTGCAGAAACCGCAGTCACCGTCGAAGACGAGCAGCGGCAGTTCCTCGGGACGTCGATAGCTCACATCTTCTCATTCCGTCGCGGCGGGCAAGAGGTGCTCGGTGGCGAGCAGACCGTCCCGGTAGGCGTTCGCCACCGCCTCGGTCCGGTTGCGGGCGCGCAGTTTGCGCAGGATGCTCAGCACGTGGCTGCGGGCCGTCGCCTCCGAGATGAACAGCTTCCCGGCGATCTCGGAATTCGGCAGGCCGACGGCCATCACCCGGAGCACCTCGACCTCCCGCGGCGTGAGCCGGTGACCACCACGCTGCCGCCCGGCTCGCGCGGTGACTGCGAACAGCCGTTCGCCCAGCGACGTCAGGAACGGCGCCGGCACGAACGGGTGGCCCGCCGCCACCGCGCGCACGGCGGTGAGCAGTTCCTCGACCGGGCTCCCGGGCAGCACGATGCCGCGCGCGCCGGCCTGGAGCACGGAACGGACCTTCGCGACGGTGGCCGACTCGACCACCACGATCAGCGCGTTGTGCTCGTCGAGCTCGGCCAGGGCCCGGGCGGCCGCCGCGATGTCCGCTTCGGACAGTTCGGCGTACAGCAGGGCGGTCATCGGCCGTCCGGCCTTCGCCAGCAGGTGGAGGTGGTCGACCGAGCCGACCACCTCCACCGTCTCGATGTCCGGTGCGACGGACAACAGCATCTTGAGGTTGGCGGCATCTACGGTGAACGACCCCGCCAGGACCAGCCTGATCATCGCGGACTACCGCTTCACGACAGCGGGTGCAGATTGGACAGGAACAACATCATCGGTTCCTCGGTTTCGTCGTAGCCCGCCGACGCCGCGATCAGGAACTGCGTCCGCTTCGCGTCGGGGTGGTGCTTCTCCTGGTAGGTCAGGTAGTTGAGCAGCGTCAGGTACGAGATCGAAAGCTGGATGTCCTCCTTCTTGCGATCCGCCTCCTTGGAGAAGCCGATGATGCCGACCACCGAGTCGCCGAGCACCTTCTCCGCACGCCTGTTGGCGTACCAGACGAAGTGCCGCGGCACCCGTTGCTCGACCGGCAGGATCTCGCGCCACTCGGTCACCGAGTCGTCGGGCAGCTCGTCCCGGAACAGCAGGTGGTAGTCGTGCATACCCGGTCGCGGCGCGAAGAACCGCCAGTCCGGCACCACCGCACCGGAGGGGTCGTACCGGCGCGCACCGGGGAACTTGCGGAACGGGTCCTGGCTCAACACGGTCGCGACGAACCACGAACCCAGCAAACCACCCACCACCATGCGGGCCACCCGGCCGGCACCGTTCATCGTCGACTCCCAGTCTGCGTCGGTTCAGAGTTCATCCGGCTGCCGGTGCGGGCCGCCCGCACGACGTCCGCAACGGCGTCGGTGACGTCCTTCGCGAACCTCTGCTGCATGATCAGGCCGAGGTGGCTGGATCCGGGAACGACCACCCGCCTGCTGTTGGCGGACAACGCGGCCAGGTCGTCCTGCAGCTCGTTGTGCACGGGGTCGTTCCGGTTGACCTCGTCGGCGGTGATCACCGCCAGCGGGAGGTCCGCGGGCAGCTTCGCGTCGCGCACCTTGTCGTTGACGTCGGTGAGCCAGCCGTGCAGCTCCTCGCCGGTGGTCCGCCACGTGCGGCGGGTCAGCATCCGCGCGCACGCGGCCGCCCGCGCCGCCGGAGGCAGACGCTCCACATCGGACACGACGTACCGCTTGGACAGCCGGTTCACGCCGAAGGTCGCGGCGACGATCGAGTTCTGGATGGTCGACTTCATCAGCGGCAGGCCGAGCGCCTGCCGGGCCGACCGGGCCAGCTGCTCGGGGTGGCTGGCGTCGACCAGCACCATGCCGGCGGTCTGCTCGGGGTGCCGCTGCGCGAAGTGGCGCACGAGCAGGCCACCGAACGAATGGCCGACCAGCACGTACGGCGGCATCGCGCCGGAGACCTCGAGAACCGTCTCCAGTTCGGCGAGCATCTCGTCGGCGGTCCGCGGCCGGGGACCGCGCTCGCTCCAGCCGAGCCCCGCCCGGTCGTAGGCGACGGTCGGGGTGTCCCTGGCGATCTCGGGCTGGATCCACGACCACACCTCCAGCGGGCACGACATGCCGCTCTCGAACACGACCGCGGGCCCGTCGCCTGCCATCCCGTCGGTGTGGACGTGCAACCGGTAGCCGCCGACGTCGACCCGCTCACCGAGGCCCGGCACGGTCTCGTCCTCCCGCCGGGTCGTCCGCCGCTGGTAGGCGATGCCCGCGGCCGGCGGGGCGAGTGCCGCCAGGACACCGGCGCCCACGCACAGCTTGGCGATCGTCGGTTTCATCGGATCCTCCCGGCGAGTTCGGTACCGGCGGCCGCTTCCGGGTCCCAGTCGTCCGTCCCGCCCAGCTGGGTGTGCACCAGGCGCTGGTAGAGCTCGTTCGTGGCGAGCAGCGACTCGTGATCGCCCACGGCCTGCAGCCTGCCGTCGTCGACGACCAGGATCCGGTCGGCGGCGACGACGGTGGCCATCCGGTGCGCGATGGCCACCACCGCGCACTCCGCGGACGCCGCGGCGATCGAGGTGCCGAGCGCGATCTCGGCTTCGGTGTCCAGCTGGGACGTGGCCTCGTCGAGCAGCAGGACGTCCGGGCGCAGCAACAGCATCCGGGCGATGGCGAGCCGCTGGCGTTCGCCGCCCGAGATCGCCGTGCCCGCCTCGCCGACCTCGGTGTCCAGACCGTTGTCGAGGCTGTCGATCCAGCGGCGCAGGTTGGCCTTGTCGATCGCGTCCGCGATCTGCTCCTCGGTCGCGTCCGGTTTCGCGAAGACCAGGTTCTCGCGGATGGTGCCGTCGACCACCGGCGCGTCCTGCTCGACGTAGCCGACGCGGCCGCGGAGCGCGCGCAACGAAAGGTCGCGGATGTCCTGGCCGGCCAGCAGGATCCGGCCCGAGTCGACGTCCCACAGCCGCTCGGCCAGCGCGAAGATCGTCGACTTCCCCGCGCCGGACGGGCCGACGACGGCCACGAACCCCCGGCGCGGGATGTCGAACGTCAGTCCGCGTACCGTCGGCGAACCGGGCTGGTAGCCGAAGGTGACGTGTTCGAAGGACAACGCGGAGCCGGTCGCCGGCGCCACGTCGGCCGCGCCGCCGGTCTCCTCCGGTTCCGCCACGAGCGCGTCCACCCGCACCATCGCCGCGAGCCCGAGCTGGATCTGCGCGAGCGCACTGAACAGGCTGATCAGCGGGGCGATGAGGTAGAGCAGGTACAGCAGGTAGGACGAGAAGTGCGCGGTGTCCATCGCGCCGCCCACGAGCCGGAAGGCGCCGACGGTGAACACGGCGGCGAACGACGCCTGGATGCCGAGGTTCATGATCGGTGCCATCAGCGACTCGAGCCGGACGCCGCGCATGCCGGTGGCGTAGGCGTCGCCGGCGAACTGCCCGATCCGGGCTTCCTCCCGGTCCTCGGCCCGGCTGAGCTTGACCGTGCGGATCGCGCCGATCGACCGTTGCAGGGCGCCCGCGAAGGCGCCGACCCGTTCCCGGGTCTCCTGCCCCACGGCGCGGACCCGCTTGGCGACCGCCATCGTGGCCAGGCCGGCCAGCAGCAGGACGCCCAAGGTGGACATCGTCAGCACCGGGTCGATGACGGTCATCAGGACGACCGATCCGACCACCATCAGCGCGCTCACCACGAGGTTCAGCAGTCCCTGCATCAACGACGTCTTGAGCAGGTCGGTGTCCGCGACGGCGACGCTGAACAGGTCGCCGCGCTGGCGCCGCAGGTGCAGTCCGAGCGGTGCCCGCAGCAACGAGCGCACGACCCGGCGGCGCGAGTCCAGGACGAGCGTCGCGCCGGCCCGGCCGAGCAGGTAGACCTCGACCCCGCCGATGACCAGATCGGTCACGAACAGGGCCGCCAGCACCAGCGCGGGCGCGGTGGCCGTCGCGCCGGTCGTGATCTTCCCGACCAGTGCGCCGATCGCCATCGGCTGCGCGAGCGCGAGTCCGCTGCTGAACACGCCGAGCACCACCGCGAGGGACAAGCCGCCGCGGTACGGCTTGATGGAACTTGACAACCGGCGGTAGATGCCGGTGGCCGCGGGACCGGTCATGGCGAGCCTCCGTTTCGGTGCGTCAGCTTTTGCGGAAGCTGCGGGAGTGGTGCATGACGGCGGGGTACGTGCCGCAGAAGGCCCACAGGAACCGGTTGAGGCCCATGAAAGCGGCGTTGCCCGCGTGGAACGCCGCGCCGGTGGCCAGGGTGGCGACCGCGGCCTTCCTGCCGCCGAACAAGACGAGCGGGAACGACATCTCGCCGATGATCGTGCCCCAGCCGCCGGCCTTGGCCAGCAGCGGGAACTTCTTGAACAGCTGGCCGACGTGCCGCTGACCGTAGGTGTGGGTGCGGAAGACCCCCCGCATGGCGCTGCCGTCCCGCCAGTACGGCGAGACGGCCTTCGCGGCGCCGGCGGCCACGTAGGACACCACCGACTGGGCGGCGATGAACATCGTGCAGAGCTCTTTCGCCGTGGGATCGTCGGGAAAGAACTTGCTCACCGTCAGCGCGGCGTAGACCAGCATGTTCATGTGGTCGGTGCCGTCGGTGCCGTAGCTGTTGCGGATGTGCAGCATCCAGTTGGTGATGGCGAGGTAGGACACCGCGACGGCCCGCACGGCGGGCGTGGCCCGCGGTGCGACCAGCGCCGAGGCCGCGGCCAGGCGGAGGCCGATCAGGCACTGGACACCCGGTGGCTTGAACAGCGGGTTGAGCACGTCAGCGGATTTCTTCGACGTCCAGCGGTACTTGGTCCGTCCGACCTGCCAGCTCAGCAGACCGGACTCCTCGAAGTGCTGGGGGCGCATCAGGTATTCGAGCGACCCGAGCACGATGCCCGCCGCGGTGATCACCTCCGTCTGCCGGAGGACCTTGTCGACCTGCGAAGTGTCCGACTGCGCCATGTGTTCCCCCAAGTTGGTTGTCAGGCGAATGCCGGAAGCGCGTGCACCCTTCCGGCATTCGCTTGCCCTGCGTGCACTTACGCGACGGCGGCGTCCTGCCGCGCCTGCAGCAGCTCGCTGACCGACATCTCGCGGACGTCGGTCATGCGGATGCCGTCGCCGCTCTCGTCGATGCAGCCGTGCCGCGCGCACTGCACGTAGCCGACGCCCGCGCCGGCGGCGAACCCGACGACCGTGACGGTCACCAGGACCGGCGTCAGCACCGGCGCGGCGATCTCCTGGTTGATTTCGAGCGCCTCGAGGGTCGACTTGGCGGCAGCACACTCGATTCTGTTCATGGTCAGCTCCTTCGCTATCCGGGTGATTGCGGGGCCCGACACTATTGCCTCCCCATTCTGCGAGCATCCACCAGAATGCGGACACCGACCTGCCAGGTAGCGTCACCCAAACTCATTGTCCGGATAAGGCTCTTGAGGACGCTCGAGGTGGCTACCGTGACGTAGCCACCTGGCTAGGCCCGACTGGGAGGCCGATAGCGGTTGGCGTCCCGAACCCGGCTTGCGGAATCGTGTCGCTGTCAACGGCTCGCATTCTTTCCGACGGAGGGCAGCGCACCATGCGCAAACTGGTTTTGCTGGCGGCGGTCATCTCAACGGTGTTGTTCACGGGCGGGGTCGCGGACGCGGCGCCACGGAGCTGGTCGGCCTCCTACCTGAACGGAACGGCCTCCGGTACCGCGCACTACGAGCGGATCAGCAGCATCTCGGGCAAGCTGGTCGTGGACGGGACGCTGACGGTGAAGAGCACCGGCTGCTACTACGCCCAACTGGTCGTGTCGCACGACCTCGTGCCCGTTTTCCACCAGTCGCCGCAACAGTGCGGGCCGGGCAGCATCCCGATCAGCCTGTCCGACACCACCCTTTTCGTGACCTGGAGCGCGGCCCTGAACCTGTGCCAGGTGGGCGCGCGCCCGACCTGCGGGGAACAGGTCAACGTGACCGTCTACGGCTGACGGCCCCGGTGACTTCGAAGGACGGGAAGACGATGCCGGAACCCCTGATCGGCGCCCGACTCGAACGGTTCGCCCTGCCGAACGGGCTGCGCGTCGTGCTCGCGCCCGACCCGGCGGTTCCGGTCGCCGCCATCGCCGTGCTGTACGACGTCGGTATCCGCTCGGAACCACCGGGGCGCACGGGTTTCGCGCACCTCTTCGAACACCTGATGTTCCAGGGCTCGGCGAAGGTGCCGAAACTCGCACACGCCCGGTACGTGCAGAGCTCCGGCGGTTCGTTCAACGGGTCCACGCACCTCGACTACACCGTCTACCACGAGACCCTGCCCGGCACCGCCCTGGAGCGCGGGCTCTTCCTCGAGGCCGACCGGATGCGCGGGCCCAGGATCACCGAGGAGAACCTGCGCAACCAGGTCGACGTGGTAGCCGAGGAGATCAACACCAACGTCGCCAACCGGGCCTACGGCGGATTCCCCTGGCTGCACCTGCCCCCGCTGCTGTTCGACAGCTTCGCCAACACCCACGACGGGTACGGCTCGCAGGTCGACCTCGAGTCGGCGACCGTCGCCGAGGCCGAGGCCTTCTTCGAGCGGTACTACGCCCCGGCCAACGCGGTCCTGTGCGTGGCAGGCGGGATCGACGTGGGCGAGACGGTCGAGCTGGTCGCCCGGCATTTCGGCGACGTGCCCGCCCGTGCCGTTCCCGTGCGGCCCGACTTCGCCGAGCCACCGCTCACCGGGCCCCGGCGGGGTGAGTCGCGGGACCGCCTGGCCCCGCTGCCCGCGTTCGCGGCCGGCTGGCGGGTTCCCGACCCGATCGGTGAGCTCGACCCGTACCTCGCGCACCACCTGCTCGCCGACCTGCTCGCCGGCGGGGAACCCGCTCGGCTGGTCCGGCGGCTGGTGGCCGACGAGAACCTCGTCACCGACGTGTCCGCCGGGCTCGGCCTGATGGGTGACGCGCTGGCCGTGCGCGACCCGGGGGCCTTCGTGGTCTCCGGCTTCCTGCCGCCCGGTGGTGACGTGGACAAGGTCGTCCGGGTCGTCGACGAGGAGCTGGCGCGCATCGCGGCCGACGGCCTCGACGACGACGAGCTGACCAGGTTGCGGACGATGGCAGGGAGCCGGTTGCTGCGCGAACTGGATCCGTTGGCCGGCCGGGCGAAGCTGCTCGGCGTGTTCGAACAGCAACGCGGGGACGCCGGCCTGCTCGCGGAGCTGGCCACCAGGTACGCGTCCATCACCGCCGACGAGATCGCCGCCGCTGCCGCGGCCGTGTGCGGCCGGCACCGCGCTTTGGCCGAAATCCTGCCAGGACGGACCTGATGACCGTAGAACTGTCCGGAACCGACATTCCCGCGCTGCGGCCACGCCGCGAGCTTTCCCTGCCGGAGTCGGCCGAGACGACCCTGCCGAACGGGCTGACCGTGATAGCGGTGCGCCGCCACTCGGTGCCCCTGGTCGAACTGCGGCTGCGGATCCCGCTGGTGGAGGTCGACCCCGCGGGCGCGGCCCTGCTCGCCGAGTCGCTGTGCACCGCGACTGCTTCGACGTCCGCCGTCGAACTCACCAAGCGGATCCAGCGGATGGGCGGGAGGCTCACCGCCGTCGTCGACGCCGACCGCCTCCTTGTCGTCGGCAGCGCGCTGGCGGCACACCTGGGCGACCTGCTCGGCATCCTCGGCGAGGTCCTCACCGGCGCGTGCTATCCCGAGGCCGAGGTCGCCCAGCGGGCGGGCAGGCTGGCGGGCATGCTCCGGATCGCCACCACGCAGCCCGCCCATCGCGCGCTCGAGGCGCTGAACCGCAGGTTGTACGGCAAGCACGTCTACGGGCGGCCGAGCCCGTCCCCCGACGAGGTGCTTTCAGTGACCTCCGAAGATTTGCGTGCGCTGCACGCGGATCGGGTGCGGGCGACGTCGGCCTGCTTGGTGCTGGTCGGCGACATCGACCCGGAACCGGCGCTGCGCGCGGCCGGGAACGCACTGTCCGGAGTGGACGGTGGCGAGGTGCCCAGGCGGCACCGGCCGTTGCCCGGCGACCGGGCCACCGAGGCGATCGAGGTGCTGGACGCGCCCGGCGCGGTCCAGTCCTCGGTGCGTCTCGCGCTGCCGTGCGCCGGTTTCGACGCGCCGGACCTCGCCGCGGCCGATCTGGCGAACATCGTGTTCGGCGGCGTCTTCTCCTCCCGGCTCGCGAGCAACATCAGGGAGCACAAGGGTTACACGTATTCCGCGAAGTCCACATTGGTCTTCCCGCAGGCGGGCGCCGCGATCGCGGTCACGGCCGATGTCGCCACCGCCGTCACCGCGCCCGCCGTGCTGGAGATCCGCTACGAACTGGGGCGGATGGCCTGTACCTCGGTGACCACGGCCGAGGTCGACCGGGCGCGCGAGTACCTGCTCGGGGTGCAGCGGCTCGGGATGGCCACGCAGTCCGGGCTGGCGAACCTGGTTTCCGAACTGGCCGCGCACGGCCTCCGGCTGGACTGGCTGGCCGTTCATTCCGATCGCCTCGCCGAAGCCGGTGTGGCGGAGGTGAACGAGGCCGCGGCGCGGTACCTCGCACCGGCCCAAGCGGTCATCGTCGTGGTCGGCGACGCCGCCAGGGTGACGAGCCGGCTCGCGACGCTCATGCCGGTCGTCTGAACCGGCCGGCGCGCCGGCTGCCGGCGTCAGCTGCGCACCACGATGGTGACCCGGAAGCGACCCGCTTTCCGGGACGCGGACAGGGTTCCGCTCCCCGACCGGTCGGACTGGTACACCGCGGTGGTGACCCCGCCGGCGACGGCGGGTTCCCGGGTCTCCTTCAGCACGCCCCCGCTCACCGACACCGATTTCCACGGATCGGCCTTGGTACCGTGCAGGGTGACGGTCAGCGGCGCCTTGCGGCCCATGCAGATCGTTTTTCCGTCGTCCTGCTCGGTGATCTGCGGTTTGGGGACCGAGGTCGAGCATTTTTTCGTCCCGCCACCGGCCCCGGACGACGTCTGCTCGCAAGCTGTCACGAGCACCATGCTCAGCAGGGCCACAGCCGTCAGCACGCGCATTTCGAACCCCTTTCGACAGAACCTTCATTGTGGCAGGGGTCAACGCCGGATGGAGCGCCTCACCGGGGGTACCAATCCGGCTATACCCGGACGGCGCGGCCGAAGCCGGCCTGCCGGCGACGGCGAGAACCGGCCGGCTGCGGCCGTTCGCGGTCTGTCCGCCACTGGGCCGCTTCCAGTCGCGCCACCTCGGCCGCGTCGAGCTCGAGGAGTCGTGGGTGAGGGAGTTCCCTCACCCCGCGGCGCGGGATCGGCCACGGCGGCCGCGCCGCGCGGCCGGAACCGTCTTCCTCTCCCGCGAACTCGAGGGAATTCCGTGATGCCGGAGCCGCCGCCGGCGGGCCATGCTCTTGCCGCCGGCGCCGGCCGGCCCCACCGAAATCGCTGGAGAACTGGAGAACCATGTCCCACCCTGACGTCACGACGGCCTCCGAAACGGTCACCCCCGTCAAGAAGGCCGCGTCCTCGAAGGCAGTGCACGACGATGTACCGCAAGCTTCGGGTGCGAAACCGTTCGCAGGCACTGCGAGTGGTCGGCTCCTGGTGACGGCGGCCGGCGCTGCGCGAAAGCAACGGCCGGTAGGCGCCGGCGAACGGCAGGAACCGGACGCCGTGTTCTTCGGCCGACGACGATCGAGCGCGGTGGTGTCACGGGAGCTCCCGCAGCGCGGCGACCGGGCACGAAGTGACGGCCGCCCGCGCGGCGGCGAGCTGCTCCGGCGGGATGTCGGTGCCTTCGAAGCGGTGGACGAGTTCGGCGTCGTCGTCGAGTTCGAAGATCGCGGGGGCCTGTTCGGTGCACAGGCCGTGGCCTTCGCAGCGGTCGTGGTCGGCGGAGATCTTCACCAGGGGGCCCCTTTCAGGCCGGGATGAGTTCGAGCGGGAGCCGCCCGAGGCGGTGGATGATGTTGTTCTGCGCCCACTCGGGTGGCCCGGCCGGCTCGATCTTGTCGACGCGGGCGACGAGGGCGCGCAGCATCGCCTGGGTTTCCAGGCGGGCGAGGCCCTGCCCGGCGCAGCCGTGCGTGCCGTGCCCGAAACCGAGCTGACGGGCAGCGTCCCGTCGGATGTCGAATGTGTCCGGGTCCTCCCACGCCCGTGCGTCGCGGTTGGCGGAGGCGTAGAGGACGAGGACACGGGAACCCGCGGGCAGCGCCGTGCCCGCCACCTCGGCGTCGCGCGCGACCTTGCGGCTGAAGGCGCGCAACGGGGACTCGAACCGGACGACCTCGTTGACCGCGTTGGGGATCAGGCCCGGATCGTCCTTGAGGAGCCGCCACTGGCCGGGGTGGGTGGCGAACAGGTGCAGGGCACTCGCGATCGCGCTGAGCGTGGTGTCCAGGGACGGCGCCAGGTAGTCGATCATCAGCGCCGGGCACTCGGCGTGAGCGAGCTCGCCCGCGTCGGCCGCGCGCAGCAGGTCGTCGCCCATGCTGCCCGGCAGGACCTTCCGCTGCTTCGCGACGGTGTGCGCGAACCGCGCCATTCCCAGGCCGGCCGGGACCGCCCGCACCGCCTGGCCGTTCAGTGGACCCAGGATGTCGAAAGTGGCCGCACCCCACCGCAGCAGGTTCTCCCGCCCCTCGGCCGGCCACCCGACGAGGTCGGGAACCACCGACATGGGCAGTGCGGCCGCGACCTCGACGCCGTCGACAGTGCGCCGGGCGAGTGCGGCGTCGACGATCTCGGCCGCCTGGCGGTCCACCACGTCCCTCAGCGCGCGCAGCGCCCGGGGGGTGAGCCGGTGGGCGACCAGGGCCCGGCGGCGGGTGTGGTCTTCGCCGTCGCTGTTGAGGGTCGTGCCCCGGGAGAGCCGGTTGGCGATCGCGTTGAGTGCCACGCCGTCGCCGGAGACGAAGGTCTTGTCGTCCAGCAGCACGGCCTTGCATTCGGCGTAGCGGGGCAGCGCGTGGATCTTGTGTTCGGGCAGCCACACCACCGGGCCGAGTTCCCGCATTTTCGCGTAGTGCGGGTACGGGTCCAGGATCGCTTGCGGCGAATAGATGTCCGGCCGGTACACCGGCACTTCGTGGCGTCGGGGCATCGTTGCTCCTTGTCAGGGGTACCAGCACCGGGAGAGGCTGTTACCGGCACTCAGCACTGTGCCGTCCGGACGGACGACGGCCGCGCCGGTACGCAGCCAGCGGTGCAGTTCGCCGGACCGTCGGGTGGTGACGAGGACCGCGCCGGATTGCCGGATGGCGGCTCGCTCGGTCTCCGACGGCGTGCTCGTGGTGACGACGGCGAAGCGGCCGCCGGCAACGTCGTCGAACCGGGTTCCGTCGTCGAGGAGGGCGTTGGGGCACAGCCGTCCCGCCAGGGACCGCCGGAAGCGAGGCCGCGTGACCAAGCCCGAGCGGTGCAGTGCGGGTGTCGCGCTGTCGAGGACGCGGCCGGTCAGGCGCGGCGCGACCACCCGGCGGATGAGGTCGCCGAACCGGCCGCCTTCGGTCATGGCCTTGCCGACCAGCACGGCTCGCCGGATCATCGCGCGGGCGTGCGGCTTGCGTTCGGCCTCGTAGGTGTCGAGCGTGCTCGCGGGCAGGGTTCCGTCGAGGACGCCGGCGAGCTTCCAGGCGAGATTGGCTGCGTCGCGCAACCCGGCGCCCATCCCCTGGCCGATGAACGGCGGGGTGAGGTGGGCGGCGTCGCCGAGCAGGAACACCCGGCGGTCGCGCCACCGGTCCGCGAGCTGCGCGCGGAAGGTGTACTCGGCGACGCGGACGATCTCCAGGTCACCGGCCGGGATGTCCCGAGTCCAGGGCGCGATCAGCGGGTGCAGCCGGTCCGCGTCGACGCTTTCGGGGGTCCGGGTGGCGAAGCCCCCGGCCCGGGGCGAAGCCCCGGTTGTCACAGCGAAGTCGTCGCCGGTCTCCCCCGGCAGCAGCCGGAATTCCCAGCGGTAGCGGGTTTTCCCGATGCGCATGTAGGTCGCGGCGCGACGCGGGTCGCAGACCTGGTGCACGCCTTCCCACTGGCCGAGGTCGGCGGTGGTGGCGACGTCCACCACGAGCCAGCGCTGGTCGAACTTCAGGTCCGCCATCGTCGCGCCGATCGCCGTCCGGGTGAGGCTGTTGGCGCCGTCGCAGCCGAGGACGTAGTCCGCGTGGATCGTCTCGCGCGCACCGGTGCCGCGGTCGGTCGTCTCGACCCGCACGCCGGTCCCGTCCTGCCGGATACCGGTGACCTCGGTGGTGCCGCGCAGGGTGACGGTGCCGATCGTCTCCAGGTGGGTCCGCAGCAGGTGCTCCAGGTCGGGTTGGTCGAACATGGTCGCCTCCGGGTAGCCGTGCCGGCCGCCGCCCGGGGAACGGCGGAACTCGGCCAGCACCCGCAGGTCCGGGTCGAGCAGCCGCAGCCCGTGGCAGGGCCGGGAGAGGGCGGCGAACTCCCCGGCCAGCCCGAGCCGCCCGAGGATGCGGTGCACCTCGTCGTCCAGGTGCACCGCACGGGGCTGGGGGTAGACCGACTCCCACCGCTCCAGGACCAGGCATTCGACGCCGTACCGGCCGAGCAGCGCCGCGGCGGTCAGTCCGGCCGGGCCCGCCCCGACGATCACCACGGGCACCCTCACGGCGACACCCCGAGGGCCACGAGGTATCCGGCGACGAGCGCCGCGCAGACCAGCGCGGGGACGAGGTCGCGGCCCCGGTCGTGGTTGCGCACGTGCGTGACGAGTGCGCCCGCGAGCAGGAGCAGCAGGCCGGCCCCGGCCAGGGCGCCGAGC
>Ga0070663_100000627_pt1 | contig 18919 bp, 16 predicted proteins | sample KBSC63metaG_FD_65646 | JGI IMG/M metagenome (GOLD analysis project Ga0070663, IMG submission 65646) | Corn rhizosphere microbial communities from Kellogg Biological Station, Michigan, USA - KBS C6-3 metaG | ecosystem: Host-associated > Plants > Roots > Rhizosphere > Soil ...
GGTCGCCCGCGAGCTGTTCCTCGACCCCGCCACCACAGCCTGCGTCCTGCTCTCCACCGACGACGACCGCCAGACCGGGCAACGCCTGCGCAGCTCCATCCTCATCGCCGCCGCCACCGTCGACCCCGCCATCGCCGGAAGCTTCGCCGCCGACCTACCTGCCCTGCGCAGCGATGACCCCCGTGACGAACCGGCCCTCCGCAACGAAATCAAAACCTGGTGGAATCGCGCGCTCCACGTCCTCCCGAAGCGGCACGACCTCCTCCGCGAACAGCTGCACTGCCCCGGCCCCGGCGCTGCGCTGCTGAAGTCCGCAACGGCGGGCGAGAGCGGAGCGTCCGGCTCACTCGACGACCTGCCCACAGCCCAAGCCGCCACCGCCGTTACCCAGGCCATCTCCGCCATCAGCCTCGCGCTCGACGACCCCGGCCTGCCCGCCTCGACCTTCCGGTGACCTCGCGCTCCGTCGAACCGGTAAATGATCCGCGCCCGGCGAGTGGACCGGAGAACACATGTGTGAGGTTGCTCGGCTACAGCGACGGCTACGAGCATCTCGTGCGGCGGGCACTCCAGGGGTTCGATCGTCGAACCACCCGCCGGTAACGAACTTCGACCGCGGTGGCCCTTCGCCGGAACCCAGCCCTCATACACCGAGCGCAGCCGTCGTGTACTCTCGGTGTTGACCGAAGGCATTTCGTGCGCGAGTGATCGAACCTGCGCCGTCCTCGGCCCCAGTCCGACCGATAGTCAACGGCCGGAGACGGGAGCACCGACATGCCGTCGGGCCCGAACGCCACACTCTCCACCCAACCGGTCACCGAACCCCGTCTACGGCTGAAACCGGCAGCGCCCGTCACCGGACATGTCGACGGGGCGTGGTGGCCCCGAACCCGCGATCTGGCCACCGAACTGCCCGCGCTGCTCACGGCCCTGGCCACTCGGCTGGGACGCATCGACCGGATCACCTACCACCTCGGCGATTGGCCGGATCCGCCCCGCCGCATCACCGTCGACGACAGCGTCGTCCGGCTGGAGGGATTCCGGTCGCAGCCCTCCCGCAGCTTGACGGTGATCGGCTGGGACCGGCACCGAATGACCCTTCTGGTCGTTCCCCCAGAAGCCAGTTCCGACCTCGCACAGCACGCCCTCGCGACCGCCGCGGACCCGGGCAACACCCACGACAGCGCACAGCTGCTCGCTGCCCCCGGCACCGCCACCGAGCGCGCGCAGGCCGACAGCGGCTCACCACTGCGCGCCTGAATCACGCGGCCCACCAGTAGCACCCCTCGAAAGGATCCCTTGATCAGTACCTCCGCTTTGGACAGTTCGCAGTTCAGCCACCCTATCGCCGAGCAACCCCGGCCCGGAGCGCTTACCGCCGCCCCGGACTACCGGCACGGGAGCCTGTTCCTCCAGCCGGTGTACACCCCGGCACCGTCAACCGACGGCGGGACGACACCTGACTCGCGACGGCGGCCAGGCGCGGTGAGCGCGTGGGCATACGACCCGTCCGGACGCCGCGCACGGCCACCGTGGCGGGTGGGTTCAACCGCGGATGCGTCTGCGTCGGCTTGCACGATCAACCCGTGAGGGGAACAACATGACCACGAACGTCGTCTTTGTGTCCCGGTACGACCTGCGGGTCAAACTGGTGCGAGATATTCTGAAAGAGAACACGAAATTGTCGGACACCTCCTGCCAGGAGCTGGCTGTGCAACTCCTCCACACCATGGACACGATTCCCGAACGAATGCGGTGAACAAGGGTTCTGCGCCCGGCCTGGCGACGCCGGGCGCTCCGGTGGCCGGAGTCGCGCGCTTGTGGCGTAAGCAGCCGCGGCCGGCCAGCAACGTACTGCGACACGCGCGCGCCTCCGAGCCGGCGATCACCGTCGTTGCGGTTCGACCGCCCCGCCGGCGGCGGCACCCGTCTGGTAGACGGTCCCCGTTCCCGACGCCGTCCACTGTGGACTTGACGGGGCTACTGGAGCCCTACAGGCAGACTGCGCATGCGCCATGTGCTTAGACTGGGGTCTAGCAAAGGGGCCCCCGTGCACCAGCTCACCCTCGGCGTCATCGCGCATTCGCGGAAAGCGGACGAACGCCGGTTGCCGATCCACCCACGCCACCTCGAACGGATCGACGCCGACCTCCGCAAGCACATCTACCTCGAACACGGCTACGGCGAAGACTTCGGCGTCCCCGACGAACAGCTGGCCCGCACCGTCGCCGGGATGCGCACGCGGGAACAGCTCATCGCCGAGTGCGACATCATCCTGCTGGCCAAGCCGCTGCCGCAGGACGTCGCCGAACTGCGCCCGGGCCAGGTGCTGTGGGGCTGGCCGCACTGCGTCCAGGACGGCGAACTCACCCAGCTGGCCATCAACAGCCGGTTGACGCTGGTCGCCTTCGAGGCGATGAACCATTGGAACCGCGACGGCTCGTTCGGCCTGCACGTCTTCCACAAGAACAACGAGCTGGCGGGCTACTGCTCGGTGCTGCACGCCCTGCAGCTGATCGGCTCGACCGGGGACTACGGCCGTCGGCTGCGGGCGGTGGTGATCGGCTTCGGCGCGACGGCGCGGGGTTCGGTGACCGCGCTCAACGCGCACGGGGTGCACGACGTGCACGTCCTCACCGGCCGCGGGCTCAGCGCGGTCGGCTCGCCGATCCACTCCGCGACGATGGTGCACTTCGAGCACGACGTGAACAACCCGGGCGATCCCCGCCGCAGTCATGCCCTGACCGAGCGGGGCCGGGTGCCGCTGGCGGGGTTCCTCGCCGAGCACGACATCGTCGTCAACTGCGTCCTGCAGAACACCGCGGAGCCCTTGATGTTCCTCCTCGAGGAGGACCTGGCCGCGTTCAGGCCGGGCAGCCTCGTCGTCGACGTCTCGTGCGACGAAGGGATGGGGTTCAGCTGGGCTCGGCCCACGACGTTCGCCGACCCGGCGTTCGTGGTCGGTGACGGCATCACGTACTACGCCGTCGACCACAGCCCGTCCTACCTGTGGAACTCGGCCACGTGGGAGATCAGCGAGGCCCTGCTCCCGCTCCTGCGGCCGATGCTCGGCGGCCCGCCCGCCTGGGAAAGCGACGACACGGTCCGGCGCGCCATCGAGATCCGCGACGGCGTCATCCGGAATCCCGCCATCCTGGCCTTCCAGCACCGCACGGCGGAGTACCCGCACCTCGTGGGGTAGGGAGAAGCCCGGGCCGTCACCGATGCCGTGGTGGTTCGCCTTCGGGGCCGGGTTCGCCCAGGTCGGCCCGGGGCAGGCGACCGTCCTCGGCCGGTGACAGGTTGGGTGTCCGGTCGGCGGGGGTGAGCAGTTCGGCGTAGCGGCCGAGCATGCGCTCGTCGATGCGGCGGTAGAACGGCGGCAGGGTCGCGGTCCGGCCCTCGTGGAAGGCCAGGAACTGGGGATCGGACCGCAGCATTCCCAGGATCTGCTGGAAGCTGGCGATGTCGGAGCGGAAGCTTGCCGTGCGCGCCCGGTGGACGTACCCGACCAGGCGGTTGGAGGTGGTCTGCAACCGCCGGCGCAGCATCGCGGGGGATGCGGCGTGGGTGTAGAGCTCGATGAGCTTTTCGTAGTAGGTGATCGGGTCGTAGTGCTTGATGGTGGTCACCAGGTAGGGCGCGTAGTAGAAGCTGAACGGCATGGTGGCGAGGATCCGTCCGCCGGCGGTGAGCTGGTCGTGCAGCGGAGTGCCGCCGAACGGAACCGGGATGTTGATCGTCGGGAAGGCGAACGGAGCCAGATCCATGAACCGTTTGGTCAACTCGACCGGTTCGTCACCCTGGTCGGTGTCGAGCCCGAACATGAAGTTCGCCTGCAGGTAGGGCACGTTCTCGGCCAGCTGTGCGAAGTGCGCGGCGACCCGGTCGACCTTCGCGGTCCCGCCGGTCCGGCCGACACCGGCCTTGTTCGAGTAGTCGGTCCACGACTCGACACCCGGTGCGACCATGGCGCAGTTGGTTTCCTTCAGCCGCCGTGGTCGGTCACCGCGCAGCACCGTGAGCGAGCTTTCGATGATGTACGGCGGCCGTTCGCCGGGTGGCTGGGCTTCCAGTGTTTCGAAGACCTGGTCGAACTTCACCGCGAAGTTGGGGTCGTGGAACACGATCAGCCGGCCCGGCAGGTGCCGGGCCAGATACTGCAGGTCGGTCCTGAGCCGGTCGGCCGGTAGGGGGCGGTAGGTGCTGCTCCAGTCGATGCAGAAGTCGCACCGGTACGGGCAGCCCATGCTCGCGAGCATGGGGACCGCGGACAGCAGCAGCGGTTTGCGTCCCCAGAAGAAGGCCGACGCCCGGATTTCGGGCATCCGTTCTTCGACTGTCGGCACGTCGTCGAACGGCCGGTCGGCCGAGATCATCGTGCCCGGGTCGAACTGGCCGGTCAGGATGTCGGCGATCAGCGCCGGGTCGCATTCGCGGACGACGAGGTCGAAGAAACGCAGGCAGTCCACCGGGAACGCCTTGGCGTGCGGGCCGCCGATCACCGTGCGGATACCGGCTCGGCGGTAGATCTTCGCCAGCGCGTAGGCGAGGTGGCTGACCTGCGTGTAGCAGGAGATGAACACCACGTCCAGTTCAGCGGGCAGGAGGTGGTGCGGCCGGCCCAGGCCGTAGTAGGTGGCGTAGAACGTCTCGTGGCCGAGGCGGCGGCACCATACCGAGATGGCCTGCGGGGTGATGCTCGCGTACTGCTTGGTGATCAACAGCTGATAGGCGACGTCGACCGGACGCCGCGCCGGTGGACCGAGAAGGTCGAGGATTCCGACTCTCACCGCACGGCCCTCCCGGACAGCTGGCCAGGGCTCGGCCAGAACGACGATCAGCAACAAGCCGACAACGACGCTATCAGGGGTTGGGGCAAAAGGGCGGGCCCGAGTGTCACTGTATCTGTAGCCGGTGATGCCGGTGACCATGGAATTACTTGATCGCGGTAATTCTCCAGCAGGATGAACAGATCGTCCAGCCGACACTGAGAATTGTCTTTGCCCCCATGGTGCAGCTTGTCGTTCGCCAGTGAAGCGGCTCGGTTTGTGAAGCACCCGGTCCATGGGGCATCACGATTTCGATGGTTACCCGGGTGGGAGGCCGGGATGCTCCGGCGGTGGTTCGGCGATGCCGTCGGCGGCTTCGAGTCCGAGAGTGGCGAGCAGCAGCGCGCAGTCGGCGGCGTCGTTCGCCGCCGATGCCACCGCTCGGGCACCGTGGTAGCGCTGGTCACGGGTGAGCTCGAACCCTGTCTCCTCGAGTGGCCGTGCCGTCACGCGCCTCATCGGTGCTGGGCCGGACGTAAGGGAATCGGTCCTCGGGACGTCGGAATGATCATCGGCCCTCCTACCGCATCGGCCGCTTCCGGCGGCACCACCGGGGCGGGAGGCGCGCCGACGGCTGACGCGGATGCCAGCGCAGCCGGATTCTCCAGCGTAGTCCCCCTGGCGGCGTGGTGAAGTTCGTGCGGAACGTACATCCGCGGCGTCGTCGCGGTGCAGCGGCTGTGCGAGGTGTCGGGCCGGGCCCTTCGCTGAACTCGCGAACCTTCGAGCGGGACATGGTGTGCCCGGCCGACCAGTGGCGCCGCTCGCACAACTTTCATGCACCACACCTACACGAATCTTCTGCGGGCACTTTCCTGACAGCACCGAAGTGTTCACCCAGGAAGAAGGTGAAGACGAGACTCGCGGGCAGTGGTACCTGCGGCAGATGCCCGGCTCGGCGAACATCACCGGGAGTTCGTTGCTCGGTCCTCCGGAAGATCCTCCGCCTCGCCGTGCCCTGGTCGACGTAGCCGCCACGCGCGGTACAGTGCGTGCAGCGCACCCGCGGTGGCGGACTTGATCCGGACCTTGTCTTTTCCGAGTCGGTGTGGTGTGAGACACCCGACTCGGAGGAGCCCGGTATGCGGTGGCGAGCGGTTCGTGGCTGAACTCGACGTCCTGCGAGCGAGCGTGCTGGCCGCGCTCGCCGGCGGTCAGACCGGCAGTGGGGTCGACATGGTCGGCCGGGTGTGCCGCGCGTGCGTCCAGCTGCTCCCGGTGGACGGCGCCGCGGTGTCGGTGATGGCCGACGCCGGACGTCGAGAGGTCGTCTACACCAGCGACGCGGTGAGCGCAGCCCTGGCCGAGCTGCAGTTTTCCCTCGGGGAAGGGCCGTGTTTCGAGTCCTATGCCCACGGGAGCCCGGTGCTGGTCCCCGATCTGGCCGCCGGGCTCCCGCCCCGCTGGCCGGTGTTCGCCGCGCAGGCCGCCGAGTACCCGGTGGCGGCGCTGTTCACCTTCCCGGTGCAGATCGGGGTGGTGCGCGTGGCGACCTTGGACACCTACCGGGCCACCCCGGGCTCCCTGTCCGATGACGAGCTCTCCACCGCCCTGCAGGTGGCGGACCTCGCCGCGCTGGCCCTGACCGGCCTGCTCGACGGGGGCCGGTGGCTCGACGGGGACGGCCGGTGGATGGAGGGGGCCGGGATGCGGCACCGGGAGGTGCACCAGGCCACCGGCATGCTGATCGCGCAACTGGACCTGCCGGCCTCGGAGGCATTGGCCCGGATGCGCGCCTACGCCTTCGGGCACGGCCGTGCGTTGCGGGACGTCGCCGCCGACATCGTCGCCGGACGGCTCGAATTAGACCGGGAGCCCTGGTGAGGACCACCATGAAGACATCCGACGAGCAACCAGGAGATGGTGGGCATGGCCGACCGTGAACGACAGGTGACCCGGACGTTCGTCGCGCTGGCCGACACCCTCGTCGACGACTTCGACGTCGCCGAGCTGCTGCACACGCTGGTGCGGCGCTGTGTGGAGCTGCTCGACGTCGCCGCGGCCGGTCTGACGCTGGCCGACGAGCGCGGCAGCCTGCAGGTGCTCGCCTCCTCCACCGAGCAGGCCCGGTTGCTGGAGCTCTTTCAGCTCGGCATCGACGAGGGCCCGTGTGTGGAGTGCTTCGCGACCCGGGCCCCGGTCCTGGTCGCCGACGTCGCCGCCCAGGCCGCGCGATGGCCGCGGTTCGCGGCGGAGGCCGCGCGGCAGGGGTTCGCTTCGGTGCACGCGCTGCCGATGCGGTTGCGCAAGCAGGCCATCGGTGCGCTGAATCTGTTCGGCGCCCGGCCGGGTGCGCTCGGGGCCGACGATGTCGATCTGGCCCAGGGGCTGGCCGACACGGCGACGATCGGCATCCTCCAGGAGCGGGCGATCCGGCACGGGGAGATGATGTCCGAGCAGCTGCAGACCGCCCTGAACAGCCGGGTGACCATCGAGCAGGCCAAGGGAGTCCTCGCGGTGACCGGCCAGCTCGGTATGGACGAGGCCTTCGCGGCATTGCGCGGCTACGCCCGCAGTCACAACCTTCTGCTCGGTGAGGTCGCCCGCGGACTCGCCGAGCGGACGCTCGACCCTGCACTCGTGCTGACCCGGCAGCGCCGCCTGCCATGAGGCGGGGTCAGCGCCGGGAGGTGAGGTACGGCCCGGGATCACCGCCGGCGCGAGCCCCGTCGGCGAGCCAGCGGAGGAAGCCGGGGCGGTCGCGGCGCTCGATTTCGTCGAGGTAGTCCTGCCGGCGCTGAACAAGGCGACGGCGGACCGTTGCGTCCCGGGAGACGAGCAGCTGGAAATAGCTGCGCCGCCAAGACGTACACAGTTCGTCGAGGCTCAGGTCGGCGACCGGCCGGACTGGTGGAGGCGAGGTGACCGCGGCGACGACGTCATTCGTGCCGGGCCCGGATCGGTGGGCGCTACGCCGCAGGTCGGCCACCAGGGCAAGGACGGCGAACACGACCACCAGGGACGCCGTCAGGCCACCGCCCAAGGTCGCCAGCATCCCGGAGACAGTGAAACACAACGCGAAGAAGATCGCCGCGACGAGTGCGCCCGCCCGCAGATCCACTCTCCGCGTCCGAGCCGGCATTCCGCGCTGGACGGGCGGGCCGACCGCGGCGACGAGGGCGCCGATCGTCAGCCCCAGCATGCCCAGCCCGGCCAGCCCGCCTGCCGACGTGCCCAGCACGCCGAGCGGTCCGAAGACGCCGACGAGGAGGGCGGCCGTGGCCCAGGCCGTGCGTGCGAGCATGGTTCGCCTCAGCGTTAGGGGCGAGTGCCGGGCCGTCCGCCCGCACCGCCATCGGAGATCATGACCGCCGAGGTCTGGGGCGTCGGCCCGACTCTAGCCGCCCGCACGGTCACGGCAACAGTCTCGAGCCCGGACCGCCCGGTCGGCCCTGCCGGACCGCCGCGATCGCCGCGTACGCTGAGCCACCGCCCCGGACCCCGGCGAAACGCCCGTCGACCGAACCGGGGATGTGCCGTGGCATCACCACTGGACGATCTGTACGACGACTATCCGGTGGGCTGGGTCCTCACCTACCGCAACCGCCGAACGCCCGGTCCGCCGTTCGGCGGCTGCGCGGTGGGAGTGGTCCTCGGGCCGCCGGTGCGGGATTCACGCACCGGCCTCGAGATGATCCCGCTCACCTCCGACGGAGACGACCCCGGCGCACCCCCGGTCTGGGTGCCGGACCGGGACATCATCGGCATCGAGCCCCGCAGAGCCCCGGCTGATGAGCTCATCCCACCGCCGGCCGAGCCGGTCCTCAAAGGACGCTCACGTACAGACCACCCGCCTGGCTGAGGCCGGCGCCTCCGGGCCGGGTTACGCTGGACGTCACGCCCCGGACCCCGGCGCCCGAACCCGACCTTCGAGCGAGCGGGGTGGCGACATGGGCACAGCCGAGGGCACCGAATCCGGTTCGGCCCGGATGTGGCCGACGAGGCACGCCGGCGGCTACCCGGCGGGTTGGCAGGTCCGGTACCGCGGTCGTCGGGAGCGGACGACGCTCGGCACGGCCGGACCGTGGACGGGGCGGGAGCGGATCGGCACGATCGCGGGCCCCAGCCTGCGGGCCGAGCACACCGGCACGACCTGGGTGCCGGTCCGGCCCTTCTGCGCGGTGTCGGGCACGCCGCTGAAGCTGGTGCGGGCCACCGACATCATCGACGCCCGGCCCCCCGGCGAACCCGCTGCCACGGGAGCCGTGGACGACGAAGAAGAGAATGACGTGGTGGTCGTGGAGCCGCCCGGAGGTGGCTCCGGCGACGACCCGACGGGGTGAGGAGCCCCCGTCGCGCTCAATCTGCTGCGTGGACCGCAGTTCGAGGGGTGAGCACGGCGGGGCCTCTGCAAGCGCGACCTCAATGACGGCTACTGACTCGCGTGAATCTGCACACGCAGCGCTGGAAGCGCCGCATATTGGTGACGTAGTCGTTGTGAGGCAAGGATTTCCAGTTTTGGACCGTTCGGCGGAGTAACGATCTGTGCAAGCTCGCTAATCTCTCAGTGAACCTGTGTTTCGTCCCGGACCCCGGCGATGCACGCCGCTTGGGCAGATCCGGGAGGCCGCATCATGAGTGTGCGCCTGCAAGTCGTGTCAACACAGGGCAGAAACTACCGAGACGTGCCGGTCCGGCGGTGGGCGACAACGTGCGTCCGCGCGGTCCGGCGATTCCCGACAACGCCGGCTTCCGGCGGCCAGCCGGGGAAGAGCACGGCGTGAGCGCCGAGGAACAGCGTCCCGGGCCGGACCACCGAGTGCAACCAGGCGACCACAGCGGCGCGCCAGAGCTGGGCAGCGCGCTGGCCCTGACCGGCTTCCTCACGGCCACGAAGATCGCGGAAGCCGCCACCGGGGTCGTGCCATCAGCGGCCGGGGTACTCAGCGGCACGAACGACCCGCCGGGCCGCGCTGCGGCCGCGCCCGGTGGAGAGTGAGCAGGCGACCATGGCCGCCCCGCCACCAGCGGAACATCCGCGCGGCATCCGGATCGGCTCGGCCGACGTCGGCAGGCTCGAGGCCGCCACCCGGGAGTTCCGCGCGCTGGACTACCGGCACGGCGGCGGATCGTGCCGCGACGCTGTGCAGCTGCTGCTGCCCTACGCGGAGCTGATGTTGTTCGGTGTGGTGCCGGAAAAAGTGGCGCCCCTGCTGTGTACCGCGGTTGCCGATCTCCACAACCTGTCCGGCTGGGTGAGTTTCGACGAGGGCAGGCCAGGGGTCGCTCTCGCCGCGTTCGGGCGGGCCTTGGAGCTGGCCGGGATCGCCGGTAACGACGACCTGGCCGCCAATGTCCACTACCGGATCGGCCGGCTGCACCTGCACTATGACGCCGTCGACGAGGCGGCGAACCAGTTCGGACGCGGACGGGCCGCGGCAGGCCGGACGAACTCCATGCTCGCCCGTGCGATTCTGTCGGCCAACCTGGCGTGGGCACAGGCGAAGCGCGGCGACGCGGCCGCGTCGCTCGCGTTGCTTCACGCGGCCAGGGACGAATTCGCCGCCGCCGCCGATCCGGCTCCGCCGTGGTCGGCGTTCTTCGGCACGACCGACCTGGCGGCGATGATCGGGACCGTGCACGTCGAACTGGCCCAGAGCGTCGATGTCCGCTACGGCAGTTCGGCGATCGACTCGCTCACCACCGCCATCGCCGGGTACGGGCCGGCGATGACGCGAAGCCGGTCCCTGACGCAGATCTGGCTCGCGACCGGGCTTGCGCTGGCCGGAGATCTCGTCCGGGCGGCCCGGATTGGCGGAGCAGCGATCGAGGTCGCCACGCAGCTACGGTCGGAACGGACGAAGCAACGGATGTCGCCACTCGCCGCGGCCGCCGCCCGATATCCCGACGACGCCGATGCTCGCGACATCCTCGACCGGATCGATCACCTACGCGGCGTGGCCGGCCCTGATCAGGTGGTCCACCGCGAAGTCCTCGAGCCGTAACCACCGATCGGCGGGAGGGCCTGCCTCACCGATTCGGCTTTTCGGAAGCGCGAACGGCTCAACTTCGGCGACGGAACAGCCGCCGGTGTTGTGGTGTCGTTATGCTCGAACGGCTGCTCGGCGCGGCCGCTGACCGTCAGCCGGTGCGGTCCATGCAGAGAGCCAGGTCATGGCCGAGCCCGAGAACTCCGCACGCGAGGCGCGAACGACGCTGGCCTGCACGACCGCGCGGTGGATCGCGATCCTCATCGTCGTGGCTTCGGGTTACTACCTCGGCGGCCGGCTCGGGTTGTCGCTGGCGTTGGTCCGTGACCAGGTCACGCCGTTGTGGCCGCCCACCGGGATCGCCGTCGTGAGCCTGCTGTTCTTCGGCCGCCCGGCCGTGCCGGGGATCATGCTCGGCGCCGCGGCCGTCAACGCCTCGCTCAGCCCGGCCGCCGCCGCGGTCGCGGGTATCACCGTGGGCAACACTCTCGCGCCCGTCTTGGCGTGGACTTTGCTGACCAGCGTGGGGTTCCGGCCGCAGCTGGACCGGTTCCGGGACGCCCTGAGCTTGATCGTGCTGGGCGCGATCGGGAGCACGCTGGTCAGCGCTGTCATCGGCAGCGGCACGCTGGCCGTCTCCGGTGCGATCGAAGGCGGGCACTTCTGGGCGACCGCGTTGGTCTGGTGGGTGGGCGACGGCATGGGCGTTCTCGTGGTGGCGCCGGTCCTGCTGGCCGGTTTCGCACTGCGGCGAGGCGCGTGGCCGTTCTCGGGGGCGCGAAGGTGGGCAGAGGCGATCGGGTTTCTGGCCGCGATCGCGGTGGCTGCCCTGGGGGTCGCGACCGGTCAGGTCCCGGCGCTGATCCTGCCGTTTCCGCTGCTGGTGTGGTGCGCGTGGCGGTTCGGGATCACGATCGCGGCCCCGGGCATGGTGTTCGTCTCCGTCGCGGCGACGGTGGCCGCCGTCGCCGCGCGTGGCCCGTTCGCCGGCGTCGGCCTGCCCCAGCAGATGCTGATCCTCCAGGTGTTCAACTGGTCGGCGGCGTTGACCGTGCTCCTGCTCGCCGCGGCCGCTGCCGAAAAACGTGCCGCACTCCGGGCAGCCGAGCAGGCCGGGGCCGCCCTGGAGGCCCGGGTCCGGGAGCGTACAGCCGACCTGGCCGGTGCCGTGCGGCGGCTGGAACGCAGTGAGGCCGTGTTCACCGCGGCACACATCGGCAGCTGGGAACGCGACCTGGCTACGGACACGATCGTGGGAAGTGACGAGCTGTACCGGCTGTACGGCCTGGCTCCCCGGCCGGTCGAGATCGGCTACGGGACCTTCCTCGACCGGATCCACCCCGACGATCGAGCGTCGGCGCTGGCGTCGAACGACGAAGTCCTGCGTGACCGTCGCCCCGTGACGTCGGACTTCCGAGTGGTATGGGCCGACGGCAGCGTTCACTGGCTGCGGCGAGAGGACAGCGTGACGGTCGACGAACGCGGGAACCCGGTGACGATGATCGGCACCGCCCAGGACATCACGGCGACCAAGCTCTCCGAGGAGGCCCTGCACAAAAGCGAGGAAAAGACCCGGACCATGCTGGCGTCGATCACCGACGCCATCGTCGGGGTGGACCGCGCCGGCAACATCGCGCTGGTCAACGACCGCACCGAGGAGCTGTTCCGCTACCCGGAGCACGAACTGTCCGGCAGACCTGTCGAGATCCTGCTGTCCGAACGGTCCCGCAGCTCGCACGAACGTGACCGCGAGGCCTTCCTGGCGGCGCCGCAGGCTCGTCCGATGGGCGTCGGCCTGGACCTGGTCGGCCGCCGCAAGGACGGCACGGAATTCCCGGCGGACATCGCCCTGAGCCCGCTGACGATGGCCGGGCCCAGCTACGGAGGAACTCTGGTCGTCGCCGTGGTACGGGATGTCACCGAACGCCGGCGAGCCGAACTCGCGGCCCGGGAACTGCGGGACGCGCGGTTGCGCCGCCGCCACGCGCTCGAAATCAACGACACCGTGGTGCAGGGGCTGACCACCGCGATGTACGCGCTCGAACGCGGCAGCCAGACGAGCGCCCTTCGCACGTTGCGCGGCACCCTCGGCGCGGCGCGGGAGATGATGCACAACCTGCTCGGAGAAGGCGTCGCGATCACCGCGGGCGAACTCGTCCGGGAAACCCCGGCCACGTTGAGTTCCGCCGGCGAGCGCGAGGCCGCGGTGCCGCGCCCGCGCCTGGGCGGTGCCCTCCGCAGGATCGGCCTCGTGCTGGCCGACGACAGCACGGAAATCCGCCTGGCCCTGCGAGCTTTCGCCCAATCACTGTTCGGCGTGGACGTCGTCGGCGAGGCCGCCGACGGGGCGGAGGCGATCCGCCTCGTCACCGAATGCCGACCGGACGTGCTGTTGCTCGACCTGGCGATGCCCGTGCTGGACGGGCTGCAAGCTCTCCCGCGGATCCGGCAGGCTTCGCCGGACACCACAGTCATCGTCTTGTCCGGGTACGGCCGGGACCAGGCGGCCAAGCAGGCTCTCGCGGCGGGCGCGCACGCATTCGTCGAAAAGGGTGGTTCACTGCACAAGCTGGCCAGCCTGCTCCAGGACCTCTTCCCCAACGCGATCCACGCGGACGCGGACCTGCTCGACGACCCGGCCGAGGTGCCGCCCGCCGACGCCAACCGCACCCGGGAGGAGGACATCGTGTCCACTTACGCACACGAACTGCGTACCCCGATCGCCGCGGCGTCCAGCATCGTCGAGTTGCTCCAGGACCGCATCCACCGGCTGCCGTCCTCGACCGTGAACGAGCTGCTGGCCGCGATGGCACGCGGCCTGCACCAGATGGACCTGCTCGTCCACGCCGTCACCGACGCCACAAGGCTGGGCGAAGGAGAACTGGACCTGGTCCTGGAACCCGCCGACCTCGGCAACCTCCTCCACGCCGTGCTCGTCGAACTGGGCGAGTTGACCAGAGACCACCCGGTCTCAGCCGATATTCCCTCGGGAATGGTCACCGGCCTCGACCCGCTCCGCATCCGGCAGGTGCTCACCAACCTGATCTCCAACGCGGTCAAGTTCAGCCCCCGCGGCACGCCAATCGACCTCACCGTGACCGAAGCCGACGAGATGATCGACATCGCCGTCACCGATCACGGCCCCGGTATCCTCCCGCAGTACCGCGACCGGCTCTTCGGCAAGTTCGCCCGGTTCGGGCCCCATGCCGGCCTCGGACTGGGGCTCTACATCTGCCGGGAGATCGCGCGGGAACACGGCGGAGATGTCATCCTGGCCGACACCGGCCCTGGTGGCACCACCTTCGTCGTGTCCCTGCCGCGGTTCATCGACTGATCGCGCCTGCCAGCGGAACAGGGCGCAGACCGAGGACTGCGCGCGGCACGGGGAGCGTCCCTGTTTGCGGCTGGGGGCTGCACGGCGAGCGGGGCCGCTCCGCTTTACGGTTGTGTACGCGGGCCGGCGTGTACCCTCCCCCTCGTCGCGCCGGCCCGCCCTGCGCAGCTTCGGTTGCGGGCGCGGAAGGCCGCGGGTTTGGCAGGCGTCGACACAGTCACAGCGTGGCGCCGTCCAGCCGCCATCGCGCGATGGCGGCCCGCTGATCAGAGCAGTGCCTTCGTTCTCCTGTGCCTTCTGAACTACACTGTCTGAATCGGCTGCGCCGGCCTTCGCGCCGGTCAGCGGTACGCGTCCCGCTCCAGACCCCGGCGGTACGACCAGAAGTGGTCAGCTATCGGCGGAGGATCTGGTGATCGTCGCGACGCCCGGAGGGACCGGTGCCACGGGACCCGACCGTGGGCAGCACTACCGCGGTGCCCCTGCCGTCGGGCCTCTTGCGCCCGCCCGGGGATGACCGATGCTTCCTTCATTCGGGCAACTGCTGCGGAAGACCGGAACCGGTCCTGTTGCTTCGCGTTCCGGCCCGGCGGATGCCACCTACCGTCCTCGGAGATCGAGGCGAGTTAATGACCGGTGAAAACGGCCTGCACCTGGTGCCTGACTACCGGGCGGAGTCGACAGTAGTGATCTTGACCGGCGCTTTGACCGCGGCCAACTATGCGGAGCTGCGCGACGGTGTGCTCGAGGTGGCCACGGATGCGCCGGTGAGCGTGATCGCCGACATCCGGGGCCTCGGCATCGACGACATCACCCTGATGTCGGTGTTCACCTCGATCGCGGTGCGGATCGTGGACTGGCCGGGGATCCCGTTCGCGGTGGTGACCGAGCACCCGGACCACGTGGCGCGGATGGCGAGGCAGGCAGCGGACTGGTTCGTGCCGGTCCACGCCGACGTCCCCGCGGCCGAGCAGGCCCGTGACCGTCCTCCTCGTCGGCGAGCGCTGCAGTTGCTGGCTGCGTCGCCGGACGCTTCGGCGGTCGCCCGGGCGTTCGTCGGCCGGGTCTGCGAGCAGTGGAATGTGCGGGAGCACGTCGACGACGCCCGCGTGATCGTGACCGAGCTGGTGGAGAACACGATCCGGCACACCGCCTCGCACCCGCGGCTGCGGTTGGAGCTGTGCCGGGACACGTTCATCATTTCGGTGGCCGACGACGATCCGCACGAGGCCGTGTTGCTCGAGCTGCCCACGAAGGACGGTCTCGGACTCCGGCTGGTCGCCCAGACCACGCGTGCCTGGGGATGCCGCCGATCCTGCGCTGGCGGCAAGGTCGTCTGGGCGGTCCTGCTGCCGCGTCGGCCTCGACAGCGCGATGCCGCCGAGTAACGGCCGGGTCGGCAGTACCCCGGGAACTGACGGCTCGAAGCGGCGACCGGTCGCCGCGGATCCGACGAGGACTGCCCGGCCCGCGTCGTGATCGACCGCGGCATCACCCTGGGCTTCTCGCCGCGGCTCGCCAGCGCACTGGTGACCGCCACCGGGCAGCTCGACCTCGCCGGCTACGGCTTCCTGCGGGATGGCCTGCTGAGGGTGGCGGCCGACGGACCGCCCGGGCTGATCGCGGACGTCGACGGGCTGATGATCGGCGAGCTGTCCCCCACGGCGGTGTTCCCCCTGGTCGCCCGGCGGATCAGGAACTGGCCCGGCATCCCGCTCACCTTGGTCACCCGGCAGGGATCGCACCTGCGGGTGTTCCGGCGCGAGGGCGTCGATCGGTTTGTCGCGGTCCACGGTGACGTCGAGGCTGCCGAACGCCACCAGCAAATCCCGGCTCGCCGATGGGCCCAGCGGAAGTTCGCCCGTACCGATGACGCGCCGGAGCTCGCCCGCGCGTTCCTGTGGGATCACATCACGACCTGGGATGTGCCTGAGCTCGTCTGCGACGCTGTTCTGATCGTGAACGAGCTCGTCGGCAATGCGCTCCAGCACACCACGTCGCGGCCTGAGCTCCGCCTCGACCTCCGCGAAGGTCTGCTCACGATCGCGGTCGCCGACGAAAATCCCCACAGTCCGACTTTCGTTGAGCGGATCCACCTGCGCGATCCCGGTATCGGTCTTCGGATCGTCGCCGACGTTGCGGAGACGTGGGGCAGCAGCCGCCGCTGGTCGGGCGGGAAAGTCGTGTGGGCGACCCTTGCCGCCTCCTGCAGCGGCGGCTGATGGGTTTCGGCTCCTGCGCCGACCGGGGGCGTGCGCGCAGAATGAGTTGTGGGGTTCTTCGCGGTCCCGATCCCGAAGAACCTCCGGCCGTCCTGCGCAAATCGCTGGTCGTGTCGGTCGACGCGGTCGCGGGAGCGCGGGTGGTGACGGCCGAAGGACGCCTCGGCCAGACGCTCCTGACCGGTGTCGTGTCCCTGATTATCGCCTAGATCGCCGGGCTGTACGCGAGGAACCCCGCCACCGCGGCGGCTCTCCCTGCACCCACGAGCCCCGAACCGCCCGATCGCCCGCATGAAGCCTACGCACGACGTCGATAAGCGCAACGGACATCAAGCATGCTGAGAGGACAAACTGTCAAGGATCTTGCGAGACCACAAACATCAGATCCGCTACTGCTGCCGGTTTTCGTGGTCCCGCCTGTCGTTGATCAAACAGGCGAGGGTCCCGGTATCCGGATTCCCGACTAAGAGAGCAGAGATCACCGACAGGTGCCGCCTGCCACAAGCATGTTCGCGGCAGCCGACACGACAGGCCAGCTCCGCCCTTCACCCAGCCGCGGGTATATGCCTGCGGCTGAAGCTGATAAGACCCGTCAGGCGAGTGTCGGTGCCAGCGTTCGTACCCAGGAGCTGGGCAGGCCCGGCTGGCACGAAGATGGCCGAGCCAGTCTGTTGATCTCTTCGAAAGAGTGTAGATGTGGATTCGTCGACCGGCGTGTTCAAGCGGTGCGGGTGCCGAAGCCAGGAGACCACGCGGCCATTGGGCGCAGCGTGTCCTAACCTGCCGCGGGGAGAGCACGGGAGCTGGTACTACCGCCTGGAAGTCACACCGTGGCCGGACGGCCGGCGACGACAGCTACGGCGCGGCGGATTCGCCACCGCAGAAGCCGCGCGCAGCGAACGAGACCAGCTCGGCGCAACCGGCGAGCGGGGACTGGCGGACGCGACGATGACCGTAGATCAGTGGCTGCGCCTGTGGCTGGCCACCCTCGTCCACCTACGGGGCACCACCCTGTCCGCCTACCGCAGCAACGTCGAAACCTACCTGATCCCCTGCCTGGGCGGTGTCCTGGTGCGGGAACTGACCGCGGACCGGATCCAGGCGATGGTGGCCGACCTCGTCCGCAACGGCGGAGTGTCCGGCCACCCGCTACGGCCGGGCACGCTGCGGCACGTCCACGCGACCTTGCGGGCCGCCCTCAACGCCGCCGTGCGGCGCGGCCTCCTCCCTGCCAACCCGGCCTGGCACGTCCACGTGCCCACCGGCAAACGCCCGCACGCAGTCGTCTGGACCGCGCCCCGCATCGCACAATGGAAGGCCACCGGGAAACGACCACCGGTCGCGGTCTGGACCGTCGACCAGACCCGCGCATTCCTCGAGCACATCCACGACCACCCGCTCTACCCGCTGTTTCACCTCATCGCACTGTTCGGGCTCCGCCGCGGCGAAGCGGCAGGGCTGCGGTGGTGCGACATCGACCTCGAACAAGGCCTGCTGACCATCTCCCGCCAGATCCGCCAATACGGCCGGCACATCGAGATCGGCAGACCGAAAAGCGAGGCCAGCAACCGGGTCATCAGCCTCGACGGCGCGACTATCGCCCTGCTCCGTCAATACCGGGAAAACACCGCCGACATCATCGACCTCGAATCCGAAGAGTTCATGTTCACAACCCGGTCCGGCGATCTGCTCACCCCGCAACATCTGACCCACCTATTCCGCGTCCTGAACGACGAATCCGGGCTGCCGCCGATCCGGTTGCACGACCTACGGCACGGCGCGGGCAGCCTTTCCCTGGCTGCCGGAAACGACCTCAAAACCGTGCAAGCCATGCTCGGACACTCCAGCATCGTGCTCACCGCCGACACCTACGTCAGCGTCCTGCCCGACCTGGCCTGCCGCGCCGCCGAAGCCACCATCCACCACGTCCTCGCCGCCGCGAAAGCCGCCGGCGCACGGCTACGCGGCACCCTCGGCATCGCCGCCGCAGCGGCTTAACCCGCTGGTCACTGCCCCCTACGCGGCTGCCCGCCCACAACGACTCCGCCTCGGGCAGTCCGCAGCAACCCGCGAAAGGACGGTCACCGACCCGGCGAAGGACAGGTCAGCCCCGCGACCTGCCCTGGCTGGGACCTGCCCGAAGACCGATTTCCAGGCCACGGCGACACGCCCTCGACGCCGCACGGCGGCCCCGAGCCCATCACGGGCTTACCGGGAGCCCACCCAAGATCACGCCACAGCTCGCAAGATCGACAAACAAGAACATCCCCGCTGGTCAGCAGGGATGTCGATGTGGTGGGCCGCCTGGGGCTCGAACCCAGAACCTACGGATTAAAAGTCCGCAGCTCTACCAATTGAGCTAACGGCCCGTGCCCCCAGTTTAGCCAGGTCCCCGTCGGCCGGTCGCACGCCGGGTCGGGTGATGCCTTGGCGGAGGTCAAGGCTGGTCCTTCACCCTTCGGCTGGCCATGATGCCTCCATGCCTGGTTCCCTCCTGATCCTCACCGGGCCGCCCGGTGCCGGGAAGTCGGCGGTCGCCCGGTCGATCACCGGCCAAGCGCCGCGGCCGGCCGTCGGAGGCCGCTCGGCAGAACGACGTCG
>Ga0070663_100000655_pt1 | contig 18579 bp, 8 predicted proteins | sample KBSC63metaG_FD_65646 | JGI IMG/M metagenome (GOLD analysis project Ga0070663, IMG submission 65646) | Corn rhizosphere microbial communities from Kellogg Biological Station, Michigan, USA - KBS C6-3 metaG | ecosystem: Host-associated > Plants > Roots > Rhizosphere > Soil ...
CCTTCCCGGGGTGCTGCTGGCCATCGCGACCGTGGTCACCCTCGGGGTCGGCGGGCACGACGCACGGTGGTGGACGACCACCGGTGCCCTGGTCGCCGCGGCCGGGCTCTTCGTGCTCGGCACGGTGGTCCTCGCGCCACCGCGGCTGCGCGAACGGCCCGCTTTCGCGCTGCTCACGTTCCTCGGCATCATCGGGCTGGGCAGCGCCCTCGAGGTCCGCGACCTCACGTTCCTCATCTTCATGATCTTCGCTTTCCTGGCCGCCATGCGGTTGCGGCCCACGTGGCTCGCCTTCGCCGCGCTGGCGGTGACGTCGCTGCTGATCAACACCCTCGGCAACGGCGGCCCGGTGCACGCCCTGCGGGAGCGGCCGGCCATCTGGGTCACGATCATCGTCGTGGAGACCGCGGCGATCGGCGGCGGCGGCCTGCTCTCGACGGCCATCGCCCGGCAGAACGAGGAAAGCCGGCGCATGCTCGACGAACTCGCCGCGGCGCACGCGGAAAACGAAGGCCTGCAACGACAGCTGCTCGGCCAGGCCCGCGAAGCCGGGATCCTCGACGAGCGGCAGCGGCTGGCCCAGGAGATCCACGACACCCTGGCCCAGGGTTTCACCGGCATCATCACGCAGCTCGAAGCCGCCGCGCTGGCCCCGGCCGACGCCGCGAAACGGCAGCGGCACCTGGACTCCGCGACCGCGCTCGCGCGGGAGAACCTCACCGCCGCCCGGCGTTCGGTGCGCGCGCTGCACCCCGAGCCCCTGGACGCCGCGACGCTGCCCGACGCGCTCGCCGGCGTCGCGGCGCGGTGGAGCGAGCGGACCGGCGTGCCCGCCGCGTTCACCGCCACCGGTGACCCCCGGCCGCTGCACCCGGAGATCGAGTCGACCGTCCTGCGGGTCACCCAGGAAGCGCTGTCCAATGTGGACAAACACGCCGGGGCGGGCCGCGTCGGCCTGACGCTGTCCTACATGGCCGGCGAGGTGACCCTGGACGTCCGCGACGACGGCGCCGGGTTCACCCCCGGCGCCGAGCCCGGGCCCGGCTTCGGGCTGCCCGGGATGCGGCGGCGCGTCCAGCGGCTCGCCGGTACGCTGCACGTCGAGTCCGAACCCGGCGGCGGCACCGCGATCTCGGCCGTCCTGCCCGCCGTCCCGTCCCCGCCGGAGGCCTCCCCATGACCATCACCGTGCTCATCGCCGACGACCACCCGATCGTCCGCGACGGGCTGCGCGGCATCTTCACCAGCCGCGGCTTCGAGGTCCTCGGCGAGGCGGCCAACGGTGCCGAAGCCGTCGCGCTGGCCGAGCGGCTGCGCCCGGACGTCGTGCTGATGGACCTGCGGATGCCGGGCACCGACGGCGTCGCGGCGATCACCGAGCTGGCCCGGCTGGGCAACCCGGCGCGGGTCCTGGTGCTCACGACGTACGACACCGACTCCGACGTCCTGCCCGCCGTCGAGGCCGGCGCGACGGGCTACCTGCTCAAGGACGCCCCGCGTGAGGACCTCTTCCGCGCGGTCGAAGCCGCCGCCCGCGGGGAGGCCGTGCTCTCCCCCGCGGTCGCCAGCCGGCTGATGGGCCGGGTGCGCGAGCCGGCCCGGGAACCGCTCTCCCAGCGAGAGCGCGAAGTGCTCACCCTGGTCGCCCGCGGATCGACCAACAAGGAAGCCGCGAAAAAGCTCTTCATCAGCGAAGCGACGGTCAAAACGCACCTGATCCACGTCTACGCGAAGCTCGGTGTGAAGGACCGGGCCGCGGCCGTCGCGGTCGCGTTCGAACGCGGGCTGCTGGGGTCCTAGCCTGGTGGCCTACCGTCCCGGCGGTTCCACCGACAGGGCGTGCCGGAAGACGCCACGCGGGTCCCAGCGGGCCTTGACCTGCTGGAGACGGGGGTAGTTGTCCTTGTAGTAGAGCGTGTGCGCCGGCACGCCGGAGGTGTTCCACGCCGGGTCGGCCAGGTCGGTGTCGGGGTAGTTGACGTAGGAGCCGTCGTTGACGTCGTCGGGCACCGGCACGCCGCCGGTGTCGGCGTACACGTCGCGGTAAAAGGTGCGGATCCAGGCGAGGTTGGCCGCGTCGTCGGCCTCGTCGGCCCACACCGTCTGGAAGACCGCTTTCATCACCGCGTCGCGTTGGGCCACGGCGGTGGCCTCCGGCGATGTCGCGTTCACCTGGCCGCCGTAGCCGACGAGCAGCAAGCCGGACTTCGCGCTGCCGGTGGAGTTCGTCAGGTTGCGGTAGACGGCGGCGAGTTGCCGGTCGGTCAGCGATCGGCGCAGGTAACCGGCTTTGAGCTTGTTCCGGCGGGTGGCCCCGTCGCCCAGCTCGCCCGTGCCCGGCCAGGTCGTCTTGTGCAGCCACGGCATCGTCCGCCGCAGGTTCACGATCGGCTGGACGCCGGTGCCGGCGGTCACGGCTGTCACGAAGTCGGTCACGACGCCGTCCGCGCCGGGCAGGTCGGCGTCGATCTGCGCGACCACCGGGAAGTTTCCGGCGTTGCGGTGCTGCGCCAGGAAGAGCCCGAACAGACCGGCGGCCCGCGAGCCGGGCGCACTGTTGTGCTCGTGCCAGACACCGAAGTTGCGCATGAGCGTGGTGAACGCCTGCTCGGTCATCCCCGCCCAGGGCCACACGAGCACGCACTCCAGCATCTGCCGCGGCGAGGGCGGCAACAGCCGGGACGGATCGCCGGTGGCGCCGGGCGAGCGCAGCCAGTACCGGGTGACCACCCCGAAGTTGCCGCCACCGCCACCGGTGTGTGCCCACCACAGGTCGCGGTGCGGGTCGTTCGGCTCCCGGGTGGCGATCACCGCGCGGGCGGTGCCGTCCCGGTCGACCACCACGACCTCCACGCCGTACAGGTGGTCCACCACCGAGCCGTACCGGCGCGACAGGGTCCCGTACCCACCGCCCACGAAGTGCCCGCCGGCGCCGACCGCCGGGCAACCGCCGCCGGGAATCGTCACCCCCCAGCCCTTGAACAGCGCCCGGTACACCTGCCCGAGCGTGGCTCCCGGTTGCACCGAGAACGCGCGCTTGCCGGCGTCGTAGGCGATCTCGTCCATGGCCGACAGGTCGAGCAGCATCCGCACCGCCGGGTCGGTCGTGAAGTTCTCGAAACAGTGGCCGCCGCTGCGCACCGCGACCCGCCGCCCGGACCGCACCGCTTCGGCCACCGCACGCACCACCTGATCGGTCGAGCCGACCAGCCGAATCTCGTCCGGCCGTCCCACGTGCCGGAAGTTGTTGCCGCGCAACAGGCCGTCGTACCGCGGATCGCCCGGCCGGATCTTCACCGGCCCGGACGCCGACGGCTCGACGGCCGCCCGCGCGGGTACCCCGGCGGTCAACGTGGCGCCTGCCGCGGCACCCGCACTGGCGAGCAGCACACGACGACTGAGCTGGTTGCGCTCCGATCGGTTCATCCGCGCGATCCCCTTCCGGCTCCGATTCACTGGCATGCACACCGTTCCAGCACCGGGCACCGGCACACATCACCCGAATCGAAGGTCAGCGGCTGAAACCCGGTCCACCGGATGGCCAAGCCGCATCCACCGATCGGATGACCACGAGTGCGCGGAACCGGTCGGCGTCAATCGGCAGCAGGGGAGCGCCGGAGATCCAGGAGGTACCGGGCCAGCTCGACGACGGTGGGCCGGTCGAAGACGACGGTGGCGGGCAGGTCGATGCCCGACAACCCGGTGAGACGGGTGCGCAGCTCGAGCACGGTGAGCGAATCGAACCCGAGCTCCGTGAACGGGCGGTCGTCGGCGATCACGGTGGCGTCCGGGTGGCCCAGTACCGCGGCGACCTCCGCGCGCAGCAGCTCGCGCAGCTCGGGCTCGGCCGGGCGCTCCGGCCAGCTCGGCCGCGGCGCAGGCAAGCGTGCGGCCGAACCGCCGGTCGGCGGCGCCATCGACGCCCCCGGGTCGAAGCGGACGGGCACCAGGACGGGTTCGGCCGAGCCGAGGGCGGCGTCGAACAACGCCAGGCCCTGCTCGGCGGTCAGCCCCTCGACGCCGGACGCCGACATCCGCCGCCGGGCGGTGGCCGAGATCCGGTCGCCGAGACCGGTGCCGAGCTCCCACAGCCCCCACGCCAGCGACAACGCGGGCCGCCCCGCCGCGCGGCGGCGGCACGCCACCGCGTCCAGCACCCGGTTCGCGGCCGCGTAGTTGGCCTGCCCGGCCTTGCCGAACACCCCGGCGATCGAGGAGAACAGGACGAAGGCCGTCAGCGGCAGGTGCCGGGTCACCTCGTCGAGGATCAGCGCCGCGTCCGCCTTCGGGCGCAGCACGATGTCCAGGCGTTCCGGCGTCTGGGCCGCCAGCACTCCGTCGTCGACCACGGCCGCGCTGTGCACGACCGCCGTCAACGGCGGATCGCAGCTGCCGACCAGCCGCACCACGGTGGCCCGATCCGCCACGTCGGCCGCGACGATCCGCGCGTCCGCCCCGAGTTCTCGCAGCGATGCGAGCAGTTCCCCGGCGCCGGGCGCCGCCGGCCCGCTCCGGCTCACCAGCAGGAGGTGCCGGACGCCGTGCGCGGTGACGAGGTGGCGGGCCAGCAGGGCGCCGAGCGCGCCCGTCCCACCGGTGATCAGCACCGTCCCGGCGGGGTCGATCGGCCGGGCCGGTGCCGGGGCGGCGCGCGTGATCCGCAGGACGTGCGGAACTCCGTCGCGGACGGCGATCTGCGGCTCCGCGCCGCTGCCGGCGAGGTCCGCGACCCGCGTCACGGGGAACCCCGGTTCGAGGTCGACCAGGCCGATGCGGCCCGGCTGTTCCGCCGCGGCCGCGCAGCCCAGCCCCCAAGCTGCCGCCGCCGCGGGGTCGGGTTCGGGGCCGGTCGCGTTGCGGGTGACGAGAAGCAGCCGGTCGCCGCTGCCCTGCCAGTCGTGGAGCACGGAGAGCGCGTGGCCGGCCGCCGCGCGCACATCACCGGGCGCACCGGTGATTTCGACGGTCCGGACGGGTTCGGTGACCGCTGCCGATGGGATCGGAATCCACTGTGGACGGTAGAGCATCGTTTCGGGCGCGGCCATCGGCCGGGTCGTCAGCGAATCGATCCCCGCCACCGGGTTCCCGGCTTCGTCGTGCAGCGTGACGCGGACGGCTCCGGCGCCGAGGCCGACGCCGTGCACCCGGGCCCGCCGCGCGCCGGGCGCGTGGACCTCGACACCGTTCCAGAGGAACGGCACCCGCTGCTCCGCCGCCGGTCCCTCGGCGAGCGCGGTCGCGTGCACGGCCGCGTCCAGCAGGACCGGGTGCAGCTCGAACCGGCCCCCGACGTCCGGCGGCACCTCGACCTCGGCGAAGAACTCGCCATCGCGCACCCACAGCCGTTGCACGGCCCGGAAAGCGGGCCCGTACGCGTGCGCGCGGTAGGCCTCGGCGACGTCGGCTTCCGCGGCCCCGGCCGGCGGCCACTCCCCGCTCCAGCCGGGCGGGAGCGGGCCGCGCGGGCGCAGCTTCCCCGTGGCGTGCCTCCGCCAGTGCTCGTCGTCTCGAGCCCGGGCGTAGACGTCGATCCTCGGCGCGTCCACGACGACCTGGACGTGGACGTCCTCGCCGGCGTCCAGGCGCAGCGGCGCTTCGATCGTGAGCTCCTCGACGCCCGCCGCGCCGGCGTGCAGGGCCAGCTCGGCGAACACCGTCCCGGGCACCAGCACGGATCCGCCGATGACGTGGTCGGCGAGCCACCGGTGACGGCGGACGCCGAGCGAGCCGCCGTGCACCACACGCGGCGAGTCGGGCGCCTCCAGCGCCGGACCGAGCACGGCGTGGTCGCCACCGGCCTGCTCCGGGGCCTGCTGGTCCAGCCAGTACCGGGTGCGCTTGAACGGGTACGTGGGCAACGGCGTGATCCGCGCGCCCGAGCCGGTGAACACCGCGGGCCAGTCCACCCGGACGCCGGCCGTGTGCACCGCGCCCGCCGCGGCCAGCACCCCGGCGCCCGACATCGTGGCCGACGCGGTCGGCACGACGTCGGCGACCAGGTGGCCGAGCACCGGCGCCGGCCCGATTTCGAGGCCGGCGACCGGGCCGGAAGCCGCCACCGTGGCGAGCGCGTCGGCGAACCGCACCGTCGAGCGGGCGTGTCGGCGCCAGTGGCCAGGCTCGATCTCCTCGACCAGTTCGCCGGTCACGCACGAGACGAGCGGGACGGCGGGACGGTGGTGCCGCAGCGCGGCAGCGACCTCGTGGAACTCGTCGAGCATCGGTTCCAGCAGCGGCGAATGGAAGGCGTGGCTGACACGCAGGAGCGTCCCGCCGCCGAAGCGATCGGCGAGTGCCGTCGTCGCGGCCGTCTCCCCGGAGAGCACCACCGAACGCGGCCCGTTGACCGCGGCGACGGCAACGGCGTCGCCCACGAACGGAGCCACGTCCGCCTCGGCGGCCGTCACCGCGATCATCACCCCGCCGCCGGGCAACGCGGCCATGAGCCGGCCGCGCGCCGCCACGAGCGTCGCCGCGTCCGCCAGCGACAGCACACCGGCGACGTGCGCGGCGGTGAGCTCCCCGATCGAATGGCCCAGCAGGACGTCCGGGCGCAGGCCCCACGACTCGAACAACCGGTACTGCGCGACGCCGAAGGCGAACAGCGCGGCTTGCGCGTGGTCGGTGCGGTCCAGCGCTTCCCCGCCGGCGAAGGCGACATCGCGCACAGCCCCGCCCAGGGCTTCGCACGCCTCCTCGAAGGCGTCGGCGAACACCGGGAACCGCTCGGCCAGCTCCCGGCCCATCCCGGGCCGCTGCGCGCCCTGCCCGCCGAACAGCACGGCCAGCTTCGTTCCACTTCGGACGGTGCGGCCGCGCACGCGGCCGTCGGCGACGGCTCGCAGGGCCTCCCGGTTCGCCGCGGGCACCAGCACCCGGTGCGCGAGCGGCGTCCGCCGGGCGAGGGTATAGGCAGTGTCGGACACGTCGACGGTGTCGGGAGCTTCGGCCAGCCCGGCCGCGACGAGCCGGAGCGCGTCGCCGTCCGCGGCGCTGAGCAACCAGGGCGCCGCGGGGAACGGCGGCCGGGCCGGCGCCTCCGACGGCGGTGCCTCCTCGACGATCACGTGCGCGTTGGTGCCGCCGATCCCGAACGCCGACACCCCCGCCCGGCGGACCCGGTCCGTGTGCGGCCACGGCCGGGCCTGCGCCAGCAGCGCCACCCCGCCGTCCGACCAGTCGACGTGCGGGCTCGGCTCCTCCGCGTGCAGCGACGGCGGCAGTTGCTCGTGGTGCAACGCCGTCACCACCTTGATCACCCCGGCGATCCCGGCGGCGGCCTGGGTGTGGCCGATGTTCGACTTCACCGAGCCGAGCCAGAGCGGCTCCCGGCGCGGGCCACGCCCGTACGCCGCCATCAGCGCGTCCGCCTCGATCGGGTCGCCCAGCGGCGTTCCCGTCCCGTGCCCTTCGACGGCGTCGACGTCCGCCGCGGTCAGCCCGGCGTCCGCGAGCGCCGCCGCGATCAGCGCCTGCTGGGCGCGTCCGCTGGGCGCGGTCAGGCCGTTCGACGCGCCGTCGGCGTTCACCGCGGTGCCGCGCAGCACGGCCAGCACCGGGTGCCCGTGGCGGCGGGCGTCGGACAGCCGTTCCAGCAGGACCACCCCGGCGCCCTCCGACCACGCCGTGCCGTCCGCGCCGGCCGCGTAGGACCGGCAGCGGCCGTCCGGGGAGAGGCCGCGCTGCCTGCTGAAGGCCAGGAAGGTCCGCGGGGTGGCCATCACCGTGGCCCCGCCGGCGACCGCCAGCGAACACTCCCCCTCGCGCAGCGCCTTCACGGCCAGGTGCAGCGCGACCAGCGACGACGAACAGGCCGTGTCGACGGTGAGGGCAGGCCCGGTGAGCCCGAAGGTGTAGGAGATCCGGCCCGAGGCCACCGCGTGCGAGGAGCCGATGCCCAGCCACGCCTCGAGTTCGTGGTGGGTGGTGAACCGGCTCGCGTAGTCCTCGTTCATGACGCCGACGAACACGCCCGTGTCGCTGCCGCGCAGCGTCGCGACGTCGATGCCGGCCCGCTCGAACGCCTCCCAGGACGTTTCCAGCAGCAGCCGCTGCTGCGGGTCGGTCGCCAGCGCCTCCCGCGGGGAGATGCCGAACATCCCGGCGTCGAAGTCCGCGAACCCGTCGAGGAACCCGCCGCGGCGGGTCACCGAGTGACCGATCCGGTCCGGGTCCGGGTCGTACAACCCCGCCACGTCCCAGCCACGGTCGGCGGGGAACTCCCCGGTCGCGTCCACCCGGTCCGCCACGAGCCGCCACAGGTCCTCCGGCGAGCGCACCCCACCGGGGAACCGGCACGCCATCGCCACGACGGCGATCGGTTCCGCCGACGACACCGGGGCCGTCCGCGGTGACTCCTCGGGGCTCGCCGAGGCGAGCCGCGTCAGCTCGGCGATCACCGCGCCCGGCGTGGGGAAGTCGTAGATCAGCGAATGCGGGACGGGTACGCCGGTCAGCGCGGTGATCCGGTGCCGGAACTGCACGCCGGCCAGTGAGGACAACCCGAGGTCGGTGAAGGGCCGGTCCCGCCAGCCGTCACCGCCGTCGTGCCCGCAGAGGGCGATCAGCTCCGCCCGCACCACCGCGGCGAGATCCGGCTGCTTCAGCTCGTTCCGCTTCGGTTTGCCCGACGCGGTCCGCGGGATCGAGCCGACTTCGACGTAGGCCACCGGCACCTTGTACAGCGAAAGCCGGCTCAGGCAGAGGCGGCGCAGTTCCTCGGCGTCGAAGCCGTCCGGCCCGGCGACCACGTACGCCACCGGCACCTCGCCGACGACGTCGTCGGGCCGGCCGGTCACGACGACCTCCCGCACCGAGGGCGACTCCTCCAGCACTGCCTCGATCTCGGTCGGGTGGACGTTCTGGCCACCGCACACGATCACGTCGTCGACCCGGCCGTCGAGCACCAGGCGGCCGCCTTCGAGCCGGCCGGCGTCACCCGTGCGGTACCAGCCGTCCCGCAACGGCGGCTCGGTCCGCCCGTGGTAGCCCAGCATCAGTCCCGGGCCGCGGACGAGCAGCTCCCCCGCGTCGATCCGGACCTCCATGCCGGGCACCGGGAACAGTCCCGGTTCACCGGGCCGCTCGACGGCCATTTTTCCCGTCTCGGTGCTCCCGTAGCCGTCGACGAGGGGCAGGCCGAACAGCTCTTGGACCGCGGCGCGGGTCGCCGGTGTGCACGGCGCACCGCCGGTCAGGCACAGCCTCGGCGCGACGACCGGGCCGTCGGCCTCCCGGCGGAGCCGCAGGTAGGTGGCCGGTACCCCGGCGAGCACGCAGCCCGGGTACTCGGCGAGCAGCTCCGGCGTGCAGCCGTCGGCGAGCCGGGTGTGGGCACCGAGCGCGATCGTGGTGGTGAAGGCGAGCGACAGGGCGTACGCGTGGTGGAGCGGCAGCGGCCATACGACGGTGTCACCGGCCTCGATCCCGAAGACGGGGACGTAGCAGGCGACGGTCGACCACAGCATCGCCCGTTGCGAGAGGAGAACGCCTTTCGGCCGTCCGGTGGTGCCGGAGGTGTAGAGCAGCCAAGCGGGCTCGTCCAGCCCGAGGTCGTCCCGCGGCGTTCCGGTCGCCGGCGGCGGCTCCTCCACGAAGAGAACCCGCAGGCCCGGCCGTCCCCGCCGCAGCCGTTCCGCCACCGCGGCGTGCCGCGCCTCCGTGATGAGGAGCGCCGCCCCCGAGTCGTCGGCCAGGTGGGCGAGCTCGGCCTCGGTCGACCGCGCGCTCACCGGCACCCCGACGGCCGCCGCCCGCAGCACCGCCAGCAGGGCCACGACGAACTCGACCCGGTTGCCGACGAGGACCAGCACGCGATCGCCCCGGGAGACCCCCATGCCCGCGGCGAAGTCCGCGCCGGCGCGCGCCAGTTCACCGAAGGTCAGGGTCCGCAGGTCGTCGGAGAAGGCAGGGTTGTCCGCCGGGTGGGCGGACAGCGCCGTCGGCAGTGGCCTGATGAACTCGGTCCGGATTTCCTCCACCGCTCCGGGTATACCGCAATCCACTGCCCGGCCGCCCGCTCCGCGTCCGTCCGGGCCGGGCACTCAGGCGTTGACGTAGGCGAGCACGGCCAGCACCCGCCGGTGACCGCTGTCGGTGGTCGGCAGGCCGAGCTTGCGGAAGATGTTGCCGATGTGCTTGGTCACCGCGCGTTCGGTGACGACCAGGTCCTTGGCGATCGAGAGGTTGTCGTGGCCCTGCGCCATGAGGTGCAGCACCTCCTGTTCCCGTGCGGTGAGGCTGTCCAGCGGGTCGCGCTTGTTCATCAGCTGTGACACCACCTCGGGGTCGAGCGCGGTGCCCCCGGCCGCGACGCGCTCGAGTGCGTCCAGGAACTCCTCGACCCGGCCGACCCGGTCCTTGAGCAGGTACCCGGTGCCGGCCGCGCCGGTGGCCAGCAGTTCCTTCGCGTAGGCCTGCTCCACGTACTGGGACAGCACCAGCACCGGCAACCCGGGAAGGTGCTCGCGGGCCTCGATCGCCGCGCGCAGGCCTTCGTCACGGAAGCCCGGGGGCATCCGGACGTCGAGCACCGCGATGTCCGGGCGGTGCTCCAGCAGCGTCGGCAGGATCTCCGGGCCGCTGGCCGCGATCCCGGCGATCTCGTGCCCCGCGCTCTTGACCAGCAGCGAGATCCCCTCGCGCAGGAGCGCGTTGTCCTCGGCGAGCACTATGCGCATGGCAGCAGTACCTCGATCGTCGTTCCCACGTTCACCGGACTGTCGATCCGGGCGGTTCCGTCCAGTGCCGCGACCCGGCGCCGGATGCCGGACAACCCGCTCCCGCCCGCGGCATCCGCACCGCCCTGGCCGTCGTCGCGGACCGTGACGCGCAGGCTGTTCCCGTCGCCGTCGAGGATCACTTCGGCGTGGACGGCCGTGCTGTGCTTCGTGACGTTGGTCAGTGACTCGGCGACGACGAAGTATGCCGCCGCCTCGACCGCCGCCGGTGGGCGGGGCAGGTCGTCGGGAACCCGGACGGTCACCGGGATGCGCTGCCCGCCCGCCAGTGCGTGGACGGCTCCGCTCAGCCCGCGGTCGGCGAGGATCGGCGGGTAGATGCCGCGGATGATTTCGCGAAGGTTGCCCAGCGAGTCCTCGATGCCCGTCCTGGCATCCCTGAGCAACGCCGCGGCCGGGTTCTCCGGTTCGGCCCCCAGGGTGCGTTCGGCAAGGCCGATCCGCACCGCGACGGCGACCAGCTGCGCCTGGATGCCGTCGTGCAGGTCACGCTCGATGCGGCGTAGCTCGGCGCCGTGCGATTCCAGCGCCTCGGCCCTGGTCCGGGTGAGGGTTTCGACCTGCTGGGCCAGCACCTCGGCGTCGCCGGGCCCGAGCAACGAGCGCGCGAGCCGGAGCTGGCCGCGGGCGATCAGCGGCACCACCCAGTACACCGCGGCGGCGTAGGCCGCGGCCTGCAGCAGGGGCAACGTGAGCGCCTCGGGCCACGTCTCGATGAGGACGAACATCCCGGTGAAGGACTGCGGCGGGAACAGCCACCAGTACGCGGGCGTCAGCGCGCTGATCACGATCGCGGGCCACAGCGCGATCCCGGTCAGGCCGAGGAACGTGCCCGCGAGGCCGTGGACGACCAGCCAGAGCAGGTCACGCCAGGTGGCCGGGTCCCGGACCGCGCGCCACCGGCCGCCGGCCTCGGCGTGGGCGGCTTCCGGCAGCCGGTACCCGAGGTGCCGCCCGGCCCGCTCGCGTTCGAGCCCGGCCAGCGCACGCACCGGTCTGGTCGCCGACGGCACGAACGGCAGCAGCAGCACCAGCAACGGCAAGACGAACGCACCGGCCAGCGCGGGCAGCGCGGTCTGCAGCCCGGACGCCAGTACCGCGGTCGCGCCGGTGCTGCGTCTGATCGCTGTCTTCATCGCCGCTCCCCGGGCCTGCGGTGCAGTGGCCGAACTCTACTGAACCCCCCGAAGGGGTGTAGCCGGCTACACCCCCGGTTCGGGATCCCGGCCCCGTGTGCCGCGCCCCGCCCGCTCATAGCGTCTGGATCACCGGATTTCAGGGAAAGGGAGCAGGCCATGACAGCGGTCGCGAACGGGCTCGAGTACGCGGTGCGGATGGAGTCGGTCGCGAAGACCTACGGCAAGGGTGACGCCGCGGTGTCCGCGCTCAAGGACGTGACCCTCGGCCTGCGGCGCGGGAGCTTCACGGCGATCATGGGCCCGTCCGGGTCGGGCAAGAGCACCTTCCTGCACTGCGCCGCCGGTCTGGACCGGCCCACGTCGGGCCGCATCATGCTGGGCGACACCGAGCTGACCGGGCGCCGCGAGTCCGAGCTGACCGCGTTGCGGCGGGAGCGGATCGGCTTCGTCTTCCAGTCCTACAACCTCCTGGACGCCCTCACGGTCGAGCAGAACATCGTGCTCCCGCTGCGCCTGGGCAACCAGCGGTTCGACCCGGTGTTCCTCGCCGAGGTCGTCCGGTCGGTCGAGCTGGACGTCCCCCTCGACCGCCGCCCGAGCAAGCTTTCCGGCGGTCAGCAGCAGCGGGTCGCGATCGCCCGTGCGCTGGTCACCCGGCCCGAGGTGGTGTTCCTCGACGAGCCGACGGGCGCGCTGGACACCCGCACCGCCCGGCAGGTGCTCGCCACGTTGCGGCAGACGGTGGACCGGTGGGGCCAGACGGCGCTGATGGTCACGCACGACCCGGTCGCGGCCTCGTACGCCGACACCGTGGTGTTCCTCGCCGACGGCCGGATCGTCGGCGAGCTGACCGGCGCGAACCCGGAGCGGATCGCCCAGCGCATGACGCACCTCGGGGAGTGGTGATGAGCGTGTTCGCCTTGGCCTGGCAGACGATCCGCGCGCGCCGATCGGCGTTCGCCGCCGCGTTCGTCGCGGTGTTCGCCGGTTCCGCCCTGATCACCGCGAGCGGCGTCCTGCTCGAATCCGGGCTGCGCTCGGGAATCCCGCCGCAGCGCTACGCCGCCGCGGCGGTGGTCGTCACCGCCCAGCAGTCGATTTCCACCGACGACGACGTCGAGCAGCGGTTCGCCGAGCGCGTTCCGCTGCCCGTCGCGCGGGCCGCCGACATCGCCCGGGTGCCCGGGGTCGCCGCGGTGGTGCCCGACGTGAGCGTGCCCGCCGGTCTGCGCGGTGCGGCCGGTTCGGTCCCGCTCGTCGCTCGTGGGTGGTCCTCGACGCGGCTCGGTGCGGGCACGCTCACCGGCGGCCGGGCCCCGGAGCGCCCCGACGAAGTGGTGCTCGACGCGGGGCCCGTCGGCGCCGCGGTCGACGTGACGGTCGGCGGGGTCGCGTCGTCCTACCGGGTGGTCGGCACCATCGCGGCCGGGCAGCCGTCGGCGTACTTCACCGACGAGCGGGCCCGCGTCCTCGCCGGCCGGCCGGACGTGGTCGACGCCGTCGCGGTCCTGGCCGAGCCCGGCACCGGCGACGCGGACCTCGCCCGGCGGATCGGCGCGGCCGTGCCGGGCGTGGCGACGGCCACCGGCGACGACCGGGCCGCGGCCGAATTCCTCGACGTCGGCGCGGCGCGGTCGTTCCTGACGGTCGTCGCGGCCTCGTTCGGCGGGACGATGCTGATGATCGTCCTGCTGGTCGTCGCCAGCACCCTCGGCCTGGCCGTCCAGCAGCGCCGTCGCGAGTTCGCCCTCCTGCGGGCGATCGCGGCCGGGCCGGGGCACCTCTACCGGCTGATCGGCATCGAGACCGCGCTGGTGTCCTCGGTGGCGGCCGTGCTCGGTGCGGGCCCCGGTGTCGCACTGAGCCTTTGGCTGCACGGCGTGTTCGTCCGCTACGGCTCGATCCCCAACGGCTTCGGGTTCGTCATCGGCCCGCTCCCGATCGCCGCCGCGGTCGTGGGGTCCGTGCTGTCGGCGGTCGCGGCCGGCCTGATCGCCGCCCGCCGCGCGGCGCGGATCAGCCCGGTCGACGCGCTGGGCGAAGCCGCCGTCGAACCGCCCGGGCTCGGCCGCGGCCGGGTGCTCGCGGGCTGGGCGCTCGCGATCGCCGGGACCGCCGCGGGGATCGCGCTCCCGCTGGTGATCAGCGGAACGGCGGGGACGGCCGGCGCGGCGTCGTCGGCGCTGCTGCTGGTCGTCGCCATCGCGCTGCTCGGGCCGCGGCTGCTCACCGCGACCGCGGCGGTGCTCGGCAAGCTCGGGCTGGGCCACGGGTCCACCGGGTTCCTCGCCGGGGCAAGCACCCGCGCCCGCTCCCGGCGGCTCGGCGCCGCGACCACCCCGCTGATCATGGGCGTGACGCTGGCGGCGGTGCAGATCTTCACCGCGACGACGACCGCCGCCGCGGCGCGGCACCAGACCGAGACCGGCCTGCTCGCCGACCAGGTGCTCGTGGCCGACGGCGGCATCGCCCCCGCCGTGGCCGACGCGGTCCGGCGGGCACCGGGGGTGACCGCGGTGATTTCCGTGGTGCGCACGCAGGTTCTGGTCACGTCGAAGACGTTCGGCGAGCCGATGACCGAGGCCTACTCCGCGCAGGGCGTCACGCCGGACGGGCTCGGTCGTGTCGTGGACCTCGACGTGCGCCGGGGCAGCCTGGACGGTCTCACCGGAGACGCCGTCGCCGTGAGCGAGAACGCGGCCGGCACGTTCGGGGTGGGCCTCGGCGAGACGCTGGCGATGCGGCTCGGCGACGGCACTCCCCACAACGCCCGTGTCGTCGCGATCTACGGCAACGGCCTCGGTTTCGGTGACCTGACGCTGCCGCACGACGCCGTCGCCGGACACACCACGAGCGGGCTCGACGACGAGATCCTGGTCTCGGGCGCGCCGGGAGCCGATTTCCTGCGGGCGTACCCGGAAATCCACGTCACCGATCGGAAGTCGTTCGCGACGGCGCAGAACGACGCCGCGGGTGCGCAGTCCGCGGTGACCCTGCTGCTCAACCTCGTGCTGCTCGCCTTCATCGCGATCGCGGTGGTGAATATCCTGGTCCTGGCCACCGCGGCCCGGGTCCGCGAGTTCGCGCTGCTGCGGCTGGTCGGGGCGAAGCCACGCCAGGTCCGCGCCATGACGCGGCGCGAGGCGGTCGTCATCGTCGTGGCCGCGGTCGTGCTCGGATCACTGGCCGCACTGCCGCCGCTGGTCGGGATCAGCCTCAGCCTGACCGGAGCCGCGCTGCCCACCGTGCCGCCGCTGAGCTACCTCGGCATCGTCGCGGCCGCCGCCCTCCTCGGCTGGGGAGCCATCGCGATTCCCACCCGGTTCGCCCTCCGCCCGGCCGCCGTCGCGGCCATGCGCGTCGGCGACTGAATCGTCCACACCAGACACCAGAGAAAGGATCGTCGTGGCAGTACCGCAGAAAACCACGCCGCACAGCGGAATCCGTGGCCTGATCGCCCGGAACCCGCTTCTCAGCTTCTTCACCCTCGCGTTCGCACTCAGCTGGATCGCGTGGACACCGTACGTGCTGGGCCAGAACGGACTCGGCCTGGAGCCGGACTTCGACTTCCCGAAGATCTTGGGCACGACCCAGGTGCTCGGCGTGCTGCCCGGCGCCTACCTCGGCCCGATCCTGGCGGCGTTCATCGTCACCGCGGCCGCCCAGGGCCGGCCGGGCCTGCGGCGCTGGGCCGGCCGCCTGCTGAAGTGGAACGTGAACTGGCGCTGGTACGCCGGCTCGATCCTCGGTGTGCCGGCGGCGCTCGTCCTCACCGGCCTGGCCCTCAACGGCGGCGACATCCACCCTCCGAGCGCGATGGCGTTGGCGGCCCTGGTTCCCGGGCTGGTGTTCCAGATGGTGACCACCGGCCTCGCCGAAGAGCCCGGATGGCGCGACTTCGCCCTGCCCTACCTGCAGCCCAAGTTCGGACCGCTGCGCGGCACGCTCATCCTCGGGCCGCTGTGGGGCCTGTGGCACCTGCCGCTGTTCTTCTCCGAGTGGGGCCACTGGCCGGACGTGACCGTGTGGACGCTCGTCGAGTTCGTCGCCACCACGACCCTCTTCAGCATCCTGATGACGTGGGTGTTCAACCGGAGCGGCGAAAGCCTGCCCATCGCGATGCTGGTGCACACCAGTGTCAACAACTTCATGTCGATCGCGTGGGCGGATCTGTTCCCCGGCGCGGACGTCGACCAGATCGCGCTGACGTTCCTGATCTCGTCGGGCCTGGCCGCCGCGGTGGTCGTCATCGCCACCCGAGGCCGGCTCGGGTACCGGAGCGACGAAGTCAGTCGCAGTACCGAGCGGTGAACTTCGACGTCCCGGAGCCGACCGGGATCCGCTTGCCGGTGGGCAGGGTGACGGTGGCGGTCGTGTTCGCCGGCACGGTGACGGTGAGGTCGAAGCGGCAGCCGGCCCGCGTCCACTCGGAGGCGACCGGCCCGCGGACCGTGTCGATCGACGCCGCCACGTGCCCCAGCCCGGCGGGCACCTGCGGGGCGATGGCGATCGACGCGTAGCCGGGCGCCGCCGGGGTGATGCCGGCGAACTGGGTGTAGAAGGCGGCGTTGACGCCGGCGAACATCGCGTGGTCGTGGGTTTCCATGCCGGACTCGTAGGTCCACTGCTCCCACGGTGTCGTCGCGCCGCGGCTGATCTCGTACCCGAAGCCGGGGTAGGTCCGCTGCCGGAGGACGGTCAGGGCGACGTCGATCCGGCCGGCCTTGGCGAGCGCTTCGGGCAGGTACCGGGTGCCGAAGATGCCGGTGTCGAGGTGCCCGCCGTCCTTGGTCAGGATCGTGTCGGCGAGCTGCGCGCCGACCGCGGCGACCCGGTCCGGCGGCACGATCCCGAAGGCGAGCGGGAGCACGCTGGTGACCTGACGGCCGGAGCCGTAGGTGGCTCCGTGGAGGAAGCGGGCGTTGAACGCGGCGGCGATCGCCTTCGCCAAGTCCGCGAAACGGCTCGCGTCGGCGCTGTTCCCCAGTGCCCGCGCGGCTTTCGCGACGGCTTCGGCCTGCCGATAGGACAGCGCCGTGTTGACCAGCGAACGTTCGCTGAAGCACGCACCCGCGGACGGGCTTCCCTGGCCGGAGTTGGCATTCGGGCTCCGGTCCGGCGGGCACCAGTCGCCGAACCCGCGGTCGTCCGGCCAGATCAGGCCCGGGTAAGCGGCCGCATTGGTGTCCACAAAGGTCTTCATCGCCGGGTAGGCCGCGCCCAGCCGCGTCAGGTCGCCGTACTGCTCGTAGAGCGACCACGCCAGGTCGACCGAGCCGCCGCCCATGTCCGGCAGCTGGGCGTTCCCGTCGTCGGTGGGCAACGCCGTCCCGGGCGGCAGGTCGAGCAGGTACTTGCCGTAGAAGGTGTCCATGCCGAAGTCGAGGACGGACGCACCGTGGTAGGCCTGCACGTCCATGCCCGGCGGCGTCCGCTCGTCGCGGACGGGGTTGTCCGTCGGCAGGCTCATCGAGTTGTTCAGCACGGCCCGCCGGTTGTTCGCCCAGATCGTGTTCAGCAACGGGTCGGACGTCTCGACACGCCCGGTGGCGGCGACGTCGGCGTGCACCACCCGTCCGGCGACGCTGCCGAGATCCGGCGTCCCCGGGAAACCGGTGAGCTCGAGGTAGCGGAAACCGTGGTAGGTGAACCGGGGCTCGTACACCTGGACCCCGCGCGCTGGCCCGAGCGTGTAGGCGTCGGCCGACGCGGCGTTGCGGTTGGTCACGGTGTCGAGCATCCCGTCCCCGGTCAGCTCTTCCGCGGTGCGCATCCGCACGGTCGTGCCGGCCGGTCCGGCGACGCGCAACCGCGCCCATCCGGCGAAGTTCTCGCCGAAGTCGTAGACGTACACCCCCGGCCGCGGCTGCTTCACCGCCACCGGGCGGATGGTGCGGACCACGCGGATCGGCGGTGCGGTCGAGCCGGTGAGCGACGGGCTCGGCGCGGCCGTCGCGCGCACCGGGTGCCAGGCCGCGTCGTCGAAGCCCGGCCGGTCCCAGCCGTCCCGCGCCAGCCGGGCGTCGTAGCTTTCGCCGGCGTAGAGGTCGTTGGCCGTCACCGGGCCGTCCGACCACCGCCAGGTGCCGTCGGTCGTGATCGTCCGGCGGGTGCCGTCGGCGAAGGTGACGACGAGCGCCACGATCCCCTGCTTCGGGCCGGTCCAGCGGAACCCGTACTGGCTGAACCGGGGTCCGTAGCCGTTGCCCAGCCACAACCCCGCGGCGTTGCGTCCGATGTGGACCTGGTCCGTCACGTCGAAGGAGTCGTACAGGTTCCGTTTGCCGTACGGGGTGCTCCCCGGCGCCAGCACCTGGTCACCGACCTTGCTCCCGTTCAGGTGGAGCTCGTAGAAACCGAGCCCGTGGACGTAGGCGCGGGCACTCGCGACGGGTTTCGCCAGGACGAATTCGTGGCGCAGCAACGGCGCGTCCGGCGACTGGGCGAGCAGGAGCGGGTCGCCCTGGGGGACGAGCTGCCCGTCCACGACCGCGACCCCGGGGAACTGTGAGTCCGGAGTGGACGAAAAGTCGTCGGAGAACAGCGGAGTGCCGTCGAGGTTGCGGACGGCCAGGTTGTCGTAGGCGGCGGCTTCGGGCGTGCCCTGGCTGATCGAGGTCCGGAACCCGACGGTGCCGGTGCGCACCGCGTCGACCGTCCGGGTGTCCACCTGGGTACCGTCGATCGCCGTGACGACGGTG
>Ga0070663_100000658_pt1 | contig 18566 bp, 21 predicted proteins | sample KBSC63metaG_FD_65646 | JGI IMG/M metagenome (GOLD analysis project Ga0070663, IMG submission 65646) | Corn rhizosphere microbial communities from Kellogg Biological Station, Michigan, USA - KBS C6-3 metaG | ecosystem: Host-associated > Plants > Roots > Rhizosphere > Soil ...
AGCGCCCGAGGCGAAACGGAACCACGCTGGGAGCCGCACCAGAGGCACCGTGGGGGTCCGGGGGGCTCGGCCCCCCGGGTCGGCACACCGACATTTGCTTGGGGCGGCGAAGGGCGAAGCCCGAGCAGCCCCAACAAATGGAGGACCCCCGCGCCAGGGGGAGGAACGCGGGGGTCGGAGGGGATCTCCACAGGCGCTGACCGGGGGTGTGTCAGCACTTCGATTGTTGCACGAGTTGGGTGGTTGGGCGAGTGGAGAGCGGGAAATTTCCCCGTGTGGTGTCACTTTGCCCTGGGGGTGACGTTCGTTCGGGTGTGTTCTTCTTCGGTGTTGCCGATTGCGCTGCGTTGAGCGGAGCGTGGCCTGAGGTTCACTCTCCGGGGGGCTGTGTGTGGTGGCCGGGTCTGGTTAGCCTCGCGGCCAAGTTGTTGTGAGCCGTGTGGAGGGGCTATGAGCGGGTCTGTTGAAGTGCGGCAGTTCCTCCTTCGGTACGAAGGTGCCGATGGGGGGAGTGCTCCGTTTGCGGGTGCGTTGCCGGCGCAGCGGAGTGGGGCGTCGGATGCGCAGCGGGTGTCGGATGATCAGGTTCGGCGGGCTCGGCTGGCGGTGGCGAATGGTGCGCTGGGGGTCGAGGACTGTGTTCAGTTGCTGGAGATGCTGGGTCTGAACCTGGATGAGGACGGGCAGGCGCCGGTTCAGCGCTGAGGGGGTGGGCCCGGCGTGGTGCGCTGGGCCCGTCCCGTGATATTTCCGCAGGTTGTGCCTTCTTTTGGGCGGTAACTGGCAGGGTGTTGTCCCTTGTTTGACGCTCGTTTCGTAACAGTGTTACGGTTGTGGCGTCGAAAGGGGACGGACATGACGACGATCGAGGGTGCGGCGGGTCTGGCGAACCGGATCCGGCCGGTGGTGCAGGTGCTGGGCGGGAAGTTCATGACCTCGCCGGAGCTGGCCGCGGTCGAAGCGGAGGTGGGGTTGCCGCCGCGTTCGCTGTACGTGCGGGGGCGGTCGGCGGTGCTCGGCGACGTCCCGCCGAAGGTGGCGGCGGAGCTGTTCGGGATCTTCCCGCACTGGCTGTTCGAGTTCGTCCTCCCGCCGTCTACTGCGGCCCTCGACGCGCCCGCCGCGGTCCGCGCCTACGCGGAGTCATCGGCCCGGTGGTCGCGCGTCAGCCTTTCGGCCGTACCGGAGCCCGGCCGCTTGGCAGAGCTGGTGTTCCGCGTGGTCGACGTCGCGGACGCCAGTGGGCTGGGCCTGTTCGCGGGCTGGAAGCACGCCGAACGTCCCGCGGGTGACGTCGAGCGCCTCGGCTTCGCGCTGATGGTCTTCCGCGAGCTGCGTGGCGGCCTCCACTTCGCTGCTCTGCGGGCGCTGGGCCTGTCGGTGCCGGAGGCGGTGATCGCGGACCCGGAGGGCGGCCGCGCGCGCCTGCTGCGCACGGCGTGGTCCGAGGAGGCGGCGGACGAGCTGGCCGCGGCGGCGGAGCGCAAGCCGGACCTGCGCGACCGGTGGCAGCGCGCCGAGGCCCTGACCGATGATCGCGTCGGCGAACTGCTGGCGTCGGCGCTGTCGGAGGCGGAGCAGGCCGAGCTGGATCGCCGCCTGGCGGATCTCGCTGCGTTTGCGCAGGTCTGAGCCTTGCGGGAGGCTTAAGGAACCCCCTGTGCAAAGCGGTGGTGGCGTGCCCTATGCTTGTAATCGCTCCCAGGGGAACCTGAGAGCGCGGTCGGTCGGTCACCCGAAACCGGCCGGGCTCCCATCGTTCAGCGGCCTAGGACTCCGCCCTTTCAAGGCGGCAACGCGGGTTCGAATCCCGTTGGGAGTACGCAGTACTGTAGTGAGTAAGATCGAAGTAAGTGCAAGGCCCTGTGGCGCAGTTGGTTAGCGCGTCGCCCTGTCACGGCGAAGGTCGCGGGTTCGAGTCCCGTCAGGGTCGCAAGATCGTTCGGCTCCTTGCCGGCGTTCCCGGCCAGGTAGCTCAGTTGGTACGAGCGTCCGCCTGAAAAGCGGAAGGTCGCCGGTTCGACCCCGGCCCTGGCCACCGTTCTGATCAGCCAAAACAGCCCCCACCGAACCCGGCGGGGGCTGTTTCGCGTGTGCTCCGTCTCACGAGCCGCACGGTTGTTGCGGTATGTCCACTCGCCCTCGTGCCACTCGGACCCGGCGTGCTCCCGCTCCTTGGCCTGCTGCTCCTCGTGCGTCATCAGCAGGTCGTAGAGCCGGTCCGGCGGCCGCCGCCGTGCCGCTACGGGCGCCACTCACAATATGTGCCGTCCAGGTAGTGGTTGAGTTTGACCCGGTCGGGCGTCATGTGTCGGCCGTCGTACCACTCCTTGCCGACGAAGAAGTTGTCCTTTGCTGCAACGCAGTACTGGCGTGTCGGTGCAGCCTCCGGGTTCACGTCGATGATGGCCGCAGCGTAGGCGCAGTTGTGGTAGTAGACGCCATAGCCGTAGTAGCCGGTCTCAAAGTGCGAACCGCAGTTGGTGGGATTGTCGGCCGACGCTGATCCGGCACCGCCGACGAGCATGCCGGCGGTACCGGCGAGAACGGCAGCGGCCGCGAGGCCCCGCAAGACTGATTCCTTGCCCATAAAGTAAAGTCCCCCTTTACATTTCGGGTTGCCGATCTTCGGCCCCTTGGCGGCAGCGTATGGATGATGGGCGACGGTCCGCTATCCGTTATCCGCGGAATGATCCGCGTGCATCGGACTGCCAGTACGGAGTCACGCTCTGACAGCCGCGGACGGCCGCGCCGCTCGCCGCCCCCGCCCGAGTAGGCGTTTGAGGAACATCGGAAGAACGTGGTGACGAAGGCGTTGGACCGGTGGCGCGAGCCGACATCGATCACGCTTTGAGCCCGCAAGTGACGTCGAGATTCACGAGCATCCGACATTTCGATCGTCCTCAAGCACTGGAGGGTACGACGACGATCTGGTCGTCGTCCTCGTAGATGATTCTCCCCGGCGCTTGGGGCGAGACCAGCTTGTCGCACCGGATGCCGTGGGCATCGAGGATTTCGAGGTAGCCGGCAGCGCGGGCGACGAGCGCTTCGGCCGACTCCTTGAACCAGGCGGTCGCGCCCGGGTTGACCGAGTGGTCGTAGACGGTCGGATCGACGGTTGCCGGGTTGGTGTAGCGGGACTCGTACCAAGCGTGGTTGGTCCGGCGGAACTCTTCTTGCTCGGCGGTGAGCCTGCCGGCCTTGCTCAGATTGTTGATCAAGCCGAGGAACCCGGGATGGCGCCCTTCGGCGTTGGGCTCGGCGCTCTGGAACCTGACGTAGGCCATGGTGCCTTGATATCAAGGCAACCGTGACGAACATGTGGGACGCCGAAGCCGCGTCTTTCGACGATCAGCCCGATCACGGCCTGCGGGATCCCGCCGTCCGGGGCGCTTGGGCGGACCTCCTGCTGCCGCTGATGCCGCCGGCTCCCGCGGCCGTCGTGGATCTCGGGTGTGGGACCGGGAGTCTCTCCGTGTTGCTCGCCCAGGCGGGACATGTCGTGTGCGGCGTCGATCTGTCCCCGCGGATGCTCGCCGTCGCCGAGGGGAAAGCCACCGGGGTCGAGGTCGACTTCCGGGAAGGGGATGCCGCCGATCCGCCTTGTCCGCAGGGTTCGTACGACGTCGTGCTGGCGCGGCACGTGCTGTGGGCCATGCCGGACCCGGCTGCCGCACTCCGCGCCTGGGTGCGGTTGCTGAAGCCCGACGGCCGGTTGGTGCTCGTCGAAGGCCGGTGGTTCACCGGGGCCGGGATCACCGCGGCCGAGTGCCGGGAGCTGGTGCGAGCGCACCGGGAGGAAGCGGCGGTGACCCGGCTCGACGACCCCGCCCTGTGGGGTGGGCCCGTCGAGGACGAACGGTACGTGCTCGTCAGCCGCAGCTGAGCCAGGATCCCTCACCGAAGAGTGGACTAGGCCGAACGAGTGAACCGCAGGAACCCCGTGTCCGGACAGAGGACTCAGCCTCGACCCACCGGCGAAGGCAGCCCACCAGGGGCTGCCACCCACCCGGGGAGCCGAGACATGCGTTACCTCCTTACCCTCCACATGAACCCCACCCTCTGGGCCACCCTCACCGACGATCAGAAGAACGGTGTCTTCGAAGGGCACGGGGACTTCATCAAGCTCGTCACCGAGTCCGGCGAGATGGTCGAGACCAAGGCACTCGCCGAAGCCACCGAGACCAAGACGATCCAGGTCAAGGACGGTGTGGTCCAAACGAAGAACGGCGGCTTCGTCGAAGCCGAGTCCTTCCTCTGCGGCTACTACGTCGTCGACGTCGAAAGCGAAGCCCGCGCCGTCGAACTGGCCGCCAAGATCCCCGACGCCCGGTACACCGCCGTCGAGGTGCGGAAGGTCGTCCACGAAGGTTGACCTCCAGCGACCAAGGGATTTCGCTCGACGTCGCCGCTCGTCGACGGCCAGGAAAACCGACCAGGCCGGGTGGCTGCACCGGATCAAGAACAACAACGGCTGGTGGACGCTGCAGAAGGTCGAGGAGGACTCCTCGAATTCCGCCTCAACGAGATCGACGCACCCGAAGTCACCGTTCACCGGGCGGCTGGTGGTCATGCGGATCGAGCCCGGCGTCAGCCGTAAGCTCCTCGGCCGCGAACTCACGGTCGAAAAGCCCGACGGCAGCAGCGAAACCACCACCGTCGTCTACGGACCGAACAGCTCGGCCGCCGGCACCGGACGGCCGAGGTGGTAGCCCTGCGCCTGGTCGCAGCCGAGGGCGCGGAGCAGCTCCAGCTGCTCCGCCGACTCGACGCCTTCGGCGATCACCGTCAGGTCCACCGCGTGGGCCATCGCGATGATGCTCGTGACGATCGCCTCGGCGTCCCGCGACTCCGCGATCCCGGTGATGAACGAGCGGTCGATCTTGAGCGTGTCCAGCGTCAGCCGGCGCAGCTGGGCGAGCGACGAATAGCCGGTGCCGAAGTCGTCGATCGCCAGCAGCACGCCCAAGGACCGCAGGGAGGCCAGCACTTCCGCGGCCGCTTCCTGGTCGCGCATCAACGCGCTTTCGGTGACCTCCAGGCACAGCGCGCCGGCGGGCAGGCCGGTGGTCGCCAGTGCGTCCTGGACCGCGGGTACCAGGTGCGGGTCGTCGAGCTGGCGGGTCGACAAATTGACCTTCAGCGTCAGGTCCAGACCATGGCGCACCCGCCGCGCGGCGAGTTCGCGGGTCGTCGCGCGCAGCATCTCCTTGCCGATCACGTTGATCAGGTCGCTCTCCTCGGCCAGCGGGATGAACTCCGCGGGCGAGATCGCGCCGTGCCGGGGGTGCGTCCACCGCAGGAGCGCCTCGACCGCGACCATCTCCCCGGTCCGCAGGTCGACGACCGGCTGGTACGCGGGCCAGAGCTGGCCGTCGTGGACCGCGTCGCGCAGGTCCTGCTCCATCCGCAGCCGCCGCTGCATCCGCTCGCGCAGACCGACGTCGAAGAAGTGGTGCCGGCCCCGGCCGAGCGTTTTCGCCTGGTACATCGCGACATCCGCATCGCGCAGCAGGTCTTCGGCGCTACGGCGGTCGTCGCGGCCGACGAGCACGATGCCGATGCTGGCGTCGAGGTGCAGCTGCCTGCCGAGCACGCCGATCGGCTCGGCCAGCGCGGCCCGCAGGTGCGCGGCCAGCGCGTGGACCTCGCCCGGGTCGGTGACCTCGGCGGTGACGACGACGAACTCGTCGCCGCCCAGCCTGCCGACCAGGTCGTCCCGGCCCGAGCTGCGGCGCAGGCGCTCCCCGACGATCCGCAGCACCTGGTCGCCCACCGAGTGCCCGAGCGAGTCGTTGATGACCTTGAACTTGTCCAGGTCGAGGAACAGCACGGTGACCGCGCCCCGCTCGCGGACGTCGAGCCTGCCGAGCACCAGGGTCCGGTTCGCCAGCCGGGTCAGGGGATCGTGGGTGGCGTCGTGCGCGAGCTGCGCGCTGATCGCGCGGGTCTCGGTGATGTCGGTGAACGACGTCACCACGGCCATCGTCGCCGGGTCGTCCGGGTTGAGCAGCCGCGAGGTCAGCGACACCCAGACGTCGCGACCGTCCGGCCGGCGCAGGCGGACGACCAGGCCGTTGTGCGTGACCCCGATGCGCCGGGTCTGCACCGACGGCATTTCGTCCGGCGGGATCCACCGCCCGGACTCGGTGAACAGCGTCAGCGTGTGGCACGGGACGCCGATCAGGTCGGCTTCGGCGACGCCGAGGATCCGGCAGGCCGCCGGGTTCGAGGCTTCGATGAGCCCGCCCGGGCCCATCACGAGCACGCCTTCGTCGAGGGACGCGACGACCGTGCGGTAGTTTTGCTCGGCCCGCCGCCGGGCGGTTTCGTCGGCGCACACGAGCACGTAACCGTCGTTCATCTCAGCTGCCGAGACGCGGACCGCCAGGGGAGCGCCGTCCCGCCGCCGGTGCACCGCTTCCGCGACGCCGCCACCGCGCCGGATGGCCGGCAGGTCCAGCGGTGCGCCGACGAGCTCGCTCGCCCGCCGCCCGACGGCTTCGGCCGCGGTCCAGCCGTACACCGCCTCGGCGGCCGGGTTCCAGCTGGTCACGACCCCTTCGCCGGTGGTCGCGATCAGTGCGTCGCTGACGTGCGACACCAGCGCGGCCTGGTAGCGGAGGGCGTCGGCGGCCGCCTTCTTCGCCGTGATGTCCCGCATGACGACCTGGTAGGTGGCCTCGCCGAGGCACACCAGCACCGTCTCGACGGCGAACTTGCTGCCGTCCAACCGGGACATCAGCGCTTCGACGGGCTCGCTCGCCTGCCCCCGCGTCGTCAGCCGGGCGAGCTTTTCGACCACCGCGGCTCGCGCCTCTTCGGCGACGAAGTCGGTGAACCGGCGGCCGACGACCTCGTCGGCGGAGCGCGCGGCGAACGTCTCGAGGGCCGCGCGGTTGGCGTAGGTGAGGACGCCGTGCTCGTGCACGCAGATCGCGTCCGGACTCAGCTCCACCAGTTCGGCGAGCGAGTCGGCCTGCATGTGCGTCCGTCCCCCGTGAAGTCGGCGTGTGGCCCGTCGATTACACCACCGACTCCGGCCCGTGCCTACCCGGCGGAATCCGGGCCCGGCCTGCGGATGCGCGCACGCAGCCGCGGTCCCCAGAGCAGCAGCCCGAAGTGCGCGGCGAACGCGTGGCCGAGCAGCGTGACGACCGAGCCGAGGCTCGCCGGGTCGTCGCTCAGCCAGATCACCGCGATGAACGCCTCCATCGCGGCCAACGCCGCCAGGCGTGCGCGGCCGCGCAGCAGGAACACCAGCGCACCGGCCGTGGTGAAGAAGCCGTAGCTGACCCCGATGTCGAGCCAGTGCCCGGCGGAGATCGGCAGGATGCGGGTGCCGATCAGGGCCATCACGGGCAGCTCGGTGCCGAGGGTGGCCAGCACGTGGCCGGAGAAGAACACCAGCGCCGTGCGGCGGGCGCCGAACCGGCGTTCCAGCGGGGCGACGGCGAGAGCGAAGATCACGGCGTAGACGAACCAGTTCTCGCCGGGTAGCCAGATCGCGCTGGTCAGCAGCGAGGTCAGCGGGCGCCGCCACAGGTTGTGGGCGTCCGTGCTGGACAACTGGAGCAGCCGGTCGGTCACCGCGGGGTCGGCGAACTCGAGCAGCAGCGTGGTGGCGAGCAGGACGACGAGGTAGCCGAAGGTGAACGGCGTCGTCTTCGGGTTGGGGACGTACCGGAGCAACGACCACGGGCGGCGCGCGACGGCAACGGGCCGGTCCGCTCTCAGCAGCATGGCCCGAGCTTCGGTGGTCATGCTGGGAGTATCACGAGCGTCAGCTTAGAAAACGCTGTGGATGTCACTCACCGTCGAATCTTGCATTACGTGACGAATTTTTGCCGGTGCTTCACCCGTTCGGGGGGCTTTTACGGTAAGAATACGGCCACGATGGCGGCCGAATGGCCTCTCGGGAAGGTCTGTCGGGGTGAACGACGAGGTATCGGTCGCCGAGCTGCTCGTGCGCGAGGGCTGGGGCGACCGTCCGGGACCCGGCCAGTCGCGCTGGCGGGTGGTCGCGGTGATGCTCGCCGTCATCGTGGGCTGCGGCGCCGCCGCGGCGCTGGTCGCCTTCGGCGGCAAGGAGCGCCAGGACGCCGCCCCGGTCGACCAGATCCAGGTCATCCCGTTCCCGCAGCGCACCACCGGGCTGGGCGGCGCCGACCAGGCCACGGACTCGCCGTCGGACGGCGGGATCGGCGGTGGTACCGGTGGCGAGGTCGTCACGGCGTCGAACGAGCACCGCGGCACGGTCACCGAGGTGCCGGGCCGCGACCCGGCCACCACCGAGAGCAACAGCACCGGAACCGCGACGGCGACCACCACGCCGACCGGCTCCGACCCCTCGACCACGGGCGGCGCGACGACGACGCCGCCGGGGAACCCGCCGCAGCCCAGTCGCCCGCCGACGTCGACGCCGCCACCGCCGCGGACGTCGTGCTTCCTGATCATCTGCTGGTGATCAGGCCAGCTGCTCCGCGATGTCGCTGAAGTCCGAGGTGTTCCACCGCTCCGGGCGCATCACGATCGCGATGTTGCGCCCGTGGGTGTCGTCGGTCGCATCGGTGTAGGCCTCGCTCACGCCCGGCGGCAGGTAGCGGGCCGCCATCTCGTGCCGCTCCGCCTTCGTCATCGGCCACGACTCCACCACCGGGCCCTCGACCGAGACGTACTTGTAGACGCCGTCCTGCTGCTGGACGCACAGCGCGAACCGGCCGGCCGCCTCGATCAGCCGGGCCTTCCGCAGACCGGGTGACGTCATCACCACGACGTCGCCGCCCGGCTCGTACCGGTACCAGATCGGCGTGGTCAGCGGTGCCCGCCCGGGCTCGGCCGCGACGCTCAGCACGCCGACCTGCGGCTCGGCGAGGAACGCTTCGCGCTCGTCCTTGGTCATCTTGCGGGCCATCTCGGTCTCCTTAAAGCCATTCGATTTGACTTAAGGCTAGCCGCGGCTCGACCGCAAAAGCAAGTGTCTTTGCTTTAGGATGGGTCTCATGACCCGACCCGGCGGCCGCAGCGCGCGTGTCCGTGACGCCGTGCACGACGCCGTCGTCGAACTGCTCGCCGCGGGCGAGATCGACGCGGCGATCCCGAAGATCGCCGAACGGGCCGGGGTCAACCCGACCAGCATCTACCGTCGCTGGGGCAGCCGGGACGCGCTGCTGCTCGACGCGGCGGTGACACGGCTGCGTTCGACCTCGCCGATCCCGGACACCGGCTCGCTGCACGGCGACCTGCTCGGCTGGGCCGAAGGCGTCGAGCGCGCGATGCGCGACCGGCACGGCCAGATCCTGCTCCGCGCCCTCGTCGCCACCCTGCGCCCGGACGAGAAGCCGCTCGAGTACCTGCAAGCCCGTGGCGACGACCTGCAGGCCACCCTCGACAAGGCCGCGGCACGCGGCGAGCCGGTGCCGTCGGTCGACGAGGTGCTCGACTACGTCCTGGCCCCGCTCTACCTGCGCGTGCTGTTCCGCCGCCCGGTCGAGCCGGGCACCGCGGCCGTGCTCGTCGCCCGGTTGCTCACGGCGCGCTGAGCAGGTCCGGTTCGCGCCGCCGGCCGAGGTGGTTGAACAGCAGGTTCAGCGCGAACGCGAGCACCGCCGTCACCGTGATCGAGCTGCCGCAGATGGTCTGCAGCCAGGCCGGGAAGTGCTTGAAGATGTCCGGCGCGAACGCCGGCAGCAGGCCGACGCCGAGGGCCACCGCGACGACGAACGTGTTGTGGTTGCCGGAAAATTCGACCGTCCGGAGGTTCTGGACGCCGACGGCCGCGACCATCGCGAACATCACCACCGCCACCCCGCCGATCACCGGCTCAGGGATGGCCGCGATGAACGCGCCGACCTTCGGGACCAGGCCCATCAGCACCAGGATCCCGCCGGTCACCGCGACCACCCAGCGGCTGCGCACGCCGGTCATCCGCACCAGGCCGACGTTCTGCGCGAACGCCGTGTCGGGGAAGGAGTTCATCACGCCGCCGAGCACGGCCGAGACGCCGTCGGTGGCCAGGCCGCGCGCGAGGTCGGCGTCGGTCGGCGGGCGCCCGGTGATCTCGCCGACGGCGATCATGTCGGCGGTCGACTCGGTGAACGTCACCAGCATGACCACGCACATCGACAGGATGGCCGCGATCGGGAACGTCGGCGCGCCGAAGTGGAACGGCGACGCGAGCCCGAACCAGCCGGCCGCGCTCAGGCCGTCCCAGTGCACCAGCCCCATCGGGATCGCGGCGACCAGGCCGATCGCCAGCGCGAGCAGCGGCCCGATCTGGTTGGCGAACCCGCGCAGCACCCGGGTGAAGAGCACGAGCAGCGCGAGCACGCCGAACGCCAGCCCGAGGTGCGACGGCGCCGCGTAGTCCGCGGCCGTCGTGTCGTGGCCGGCGATCAGCGCCGCGCCCGGGCCGAGCAGCGAGACGCCGATGACCAGTAGCAGCGTCCCGGTGACCAGTGGTGGGAAGAACCGGATCAGCTTCGCGAACGGCTTCGCGATGAGCAGCCCGAACACACCGGAGGCGAGCATCGCGCCGTAGACCGCGGGCAGGCCGTACTGGGACGCGATGAGGATCATCGGGTTGACGACGGTGAACGTCGCGCCCGCCACCACCGGCAGCCGGATGCCGAGCAGCTTCCCGATCCCGACCGCCTGTATCAGCGTCGCGATGCCCGCGACCAGCAGATCGGCGTTGACCAGCAGCCCGATGGTCGCGGGGTCGAGCTTCAGCGCGCTGCCGACGATCAGCGGCACCGCGACCGAACCGGCGTACATGATCGACATGTGCTGCAGGCCGAGCAGGGCGAGCCGCCCGGCGGGCAGGCCGGCGTCGACCGGGTGGACCGCGGATTCCGTCATGAGCGGACGGTAGCAAGTCCCGGACGCGATGATCATGGTTCGGGGGGCGGCGCAACGGCCGGGAATGTGTGACCATCGGTGCATGACTTCGGGTGGCATTTCCCAGGTGGGCCCGCCGTTTCGCGCCGATCACGTGGGGAGCCTGCTGCGGCCCCCGGTGCTGCGTGACGCACGACGGCGGCACGAAAGCGGTGAGATCAACGCGGAGCAGCTCCGCGCGGTCGAGGACGACGCGATCCGCGACGTCATCAAGATGCAGAAGGCCGCCGGGCTGAGTTCGGCGACCGACGGCGAGTTCCGGCGCGCTTCCTGGCACATGGACTTCATCTACGCGCTCGGCGGCATCTCGAAGAGCGACCAGCGGCTGCACGTCAAGTTCCACAACCTGGCGGGCGACCTCGAGTTCAGCCCGCCGGGGCTGCAGGTCGACGGCAAGGTGCGGCTCGACGAACCGATCTTCGCCGACCACTTCCGGTTCCTGCAGTCCCATGTGGACCCGGGCGTGACGCCGAAGCTGACCATCCCGTCGCCGAGCATGGTCTACTACCGCGGCGGCCGGGCCGCGGTCAGCGAGAGCGTCTACCCGGACCTCGAGGAGTTCTTCGCCGACCTCAGCGCGGCCTACAAGCAGCAGGTCGCCGCGATGCACGACCTCGGCTGCCGGTACCTGCAGCTCGACGACACGAGCCTCGCCTACCTGAACGACCCGGCGCAGCGGGAGCTCGTCGCGCGGATGGGCGGCGATCCGGACACCCAGCACCTGCGCAACATCGCGACGATGAACGCGGCGCTGGAAGGCCGTCCCGAGGACCTCACCGTGACGACCCACCTGTGCCGCGGCAACTTCCGGTCGTCGTGGGCGGCGGAGGGCAGCTACGAGTTCGTCGCGGAGGCGGTGTTCGGCGAGCTCGCCGTCGACGGGTTCTTCCTCGAGTACGACGACGAGCGTTCCGGCGGGTTCGAGCCGCTGCGGTTCGTGCCGAAGGACAAGAAGGTCGTCCTCGGGCTGGTCACGACCAAGCGGCCGGAGCTGGAGGACCCGGACGTCCTGGTCCGGCGGATCGAGGAGGCGTCGCAGTACGTCGACGTCGACCGGCTGTGCCTCTCCCCGCAGTGCGGGTTCTCCTCGACGGAGGAGGGCAACGACCTGACCGCGGACGACCAGCTGCGCAAACTCGAACTGATCGTGGCGACGGCCGACCGCGTCTGGGGCGGCCACTGATGATCACCTGCGTCGTCGACTACGTCATCGACCCCGCGAAGATCCCCGACTTCGAGCGTTTCGCCGCGGCGTGGATGCGCCTGGTGCAGCGCGAAGGCGGCGTCCACCACGGCTACTTCCTGCCGTCGGAGGGGGCGAGCGACGAAGCCAGGGCGTTGTTCAGCTTCGAGAGCTTCGCGGCGTATGAGCGCTACCGGACGCTGTTCGGCGTCGACCCGGACTTCATCGAGGCCGACAAGATCCGCGAGGAAAGCGGGTGCGTGATCCGGTACCGGCGCTCGTTCATGCGCCCGCTGCTCCCGGACGACGAAGAAGTGTGAGACACAGCGCGCAGCGGCCGCCGTCGGTGGTGGATCGCGTCCTCGACCTCCTGGGCGCCTTCACCGCCGAACGGCCGCGGCTCACGCTGTCCGAGCTCAGCCGTCGCGCCGGGCTACCGCTGTCGACCACGCACCGGCTCGCCGGTGAGCTCACCCGGCGCGGGGCCCTCCTGCGCGACGAAACCGGCGGCTACCGCGTCGGCCTGTGGCTGTGGGAAGTCGCCTCGCTCGCGCCGCACGGTGCCGAGCTGCGGGAGAGCGCGATGCCGTTCCTGGAAGACCTCTACGAGGCCACGCACCAGAACGTGCAGCTCGCCGTGCTCGACGGGCCGGAGGTCGTCTACGTCGAGCGGATTTCCGGCCGGGGCGCGGTCAACGTCGTGACCCGCGTCGGCGGGCGGCTGCCCGCGCACGCGACCGGGGTCGGGCAGGTGCTCCTCGCGCACGCTCCCGCCGAGGCGCAGGAGGAAGTCCTGGCCGGTCCGCTCAAGACGTTCACGCCGAAGACGATCGGCTCGTCCGCGCAGCTGCGGCGGGTGCTGGCCGACGTGCGCCGGGACGGCTACGCGATCAGCGACGGGCAGATCGAGCTGATCGCGCTGTCGGTCGCCGCCCCGGTCCGGGACGCCGCCGACGAGGTCGTGGCCGCGATTTCGGTGGTCGTGCCCGCGGAGGGGACCGACCCGCGGACGCTGGTCCCGGCGGTGCGCGCCGCGGCGCGGGGGATCTCGCGGGTGCTGGGCGCGCCCCGGCCGTCCGGGGAACCACGCCTCGACTGACCGGGCCGGTTGTGGTCGGATGAACTCGAGGCCTACCGGATGGGGTGAGGAGCAGGAATGACCACCGTTCTCGTCGTCGGTGCAGGTCAGAGCGGGTTCCAGGCTGTGGCTTCGCTGCGGGACCGGGGCTTCGACGGCCGGGTCGTGCTGGTCGGGGACGAGCCGGGTGTGCCGTACCAGCGGCCGCCGCTGTCGAAGGCCTACCTCGCCGGCACGGCCGGGCTCGAGCAGCTGCACCTGCGCGGCGAGGACTTCTTCGCCGAGAAGGCCATCGAGCTGGTCGAAGGCCGTGTGAAGAGCATCGACCGCGAGGCACGGAAAGCGAAGCTCGAAGACGGCCGCGAGCTGGACTACGACTTCCTCGTCCTGGCCACCGGCGCCCGCAACCGGACGCTGCCGGTGCCCGGCGCCGACCTGCCGGGCGTGCTGACCCTGCGCACGCGCGACGACGCCGACCGGATCCGGGCGTCCCTCGAACGAGCCGGGAACGTCGTCGTGGCCGGTGGTGGGTTCATCGGGCTGGAGTTCGCTTCGCACGCCGGCCGCCCGGTGACGATCGTCGAGGCCCAGGACCGGCTGCTCAACCGCGTTGCGACGCCGGAGATCTCCGCCTACTTCGCCGACCTGCACCGCACCGCCGGGCACACCGTGCTGCTCGGCCAGGGCGTCGCGGCGATGCACGGCGACGATCGCGTCCGAGAGGTCGAGCTGACCGACGGCACCCGGCTGACCGGCGACCTCGTCGTCGTCGCCGTCGGCGTGGTCCCCGAGACCACGCTCGCCGAGGCCGCCGGGCTGCCGGTGCGCAATGGCGTCGTCGTCGACGCGCACCTGCGGACGGCGGACGAGCGGATCTTCGCCATCGGCGACTGCGCCAACTTCCCGTGCGTGCAGGCCGGCGCCGAGACCCGCCTGGAATCCGTGCAGAACGCCGTCGACCAGGCCCGCTGCGTGGCCGCGGCGATCACCGGCACGCCGACGCCGTACGCCAGCCTGCCCTGGTTCTGGACCGACCAGGCGGGCGCGAAACTGCAGATCGCCGGGATCCTCTCGGGTGCCGACCGGACGGTGGTCGTGGGCGATCCGGCCGAAGGCAAGTTCTCCGTGCTGTCCTTCCGCGACGACGTCCTCATCGCCGTCGAGTCGGTGAACCGGCCCGCCGACCACATCGCCGCGCGCCGCCTGTTCACCGCCGAGCCGAAGCCCGCGTACGCCGACCTCGAAGCCAGCGCCTTCGACCTCAAGGCGCACCTGAAGTCGCGAGCTGCGTGATGCGCACGCAGGTCGCGGTCATCGGGGCCGGCCCGGCCGGTCTCCTGCTGTCGTTCCTCCTCCACGAAGCCGGGATCGACTGCGTGGTCCTGGAAGCCCGCGACCGCGAGTACGTCCGGCAGCGGGTGCGGGCCGGGGTCTGCGAGCAGCCGACCGTCGAGCTGCTGACATCGCTGGGCCTCGGCGAGCGGCTGGCCGCCGAAGGCATGCCCCACGAAGGGCTGTCGCTGCGGTTCGACCGCGCCGACCACCGGATCGCCCTCACCGAACTGACCGGGAAGACGATCACCGTCTACGGGCAGCAGGAGATCGTCAAGGACCTCATCGACGCGCACGAAGCCCGCGGGTACCCGATCTCGTTCGAGGTCTCGGACGTTGGCTTGTCCGATGTGGACACCGAACGGCCGCGGGTCCGTTATGTGGACGGCGAAGGCAATGCACAGACCATCGAGTGCGACGCCGTGGCGGGCTGCGACGGCTTCCACGGCATCTCGCGTCCGTCCATTCCGGACCGTGAACTGACGGTGTACGAACGCGAGTACCCGTTCGCCTGGCTCGGCGTCCTCGCGCGGACACCGCCGTCGCACCACGAGCTGATCTACGTCCACCACGAGCGTGGGTTCGCGCTGCACAGCATGCGGACGCCGGAGATCACCCGGCTCTACCTCCAGGTCGATCCGCACGACGACCTGGCGAGCTGGTCCGACGACCGGATCTGGGCCGAGCTGACCGCGCGCCTGGAGGTCGAGAGCGACTTCACGTTGCGAGAAGGCCCGATCCTCGACAAGGGCATCACGCCGATGCGCAGCTTCGTCGCCGAGCCGCTCCGGCACGGGCGGCTGTTCCTGGCCGGCGACGCCGCGCACATCGTGCCGCCGACCGGCGCCAAGGGCATGAACCTGGCCATCGCCGACGTCCGGGTGCTGGCACGCGCACTGGAAGCGCTGCTGCGCGGCGACGAATCCCTCGCCGCGGCCTACTCGGACACCTGCCTGCGGCGGGTGTGGCGGGCCGAGCACTTCTCCTGGTTCATGACGACGATGCTGCACACGGACCCGCACGCCGACGGCTTCGCGCGGCAGTTGCAGCTGTCGCAATTGCGCTACACGACGTCGTCGCGGGCGGCGGCGACGAGCCTTGCCGAGAACTACGTGGGGCTGCCCTTCGCCTGAGATCGTCAACTCGTGGTTGACGCTGGTTGAGCGTCAACCTACAGTTGACGGCATGACCCTGCCGACCAACATCAAGCTCGACGACCTCATCAACGCCATCAAGAGCAACAACGAGAAGGACACCCTGGCCCAGCTGACCGACGCCGTCTACGTGGGTCAGCACCTCGGCGAGGTCGCCGACCACCTGATCGGCCACTTCGTCGACCAGGCCCGGCGGTCCGGGGCGTCCTGGACCGACATCGGGACCAGCATGGGCGTCACGAAACAGGCCGCCCAGAAGCGGTTCGTGCCGAAGGTGGATCCCGGCGGCGACCCGAGCGGCAGCATCGAGCGCGTTTACGGCCGCTACACCGACCGCGCACGGCACGTCGTCGTCGAGACCCAGAAGGCGGCCATCGAGCACGCCAGCCCGGAGATCGACACTGTGCACATCGTGCTGGGCCTGCTGACCGAGCCCGCCGCGCTGGCGGCCGGGGCGATCCTGGCCCAGGGTGTGCAGCTGGACGCCGTCCGCGAGGCCGCCGAAGCACGGCTGCCCGAGCCGATCGACCCGGTGCCGAACGTGGTCCCGTTCTCCGCCGCCGCCAAGAAGACCCTCGAGCTGACCATGCGCGAAGGCCTGCGGCTCGGCCACAACTACATCGGCACCGAGCACATGCTGTTGGCGCTGCTCGAACAGGGCGAAGGCGCCGGCTTCGAGGTGCTTGACGGCCTGGGCATCAAGAAGGACAAGGCCGAGGCGAAGATCGTGGAGGTGCTGGCGGAACTCCTCGCAGCCCGGGGGCAGTGAGACTCCTGCTGGTTGCCGTGCTGCTCGCGCTGCTGCTGGTGACGCTGCTCTGACCGGGTGGGACCAGGGGGTCTTCCCGGTCAGAGCAGCGAAAGGTCAGGCGTCGGACTCCGGGCGGCCGTCGGCGGCCCAGGCCGTGTGGAACGAACCCTCGCGGTCCACCCGGCGGTACGTGTGGGCGCCGAAGAAGTCCCGCTGGCCCTGGACCAGCGCGGCCGGCAGGCGGTCCGCGCGGAGGCCGTCGTAGTAGGCCAAGGCCGTCGAGAAGCCCGGCGTCGGGATGCCGAGCCTGACCGCCGTCGAGATCACCGAACGCCACGAGTCCTGCGCGTCTTCGACCGCCTTGCGGAAGCCGCCCGAGGTGAGCAGCGTCGGCAGCTCCGGCTCGTCGGCGTAGGCCGCGGTGATGTCGTTGAGGAACTTCGCGCGGATGATGCAGCCGCCACGCCAGATCGAGGCGACCTTGCCGAGGTCGATGTCCCAGCCGTACTCGGTCGCGCCCGCCTGGATCTGGTTGAAGCCCTGCGCGTACGCGACCACCTTCGACGCGTACAGCGCCTGCTCGACGTCGTCGGCGAAGCGCTCCAGCGAGGCACCGGACAGCGGCGCCGCCGACGGGCCGCCGAGCCCGCGGGCCGCCGCGCGCAGCGACTTGGACCCGGACAGCGAACGCGCGAAGACGGCCTCGGCGATGCCCGAGATCGGGACACCCAGGTCGAGGCCGATCTGCACGGTCCAGCGGCCGGTGCCCTTCTGCTCGGCGGCGTCCTCGACGATGTCGACGAACGGCTTGCCGGAGGTCTTGTCGACGTGCGCGAGCACGTCGGCGGTGATCTCGATCAGGTAGGAGTCGAGCCGCCCGGTGTTCCAGGTGCGGAACACGTCGGCGATCTCGGCGGGTGCGTAGCCGCCCGCGTGCCGGAGCAGGTCGAACGACTCCGCGATCAGCTGCATGTCGGCGTACTCGATGCCGTTGTGCACCATCTTGACGAAGTGGCCGGCCCCGTCCGCGCCGATGTGCGTGCAGCACGGCTCGCCGTCGACCTTGGCCGAGATGTCCTCGAACAGCGGGCCGAGCGACTCGTACGACTCCTTCGAGCCGCCGGGCATGATGCTCGGCCCGTGCAGCGCGCCTTCCTCGCCGCCCGAGACGCCGCTGCCGACGAAGTGCAGCCCACGCTCGCGCAGCGCCTTCTCACGGCGGCGCGTGTCGGCGAAGTGCGCGTTGCCGGCGTCGATGATGACGTCGCCCTCTTCGAGCAGCGGCGCGAACTCCTCGATGACGGCGTCCGTCGGGCCGCCCGCCTTGACCATGACCACGACCTGCCGCGGCCGCTCCAGCGCGTTGACGAACTCCTGGGCGGAGTACGCCGGGATGAAGTCACCTTCGTCGCCGAACTGGTCCACCAGCGCGCGGGTCCGCTCCTCGGACCGGTTGTGCAGGGCCACCGTGTGGCCGTGCCGGGCCAGGTTGCGGGCCAGGTTGCGGCCCATGACCGCCAGGCCGGTGACCCCGATGCTCGCCTTCTTGCTCATCCGAATCCTTCCGAAGAACTCTCTCGATTCAGACCCTAGTCCGATCGACGCCTCAAGGGAGGGCACGGAGGAGCAGCTCACCTAGTTCAGGAGAAGCAGCGGATGGGTCCCTTGTTGTAGGCGAGCATGTCCGTGATCGCCGCCACCAAGTCGATGTTCGCGCCCCACTCGGCGCCGTCGAGCTCCGCGTACGCCCGGTGCAGGTTGCCCGGCAGCCGCTCCTGCTCGCTCAGCTCAGCGAAGTCACCCAAGTCGGTCTCCTTCGCCAGCTCGAGCGGTGAAAGCCCGGCGGCCTTCCCGCGCTCGGCCGTCTTCTGGAGGAAGGCCAGGTACGCGTCCACCTTGTCCACTACGTCCAGCCCGCACGGACCGCCGTGACCAGGCAAGATCACCTCCGGCTCCAGCTCGCGGATGACGTCGAGGCCCTGGCGCCACCCCGCCACCGAGCCCATCAGCGCGAACGGGCTGCCGCCGTGGAACACCAGGTCGCCGGCGTAGAGGACGCGCTGGGCGGGCAGCCAGACCAGGACGTCGTTGGTCGTGTGGGCGGCGTGGCCGGGGTGGATCAGCTGGATCTCGACGTCGCCGGCATAGAGGGTGAGCCGGTCGTCGAAG
>Ga0070663_100000659_pt1 | contig 18566 bp, 19 predicted proteins | sample KBSC63metaG_FD_65646 | JGI IMG/M metagenome (GOLD analysis project Ga0070663, IMG submission 65646) | Corn rhizosphere microbial communities from Kellogg Biological Station, Michigan, USA - KBS C6-3 metaG | ecosystem: Host-associated > Plants > Roots > Rhizosphere > Soil ...
CGTAGGTGCCGAGCAGGTTGGCCGCGGTGACCCCGACCGGCCCGGCGCCCACGATCGCGACCTGGACGCGGTCGGTCACGGCGAGACCCCGGTGAGGAAGCCGGTCACCAGCCGGAGGAACTCGGCCGGGTTGTCGTCGTGCGCGTAGTGCCCGGCGTCGGGAACCTCCGCCCAGCGCAGCAGGGGTTGCCGGTCGGCCATCTCCCGGCAGACGGAAACCGGCAGGAAGTCCGAGCGGGCGCCGCGGAGGACCAGCGTCGGGCAGCGCAACGCCGCCACGCAGTCCCACAGGTCGACCGGCCCGGCCGGATCACCGCTGCGCCGGGCGGCCGCGATGCCCGCCATGTCGAGTTTCCATTCCCAGCGGCCGTCGCCGGCGGGGCGGACGGTGTGTTCGATCCGCGACTTGAGCGCGTCGTCGGTGATGCCCGGGCGGGTGTCCCGCCAGTAGGCACGCACGGCGGCGAGCGAATCGAAGCCGAGCGGAGTGCCGCGCAGCTCGCGCAGGATCCGGTCCGCGCCCGCGGTGGCCGTCGACGAACCCGGCCCGATGTCTTCGACGACCAGGGCGGAGACCTGGTCCGGGTGCCGTGCGGCGAAGGCGTAGCCGACCGTGCCGCCCATGGAGTGGCCGATGACGGCGAAGCGGGTGAGCCCCAGCGACGCGACCAGCTTCTCCATGTCCTCGACGTAGGCGTTGGTGAAGTAGTCGCGACCGGGGTCCCACGAGCTTTCGCCGCGACCGCGGAAATCCGGGGCGATCACCGCATGGGTGCCGCTCAACGCGCGCGCGACCGTGTCCCAGGTTTGGGCGTAGCTGCGCAGTCCGTGCAGCATGAGGACGGCGGGGCGCCGGTCCTCGCCCCATCGCAGGTATCGGCAGGTCAGGCCGTTGATGACGATCTGGTGGCTCGTCGGCTCGGTCATCGGGCTAACGCAGCCCGTCCTCGCCGCGCACCTCGGCGGCGGTGAGGCCGCCGAGGCGGGCGTGCAGCCGGCCGCGGGACGCGAACGCGAAGGCGATGACGACTTCGTCCGGGCGAGGAGCGTCGCCGAAGCCGATCGAGATCGTGTCGTAGTTCGAGCGCACGTACAGCGCGTCCTTGTGGGCCAGGGGAATGTCGATGACGGCTCCGGCGGCGCCGACCTTGCCGGTCGAGGGCACCCACGACTTCCCGCCGCCGACGGCCTCGCGCACCGGGTCCGCGAACACCTGGGTGAGGAACGCGTTGCCGTGCTCGTATTCGCCGAGGGTGCCGACGACGCAGGCCTTGCCGTAGCTCCGGATCGGCTCGCCACCGGCGGCGTCGACGGCGCGGCGGCCGAATTCCCGCCCCAGCTCGTCCGACTTCGCGACGATGTCGCTCAGGTCCACGCTGAAGCGGCCGGCATAGGGGTTGTGGACGGCCGCGGCGACGACGATGCGGCGGACCGCCGCTCCGTCGGCGGCCTGCCCGGTCTCGTTGGCGAGCACGTCTTCGACGTGCGTGAACCACTTCCGGACGTGGTAGGGCCCGAAGTTCGCGACTGGCATGGGGTGGAGACCTCCTGGTTACGGGTAGAGGGGCTCGAGTTCGACCGGCTCGCTCGGCGCGTTGTGCTCGCCGAGGATGCGCCGGCCTTCTTCGTCGTCGGTGACGGTTTCGGCGAAGAGCTCGAACCGGTTGCCGTCGGGGTCCTCGAAGTAGAGGCCGATCCCGACCTTGTGGTCGGTCGTCTTGACCACCTTGACGCCCTTGGAGAGCAGCATTCCGTACAGGCGGCGCAGATCTTCGACGTCGCCCTCGATCTCCAGGCCGTAGTGCTGCAGGCCCAGGCCGCCGTGCTGAGCGCCGTCCTCGGCGCGGATCAGCGCGAGGTCGTGGTGCTTGCGGCCGAAGGACAGGAAGACCCACTGGGGGCCCCGGGCGGTGACTTCCAGGCCGAGCACGTCGGCGTACCACGCTGCCGACGCCTCGGGGTCGCGCACGAACAGGGACAGGTGCGTGCGGACGACCACGGGTTTGATCACGGTGTTCTCCTTCAGTGGGTGGTGGCCGGGGCGTCGGCGGCGACGGCGGGCGTCCAGGCCACGTCGGTGATCTCGGGGAACTCCCGCCATTCCTTGGCGAAGGTGCGGCCGCCGTCGGTGGAGCGGAACAGGTGGCCGTACTTGGTGCCGGCGAAGACGAGGTCCGGGTCGTCCGCGTGGGTGCCGAACGCCCAGACCGTCGAGTTGGCCGGGGTGCCGAACGTGGATTCCTGCCAGGTGCCGGCCAGGTCGTCGGAGCGGAAGACGCGGGTCTTGGTGCCCGGCGTGCCGTCGCCGATGCCGAGCAGCACCGAGTTGCTGCCCGGGATGCGGGCGACGAGCCGGGTGTAGTAGATGCCCCACGTCGACTTCGTGCCGGTGCGGGTCCAGGTCGCGCCGTCGTCCTGGCTGACGAAGACGGCGTTCACGACGAGGCAGAGGATCGTCTTGGGTGGCCCGTCGAGCACGACGACGCAGTGGATGTCGGAGGGCGCGACGCCGTCGGGGCTGTCGACGCGGTCCCAGGTGTCGCCGCGGTCGCGGGTGAGCCAGAGCCCGCCTTCCTCGACGCCGAACCAGGCGGACTTGCCGTCGACGTGGTCGTAGACGGCGGTGAGGATCCGCGGTTTGCTGACGCCGGCACAGCGTTCGGGCAGTTCGGGGGAGAGCCGGTCCCAGGTGCCCCCGCCGTCGGTGGTGCGGTACATGGCGGCACGGGACGGCGCGCCGGTGCCGACGAGCATGCTGTCGGGGTCGTTCGGGTCGATGGCGATCGACCACACCTGGGTGTCGTCGAAGGGCGATTCGACGCGGGTCCAGCGGGTGCCGCCGTCGTCGCTGCGGCCGAGCCCGACCTCGGCGCCCGCGAAGATCACCTCGGGCCGGTCGGGGTGGACGGCCAGCGCGCGCACCACGGAGTCGAACTCGAGTCCCTGGTCGAGCGGAATGCGGTTCCAGGTCGCGCCGTCGTCGTTGCTGCGCAACACACCCTGTCCCGCGGTGGCGACCAGAATGGTTCCCTGCATGCGATGCTCTCCTTCCGGAAGAGTGGTCAGAGGAAGATGCCCCGGGTCAGGCCGCCGTCGATGCCCAGCGACTCGCCGGTGATCCCGCCCGCGGCGGGGGCGGCGAAGAAGCAGATCGTGCCGGCGACCTCGTCGGCGGTGAGCACCCGCCGGATCGGGGTGCGGTCGATGAAGTTCTGCTCGACCTGGGCCGCGGTGATGCCCTGCGCGGCGGCGTTGCGGGCGTACAGCTCGTGGATGTGCTCGGTTTCCACGACGCCCGGGTGCAGCGTGTTGATCGTGATGCCGTCCGGGCCGAGCTGGTCGGACAGCACCTTGGTCATGTGCACGATCGCGAGGTTGCGCATCCCGGAAAGGGCGTGGCTCGACCGGCCGGTCAGCCCGCCGATGTTCACGATCCGGCCGTAGCCGTGCGCGCGCATCAGGGGCACGACCGCTTTGACGCACCGGAAGTAGCCCACGACCTTGGTGTTCAGGTCGGCCAGCAGGGCTTCGGGGTCGGCGGTCGCGACGTCGTCGCGGACGAGGCCGGCCGGCGCGGCGGCGCCGTTGACCAGGATCGAGACGTCGCCGATCTCCGCGGCACTCTCGGCGAGCGCGAGGACCGACTCGGTGTCGGTCGTGTCGGCGGCGACGGGAACGACGCGGCCGCCCAGTTCGGCCGTGATCTCGTCGGCGGCCTCCTTCAGGATCGGCAGGCGGCGCGCGGCGATGACGACCGTCGCGCCCCGCCGCACCAGCGCGCGGGTGACGGCTTTCCCGATGCCCAGGCCGCCGCCGGTCACGATGGCGACCTGGCCGTCCAGTTCCGCTGTGCTCATGAGAGGTTCACCCAGACGCTCTTGGTTTCGGTGTACTGCTCGAGCACACCCCGGCCCATTTCCCGGCCCCAGCCGGATTGTTTGTAGCCACCGAACGGCGAAGCGGGGTCGGTGAGGTTGTAGCAGTTGATCCACACGGTCCCCGCCTTGATCGCGGCGGCGATGCGGTGGGCCTGGGTCAGGTCGTTCGTCCACAGGCCCGCGGCCAGGCCGTACGGCGTGTCGTTGGCCTTGCCGATCAGGTCGTCGACGTCGGTCCAGCGCATGGCGACCAGGACCGGGCCGAAGATCTCCTCCTGGACCACGCGCATCGCGTGCGTGGTTCCGGTGAGCACGGTCGGCTCGAGGAAGTAGCCGCCCGCGTAGGTGTCGTCGAGGCCGGCCGGGCGCGAGCCGCCGGTTTCGAGGGTCGCTCCTTCGTCCACTCCGGACTCCACATAGGACTGGACGGTGTCGAGCTGCCGGGCCGAGACGAGCGGGCCCATCTGGGTGGCCGGGTCCTGCCCGGGGCCGACGACGATCCGGTTCGCCTGGTCGACGAGTGCCGACAGCACGTCGTCGTAGACGTCGGAATGCACGTACAGACGGGAACCCGCCGTGCAGGTCTGGCCCTGGTTGAAGAAGATCGCGTCGGCCGCCGCGGCCGCGACCGCCTTCGGGTCCGCGTCGGGCAGGACGATGTGCGGGGACTTGCCGCCGAGCTCGAGGGAAACCTTCTTCATGTTGCCGGTGGCCGCGATCGTGACCAGGCGCCCGACTTCCGTCGAGCCGGTGAACGCCACCTTGTCCACGCCGGGGTGTGCCGCGATTGCCGCGCCGACGACACTGCCCTGCCCGGTCACGACGTTCAGTACGCCGGGCGGGAACCCGGCCTCGGCGAACAGTTCGGCGAGCCGCAGCGTCGACAACGACGTTTCTTCGGCCGGCTTGAGCACCACCGCGTTGCCCATCGCCAAGGCCGGGGCCAGTTTCCAGGACGCCATCGACATCGGGAAGTTCCACGGCACGATCGCGCCCACGACCCCGATCGGCTCGTGCACGGTGTAGTTCAGGATCCGGCGTCCGCCCCGCGGCGACAGCGGGATGGTCGAGCCCTCGAACTTGCTCGGCCAGCCGGAGAAGTAGCGGAAGAGCTTGGCCGTGGTGGTGACGTCGACCGCGCGGGCGACCGAGACCGGTTTGCCGTTGTCCAGGGACTCGATGAGCGCGAGTTCGCCGGCGTGCGCTTCGACGAGCTCGGCCAGCCGGTGCAGCAGCTCGCCGCGCTGCAGCGGGGTCAGGTCACGCCAGGCGGGGTCGGCGAGCGCCGCGCGGGCCGCGGTGACGGCGGCATCGACGTCACCCGGTCCACCGCGGGCCAGGGTGGCCAGGGGTTCGCCGGTGGCGGGATTGGTGGAAACCAGCCGCTGCCCGGTTTCGCCGGGGTGCCACCGGCCGCCGATGAACAGGCCGTGTTCGCGGTTCAGGAACGAAGTGACGGCCGGGGGAGTGTCCACTGTGGTCATAGCGCCATTTCGATCAGGTGCGGGCCGCCGGAGGTGACGGCGTCGGTGAAGGTGCTCCGCAGGTCGCCGGCGCGCGTTGCGCGGACGGCCGGTACTCCGAAAGCGGTCGCCAGCGCGACCCAGTCCACGCGGGGGTCGGCCAGGCTGGTCAACGCCGCGGCCTGCGCCCCGAAGTCGTCGTTGCCGTGCCGGCCGAGCTCGGTGCGCAGCACCTGGTAGGTGTGGTTGGCGGCCACCAGCACGACGACGTCGGCCCGCTCCCGGCTCATGGTCCACAGCGCCTGCGCGGTGTAGAGGCCGCTGCCGTCGGACTGCAACGCGACGACCGGCCGGTCGGGTGCGGCGATGGCCGCCCCCAGCGCGCAGGGCAAACCTTGCCCGATGGCCCCGCCGGTGTTGGTCAGCACGGTGTGGGCGGGGGACGAAGCCGACGCGGTGTAGAACGGGTAGCCGCTCGTGCCGCCTTCGACGGACACGATGGCGTTCTCGGGCAGGCAGCTCGCCACGACCTGGCCGATGGTGCGGCCGGACAGCGGTTCGTCCGGGCCGGGCGGGGCGAACGCCGGCCCGGGTTCGGCCGGGGTCCCGGCGCCCAGGAGGTCGGCGAGTTCGAGCAGCGCTTCTTCCGCGTCTTCGTGTGGCCGGGCGAGCCGGACCAGGGTGCCCGGCCGCGTGAGCACGCTCGGGACGCCTTCGTAACCGAAGTAGGCGACGGGGTCTTCGGCACCCGCGACCACCACGGCCGGCGCTTCCCGCAACACCGCCGCGGCCGTTTCCGGGAAGTAGGGGAGCCGGTCGATGGCCGGCAGGCCGCCACCGCGTTCCGCGCGGGCCGGGAACGTCTCGCTGTACAGCGTGAGCCCGGTATTCGCCGCGATGCGGCCGGCTGCCTCCTGTCCCGCGCGGCTCAAGGCGTTCCCGCCGAGCAGGAGCACGGCCCGTGAGCCGGCGGCCCGCAGCCGTGCCGCGGCGGCTTCGACGGTGTTCCCGCCGACCGATGCGTGCGATGGCGCCGACACCGGCTTGGCCGGCTGTTCCGGCCGGAGCTCCTGCTGGTGATCCGCCGGCACGATCAGCGTCGAGACACCCAGTAGCCGGTGTGCGTCGTCGAACGCCGTCCGGGTCGCTTCCCCGATGCTCGCGCGGTCGGTCACGGTGTGGACGGTCCCGACCGTTTTGGCGAGGGCGGCGATGTCCGACGTCAGCGGGGCGTCGTGGGGCAGGTGCCAGCTCGTGTGGTCGCCGACGACGTTGACGACCGGCGTGTTCGCCCGGCGCGCGTTGTGGAGGTTCGCGAGGCCGTTCGCCAGGCCCGGGCCCAGGTGCAGCAGCGTCAGCGCGGCTTTTCCGGTGATGCGGGCGTACCCGTCGGCGGCTCCGGTGCACACGTTCTCGTGCAGCCCCAGCACGGCGCGGACACCGGGGACCCGGTCCAGCGCGGCGACCAGTGGCATTTCGGTCGTGCCGGGGTTCGCGAAACACACCTCCGCCCCCGAGTGTGCCGCGGCACGAACGAGGGCGTCGGCTCCGGTGACGTCGTCTGCCACGGCTTCTCCCGTTCCTATTATCGTACAAGCTGTACGCTTATCGGTAAGGGTAGCCGCAAGCGCGGCGATGGGGAAGCCCGTCGCCGGACGAGATGGAGTTCGCTTGGTGTGAAAGGAAGTCAGGACGCGCGAAGGCGCTCAGGACTGCGCGGCTGTCTCCGTGGTGAAGTCGCCGGAGAGCCGCCGGGCCGCCTCGGCGGCGGCCGCGGTGACCAGCTCCGGGACGCGCGGGTCCGAGACCTCGACGCCGAGCTGGACGACGCCGATGCTGGCCGTCGCCCAGTCGGAGGTCCGGATCGGGGCCGCGACGCCGACCGCCCCGCTTTGGAGGGCGCCGGCCGTGAGCGCGTACCCGCGGCGGCGGGCGAGTTCGACGTCGTCGCCGTCGTTCTCGGACGGCGGGCGGCCGGCGAGGATGGCGATGCCGTCGGCGCCGACGTCGAGGGGGTGCCGGGCACCTTGCCGCAACGCGAGGTGGAACAGGCCGCGCGTGGGCTCCTCGGTGAGCAGGATCAGCGCCTGGTCGCCGTCGGCGATGCTGAGCAGGGTGGTGCTGTTCGTTTCCTCGCTGAGCCGGCGCAGGATCGGGAGCACGGTGGCCTGCAGCTGGGGACGCAGCTTGCTGGCGAGTTCGGCGATGCCGATCCCGAGCACGTACCGGGTGTCGATGCGGCCGACCAGCCGGTGGGCTTCCAGTGTGCGCAGCAGCCGGTAGACGACCGCCCGGGCGGTGGAAAGTTCCTCCGCCAGCTCCGCGGCGGTCAGTCCCTCGCCGTGGGCGGCCAGCAGGGCCAGCACGGTGAGCCCCCGGTCGAGGGTCTGGGAGGTCTCCCCGCTCGGCGAGTTCATCGTCAGGTTCCTCCGTCGGCGGCCGGGTGCTGGTGCCCCGGATGTTGCTGTTTAGCACAGCGGACCGGTGGCCCGTGTGATTGACCGGGGGTCGACGTGGATCGTATAGTACGAATATCGATCAGCAAGGACGGTAATCGAACATGTCTCGACGTTCCACTGCCGAAGACCTCGCACGCAGCCTCCGCGTCACGCCCTTCGTGGCGGGATGCTGGCAACCCGAATCCCCGCAGCACACCTTCGACGTCGTCGATCCGGTCACCGAGCGCCCGCTGGTGACGGTGACCGAGGCGGACGACGAGACCGTCGGCACGGCCGTCGCGTCCGCACACGACGCGCTCGACGGCGAATGGGCCCGGACGGACGGCGCCACCCGCGGCCGGCTGCTGCTCGGCTTCGCGCAGCTGATCGAGGACCGCGCCGAGGACTTCGCCGATCTCGAATCCCTCGACGTCGGCAAGCCGGGCATCGAGGGCCGGGTGATCGACCTGCCGCAGGCGGTGGCCACCTTCCGGTACTACGCCGGCTGGGCGGACAAGCTGACCGGCCAGTCGATCCCCACACCGGGCTACCAGGGACGGCGCACGCTCAGCTACACGGTCCGGCAGCCCGTCGGCGTCGTCGCGGCGATCACGCCGTGGAACTCGCCGACGATGATCGGCTCCTGGAAGATCGCCCCGGCGCTGGCCGCCGGCTGCGCCGTGGTCCTCAAGCCGCCGGAGGACGCGCCGCTGACGTCGCTGCTGCTGGCGCAGCTGGCCGAGGAAGCGGGCTTTCCGGCCGGGGTGTTCAACGTCGTCCCCGGCCGCGGCGCCACCACGGGCCGGGCACTCGTCGAGCACCCCGGGGTCGACAAGATCTCGTTCACCGGGAGCCCCGAAACCGGCCGGATCGTCGCGGCCGCGGCGGCCAAGACGTTCCGGCCCACGACGTTGGAGCTGGGCGGCAAGAGCCCGCAGATCGTCTTCGCCGACGCCGATCTGGACGCGGCCGCGGCCGGGGTCGCGCTCGGGATCTTCGCCAACCAGGGCGAGGTCTGCGCGGCGGGCAGCCGGATCCTGGTCGCCCGTTCCGTCCACGACGAGTTCGTGGACCGCCTCGCCGCCCACGCCGCCAAGGTGGTGGTCGGCGACCCGTTCGACGACGGCACCACGATGGGCGCCCTGATCAACGCCGAGCAGCGCGAGCGCGTCCTGCGGTACATCGGAATCGGCCGGGACGAAGGGGCGAGCCTGGTCACCGGCGGCGGGCGGCCGGAGCGTCGTGGCTACTTCGTCGAGCCGACCCTGTTCGCCGACGCGACTCCCGCGATGACCATCGCCCGCGAGGAGATCTTCGGGCCCGTGGGCACGATCATCGCGTTCGACGACGACGAGCAGGCCGTGTCCATCGCCAACGACTGCAGCTACGCGCTCGCGGCGACCTTGTGGACCACCGATCTGAGCCGCGCCCACACCGTGGCCGCGCGGGTCCGCGCCGGTGCCGTCGCGGTCAACGGCTGGTCGCCGCTCGACGCCCGCCTGCCGTGGGGCGGGTCGAAGCTCAGCGGCCTGGGGCGTGAGCTCGGCTGGGCGGGGATCGAAGCCGACACCGAACTGAAGACGATCACCGTCGTCCTCTGACTTTTCGCCACCCAAGGAAAGGAGTGCCGCATGGGCACCCGCATTCTCGTCACCTACTACAGCGCCACCGGGTCGGTGCACCGCCTTGCCAAGGCCGTCGAAGCCGGAGCGCAGGCGGCCGGCGCCGAGGTCCGGCTGCGCCGGGTCGCCGAACTCGCGCCGCCCGACGCGATCGCGTCGAACCCCGCCTGGGCGCAGCACAAGGAGGAGACCGACAACGAAGTCGAGGAGGTCACCCTCGACGATCTGGAGTGGGCCGACGGCTACGCGTTCGGCACGCCCACCCGGTACGGTGCCCCGGCCGCGCAGCTGAAGCAGTTCATCGACACCGCGGGCAGCCTGTGGCAGGAGGGAAAGCTCGCCGACAAGCCGGTCACCACGTTCGTCTCCTCGGCCGAGCGGCACGGCGGGCAGGAAGCGACGATCCTGTCCCTCCACAACGTCTTCTACCACTGGGGATGCGTCATCCTCCCGCTCGGCTACACCGACGACATCGTCTACGCGGCCGGCGGAAACCCCTACGGCACGTCCTGGCCGGCCGGGTTCCCGTCCGCCATGCCCGACGACGACACCCTGGAATGTGCCCGTTACCAAGGCGGGCGTCTCGCCCGCTTCGCCGAGGTCCTGACCGCCGTGCGGTCGGGCGCACCGGCGTGACGCCGGCGCCATGACCGCCGAAGTCGACGTCTGGTCGGACATCCACTGCCCGTGGGCGTACGTCGCCGTGCACCGCCTGCGCCGCGCCCGGGACGCCCACGGGCTCGACGTGGTGTTCGTGCCCCGCGCGTGGCCCCTGGAGTGGGTCAACCGCCGGGGGACACCGCGGGACATCGTCACCACGGAGACCGCGGTGCTGGCCGGTCACGAACCGGAGCTGTTCACCGCCTACTCCGGCGAGTCCTGGCCGTCGACCTTCCTCCCCGCGTTCGAACTCGTCGCCGCCACGCGCCGGCTGTCCGGCGTCCGGGCGGCCGAGGACGTCGACTTCGCGCTGCGCCTGGCGTTCTTCCGCGACGGCGTCGACGTCAGCATCCGGGCCGGGCTGGCCGAGGCGCTGGTGATCGCGGGCGAGCTCAACGCCGACGTGGTCCCGGCTGCGGTCATCGAGGCCTGGCTGCGCACGAGCCCGCGCGCGGACGTCGCCGAGGACTTCCGGGTGAGCGGCGGTCTGCCCATCCAGGGGAGCCCCCAGATCTTCTGGCCGGACGGGTCGACGACGCACAACCCGGGGATGACCGACCACCGCTGGCACGGCGGTCTCGTCCACATCGGACACACCGACCCGGACGAGGCCGGGCGGCTCCTGCTGGCCAAGACCGCCGGGAGCCGGGATTGATCGTCGAAGAACGCAACTACCTGCTCGTCCCGGGTGGAACACGCCGGTACCTCGACGCGTGGTACCGGCTGGGTCGCGGCCCTCAGACCACCCACCTCGGGGAACCCCTCGGCGTCTACACGGTCGAGGTCGGCGACCTGAACACCCTCGTCTACCTCTGGGGTTTCACCGACCCGGCCGACCGGGCGCACCGGCGGGCCGCCCTCGCCGGCGATCCCGGCTTCGCCGTCTTCCGCGGCGAGGTCCGCTCGCTCCTCGTCTCCCAGAGCAACCGCATCCTCGTCCCGGAAGGCCGTCCATGACCACCACCCCGGCCCAGCGCTACCTCGACGAAATGGCCGCCAAGCGCGGGTACGTGCTCGAATACCACAAGGTCATGGCGGCCAACGACTTCCCGGTGCTGCAGGCCGCCGACAACCTCGTCGACGCGGCGTACCTCGCGCAGCGCCGGCTGGACCGCCGGACGAAGGAGCTCCTGTTCGTCCTGAGCCTGACCGTCCTGCGCGCGGACAAGGCGCACATCCAGAGCCACATCCGGGTCGCACTGGGCCTGGGTGTCGAACCCCAGGAGATCCTCGAGGCGATCGAGATCGCCCTCCCGGAGGCCGGTGTCGTCGCCTTCCAGCACGGCTTCGACGCCTGGCGCGAAGTGGTGAACGCCGAGGCGCTCGAACCGTCCACCCGTCCATAATCCCAGCAGCCGAAGGAGTCCCGGATGCCGAAGTGTGTCGAGTTCGTCAAGTTCCGAGTCAGGGAAGGGCAGCGGCCGGCCTTCCTCGAACGCCGGTCCGAAGCCATCCCGGCGGTCCGCGAGGCGCATCCGGACCTCATCGGCGCGCCGGTGCTCGCCGAGCACGCCGACGGTTCGTGGACCGACGTCTGGATCTACCGCAGTGCCGCGGCCGCGGAGCGCGCCAACGCGGGAGCGGGCGCCATCCCGGAGTTCCTCGCGATGGCCGAGCTGCTCGAAGATGTGCAGGTCGAAGCGTCGAGCATGCCGGACGAGGTGACCGAACCGTGAAGCACGACGTCGATGTGGTCGTGGTCGGGGCCGGGTTCGCCGGGCTGACCGTCGCCAGGGAGCTCGGGTGGATGGGCGCGCGGGTGGTGGTGCTCGAGGGCCGGGACCGGATCGGCGGGCGTACGTGGACCGACACCCGGATGGGCGAGCAGCTCGAGATGGGCGGCGGGTGGATCCACTGGATGCAGGGGCACGTGTGGTCGGAGGTGACCCGCTACCAGCTGTCCGTCGCCGAAACGCCGTGGCCGGACACCGCGCACTGGCTGGTGGGCGGCACCCGGCGCAGCGGCAGCGCGGCCGAGCTGCTCGAGCGGATGAACGACGGCATGCGCCGGTCCATAGAGGACTGCATGGAGGTGTTCAAACGGCCGTACGAACCGGCCGACGGCGACCGCTGGCGGGACCTCGACCGGCTGTCGGTCACCGACCGGCTCGCGGAGCTCGACCTCGATGACGAGGCGTACGCGCTGTGCGACGCGATGTGGAGCCAGAACTTCAACGCGCCGGCCAGCACGGGAGCGCTCACGCAGGCGTTGCGGTGGGGTGCGGTCAGCAACGGCGACTGGCAGCTGCTCCTCGACATCTGTTCCCACTGGAGGTTCCGGGACGGCACGGTGTCCCTCGCGAACGCCATCAAATCGGACGTCTCCGGAGAAATCGAGCTCGGTGTCCACGTGGCCCGCATCGACGAGCGGGCCGACGGCGTGGTGGTGACGACCGCCGACGGGCGTGAGATCGCGGCCCGGGCGTGCGTGGTGACGGCTCCCATCGGCGTGCTCGGGGGCATCGAGTTCACTTCGGCCCTGCCGCGCCCGGCCCGGCAGGTCGTGGCGGACGGGCAGAGTTCGCAGGGGTTCAAGCTGTGGGTTCGCGCGCGCGGCATCGACACGCCGTTCATCGCGATGGCCCCCAGCGACGAACCCCTCGCGCTCATCCAGTGGGAACACGCCTTCGGCGACGGCGGCGAGTTCACCGCGTTCTCCTTCGGCACCGACGCCCGGAAGTTTCCGGTCACCGATCTCGAAACGGTCAACCGGTACGTGGGCAGGCTGGTGCCCGGGATCGAGGTCACGGACTTCGCCAGCCACGACTGGGTCGGCGACTCCTACGCCCGCCAGACCTGGGCGATGTTGCGGCCGAACCAGCTCGAAGGGGTCCAGGCGCTCGCCACGATGCCCGGCCGCGTCACCTTCGCGGGGGCCGACTACGCCCACGGCTGGTGCAGTTTCATCGACGGGGCGATCGAAAGCGCGATGCGCGCGGCGAGAACACTGCGCGAACGCGTCCTGTAACCGTTTGCTGCCGTCAGGAATTCGTCTCGTCGCGGCCTGATCGGAAAATATTCGGCTGAACGCCGGTTGGTGTGTCGTGCTCGCGACACGCCAACCGGCTTTTCTGTTTTCCTGCCCTTAACAAAGCGCTCGAATCGTGCGCAGACCGCTCTTGACATGGTGTGATGCCCGCCGCATGCTGTGTACGCAACGCGCACTCGCTGTTCGATTATCGTTCACGAGCAATTCTCCAGTCACCCAGGGAGTTGTCGCATGACCGTCCCTACTCATCGTCTTCCCCGAGTTCTGACCTGGAAGTCCGGCGCCTTTCTGGGTTTGACGACAATTCTGGGCGTCTTCACCACGGTCGGTTACATGATCGGACTGGTCGGTGCCTGGAGCGTGATCGCGATCTGGGCGGTTTCGATGATCGTCGCGACGGCACAGGCGTTCCTCTACGCCGAAATGGCGACGATGTTCCCGAACACCGCCGGCGGCGTCGCGGCCTACGCCAACGAAGGCCTCCGCCGCTACACGGTCTTCGTCGGGCCGATCGTGTCGTGGGGGTACTGGCTGGGGTACTCCCTGGTGCAGGCGGCCATCGCGCTGATCTTCGGCCAGGTCGTCCAGGCGCAGTGGTTCCCGGAGCAGACCTGGGGGGTCGATCTCCTCGGCGTCCACGTCGGCCTGCCGCACGTCCTGGGTGCGGCGGCGCTGGTGAGTGTCTTCCTGCTCAACATCTTCGGCATCCGCCCCGCGGCGCGGGTCACCTCGCTGGGTGTCATCATCTTCACGGTCTTCGTCGCGATCATGGTGTTGCTGCCGTTCATCGAAGGCAAGTGGTCGGGCGCCGGCCTGACCTGGCGGCTCGACGACCCCAAGCTCGCCCTGGTGCTGCTGTACCTCGCGGGCTGGACGACCTACGCCGTGGAAGGACCGTCCCTGTTCGCGCCCGAGTACCGCAGCCCGGGCTCGGACTGCCCGAAGGCGATCCGGGTGTGCGCGATGCTGATGATCGGCGTGTTCACCATCGTCCCGTTCGTCGTCTCCGGCACGCTGGGGGAGAAGGCCATCGGCGACAACCCGAACGGCTACGCCGTCGACGTCATGAACCTGTTGTGGCCGGGCAGTTCTTCGCTGGTGGTCGCGGTCGTCGCCATCGGGCTGTGGGTCACTCTGGTCGGCACGAGCGCGCAGGCCGGGCGCGCGCTGCTCGGGATTTCCCGCAGCGACCTGACCGTCAAGCAACTGTCCACATTGAACAGTTATGGCATGCCGGGCCGGGCGCTGGGCGTGGACCTCGTCGTCAACCTGCTCATCCTGTTCCTGGTCGGGAACACGGTCGCGATCGTCGCGGCGAGCAACCTCGGGTACTTCATCTGCTGCGGCCTGGCGTGCTGGGCGTACGTGCTGCTGCGCCGCGACCGGCCGGAGTGGCCCCGCCCGTACCGGCTGTCCCGGAAGTGGGGCGTGGTCGCGATCGTGCTCGGCGTCTTCGACCTCGTCGTCGCCGCGGTCGGGATCACCAACCCCGACCTGGCCGGCCGCGGCGGGCTCAAGGAAACCCTCATCTCGCTGGTGCTCCTGTTCGTCTGCGTCCCCCTCTTCCTGCTGCGCCGGCTGTGGCAGGACCGCGACCGGGCCTTCGCCTGGCGAGAGGAAACCCCGGCGCTGCCCACCGGCGACGAGCACCTCGTGGCCGAAGACGAAGCACCGCAGGCGGACCGGATCGGCAAGGCGTGACCCCATGCGGTTCGGGGTGCACCTGCCCAGCAACCACGGATGGCGCCACGTCGAGGACCTCCTCGACGTGGCGCGCCTGAGCGAGGAGCTCGGGTACGAGTCCGTGTGGGCGAGCCAGCACGTGTTCCACGCGGGATACCTCGCCGACCGGCTCGACGGACGCCCGTACTACGCGCCGTTGCCGATCCTGACGGCGGTCGCCGCGGTCACCACCAGGGTGCGGCTCGGGACGTCGGTGCTCGTGCTGCCGTACCACCACCCGGTCCTGCTCGCCAAGGAACTCGCCACCCTCGACGTGCTCTCCGGAGGACGGCTCACCGCCGGCGTCGGGGTGGGGGTCATCCGCGAGGAGTTCGAGGCATTGGGCGTCGAATACGACACTCGCGGCGCGAGGACGGACGAGGCGCTCCGGGTGATGAAGGCGTTGTGGACGACCCGGCAGCCGTCCTTCGCGGGCCGCTTCCATCGATTCGCGGGCCTCGACTTCAGCCCGGCACCCGTCCAGGACCCGCACCCGCCGATCTGGATCGGAGGATCCAGCGGCGCGGCCATGAGGCGAGCGGCAACGCTCGGGGACGGGTGGCACCTGTTCCGCCATCCCGCCGGAGGCCTCCGCACGGCGATCCACCGCGTCCGTGACCTGGCGGGCCGCGATGGCCGGTCGCTCGTGGTGTCCGTCCGATGCGACCTGGAGATCCTCGGGACGCCCGTACCTGCTCCCGCCGACTACAACACGTCCTTGGGCACCCGGTTCCGGCTGCGGGGGACACCGGAACAGATCGTCGAGATGGTGGGAGAGCTGCGAGATCTCGGTGTCGAGCACCTGGTCCTCGCGGTCAACACCGACGAGCCGAACGTCGTGACCGACTCCGTCGGGATCTTCGCAACGGAGGTGGCTCCCGGATTCGGTTTCCCCTGCGGAAGCGGTCCCGGCCCCGGGCGTTGATCCCAGGCGCGGGGTTCGCCTCCTTTCGACGGCGTCGCCGCGCAGGGGCTGCTCGCCGTCCGAGTTTCAGCCCCGCAGAGCCAGCAACCGCCGCGGCGGGTGGTAGGTGTACTCGTAGCCGAGGTCGCGGAAGCCCAGGCAGAGGGCGAACGATCCGTCACCGAATTCCCGGTGCAGGGAACGCCAGTTCCGGGCGAGGTATTCGACCGCCGCCCACGTGGTGTCCCCTCGGCGGCCCAGGCAGAACAGCACGGTCGTGCCGCGCGCGGTGTCATGGACCTTTTCGATGATGGCGAGGTCCAGCGAGTTCGACGGCACCTGCCGGCCGAGGTCCGCGCCGTTGAGCACTTCGACGTATGTTGTTTCCCGCGGCTGGTGGCCGACATCGGGGAGTTCGCCGGAGAGGCGGAGACTCACCAGGTTCTCCTGCAGGTACAGCCTGCGGATGCTGTTGCGCCGGGCTGCTCCGACGACGACGAGGTTGCCGCTCAGCTCGGGGAAATGCTTGGGGTCGTCACTCGCGGACGGGCTGACGGTGCTGCGGAAGTCGTAGCGGTGACGCCCCAGGTAGACGGCGTCGACCAGACCACGGACCAGGTCGGGCAGGCGGAAGGACGCCGAGCCGAACAGGCGGGTGACCGCCTCGGTGGCGCGCAGTTCGTGCAAGGAAATGGAGTAACCGCGCGGGCGCGAACTCATGGCCGTGGTCCACAGGTTCGACAGGCAGATGACCAGTTGCTGGTTCGTGTGCAGGCCGAAGAACCGGCGGAAGCGGCGTTGCGCGAGCCGGGCCAGCGCGGCAACCGTGAAGCCCAAGCCGAGCCAGAACACGATGTTCGCGATGACGTTGGTGAGGATGTCCAGAAGCACTCGAGCATCATCGTGGCGGACCCGGCTTCACGACAACAGTAATCGTCGTGGCCCCGTCGCTGCCGCGAAGGCCGAATCTCCTTGTCGACACGCTCGGGGGCGCGGCGACAACGCCCGGCGGCGCGGGCGCCGGCCGACCGGATCGGATCCGCCGTCTCAGGCTGTCCGCTGCGGGTTGCGGTCGGAGGTGGGCAGCAGTGCCTTCACGTGCTGCCACGCCTGCTCGGCGGTGAGCGTGGGGTCACCCGTCAGCAGGGCCACGCTCAGCCCGTCGATGAGGGCGAACACCCGCTGCGTGAGCGAGTCGACGTCGTCGGTCAGCTCGCCGAGGATCCCGGCGATCGCCGCGCGCCAGGCGGCGTCGTATTCGAGCTGGGCTTCGCGCAGGGCGGGCTCGTGCATCACGCGCGGCCACAGCTCGACCCAGAGCAGCCAGCGGGGGTCGCCGGCGGCACGCGGGAAGTTGAGCTTGCACAGGCTGTGCAGCCGCTCCTCGGCCGAACCCCCGGACTTCGGCAAGAGGGCCAGCTGCTCGATCAGCTCGTCCTCGCTCCAGCGGAGCAGCTCGAGGAGCAGGCCGTTCTTGCTGCCGAAGTAGTAGGACAGGTGACCGGCGCTGGTGTCGAGGCGGCGCCCGAGTTCGGACAGGCTCAGATCGGCCAGGCCGCGCTCGGCGAGCAGCGCCCACGCCTCCTGCATGACCCGCTCGCGCGGGTGCTCGAGCCGGCGGTGCCGCCTGGACGTCTCGTTGGCCACCTCTTGACTCTAGCCACGGCCTGACGGATAGTGACGCGAGGCAATTTGAAAGCCTTTCAAATCGAGGAGTCAGCATGGCGTCGACCCCTGCCGAGATGACCGCCGAGCCACCCGCCGAACCTTCGTCCCGGGCGTCGAAACGGCTGAAGCCGGTGCTCGGCGTGAGTGCGGTGATCCTGCTGACCGTCTCGTGCATCACGCCGGCGTCCAGCCTGTTCATCATCGTTCCGCAGCTGCTGGCCACGCAGGGTTCGGGCGTGGTCATCGCGTTGGTCGTCGGCGTCGTGGTCTCGATCGCCGTGGGCGCCTGCTATGCCGAACTGGGCACGCGCACCCCGAGTTCGGGCGGCGAGTACGCGATGATCACCCACACGCTCGGGCGGACGCTCGGCTGGCTGACCTTCGCGCTCACGGGCGCCCTGCTCGTGGTGATCCCGCCGATCATCGCGCTCGGCACGGCGGACTACCTGAGTTCGATCGTCCACCTCGACCGGGCCACCGCCGGTGCGATCGTGCTGCTGCTGGCCGCGGGCACCGCCATCCTCGACGTCCGCGCGAACGCGTTCGTGACCAGCTGCTTCCTCGCGCTGGAGGTCGTCGCGGCCGGAGTGGTCGCCTACCTCGGCTTCGCGCACGCCGAGCGTCCACTGAGTACGCTGGTGCGTCCGGAGGCGCTGACCGAGGGGAAGCTTTCCCCGTTCACGCTCGGCGTCCTGGTGTCCGGGTTCCTCGTCTCCATGCTCATCGTCAACGGCTTCGGCACCGCGTCGTACCTCGCCGAGGAGATGATCGACCCGCGCCGTGACGTGGCGCGGGCGGTCTTCGGCTCGATCTTCGTCTCCGCGGTGGTCATGATCGTGCCGACCGCCGCCCTCGTCGTGGGCGCCGGGTCCCTGGAAGACCTGGGCACGCGGACCTTCCCCGAGTTCGTCGAGTCCTGGGCAGGGCCCGGCGTCGCCGCCGCCGTGAACGCCGCCGTCGCGCTGGCGATCCTCAACGCGGTCATCGTGATGGTGCTGCAGAACGGCCGCGTGCTGTACGCGTCGGGCCGCGACCAGGCGTGGCCCGCTCCGGTCAACGCGGCGCTCACCCGGCTGCACCGGCGCTTCGGCACGCCGGCCGTGGCGACGCTGGTGGTGGCGCTGCCCGGCGCCGCGTTCGCCTACTTCCTGGACATCGAGTCCCTGGTGAGCATCACCAGCGTCATCATCGCCGTCGTCTACCTGCTGCTGGCCGTCGGGGC
>Ga0070663_100000663_pt1 | contig 18514 bp, 14 predicted proteins | sample KBSC63metaG_FD_65646 | JGI IMG/M metagenome (GOLD analysis project Ga0070663, IMG submission 65646) | Corn rhizosphere microbial communities from Kellogg Biological Station, Michigan, USA - KBS C6-3 metaG | ecosystem: Host-associated > Plants > Roots > Rhizosphere > Soil ...
TCCACCTCAAGGACATCGTCAAGGGCGGCATTCGCGAGCGCTTTGCCGAACTGCGCCGCATGGGTATCCGCACCGTGATGATCACCGGCGACAATCCGATGACGGCAGCCGCCATCGCGGCCGAAGCCGGCGTCGACGATTTCCTGGCGCAGGCGACCCCCGAGGACAAGCTCAAGCTGATCCGCGACGAGCAGGCCAAGGGCAAGCTGGTGGCGATGTGCGGCGACGGAACCAACGACGCGCCGGCACTCGCGCAGGCCGACGTCGGTGTCGCCATGAACACGGGCACGCAGGCCGCGCGCGAGGCCGGCAACATGGTCGACCTCGATTCCAACCCGACCAAGCTGATCGAGGTGGTCGAGATCGGCAAACAGCTATTGATGACCCGTGGCGCGCTGACCACGTTCTCGATTGCCAACGATGTTGCGAAATATTTCGCCATCATCCCCGCGATGTTCCTGGCGTTTTATCCGCAGCTCGCGGTACTCAACATCATGCAACTCGCCAGCCCGCAGAGCGCGATCCTGTCGGCGATCATCTTCAATGCGCTGATCATCATCGCGCTGATTCCGCTGGCGCTGAAGGGCGTCGCCTATCGTGCGGTTGGGGCAGGGGCGCTGTTGCGCCGTAACCTGCTGATCTACGGCCTCGGCGGCATCATCATTCCATTCATCGGCATCAAGGCCATCGACCTCGTCGTCGCTGCCTTGCACCTGGCCTAACTCAAACCGCCATTTCGAGGAGCGAAGCGACGAAGCAATCCATTCTTTCGTTCCAGCCTATGGATTGCTTCGCTTCGCTCGCAATGACGGAAGACACTCAGGAGACATAAATGCTCAGAGAAATTCGTCCCGCTATCCTCATCCTGCTGCTGCTCACCGCAATCACCGGCCTAGCCTATCCGCTCGCCATGACCGCGATCGCCGGCGCGATCTTTCCCAGGCAGGCACAGGGCAGCCTGATCGAAAAGGACGGCAAGGTGATCGGCTCCGCGCTGATCGGGCAGGAGTTCAAGGAAGACAAATATTTCCATGGCCGCCCGTCTGCGACCTCGGCGCCGGACCCGGCCGATTCCACCAAGACGGTCTCCGCTCCTTACAACGCCGCCAACTCCGGCGGCTCCAACCTCGGTCCGACCAGCAAGGCGCTGAACGACCGGGTCAAGGAGGACGTCGAGAAGCTGAAGGCTGAAAATCCCTCCGCCGCGGTGCCGGTCGACCTCGTCACTACATCCGCCAGCGGACTCGATCCCGATATCACGCCTGAGGGCGCGCTGTTCCAGGTGCCCCGCGTGGCCAAGGCGCGCAACCTGGCGGAAGCGAGGGTCCGCCAACTGGTCTCAGACCATATCCAGGGGCGCATGGCTGGAGTGCTTGGTGAGCCTCACGTTAACGTATTGGCGTTGAACCTGGCATTGGACGAGGCCTCGAAATGAGACCCGCTAGGCCCGCCGCGGGGTGAGGACTATATTGCCGTATGGTCCAAACCCGCCGCGATCCTGAACAGCGTCCCTCTCCGGAGGCCCTCCTGGAGGCGGCCCGGCGCGAATACAGCGGCGCTGGCCGCCTCAAGATATTCGTCGGCGCGGCCCCGGGCGTCGGCAAGACTTTCGAAATGCTACAGAGCGCCCATGCCAGGCTGAGAGCCGGCGCCGACATCGTGGTTGGCGTGGTCGAAACCCATGGCCGGGCGGAAACCGAGGCACTTCTGAAGGGTCTCGAAGTGCTGCCGCGCAAGCGGATCAGCTACAAGGACCAGACGCTCGAGGAGATGGACCTCGACGCGCTGATCGCGCGGCGGCCGCAAATCGCGCTGGTTGACGAACTCGCCCACACCAATGCTCCGGGCAGCCGCCATCCCAAGCGCTATCTCGATGTCGAGGAATTGTTGTCCCATGGCATCGACGTCTACACGGCCGTCAATATTCAGCATATCGAAAGCCTCAACGACGTGGTCGCGCAGATCACGCATGTGCGGGTGCGCGAAACCGTGCCGGACAAGGTGTTTGACCGCGCTGACGCCATCGAACTGATCGACCTTACGCCTGACGACCTGATCCAGCGGCTGAAGGAAGGCAAGGTCTATGTCCCCAAGCAGGCCGAGCGCGCGCTGGAACATTATTTCTCGCCCGGCAACCTGACGGCGCTACGCGAACTGGCGCTGCGCCGAACCGCCGAGCGCGTCGACGAGCAACTGCTCACCCACATGCAGGCCAACGCCATCGACGGTCCATGGGCCGCGGGCGAACGCATCCTGGTCTGCGTCAGCGAAGATCCGCGAGCGGCAGGGCTCGTACGCTACACGAAGCGGCTGGCGGACCGGCTGCATGCGCAATGGACCGTGATCAGCATCGAGACGCGGCGCAGCCTGCAACTGACCGACGAGCAGCGCGACCGGCTGGTCGACACGATGAGGCTCGCCGAAGCGCTCGGAGCGGAGGCCCTTACTATACCCGGCGTTGGCCGCCGCATTGCCGACGATGTCATCCGCTTCGCGCACGCCAATAACGTAACGCAGATCATCATCGGCAAGTCGACGCGCTCGTGGTGGTTCGAGTTGATTCGCGGTTCTGTCGTGCACGATCTGGTGCGGCGCGCCGGCAATATCGGTGTCCACGTCATTGCAGGCGACGATGAGGGCGTGCCAAAGGGAGCAGTGCAGACCGCGGCGCGGCAGGAAGCTTTCAATCCGCGGCCCTATCTGATGGGGCTGCTGTTCGTCGCGATCGGTCTTGTTGCCGCCGCACTGATCAAACCCCTGTTCGGCGGCATCGAGAACGTCGATCTCGTGTTCCTCACCGCCGTGGTCGCTGTTGCCGCCCGCTATGGCCTGTGGCCGTCGCTGCTGACCAGTCTCGTGGCGTCGCTGTGCTACAATTTCTTCTTCCTGCCGCCGGTCTACAATTTCACTATTACCGATCCCACCAATATCACCGCGTTCTTCTTCTTCATGCTGATTGCGCTGCTCGTTTCTAATGTAGCGGCGCGCGTGCGCTCGCAGGCCGATACCGCGATCAGCCGGGTGCGCACCACCGAGTCGCTCTACGCCTTCAGCCGCAAGCTCGCGGGCACAGCGACGCTCGACGACGTGCTGTGGGCGACCGCCTACCAGACAGCGCTGATGCTGAAGGTGAGGGTGGTGCTACTGCTGCCCGAAGAGGGCGTATTGACGGTGAAGTCGGGCTATCCGCCGGAGGACGAACTCGACCAGGCCGATCTTGCTGCCGCCAACTGGGCGTGGAGCAACGACCGCCCCGCCGGGCGCGGCTCGGACACGCTGCCAGGAGCAAAACGGCTGTTCCTGCCGATGCGGACCGGGCGCGGCGCTATCGGCGTCATTGGCATCGACGATGACCGGACGGGGCCCTTGCTGACGCCGGATCAGCGCCGTCTCCTCGATGCGCTGGTCGACCAGGGGGCGCTCGCGATCGAGCGGGTGCTGCTGGTCGAGGACATGGACCGGGTCAAGCGCACGGTGGAATCCGACCGGCTGCGCGGTGCGCTATTGACCTCGATCTCGCATGATCTAAAGACGCCGCTGGCCTCGGTACTCGGCGCCGCCAGTACGCTGCGCGATCTCGGCACCGGCCTCAATGATGCCCAGAAGAACGAGCTGCTCGCCACGATGATCGACGAGTCCGAGCGGCTCAACCGCTTCATCGCCAACCTGCTCGACATGACCAAGCTCGAATCCGGCGCCATCGTTCCCAACACCGCGCGGCACGATATCGGCGAGATCGTCGGCAGCGCGCTGCGGCGCGCGGGCAAGATCCTCGTGCACCACAAGGTTTCGCTGGAGTTCGGTCCAAATCTACCGATGCTGGAGCTCGATGCCGTGCTGTTCGAACAGGTGCTGTTCAACTTGCTCGACAACGCGGCCAAGTATGCGCCGCCCGGCACGACCATTTCGATCCGCGGCGCACGGGATCAAGCAACGGTCTCGTTGCAGATTTTGGACGAAGGCAACGGTATTCCGCCGGCGGAACTCGAAAGCGTATTCGACAAGTTTTATCGCGCGCAGAAGGGCGATCACGTCCGCCCCGGCACCGGTCTTGGGCTTGCGATTTCCCGCGGTTTCGTCGAGGCCATGCATGGTACGATCTCGGCCGCCAACCGCACCGACCGGAACGGGGCGGTGATATCAATTCGGCTGCCGGTACCGGCTACCGACAGCGCGCTGGATACCGCCGCATGAATGCTCCATCGATCAAGGTCCTGGTCATCGACGACGAGCCGCCGATCCGAAAATTGTTGCGGATGGGGTTGAGCACGCAAGGTTATGACATCCTCGAAGCCTCCAACGGCAAGATCGCGCTGGAGAAGCTCGCCGAGAGCCCGGCGCTGATCATCCTCGATCTGGGCCTGCCGGACATCCAGGGCCACGACTTGCTGCGGATGATCCGCGGCCGCAATGAAAGCGTGCCGATCGTGGTGCTGTCGAGCCGCGGCGACGAGGCCGGCAAGGTGCAGGCGCTCGACCTCGGCGCTGACGACTACCTGACAAAGCCGTTCGGCATGGACGAGCTGCTGGCGCGGCTGCGAGCGGCGTTGCGCCATCAATTGCAGGTGCAGGGCGAACGCCCGGTGTTTCGCACCGGCGATCTTTCGGTCGATCTTGTGCGCCGGATCGTTAAGGTAGGCGAGCGCGAGGTAAAACTTTCTCCGAAGGAATATGATCTCTTGCGCGTGCTGGTGCAGCACGCCGGCAAGGTGCTGACGCATCGGTTTCTGCTGAAGGAGCTTTGGGACGAATTGACTGATGCGCAGTACCTGCGTGTCTATGTCCGCCAGCTTCGCCAGAAGATCGAAGCCGATCCCGAGCGCCCGCAATTCGTGCTGACCGAGACCGGCATCGGCTACCGGTTGCGCGCGCCGGATTGATCGCAGCGGCTACTTGCGGGGAGTTAGTTCGCGTAAACGCAGATAGGCGGGTCTGGCCAGGCAGGCGTTCAACCACCGTGTCAGCTCCGGGTAAGCCGACAGGTCCAGCCGCGCCATCTTGGCCCATACGAGGATGCCCGCGACGTTGAGGTCCGCCACCGTAAAGCTGCTCCCCGCCAAGTGCTCACGTCCGGCTAGGGCGTCGTTCAGCACGCCCAAGGGTTTCTTCAGTAGCAGTTCGTTCCGCTCTATCGCGGAGGGGTCGCGTGAAAATTCCGCCAGCAATGCGCGGTGCTCCAGAAGATGGAGCAGCAGGTGCTCGATCTCCAGCATCGCCCAGAAGCTCCATTGCGCGGCGATGCCGAGCACTTCCGGGCTGTCGCAATGCATCGGCCCGTCATACTTTTGCGCAAGGTAAAGATTGATCGCCATCGACTCCCACAGCACCAGATCGCCGTCGACCAAGGTCGGAATCCGGGCATTTGGATTCAGCCGCAGATAATCGGCGGTCTGCAGGTCGTCTGCGCGCGTCGTTTTTTCGATCAACTGATATGGCCTGCCGATTTCCTCGAGCATCCACAGGCACCGTATCGCTCGCGATCTCGGATTTCCATAAATCTGCAGCATCGGTCGGCTCCGGGGTGCGGGTGATGGGCTGGCGGTGGAGGAAATCTACAAGCTTTCAATCGGGTCCGATAGCTCGCCACAGCGGTTCGTTTCGCCATCTCCTGCGCGGGTCAGCTTGCCGCATGCAGTCTCTCCATAAAGTGTTATGCTCCCGGGTGGAGATCTGACCCGGGCCTCGTGCCCCGGTGGATCAGAGAGCAGGAGGTCGCAACGCCATGGCTGAGAGCGTCATGTACCATGAAGGTAACAGGCGATTGCAGGATCAGTTCGACAGCCGCCGGATCTCCGATCGGCTGGAAGAGAAACTGATGCGCAAGGAGTTCACGGCCGACGACAAGCATTACATCGAAAGCCTGCCGTATTTTTTCCTGGCGACGGCGGACGCCAAAGGCCAGCCTGATTGCTCGTTCAAGGGCGGCGCGCCGGGATTTGTGCGCATCACCGGGCCTTCCGAGCTCGCATTTCCCGACTATGACGGTAACGGCATGTTCAAGAGCCTTGGCAACATCGTCGTCAATGCCGACGTCGGCCTGCTGTTCATCGCGATGCACGACAAGCCGAAGCGTTTGCGGGTCAATGGCAGCGCGAAGGTGAGCGACAACGATCCGCTGTTGGCGGAGACCGTCGGCGCCCAGCTCATCATTCGCGTGACCGCACGGGCGATCTTTCCGAACTGCCCACGCTACATTCCGACGATGGGCGCGATCGAGCCCTCGATCTACGCACCGGTGGCCGGACAGGACGCACCGGAGCCGGGATGGAAGCGCTTCCCGGACTTCAAGGACTGTATCCATCCACGGCATCCGACCTTCAAGGGATGAGGCGATAGCCGTTGGCGAAATGGCTTTGCCGGGGATGCCGGAGCTAGAACCACGGCTCCTCATAGACCGGCTTGCCGTCGATCAGCAGGCGCTTGATGGCGGCACGCCCTGACGGAAGGACTGCCGCCACGACCGAGAGCTTGCCCTGGTTACGAATATCTTCGAGCTTCCGGCCTTCACCTTCGGGAACGAAATAGCTTTCGAGATTGTAGCGGACCGTAATCTTCTCGCAGAAGGTATCCCATTTCGAGCCGCAGGTGGCGCCATAGATGACGCGGCCGCGGATCAGCACTTCGGGGTTCGTAACCGCGACGGGAGCGGCGTGGACTGAAAGCGCGCCGTAGACGCCCTCGCTGTTTGGGGCCAGCTTGACATAGACCTGCGGATTGCGTTCGCCGGATGGCTGGTTCTGAAGCGGACCCGTCGATAGCTGGGTGATGTCGTAACCCAGGACGACGTAGTCGCCGCGCAGGAAATCCCTGGGGTCGACTGGACGGGTCTGCAGGATCACTTCTGCGCCGTCACGGAGAACCTGGGCGCGGTCGATGATCATCACGGCCAGCAGCCCTATCTGAACCAGCGCGGCAGCGCCGAACAGGACAAGCTTGGGAATACGCGCCAGACGTTCGGCCAGTGACGCAGCCGTGATCGAGGTCATTCGCGGCTCCTCGGCATGAAGCGATTGAGCGCGGATGCGAGCACCACGGCAACGATGCCGGCCACGGCCAGAAATATCGAGCGCTTGAGCAGCGATCCCTTTACCGCCCATGTGATCGACGCAATGACGCCCGCGATTCCGAGCCAGCCGGCGACGATCCGCGGCCGGGCGGCATCCAGCATGCCGGAAACGACAAGGCACAGCATGGCGCAAAGCAAGGCGGCATAGGCAAGCCACGGCTCGCCCGATGGGCGCGGCGTCCATAGCGCCGCTCCCACGAGGACCAGTCCGATCGCAATTGCGGCGAAGGCGGTGCCGGCCCGACGCGTTATTGCGGTTGCGGCAAAGGCGAAGATTACGCCGGCCATGCCTGATGCGATCATCCAGGATGGGTTTGCGAGCCCCGTGCGCAATCGGAAGACCTCGTTGGCCATAGTCGCTTCCAGGATAGCAACGCCCGCCAGCGAGAAAGCGCCGTAGGTCGAGAGGACGGACCCGGCCTGGTTCGTGCGCTGCCAGGGGGAAGCGGCAAGCGCGATGGCGCTGCCGAACAGCAATGCCGCGCCGTTGGCGAGCATAAACGATGGCCGAAAATCAAGATGGGTCTGGAGCGCGGACGCGATCCACCACGGAAGTGCAGCGACCGCGACGAGATGGGCCGCCACGCGCGAATTCCAGGCCAGCGCGAGGCAGCCTGCCGCCAGCCAGAACGCCGCAAACGCGAAATGCGTGTTGCTGTTCTCGAAGATGCGCATGCAGCTCCAGATGATCGCGGCCGCGAGCGCCACCGCAAGCGCTCCACGCGAGCCGGTCAACGCCGCGGCGGCAAGCGCCCCCATTGCCCACAGCAGCATGCCGCCGGCAAAGTCGCCGCCGAGATGATACATCTGACCAACCAGGGCGATCGCGGCCCCAAAGATGAGCGCGCCAATCGCGGCGCAGAGATCTGCGAGGATCGGCTGCCTCGCCCGCGCGAACCAGCCGCCGAGGCCGTAGGCAATCAGCATGCCCGCAAACAGCATGGCCAGCCGCAGCAGGCGTGGGATTTCCGTCCAATGCGCCGCAACGAATGCCAGGAAGGCCGCGGCGATCAAAAGACCGCCGACGATGGCGACCACGATCGCGATGTTGACGCTTGGCGCGAGCGGAGGAAGGGTGGCGCGAATGGCTGCGAGAGAAGCTGGCGTTATCACGCCGTCGGCTTCCCAACGCGCAAGATCAGCATCGAGGCGCTGCCGATAGACCCGGTCAAACATCGCGCCCGGCCCGTCAGCTCGTAAATCGCCGGAAAGCGCAGACGCAAATCAAACGGTCCGTGAAGCCTGGGCGCGGTGGCACAAGCTTCAAGATCAGGTTCAGATGCGGCATGGATGTCCCCCAGTGCCAGACCAGACTACCACCGTTACGGTTGTAATGGAATAACGCCTCGTCCGTTGAAGGTTCTCAGATCGCCGTCATCTCGCCTTTGCTCCAGGCTTCCCGCAGCTTGAATTTCTGGATCTTGCCCGATCCGGTCAGCGGGAATGCATCCACGACGAACCAGTGTTTTGGTGTCTTGTGCGGTGCCAGCGAGGCGCGCATGTAGTCGATCAGCTCTTCCTTTTCGATTATTGCGCCTGGAGCCGCGCGGATGAAGGCCGCGACCTCTTCGCCCCATTTCTCGTGGGGAACGCCGATGACGGCGACCTCGCCGACCTTCGGATGCTTGAACAGCAGCTCCTCCAGTTCGCGCGGATAGATGTTCTCGCCGCCGCGGATGATCATGTCCTTCAGCCGGCCTTCCACCGTGCAATAGCCGCGTGCGTCCATCGCGCAGAGATCGCCGGTATGCAGCCAGCCGTCGGCATCGATCGCGGCTGCGGTCGCATCGGGCATTTCGAAGTAGCCGAGCATCACGTGATAGCCACGGGTACAGAATTCGCCGATCGTACCCACCGGAACGGTCTCGCCGGTGTTGGGGTCGATGATCTTGCTTTCCATATTCGGAAGCGGCAGGCCGATCGTATTGGCCTTGTCCTCCACGCTGTCGGTGGTGCAGGTTTGCGCCGCGACCGGGGAACATTCGGTCTGGCCGAACACAATCGTGAACGGTGCGCCGAGCTTTTCTTCCAGCAATCGCACCAGCGTGGCTGGCACTGTTGAGCCGCCCGAACAGATTGCCTTGACCGAGGACAGGTCGGTCGTCGCGAAGGTCGGGTGCTCCAGCATTGCAACCAGCATGGTGGGAACGCCGAGCATCGCGTTGCCGCGATAGGTCCCGATCATTTCCAGCACCAGTCCGGGCTCGAACGCCTCGACCAGTACCGTGGTCGCGGCCTTCGATACTGCGCCGATCATGCAACAGACGCAGCCGCCGGTGTGAAACAGCGGCATCGGGTTGACGAAGACATCGCCGGGATCGACGCCCATCCGATCGGCGGTGTCGGCGCCGTTGTTGAGAAGCCCGCGATGGCGAAGCAGGGCGCCCTTTGGAAAGCCTGTCGTGCCCGAGGTGTACTGGATCATGACGGGATCGTCAGGGCTGACAGCCGGCAGCTTGATGTTCGTGTCGTCGCCCGCGGCGATGAACGCATCCCAATCATCGAAGCAGACGATCTCGCGCAGTTCGGGGCAGTTCGCCGCTACCGTCTGCACCGTCTCCAGCATCGGGTTGCCGCGAAAACCGTTGACGACGAAGACGCCGGCCGAGCGTGACTGCTTCAGCACATATTCGACTTCCCGGGCGCGAAAGGCGGGATTCACGGTGACGAGGATCATGCCCGCCATGCCGGCGCCGAATTCAAGCATCACCCATTCGGGGAGGTTCTGTGCCCAGACGGCAATGCGCTCGCCTGGCCGAAACCGCGACAGCAACGCGCGAGCGGTGCGCTGGACATCACGATAGAACTGCACGTAGGTCCATTGACGGCGCAGTTCTGGATCGGGGACACCTGCGATCATGGCCAGGCGATCGGGCGCAGCCTCGGCCGCGTTGCGCAACAGGTCGCCAAACGTCATCTCCCGTACCGCAGGCTCCGTCGGGCCTGCGACGTGCGACTTCGTCAAGGTCATTCAATCCTCCCCCTTCGGGGGACGGTGCCGTTCTTGCTGCCGGCGTTTCAATCGTCACCCCGACGGCCAAAATGCCTTCCGTCGCAGGTCAATGCAAGCGGACTATGACGTGCGAGGAACTTTGCATGCCACCGGTGATTACTTTTTTGCCAGATGAAGCAGAGCCGGAGAACAGCGATGGCACGCAAATACTCGAAGAAAGCGTCGGCGGATGTAGGGCGCGCGATGAAGAAGCGCAAGGCCGGGACGTTGAAGAGCGGCCGCTCGGGCAGGAAGGTCAAGAGCCGCAAGCAGGCGATTGCGATCGGTCTGTCGGAGGCGAGGGCGAAAGGCAAGAAGGTGCCAAAGAAGGCATCGAAGAAGCGGAAGGCTTCGAAGAAGAAGGCGAAGAAGTCGAAGCGATAGAGCGCGCTTGCTCACCGAACTCAGTCATGCCCGGGTGTCCCGGGCATTCACGTTCTTTTGCACAATCATGGAAGCAAGCGTGAATGGTCCGGGATGGCCCGGTCATCACGGTGAGGAAAATCTCAACCGGCCTTCCGCTGCCGTGCTGTCGACCGGTGAGCCTTCTTCGCGGTCCGGCGTCCCGGCGTCCGGCGCGATGCCGGGGCATGCGCCCGCCGTTTCGCCGCCGACTTTCCCTTCAGGCTCGCCTTGAGCGCATCCATCAGGTTGACGACATTGTCGGGCTTTTCCTCGCGCTCGGCGGCCTTGATCGGCTTGCCGGAGGCCTTGCGTCGGACCAGCGCCTTCAGCGCGTTCTCATATTCGTCCTTGAACTTCGAAGGATCGAAATGCGCGGCCTTGGTCTGCAGGATGTGGCCCGCGAGTTCGACCATGTCCTTCGTGATCTTGGGAGTCTTGATGTCATCGAAATAGTCGTCCTCGTCGCGCAGTTCGTAAGGGTATCGCAGCGTGGTGCCGAGCAGGCCCTTGCCGAGCGGCTCGATGGCGATGACGTGCTCGCGGTTGGTCAGAACGATGCGCGCCAGCGCGACCCGTTCCTCATCCTTCATCGCGTCGCGGATCACGGCGAAGGCGTCCACCGCCGCCTTGCCGTCGGGCACGATGTAATAGGGGTTGTCGAGATAGCGCTTGTCGATCTCGTCCCTTGGCACAAAACTGTCGATGTCGATGGTGTGGTTGCTCTCGATCTGGACGGCTTCCAGTTCTTCCTTTTCGACCTCTACATATTTTCCCTTGGTCAACTCGTAGCCGCGGCCCTTCTGATCACCTTCAACGACGTCGCCGGTCTCGGCATCGACCATCTGCTGCTTCAGCCGGTTGCCGGTCTCCCTGTTGATCATGTGAAAGCGGGTCTTCTCGGCGGAGGTCGAGGCTGGATAGAGCGCCACTGGACATGACACCAGCGAGAGTTTTAGCGAGCCTTTCCAGTAGGCGCGGGGGGCCATTGCGATCTCCGGCATGGTTGGGTTTGGGAACTTCAACGGCTAGTATGGGTTTTCGTTCCGGGTGCAGCCCCGGGGCGCGCTGTTGATTGAGGTGTGGCCGTGGCGTTGAAGAAACTCAGCACGTATCGGAAGAAGCGCGATTTCGGCAAGACGGCCGAGCCCTCCGGCGACGTCAGGGTAGCGCCCGCTAAACAACGTCGCTTCGTGATCCAGAAGCATGACGCCACCCGGCTGCACTACGATCTCAGGCTCGAATTCGACGGCGTCTTCAAATCATGGGCCGTCACGAGGGGGCCGTCGCTCGATCCGCACGACAAGCGCCTTGCGGTCGAGGTTGAGGACCACCCGCTCGATTACGGCGATTTCGAAGGCATCATTCCCGAAAGCGAATATGGCGGCGGCACTGTCATGCTGTGGGACCGCGGCACATGGGAGTCTGATGATCCCGAGCGCGGTTTCAAGAAGGGTGACCTGAAATTCATCCTGCATGGCGACAAGCTGCACGGAAGCTGGGTGCTGGTGCGAATGAAGGGCGACCGCTACGGCGGCAAGCGCACCAACTGGCTCCTTATCAAGCATCGCGACGAATACGTGAAAGAAGGCGAGGCCAACGACATCCTGGAGAAAGATCGTTCGGTTGCCTCGGGACGAACGATGACGCAGATCGCGGAGGGCAAGGGCAAAGCGCCGAAGCCTTTCATGCTGACCAAGGGTAACACGAAGGCCGATGCAGTCTGGCATTCGAACCGTGGCGAAGCGGCTGACGCGCGCGCCGGGCGGAAAACGGCAGCTTTACGCGCCACGCCGGAGACCAGGGCCCGCGCGCCGGCGCAAAACGTCAGGCCGAAAAAGGTTTCGAATATGCCGGATTTCGTCGCGCCGCAGCTTTGCACAGTGGTCGAGCGGCCGCCCGGCGGCGAGGGCTGGTGCCATGAGATCAAGTTCGACGGCTACCGCGTGCAACTGCGCGTCGAGGACGGTGAAGCTGTGCTCAGCACCCGCAAGGGCCTCGACTGGAGCGACAAGTTCAGGGCGATCGCCGATGAAGCTGAATCGCTTTCCGATGTGCTGATCGACGGCGAGATCGTCGCACTCGATCACAACGGCGCGCCGAATTTTTCCGCCCTGCAGGCGGCGTTGTCGGACGGCGACAGCGAGAGCCTGATCTTCTATGCGTTCGACCTGCTATTCGCCGGCGGCGAGGATCTCCGGAGCCTGCCGCTCGGCGACCGCAAGGCGCGTCTGAAGAAGCTGTTGGAAGCGCGCAAGGGCAAGGAAAAGCAGATCCGCTATGTCGAGCATTTCGAAAGCAGCGGCGATGCCGTTCTGCAGTCGGCCTGCAAGCTGGAACTGGAAGGCGTCGTCTCCAAGAAGCTGAACGCGCCCTATCGCTCGGGCCGCTCGGAGAGCTGGACCAAGGCGAAATGCCGGGCAGGGCACGAGGTGGTGCTGGGCGGCTGGAAGACCACCAACGGAAAATTCCGTTCGCTGATGGCTGGCGTCTACCGCGGCGATCATCTCGCTTTTGTCGGCATGGTCGGTACCGGCTTCGGGCAAGACAAAGTGCGGCGGATGATGCCTGCACTGAAGGCGGCGGCATCCGACAATAGCCCGTTCGGCGGCAAGAACGCGCCGAAGAAGACGCGGGACGTGCACTGGCTAAAGCCCGAACTGGTCGCCGAGATTGAATTCGCCGGCTTCACGGCGGATGGAAATATTCGCCAGGCCGCATTCAAGGGCCTGCGGCAGGACAAGCCGGCCGCGGAGGTGGAGGCGGAAATGCCCTCGATGAAAGATGTCGCACAGCCGAAGCCTGGCAAGGGTAAAACGCCGGCGACGCGCGTAAAGCCCGCCACCAGCAAGACCGGTGAAGTCATGGGGGTGGTGATCTCGAAGCCCGACAAGGAATTGTGGCCCGATGCCGGCGATGGCGAGGGGGTCACCAAGCTCGACCTCGCGCAGTATTTCGAGGCGGTCGGCGAATGGATGATCGAGCACATCAAGGGGCGTCCATGCTCGATCGTGCGTGCTCCCGATGGCATTCACGGCGAAAAGTTCTTTCAGCGTCATGCCATGCAAGGCGCCTCCAGCCTGTTCGAACTGGCCAAGGTCTCGGGCGACCGCAAACCTTATCTGCAGATCGACCGTGTCGAGGCCCTGGCGGCGGTGGCGCAGATCGGCGGACTGGAACTGCACCCCTGGAATTGCGCGCCCGATGCCTTTGACACGCCGGGCCGGCTGGTGTTCGATCTCGATCCCGCCCCTAATGTTGAATTTTCAGAAGTCGTCGAAGCCGCGAAGGACATGCGACAGCGGCTGACGGCGGTGGGGCTCGAAAGTTTCTGCAAGACCACCGGCGGCAAGGGTCTGCACGTCGTGACGCCGCTGCTCTATGGCGCTAGGGACAAGGTCACCTGGAAGGAAGCCAAGGCCTTCGCGCAAGGCGTCTGCCAGTGGATGGCCAACGACGATCCCGAGCGCTATCTGCTCAACATGTCGAAGAAGCTGCGCAAGGGAAAGATCTTCCTCGACTATCTCCGCAACGACCGCATGTCGACAGCTGTCGCCGCGCTATCACCCCGCGCGCGCGAGGGCGCTACCGTCTCGATGCCATTGACCTGGGCACAGGTGCGCGGCGATCTCGATCCGAAGAAGTATACGGTCCGCACCGTGCCGTCGCTGCTGGCGAAGACCAAGGCGTGGGACGGCTACGATGATGCCGCGGCGTCGATCAAGGCGGCGATGAAGAAGCTGGCTTCGAAGATCTAAGACTGGTTACACAGTTTCGTTGTGCCCCGGCTTGTCCCGGACATCCACGTTTTAAGGCGGTCACAGCGGACAAAACGTTCATGGCCGGGGCAAGCCCGGCCATGAAGAAGAAAAATGTATTTGTGCCGCCTAGAGTCGCCCGAGCAGTAGCAGGATCAGCAGGATCACGATCACAAGACCAAGGCCGCCGCCGCCGTAGTATCCGGTGCCGTAGAACGGTCCACCGCCGATGCCGCTGAAACCACCCAGCAGGGCGATCACGAGAATGATCAGAATGATTGTCCCGATAGACATAAACCTCTCCTCAGCCCGAGCGGGCGTTTTGTATGCTCTGCCCTTCACGTGGAACAACAACCGGGAGTCATCTAAGTTCCGTTTTGCGACGCGATAATGCGGGTGGCCCTTCCTTTCGAAGCGCGTGCGATTACATGGAGTTAGACAACGGAGGGACTTCTGCCATGACCAAGCCGCTGGTGGTTTCGATTCCGCATAGCTTGGGACGCGACGAAGCCATGCGACGCCTGAAGACGGGGCTTTCGCGCGCCGCTTCCAGCGTGCCGGTGCTGAACGTCGACGAAGAGCGATGGGAAGATAACCGCATGATCTTCCGCGTTCGCGCGCTAGGACAGGCGGCGGCCGGACATGTCGATGTCGCCGAAGATCATGTGCAGGTCGAAGTCGTTCTGCCATGGTTGCTGCAGCGCTTTGCCGAAGCCGCCCAGGCTGCGATTCAGAACCGAGGGAAGCTGTTGCTGACCAAGAAGAGCTGAACCCTAGGCGCGGCTGCGCTTGCGTGCCGGCTTGGCAGCAGCACCATTGAACCTCGCCTTCAGCACGGCAACCGGCAGGTGCGTCAGCAGGTCGGACAGTCGCAATTGCGTGGCATCGGCGTCAGCAAAGCCTTCGACTGCATAGCCGCTGACGTTCAGCGCGGTGTCGTAACTTTCCGGAGCTGGCCAATGTCTGCCGCCGTCGGTAAGCGGCGCAAACCAGCGCGTGACCACGATGATCGCCGCCTCGCGGCCTTGCCGCCGGGCGAACGCGATGAAATGGTCGCGATGCGGGCCGCTGACTTCCAGCGGCGCGTAGTCGCCGTCGGCGAATACGCCGGCGAGTTCGGTCCGCAGCTTGAGCAGGTGCCGTGTCCAGGCCATCTTCAATTGGCCGCTTGGCCAGTCCCGCACCAGCTGTTCCCAATCAGGTTGTTCGAGCGCACCAAGCAGGCGCACGCGCGCGCCGAAATCGACCGGCCGCCTGTTGTCGGGATCGACCAGTGAGAAATCCCAGAGCTCCGTTCCCTGATAGAAATCAGGCACGCCCGGCATGGTCGCCTTCAGCGTGATCTGGCTGAGCGAGTTCAGCGCGCCCAATAGCGACAGCCGCTGCGCGAAGGTTTGCAGCGCATTGAGGAATTCGCCGGAGAGCGAAGGATCGAGAATTTTTTCGATAAAGCCCTTTACGCCCGCCTCATACGCCGGGTGGGGATTGAGCCAGCTTGTCTCCTGCTTGCCTTCGCGCGCGGCCTTCAGTGCATATTCCTGCATCCGTTCGGCAAACGAGGCGTCGTCCGGCTGCCATGCCCCGAGCAGCGCTTGATACAGCATATATTCGAACGTCGCCGACGGCGCGCGAACATCGCCGTCGACGAGCAGATGTGGCGCGTTCAGCAGCTTCCAGCGAGCCACCGCGCTGGTCCATTCCCCCGGAATTTCCGCCAGCGCCATGATGCGCGTGCGGGCATCCTCGCCGCGCTTGGTGTCATGCGTTGCAGTGGCCGTCATCCCGTGCGGCCATTCCGCAGCGCGGGCCTGCATCATCCCGTGAAAATCGTTGGCAGACAGCGCTCGTGCCGCCGGATCGCCGCCGACCTCATTGAGGGCGAGCAGGCGGTGGTAGCGATAGAACGTCGTGTCCTCCAGTGACTTCGCCATCATGGGGCCGGTGAACTGCTGAACTTTCAACGCGAAACGTCTCACCCGCGGCACGCTGTGGGGCGCGCGTCCGGGCTCGACCAGATCCATCGTCAGGGCGTCGCGCAGGAAATCGAAAATGCCGTCGTCGGCGGCAAACCAGTCCGCCCGTGCCCGTTCGATCGCACCTGATATCAACTCCCGGTCATGCGCGGACGGGCCTGAGGATGTCAGGTAGGTGCGGTACACCGGGAAGTGCAGCACGTAGAGTTCGAGCGCCTGCCGCAGGCTGTCGGCGGAATAGTCGCGGGTGGAGTAGTGTCCGCTCGCGATCCGCGCCAGCAGGCGGGTCAGCACGGTGAATTCGCTGGTCAGCAGTGTTTCCAGCACGCGGCGTTTGGCTTCCCGCAGGATTGGCTCCAGCTTTGGCGATTGGTTGCTGATTTGCCGCCAGACCTCGTCGAGTGGCTCCAGACCGCGACCGTCGGTCAGCACCTGGGTGATGGTGTTCATCCACTCATAGCCGGTGGTGCCGTGAACGCCGGCGAACGACGGCAGCTTTTCGTGTTCGCCAAGGATCTTCTCGATCACCACATAGAAGGGCCTAGTGTGCCCGCCATGTGCCTCGCGTACCATCCGGCGCAGGCGCTGGAAGTACTGGACGGGATCGCGCAGGCCATCGATGTGGTCGAGCCGCAGCCCCTGCAGCTTTCCCTCTGCGATCAGCCGCTTGACCAGCCGATGGATCGCCTCGAACGTGCCGGCGTCCTCGACGCGCAGGCCCGCCAGCGTATTGATGTCGAAGAAGCGCCGGTAGTTGATGTCGCTGGAAGCGAGCCGCCAGTGGCCGAGCTTGTAGTGCTGGCGTTCGAGCAGATGATGCAGCGCCAGCGTCGGCGCGGTGCGATCCGGCCCGGCGCGATAGGACGATAGCCCGCGCGCGATGATGTCGGCGGCTCCCGGGATGCCTTTCAGTTCTGCCTTGAAGGTGGGCGCCTCCTTGCGGTTGGGCCGTCGCGGCCCCTGATAACGCAAGGCCAGCGCAAGCATGGATTTGCCGGGCGCGCTTTCTTCGGCGTTGACCTCCTTGAGGATCATGCGCAGGATTTCGCCGTAGCGTTCCGGCGCGATCGGTAGCCGATGCTCGAAATACCAGGCCGAAAAGCTGCCTTCGGCGGCATCGTAGCGCAGTTCGATCTCGCCATTTTCCAGCGCCTGCCCGTAGGACGAGCCGATGATCGGCAGCAGCACACCGCCGCGTGTGCGGTAAGGCAACTGCTCCCAGTCGATGTCAAAGGAGGCCGCGTGCGGGGAGGCGGGACCCCACTCCAGCACGTCGAGCCACCATGGATTATCGGCAAAGTGCACACCGATATGGTTCGGCACGAAATCGAGGATCAGCCCGAGATCATGTTGCCGCAACGCGGCGCTGAGCTGCTCGAAGCCGGCCTCGCCGCCGAGATCCGGGTTGAACTGGGCGTGGTCGATCACGTCATAGCCATGCGCGCTGCCCTTGCGGGCCCGCATGAAGGGTGACGCGTAAAGATGCGTGATGCCGAGCGCCTTCAGGTAGGGCACCACGGACGCAGCGGCGTCGAAATCGAAATCCGCCGACAGTTGCAGGCGGTAGGTCGCGATCGGGATCGCCGGGGGCATTTTCCTATCCGATGCGCCAGAGCACCGTCCATGGCGGGACGCTGTCGCCCAACTCGCTGCCCCAGATCAGGGTTCCCGCGGACGCCCCAGGCGCATGGCCGATGGCCTCGTCCGACAGGTTGGCGATCAGGTGAAGCTTGGCGCCATCGCCCAGCCGCCAATGGGCCGTCAGCAGGAGGCCAGTCGCGGCGGCCTCGCCAAACGCCGCGCCCGCGAGCCGTGGGACGATCTCTTGTCGGCGGACCTTCAACAGATCTCGCACCAGCGTCAGCCGCTTCCGCGCGGCCGACGTGTCGCGCTCGTTCCAGTCGAGCACGGCGGAGTCACGGGTCGACGCATCGAGGGCGTCGGGGACCTCATCGCCATATTCTTCATAGGCCCAGGCCAGTTCGACGCGGCGACCCTTGCGGACCGCGTCGGCGAGGCCACCCTTGAAATCGCAAAAGAACGGGAAGGGCGCCTTCGTGCCCCATTCCTCGCCCATGAACAGCATGGGAATGGGCGGTGCCAAGAGTAGCACCGCGAGCGCCGCTTCGATGGCACGTGTATCAGCGGCACTTTCGAGCCGGTCGCCCAGCGCACGATTGCCGATCTGGTCGTGGTTCTGCAGAAAGTTGATGAAGGCCGTGGGTGCCAGATGGCCGCTCGATTCACCGCGCTCGCCACCGCGAAACGCCGATGGCTCGCCCTGATAGACGAAGCCCGACGACAGCGCGCGCGCGATATCGGA
>Ga0070663_100000667_pt1 | contig 18469 bp, 14 predicted proteins | sample KBSC63metaG_FD_65646 | JGI IMG/M metagenome (GOLD analysis project Ga0070663, IMG submission 65646) | Corn rhizosphere microbial communities from Kellogg Biological Station, Michigan, USA - KBS C6-3 metaG | ecosystem: Host-associated > Plants > Roots > Rhizosphere > Soil ...
GCTGCCGCGTGCGGTTCCAGCACGCGGTGGTCGACATGCCGATCTGTTCGGCCAGTTCAGCGTTCGACAGACGCGCATTTTTTTGCAGTGCACCGAGGATCTTGCGGTCCTGGTTGTCGAGGGTTTTCGGCGTGCGTTCGCGGGTAGCCATGGCGAGAAGAATCTTCTACTTGAAATGCGCATTCTAGCTGAACAGGATTCCGGTTTAGGCTCGGTTTTGCTGGAAAACAGGAAGCCTTTTAACCGGCCGGCTTGATACATTTTCCCCATGCCTGTTGTCCGGCACGCTCCCCGCGACAACCCCTTCGCAGCGGGACGCTGGCCGCAATCACGAGTTGCGGCGCCGGACATGCAGGCATGCGATTGCCCGCCGCCCGTGCGCCTATCCGGCGGCCGGGCCGGCGCCCGATTCCCGTTTCCGTCCTTCCCGTCATGTCGTTCAGGCTTTATCTGTCGTTCCTCGCTGCATCCGCCGTCCTCATCTACGCCCCCGGCCCCGTCAACCTGCTCACGATGAACCAGGCGCTGCGCGCCGGCTGGCGCCGTGCGCTGCCGTGCGTGTGGGGCGGCACGCTCGCCGTGCTGCTGCAACTCGCGCTCACCGCGCTGTGCCTGAATTCGCTGGTCCATCTCGACGAGCACGCGCTGACCGTGCTGCGCTGGGCCGGCGCCGCGTACCTCGTGTGGCTCGGCTGCAAGCAATGGCTCAGCCGTGCGCCTGCAACCGCACCCGCGGCACCAGCCGCTTCGGCGCAAACCGACATCGCCGTACCCGACACCGGACGCGCACTGTTCTGGCGCGGCGTCGCCACCTCCGGCCTGAACCCGAAGACGTTGCTGTTCTTCCCGTCGTTCTTTCCGCAGTTCATCGTCCCGAACACCGACTGGAGCCTGAACGCGCAATTCCTGCTGCTCGCGGCGACCTTCGCGCTGCTGTTCGCCGGCGGGGTGGCGTCGATGGCGCTGTTCTCGCACCGGCTGAGCCGGGCGCTGCGGCGGCCGGCACGAATGCGCGCGATGAACCGCGTGACGGGCGGGCTGCTGGTCGGAATGGGCGCGATCATGGTCGGCTGGAACTGAGCGGCGCGCGGCTGCCGGCCGCTCGACCCACAACCCGCGGCCGGTACAATCGCGCGATGTCCGAACTGCTCACCTACGGCGGCCTGTTCGCCGTGTCGATGGTCGCCGCGACCCTGTTGCCGCTCCAGTCCGAAGCCGTGCTTGCCGGCCTGCTGCTCGCCGGGCGCGAGCCCGTGTGGGCGCTGCTGCTCGTCGCGAGCATCGGCAACGTCGCGGGTTCGGTGATCAACTGGGCGCTCGGGCGCGGCATCGAGCACTTCCGCGACCGCCGCTGGTTTCCGATCAAGCCGGCCGCGCTCGCGCGCGCCGAACGCTGGTACGCGCGCTACGGCCGCTGGTCATTGCTGCTGAGCTGGGCGCCGGTGATCGGCGATCCGCTGACGATGATCGCCGGCGTGCTGCGCGAGCCGCTGCCGGGCTTCCTCGCGATCGTGACGATCGCGAAGGTCGGCCGCTATCTGGCCGTCGCATGGCTCGTGACGCACTGACATTCGCCGCTCTTTGCGCGCCGGCCGGGCCGCCATCGACGACACCGCGCTAAAGATTTCGCGAAAGTTGCCGTATTAAGCAGACGACTAGCGGTGACGCGTGCGTTCCGCCCTTTCTCACTCCCCACTCAGGATGCTTCATGAGATTGACCCAATTGGGCCGGGTGAGCGTCGGCGCGCGTCTGGCCGCGCTGGCGTGCGCGCTCGTCGCCCTGCTGTTTACCGTGTTCGCGTGGACGCTCGCCCATTTCGCCGGCCAGCAGCTTGCTGAAGAAGCGCACCTGCGGATCGTCGACAAGGAGCAGTCGATCCGCGCAATGGTCGACCTGTTCGACAAGGCGCTGACCGCCGAGGCCAACCGCTCGATGTCGCTGTTCGCGAGCTTCCTGCCGCCCGATTTCTCGCTCGACCCGGCGCGCACGGTCGACATCGGCGGCGTTCCCGCACCGACCCTCTTCGCGGGCGGCCAGCCGCTCGACCTCGATTACGCGATTCCCGACCAGTTCCTGAAGAAAAGCGGCGCGATCGCGACGATCTTCGCGCGCGACGGCGACGATTTCGTGCGCATCACGACATCGCTGAAGAAGCAGGACGGCGCACGCGCCGTCGGCACGAAGCTCGACCGCGCCGGCCCCGCGTATGCGCCGCTCGTCGCCGGCCGCAGCTACACGGGCCTCGCGAAGCTGTTCGGCCGGCCGTACATCACGCAATACAAGCCGGTGACCGACGCAACCGGCCGCGTGATCGGCGCGCTGTTCGTCGGTCTCGACATCGGCACCGAGCTCAAGCTCGTCGAAGACGGCATCCGCTCGCTGAAAATCGGCGACAACGGCTACTACTTCGTGCTCGATGCGTCGCAGGGCCCCTCCCGCGGCACCTTCGTCGTGCATCCCGATGCGGCCGGCCAACCCGCCGACGACAAGCACGCCCCCTATGCACGGATGCTCGCGGCCGGCGAGGGCCGGCTCGCGTACACGTCGACCGACCCGGCCGCGCACGATGGCGGGCCCACCGCGAAATTCGTGTCGTTCACGACGATTCCGCAGTGGCAATGGCTCGTCGGCGGCATCGCGCTCGACGACGAGTTGCTCGCCACCATGCGCGCCACCCGCAACCGCTTCCTGGTGATCGGCGCCGTGCTCGTCGCGGCGTTCGCGACGCTGTTCGTCATCGTCGTGCGCCGCGTCGTGAGCCGGCCGCTGGAAGCCGCAGCACGGGCCTCCGAGCGCTACGCGGCGGGCGACCTCAGCGTGCGCATCCGCGACGGCGCGGCCGCGTACGGCAGCGCGGGCAACGACGAGATCGGCCGGCTCGTGCAGGCGGTCGACGGGATCGGCGACGGCCTCGCGCGAATCGTCGCGCAGGTGCGCAACAGCTCGGCCGACATCGCGCACGGCACGGTCGGCATCGCGGCCGGCAGCGGCGACATCGCCGCGCGGATCGCGACGCAGGCGAGCAGCGTCGAACAGACGGCCGCCAGCATGGAGCAGATCACCGCCGCCGTGCAGCAGAGCGCCGAGCATGCGGCGCAAGCCAACGCGCTGGTCGCGGACGCATCGGCCGCCGCGACCAACGGCGACGCCGCGGTACAGCGGGTGGTCGCGACGATGGACGACATCGGCCGCGCGACGCGCCGGATCGCCGAGATCACCGGCGCGATCGAAGGCATCGCGTTCCAGACCAACATCCTTGCGCTGAACGCGGCCGTCGAGGCCGCGCGCGCAGGCGAGCACGGCAAGGGCTTCGCGGTGGTCGCGGCCGAGGTGCGCGCGCTCGCGCAGCGCAGCGCGGCCGCGGTCAAGGAGATCGATGCGCTGAGCACCGAATCGTCGACGACCGTCGAACAGGGTTACCGGATCGCGGACGCCGCGCGCGGCACGATGCGCGACATCGTCGCGCGGGTTGACCAGGTCCGCACGCTGATCGGCGAGATCAGCGCCGCGTCGCGCGAGCAATCGACCGGCATCGAGCAGGTGAACCTGGCCGTCACGCAGATCGGCGAGGCGACCCAGCAGAACGCGACGCTGATCTCGGATGCCGAACGCGCGGCCGTCGCGCTGCGCGACCAGGCCGCGCAACTGTCGGACGCGGTCAGCGTGTTCCGGCTCGAACGCGACGCTTGATGGACAACGGGCGATGGACGATCGGCCGCCGCGGGTGCCCCGACTACTTCTTGTCCCCCGCCAGATCGATCGCCTTGTCCGATCCGACCTCGTTGCGCAGCTGGAATTTCTGGATCTTGCCGGTCGACGTCTTCGGCAGCTCGCCGAAGCGCACGGCCTTCGGCACCTTGAATCCCGCGAGCAGCTGCTTGCAGTGCGCGACGATCTCCTCCTCGGTCGCGCTCGCACCTTCGCGCAGCTCGACGAACGCGCACGGCACCTCGCCCCACTTCGGGTCGGGCATCGCCACCACCGCCGCGACCGCGACGGCCGGATGCCGGTACAGCGCATCCTCGACCTCGATGCTCGAGATGTTCTCGCCACCGGAAATGATGATGTCCTTGCGGCGATCCTTGATGCGGATATAGCCGTCCGGCGTCAGCACACCGAGATCGCCCGTATGGAACCAGCCGCCGTGGAACGCCTCGTCGGTGGCCTTCGGATTCTTCAGATAGCCCTTCATGCAGATGTTGCCGCGGAACATGATCTCGCCGAGCGTCTCGCCGTCGGCCGGCACCGGCGCCATCGTGTCCGGGTCGAGCACCGTCGCGCCCGCTTCCAGGTGATAGCGCACGCCCTGCCGCGCATTCAGGCGCGCACGCTCGTCGTCGGGCAATGCGTCCCAGTGCGCCTGCTTCGCGCACACGGTCGCCGGGCCGTAGACCTCGGTCAGCCCGTACACGTGCAGCAGGTCGAAGCCGATCTCCTTCATCTTCGCGATCACGGCCGGCGCGGGCGCCGCGCCGGCGACCATCGCGTGCACCGTGTGATCGATGCCCGCGCGGAACTCGGCCGGCGCGTTCGCGATCGCGCTCTGCACGATCGGCGCACCGCAGTAATGCGTGATGCGTTCGCTGCGGATCAGGTCGAACACCGTCTTCGCGTCGAACTTGCGCAGGCAGACGTTCACGCCCGCGCGCGCCGCGACGGCCCACGGAAAGCACCAGCCGTTGCAGTGGAACATCGGCAGCGTCCACAGATACACCGCGTGCTTCGGCATGTCCCATTCGAGAATGTTGCTGATCGCCGCGAGATACGCGCCGCGATGGTGATAGACGACACCCTTCGGGTCGCCCGTCGTGCCGGACGTGTAGTTCAGCGCGATCGCATCCCATTCGTCGGCGGGCGGCGTCCACGCGTAGTCGGGATCGCCGCCCGCCACGAACGCTTCGTAGTCGGTCGCGCCCGCGAAGCGCGCGGGGTCAGCCGGCATCGCGTCGGCGACGCTGACGATCTTCAGGCCCGGCACTTCGCGCGCCGCGCGGTGCGCGAGATCCGCGTATTCGGTGTCGACGATCAGCACCTTCGCTTCGCCATGACGCAGCATGAACAGCACCGACGAAATGTCGAGCCGCGTGTTGATCGTGTTGAGCACGGCGCCGGCCATCGGCACGCCGAAGTGTGCCTCGACCATCGCCGGGATGTTCGGCAGCAGCGCCGCGACCGTGTCGCCGCGCGCGACGCCGGCCTGCGCGAGCGCGCTGGCGAGCTGCTTGGCCCGCGTATGGGTCTCGCCCCACGTGCGCCGCACGTCGCCGTGCACGATCGCGAGGCGCTCGCCGTAGACTTCGGCCGCGCGGACCAGAAAATCGATCGGTGTGAGCGGCACGTAGTTGGCGTCGCGGCGGCCGAGTCCGGCCTCGAACATCTGCGTCATGATCCTGTCTCCCGTTTTCCGTCGATCGGCGCGTGCATCGATGCCGCGGCGCACGCTTCGATCTCGTATCCAGCCGGAGTGCATGCACCCCGATTCGTTTTGATGTGGTTCAATTGCCGACAGCCTAACGCGCGCTATTGTGAGCCGTCTGTCATCGAAACGACAGAGTGCGCGTCGAGCGCTGCGCGTTATCCCTATCCTCGCAAACCCGCATCCATGCACGACCCTCTCGTTGCGCCGCCCGACGCGACCGCTATCTCGGCCACCCCGTCGGCCAATCCGCCGGCCGACACGCCGCTCGAACCCGGCCCATTGCCCGTGCTTCCCGCGCTGTCCGCGCTGTTCGGCCAGTGCGCGTGGTTCCGCGCGCTGGCGCCGGAACACCAGGCGCTCGTGCTCGCGCAGTCGCGCGCCGAGCAGCGCGAGGCCGGCGACGTGATCGCGCAGCGGCTCGCGCCGTCCGAATACTGGATCGGCGTGCATCGCGGGTTGCTGAAGCTCGCGATCTTCAACGCGTCGGGCCGTGGCTGCACGTTTTCCGGCGTGCCGTCGGGCGGCTGGTTCGGCGAAGGCAGCGTAATCAAGCGCGAGCTGCGCAAGTACGAAGTCGTCGCGGTCCAGCGCTCGACCGTGCTGTTCGTGCCGGTCGACACGTTCCATGCGCTGCTCGACACGAGCCTGCCGTTCACGCGTTTCGTGATCCACCAGCTCAACAACCGGATGGGCGAATTCATCGCGTCGATCCAGAACAGCCGCCTGCTCGACGTCGACGCGCGCGTCGCCCAGGCGCTCGCGCAGCTGTTCAACCGCGACCTGTACCCGGACACCGGCCCGTCGCTCGCGATCTCGCAGGAGGAACTGGGGATGCTCGTCGGCGTGTCGCGGCAGCGGATCAACCAGGCGCTGCAGCAACTCGAGAAGCGCGGCGTGCTGCGGCTCGCGTACAACCAGATCGAGGTCGTCGATCTGGCCGCGCTCGCGCGGGTCGGGATGGAACAGATCTGAGCGAGCCCGATGAACCGAATCGTCGCCGCCGCGGCATGCGCATCCGGTTCGGCCGCCGTTTCCGTGCACCGGCGTCCGCGTGCATTTCCTCCGATGAATCGGCCCGTCAGCGCCGCGCCGCAACCTGACACCTTCGCCAGTTTCGCGTCAGTAACCCGTTCAGCCCCGACGCCTATCATTCGGGTTCCCTCCACCGACGCCTGATCACCGCTTGTCCCGCCGCCTCCATGTGGATCGTCAATCTCGCGCTCAGGCGCCCCTACACGTTCATCGTGATGGCCGTCATGATCGTGCTGGCCACCCCGCTTGCGCTGATGCGCACGCCGGTCGACGTGCTGCCGGCGGTCAACATCCCCGTCATCAGCGTGATCTGGAATTACAACGGCTTCTCCGCGTCGGAGATGACCAATCGCATAACGGCCGTGCATGAGCGGATCCTGACGACGACCGTCAACAACATCGAGCACATCGAGTCGACGTCGCTGCCCGGCATCGCGGTCGTGAAGGTGTTCCTGCAACCGGGTGCGAACGTGCAGACCGCGATCGCGCAGACGGTCTCGTCCGCGCAGGCCATCGTCCGCCAGATGCCGCAGGGCGCAACGCCGCCGCTCGTGATCACGTATTCCGCATCGAGCATCCCGGTGATCCAGCTCGGGCTGTCGAGCAAGACGCTCAGCGAGCAGTCGCTCGCCGACATCGCGCTCAACTTCCTGCGCCCGCAACTGATCACGGTGCGCGGCGCGCAGATTCCGTTTCCCTATGGCGGCCGCACGCGCGTGGTCGCGATCGACCTCGATCCCCAGGCGCTGCTCTCGAAGGGCCTCACGCCGGCCGACATCGTCAACGCGGTCAACACGCAGAACCTCGTGCTGCCGACCGGCACCGCGAAGATGGGCCAGAGCGAATACCGGATCGACACGAACGCGTCGGCCGACACGATCGCCGACATCAACGACCTGCCGATCCAGACCGTCAACGGCGCGACGACCTACCTGCGCGAAGTCGCATCGGTGCGCGACGGCTTCGCGCCGCAGACCAACGTCGTGCGCCAGAACGGCCAGCGCGGCGTGCTGATGTCGATCCTGAAGACGGGCGATGCGTCGACGCTGAAGGTCGTGTCGGATCTGAAGGCATTGCTGCCGAAGGTGATCCCGACGCTGCCCGAAGGGCTCACGATCACGCCGCTGTTCGACCAGTCGGTGTTCGTCAACGCCGCGGTGCAGGGCGTGATCCACGAGGCGCTGATCGCCGCCGTGCTGACCGCGATGATGATCCTGCTGTTCCTCGGCAACTGGCGCAGCACGCTGATCATCGCGATCTCGATCCCGCTGTCGATCTTCACGTCGCTGATCGCGCTGTCGGCGCTCGGCGAGACCATCAACATCATGACGCTCGGGGGGCTCGCGCTCGCGGTGGGGATCCTGGTCGACGACGCGACCGTCACGATCGAGAACATCGAGCGGCATCTGCATCTCGGCACGGGCGTGCACGACGCGATTCTCGAAGGCGCGGGCGAGATCGCGGTGCCCGCGTTCGTGTCGACGCTGTGCATCTGCATCGTGTTCGTGCCGATGTTCTTCCTGACGGGCGTCGCGCGCTTCCTCTTCGTGCCGCTCGCCGAGGCGGTGGTGTTCGCGATGCTCGCGTCCTACGTGCTGTCGCGGACGCTCGTGCCGACGCTCGCGATGCTGCTGTTCCGCCCGCAGCAGGCCGGCACCGGCCCCGACCGTTCGACGTCGCGCTTCGCGCGCATCCATCACGCGTTCAACGGTGCATTCGAGCGGCTGCGCGCGTGGTACATCGTGCTGCTCAGCATGCTGCTGGTGCGCCGTCGCTTCTACGCGATGTGCTTCCTCGGTTTCTGCGTGCTGTCGACCGGCCTCGTGTTCGTGCTCGGCCGCGACTTCTTCCCGAACGCCGATTCCGGCAACATCCGGCTGCACCTGCGCGCGCCCACCGGCTACCGGATCGAGGAAACCGCACGCCTCACCGACCAGGTCGAGCGCGTGATCCGCGAAGCCGTGCCGCCCGACGAGCTGGGTGCGATCGTCGACAATCTCGGGCTGCCGGTGAGCGGCATCAACCTGTCGTACAGCAACAGCGGCACGATCGGCTCGCTCGACGGCGAACTGCTGATCGCGCTGAAGCCCGGCCATCGCGCGACCGCGCACTACGTGCAGACGCTGCGCACGCTGCTGCCGCGGCGCTTCCCCGGCGTCGAATTCTTCTTCCAGCCGTCGGACATCATCACGCAGATCCTGAACTTCGGTCAGCCGGCCGCGATCGACGTGCAGGTGCTCGGCAACGATCTCGCGAGTAACATGACTATCGCGAGCAGCCTGATGAAGAAGATCAGGCGAATCCCCGGCGCCGTCGATGTGCACGTGCTGCAGCGCAACGACGAACCGACCCTGGTGGCCGACATGGACCGTACGCGCATGCAGCAGCTCAGCCTCTCCGCGCAGAACGTCGCGCAGAACATGCTGATCTCGCTGTCCGGCAGTTCCCAGACGACGCCGTCGTTCTGGCTCAATCCGCGCACGGGCGTGCAATACCCGCTGCAGATCCAGACCCCGCAGTACAACATCTCGTCGATCGACGACCTGCTCGGCACGGCGGTTTCCGCGACCGGCCGCACCGGCATGCCGCCGCAATTGCTGGGCAACCTCGTGCGCGTCCATCCCGTCGCGAGTCCGGCCGTGGTCACGCACTACAACATCCGCCCGGCGATCGACCTGTACGTAAGCGTCGAGGGCCGCGATCTCGGCTCGGTCGCGAGCGAGATCGACCGCATCGTGTCCGACGCGCGCGCGACGCTGCCGCGCGGCACCGAGCTGTCGGTGCGCGGCCAGGTCGAGACGATGCGCACGTCGTATCTCGGCCTCGGCGCCGGCGTCGCAATGGCGATCGTGCTCGTCTACCTGCTGATCGTCGTGAATTTCCAGTCGTGGCTCGACCCGCTGATCATCATCAGCGCGATGCCGGCCGCGCTTGCCGGCATCGCGTGGATGCTGTTCATCACCGGCACGCACCTGAGCGTGCCCGCGCTGACAGGCGCGATCATGACGGTGGGCGTCGCGACCGCGAACAGCATCCTGGTCGTGTCGTTCGCGCGCCAGCGTCTCGCGGCCGGCGCGCCGCCGCTCACGGCCGCGCTGGAGGCCGGCGCGACGCGGATCCGCCCGGTGCTGATGACGGCGCTCGCGATGATCATCGGGATGGTGCCGATGGCGCTCGGACTCGGCGAAGGCGCCGAGCAGAACGCGCCGCTCGGCCGCGCGGTGATCGGCGGGCTGCTGTTCGCCACCGTTTCGACGCTGCTGTTCGTGCCGCTCGTGTTCGGCGGCGTGCATGCACGGCTGGCCCGCCGGCGCGCGCGCCAGGCCGGACACTGACTTTCGCCCACCCTATACCCGGTTCGATTGGTTGAATTCATGGAAGAGAAACATCACAGCTCCGTCGGCATCCAGGTGGACGAACACGGCATGCACCTGCCGACGCGCACGTCGGTGTCGCGGCGCGCGCGGGTCGTGCTGATCGTGATCGGCGTGCTGCTGGCCGCGGGCGCCGCACGCACGATCGTGGTCAACGTGTTGAACCGCGCCCGGCTCGACGCGGTCGCCGAGCAGAACACGCGCCAGTACGTGAGCATCGTGCATCCGGTCGATGCGGCCAGCAGCGGCAAGCTGACGCTGCCCGGCACGCTGCGCGGCTTCGTCGAGGCGCCGATCTATGCGCGTGCGAGCGGCTACGTGCTGCGCTGGCAGGCCGACATCGGCGCGCACGTGAAGCAGGGCCAGGTGCTTGCCGAGCTCGACACGCCCGAGCTGAACCAGGAGCTCGCGCAGGCCACCGCGCAGCGCCAGCAGGCGCAGGCCGCGCTCGCGCTCGCGAAGACGTCGTTCGATCGCGCGCAGCAGCTGCGCCAGCGCGATGCGGTGTCGCAGCAGGAACTCGACGACCGCCAGGGCGCGTTCAACCAGGGCACCGCGAACCTCGCGGCGGCCGATGCGAACATGCGCCGGCTCACCGAACTGAAAGGCTTCCAGCGCATCGTCGCGCCGATCGACGGTGTGGTCACGCAGCGCAACGTCGACGTCGGCGACCTCGTCAATTCCGGCAACGCGGGCCGCTCGCTGTTCACGGTCGTGCAGGCCGACCGGCTGCGCCTGTACGTGCAGGTGCCGCAGGCCTACGCGCAGCAGGTGAAGGTCGGCCAGCACGTGGGCGTCGCGCAGGCCGAACTGCCCGGCAAGACCTTCGACGGCACGGTCACGCGCACGTCCCAGGCGATCGATGTCGCGACGCGTTCGCTGCAGATCGAGATCACGCTGCCGAACCCGGACGGCCGGCTGCTGCCCGGCGCGTACGTGCAGGCGACGCTGCCGATGACGCCGGTCGGCCGCCTGCAGATACCGGCCAATACGCTGCTGTTCCGTGCCGAGGGGCCGACGGTCGCGACCGTCGACGCGAACGGCCAGGTGCGCCTGAAGGCGGTGACGGTCGTGCGCACGATCGGGCAGACGCTCGAAGTCGACGGCCCGCTCACGCCGAGCGACCGCCTCGTCGCGAACCCGAGCGACGCGCTCGCGAACGGCGACCCGGTCGTCGTGCAGGCGCCGCCCGCCGCGAAGCCGGCCTCCGCGGCCGCGGGAGCGAAGTCGTGAGCGCGATGCGCGCCCGCCTGCACCCGACGGCCGCCGTGACCGCTGTCGCGCTTGCGGCGCTCGCCGGTTGCACGGTCGGCCCCGACTACCGGCGCCCTGCCGTCGACACGCCGGCCGCGTGGCGGCTCGACCCGGCCGACGCGTACTGGCACCCGGCCGCGCCGGCCCGCGCGCCGCTCGACCCGGCGTGGTGGACCGCGTTCGGCGACGCGCAGCTCGACGCGCTGGAAGCCGACGCGCTGCGCAACAACCAGAGCCTGAAGGCCGTCGCCGCGCGCTACGACCAAGCGAAGGCCACGCTCGCGTCGGTCGCGTCCGCGCAGTATCCGGCCGTCGGGCTGAACGCGAGCGGCCAGCGCTTCAAGATCTCCGCCGATCGTCCGCAAACCAATTACGCGACCAAAAGCATGTCGACCGTGCAGAACGAGATCCAGGTCGGCGCGAGCGTCAGCTACGAACTCGACCTGTTCGGCCGCGTGCGGCGCAGCGTCGAATCCGCGCAGGCTGGCTCCGAGCAGGCACGCGACGATTTCGCGAACGCGCGCCTCGTGCTGAGCGCCGATCTCGCGTCGAGCTACTTCGCGCTGCGCGAGCTCGACACCGAGATCGACGTCGTCAAGCGCTCGATCGACCTGCAGCAGAAGGCGCTCGACTACGTGAGCGCGCGCCACGAGCTCGGCGCGGTGTCCGGCCTCGACCTGTTCCAGCAACGCTCGCAGCTCGATGCGACGCGCACGCAGGCGCAGTTGCTGATCCAGCAGCGCGCGCAGGTCGAGACGGCGATCGCGACGCTGGTCGGCACGCCGGCCCCGGCGTTCTCGCTGCCGCCGCGCGTGGTGCCGATCAACGCGCCCGCGCTGCCGACCGGGATGCCGAGCGACCTGCTGCAGCGGCGGCCCGACGTCGCGTCGGCCGAGCGCGCGATGGCCGCCGCGAACGCGCAGATCGGCGTCGCGCGCGCCGCGTACTTCCCGCGCATCGCGCTGTCGCCGGACATCGGCTGGGACGCGACGCGCTTCTCCGGCCTGTTTACCGTGCCGGCGCTGCTGTGGTCGCTCGGCGCGTCGGTCAGCCAGCCGCTGTTCGAAGGCGGCAAGCTGAAGGCCGGCGTCGATTTCGCGCAGGCCGGCTACGTGGCCGCGCAGGCCAGCTACCGGCAGACCGTGCTCACCGCGTTCCAGGAGGTGCAGAATGCGGTGACGGGCCTGTCGGTGCTGGCGCAGGCCGCGCAGCAGGCGTCGGCGGCCGTCGACGATGCGCGCAGGCTCGTGTCGCTCGCGCAGGACCGCTATACGGGCGGCCTGACGCCGTTCATCGACGTGCTGACGGCCCAGCAGCAGCTACTGACGAGCGAGCGCCAGGCCGTGCAGATCCAGGGCCAGCGCGCGGCGCTCGTCGTGTTTCTCGCGAAGGCGCTCGGCGGCGGCTGGGACGGCGGCGCGACGGACGCCGCCACGCCGACCGATGTCGCGACAGCCAGCCCGCCGCCCGCCGCGGGCGTCGGCCCCTAACCCTCCGATAGGCGAACGAATCCATGAAAGTGCTGATCGTCGAAGACGAACCGAAAGTCGTCGAATACCTGAAGAGCGGCCTGACCGAGGAAGGCTGGGTCGTCGATACCGCGCTCGACGGCGAGGACGGCGCGTGGAAGGCCATCGAATTCGACTACGACGTGGTCGTGCTCGACGTGATGCTGCCGAAACTCGACGGCTTCGGCGTGCTGCGCGCGTTGCGCGCGCAGAAGCAGACGCCCGTGATCATGCTGACCGCGCGCGACCGCGTCGACGACCGCGTGCGCGGGCTGCGCGGCGGCGCCGACGACTACCTGACCAAGCCCTTCTCGTTCCTCGAGCTGATCGAGCGGCTGCGCGCGCTCACGCGCCGCGCGCGCGTGCAGGAATCGACGCTGATCTCGATCGGCGACCTGCGCGTCGACCTGATCGGTCGCCGCGCGACCCGCGACGGCACGCGCCTCGACCTCACCGCGCAGGAATTCCAGTTGCTCGGCGTGCTCGCGCGGCGCAGCGGCGAGGTGCTGTCGAAAACGACGATCGCCGAGCTCGTATGGGACGTGAACTTCGACAGCAACGCGAACGTCGTCGAGACGGCGATCAAGCGCCTGCGCGCGAAGCTCGACGGTCCGTTCGCGGAGAAACTGCTGCACACGATCCGCGGCATGGGCTATGTGCTCGAGGCGCGCGAGGAAGGCGACGCGGAGCGGCACGCATGAAACGCTCGATCACCCTGCGGCTGTCGGCGATGTTCGGCATCGTGTCGCTGCTCGTGTTCACGCTGGTCGGCTGCGGGCTGTTCGTGATGATGGAGCGCCAGCTGTTCGCCGAGCTGCGCGCGACGATCGACACGCGCGCGAAGGTCGCGCAGATGATCGTGTCGCACGCGACCACGGCCGCGCGCGGCCGCCTGATGCAGGAAAAGCTCGCCGATCTCGAACCGCCCGACGGCTCGACGCGCTACCAGATCGAGAGCCCCGACGCCGACTTTCGCTTCGGCCATCCGGTCGACGGCGTGCCCGTCGGCGAGCCGTTCGGTGCGTTCCAGCAGTACGCGCTCAACGACAGCAGCTACGACGTGATGACGAAGACCGTCGCGATCACGGGCAGCGGCGAGCGGCCCGACCTGAAGCTGATCGTCGCGACGTCGTGCGAGCGCACGCAGCGGATGCTGCGCCGGTTCGCGTGGACGCTCGCCGCGCTGATCGCGACGGCCACCGTGCTCACGCTGCTGCTGAGCCGCGCGGTCGCGCGCTTCGGGCTCGCACCGCTCGAACGGCTGTCGCAGGACGCCGCGGCCATCAGTGCGACCAATCGCCGCCAGCGGCTGCACACCGACGCGCTGCCGACCGAGCTGCGCGATCTCGCCGCATCGTTCAACGGCGCGCTGGAGCGCATCCAGCAGACCTATGCGCGGCTCGAGGCATTCAATGCGGACGTCGCGCACGAGCTGCGCACGCCGATCAGCATCCTGATCGGCCAGACCCAGGTCGCGCTGACGAGCCGCGACCGTTCGGTCGATCGCATGCGCCAGACGCTGCAGTCGAATCTCGAAGAGTTCGAACGGTTGCGCGTGATCATCAACGACATGCTGTTCCTGTCGCGCAGCGATCGCGGCGAACGCGCGACCGACCTGAAGCACGTGTCGCTCGCCGACGAAGTGCGGCGCATGCTCGACTTCCTCGAAATTCCGCTCGACGAAGCGCAATTGCGCGCCGAACTGCACGGCGATGCGCGCGCGGCGGTCGACCCGTCGCTGTTCCGCCGCGCGATGACGAACCTGCTGATCAACGCGATCCAGCATTCGGCGCCCGGCGCGACGCTGAACGTGACGATCACGCGCCGCGACACGCTCGTCGACGTGTCGGTCGCGAACCCCGGCGAGCCGATCGATCCCGCGCAGCGCTCGCACGTGTTCGAGCGTTTCTACCGGCTCGAGGAAGCGCGCGCGAACAGCAAGGAGAACCACGGGCTGGGGCTGTCGATCGTCAAGGCGGTCGCGGAGATGCACGGCGGCAGCGTGTTCGTCGCGTGTTCGGACGGCATCAATACGTTCGGCTTCTCGGTGTCGACGCAACCATGCGACGGCGACCCGCTGCCCGCGCCCGATGCCGGCGACCCGCACCCGCTGCGGCCGGCGCCCGCCCCTCGCGCATTGCATTGACGGCGGCTGCGCCGCCGAGGGCAGTTTTCTTCAATACGGACCCGCGCGGCTTCGTTAGTCTCGATGCGACTTTGACATTCGCATGGAGGCAACGGATGAGCATGCTGGTTTCGATGGCCGCGTTCGCGCTGGCGTCGTCGATCACCCCCGGTCCCGTCAATATCGTCGCGCTCAGCGCCGGCGCGCGCCACGGTCTCGGCGCAAGCCTGCGCTATGCGGCCGGCGCGACGCTGGGCTTCGTCGCGCTGTTCCTGCTGATCGGCCTCGGGCTGCACGCGGCGCTCGCGCGCTGGCCGATGCTGACCACCGCCACCCAGTGGGCGGGGATCGCGTTCCTGCTTTACCTTGCGCTGCGGCTCGCGCTCGACGACGGCCGGTTATCGGCCAACCCGGCCGACCCGGACGCGCCGAACGTCGCCGGCCCGTCGGCCGCGGCCGGTGCGGCGATGCAGTGGCTCAATCCGAAGGCATGGCTTGCGTGCGTGGCCGCGATGGGCGCGTATGCAGCCGATGGTGATCGCGCGCAGGTCTGGCAGTTCGCGGCGCTGTATCTGGTGATCTGCTTTGCGTCGATCGCGTGCTGGGCGTATGCGGGCGCCTCGCTGCGGCATCGGCTCGCGAATGCGCGGCGGATGCGGCTGTTCAACCGCGCGATGGCACTGCTGCTCGCGGGTAGCGCGCTTTATCTGCTCGATATCTAGCGCGGGCGCTTCGACGTGTTTTTTCGGCGGATGGGGTGCGAATGACCGATGTTGCAGGCCGTCGCCGGCACAGAGCCGCCCTTCCCGCGCTCAGCTCGCGGCGCTTCGATATTGTCCGGGCGTGGCGGCCGCGATGCGCCGGAACGCGCGCTGGAAGTGCGCCTGGTCCGAGAAGCCCGCATCGAGCGCGACGTCGGCGATCGGCCGGCCGCGGCGCAGCTCCGCGCGGCCGTACTGTACGCGGCGATCGATCAGGAACGCATGCGGCGTCATGCCGTAACGCGCGTTGAACGCGCGGATCAGGTAGGACGGCGACAGGTCGGCGGCCGCGCAGATCGCATCGAGCGTGACGGCCTGACGGCAATGCGCGGCGATGTAGTCGGCCGCCCGCGCGAGCTTCGCATTGTCGGCGCCACGCCGTGCGTCGTCGGGCAGCTCGCGATCGAGCGCGCCATGCAGCCTGGTGAAGAATTCGACCGCCGCGCTTTCCTTGCCGAGCGGATCGACGCCGGGCGCCACGAGCGTGCGGTAAAAGCGGCCGAACTGCGCGAACAGGTCGCACCGTTCCGTCAATTTCGGCGAAAAACCGTGAAAATCGCTGTTCGGATCGCGCCCGAGCGAATGCTGCAGACGCGCGAGCCACGGCACGTCCACGTAGACCATCCGGTACGCCCATGCGTCGGGGACGTACGGATTGCACGCGTGCACTTGCTCCGGATCGATGATCACGAGCACGCCGCGCCCCACGTGTTCCTTCGTCGCTCCGTTCAGATAGGTGCTCGTGCCGCCGACGATCGCGCCGAGCGAAAACGTGTCGTGCGTGTGCTTCGCGTAGCAGATCGTGCGCCCGTCGTCGACGGTGCGCGCCTCGATGAACGGCAGCGCGGTGTCGCGCCAGAACGGCGACGGCACGGCGACAGTGTTGGCGGAACGGCTCACGCGACAGGCTCCCGGATCGGACGGCGAACGCACACCGTACAAGACTGCGCGGCGCGATGCAACCGCGAGCCGACACATCGCGGCCGGATCGCCTAAGCTTTGAATTCCGACCGCCGCGGCGGACGCGGCGGGTTCCGTTCCCTCTTTCAACCGGTACGCTCATGCACATCGATCTGACAGGCAAGACCGCGGTCGTCACCGCTTCCACCGCCGGCATCGGGCTGGCGATCGCAGAAGGGCTCGCGCACGCGGGCGCACGTGTCGTCGTCAACGGACGCAGCGACGGGTCGGTCGAGGCCGCGCTCGCGCTGCTGCGCACCGCGGTGCCCGACGCGGACATCGACGGCGTCGCCGCCGACCTGTCCGACGCCACCGGCGTCGCGCGCATCACGCAGCACACGCCGCAGGCCGACATCCTCGTCAACAACGCTGGCATCTACGGGCTGAAGGGTTTCTTCGACATCGACGATGACGAATGGGCCCACTACTTCCAGATGAACGTGATGTCCGGCGTGCGTCTCGCACGGCACTATCTGAAAGGCATGCTCGAGCGCAACGCGGGCCGCATCGTGTTCATTTCGTCGGAATCGGGCCTGAACATCCCGGTCGACATGATTCACTACGGGTTCACGAAGACCGCGCAGCTGGCGATCGCGCGCGGCCTCGCGAAGGTCGCGGCCGGTACCAGCGTGACCGTCAATTCGGTGCTGCCGGGGCCGACGATGTCGGAAGGTGTGCGTGCGATGCTGAAAGCGACGGCCGACAAAACGGGCCGCAGCATCGACGAAGTCGCGGTGGATTTCGTGCGCAGCCAGCGCGCGAGTTCGATCATTCAGCGGCCGGCGACGACGGAGGAAGTTGCGAATCTCGTCGTGTACATATGCTCACCGCAGGCCTCGGCGACGACGGGCGCGGCGTTGCGCGTCGATGGCGGCGTAGTCGATACGATTGCTTGATGGCCCCAGCGGGCACGCCAAGCCTCCGCCGCGCTATCGGGAAACGGTCTTGCCCGACTGAAGCGTGCCCTTGCGGTCGGCGTCCATGCAGGTATCGAAGCCGTATTGCGTGACGGCACCGGCCTTGTCGAACACGACGAAGTAAGGCCGGTGATCGTTGCCGTGCTCGATGAAGTAGTTGTAGCAGACGCCGCTGCCGTTGCGGACCATCCACACGCTGCGCGGGTTGCCGCCCGCGCGGACGACGTCGGCGCGCGTCGCGCCGTGCCGCGACGCAGCCCTCGCCAGCGGCGTGCGCGAATACGAGAACGGCAGCCACGAGTCGAACCACGCGCAGCCGTGCAGCATCAGGCAGCTGGCGGCCAGCGACAACGTCGCTGCGGGACGGTACATCGGAATCAATCGCATGCTGGGAGAAATCTGCTGCGCCATGCCGGCGTGATCGAAAGCCCCATGCTACTCGACCTTTGGGTCCGGATCGAAAAGAAATGTCGAGACCTGTGTCCGACGCCCCGCCCAATGCCGTCCGGCCCGCGCCCGATCGTTGCGAACCGTTGCGACACCGCGCCGCCTCGCACGCCCGTCGATGCCGGTACGCCGCTGGTCCGAATCGGTGCAACGACCGGCATCGTCATGCGACCCATTCGGCCCACAGCATCGTCAGCACCGTCATCAGCGCCGGGCCGACGAACAGCCCGATCAGCCCGAACGTCTCGGCGCCGCCGAGGATGCCGAACAGCACGAGCAGGAACGGCAAGCGGGTCGAGCTGCCGATCAGCACCGGCCGCACGAAATGCTCGGCGACGAACACGACCACGAAACCGACCACCAGCACCACGACGGCCCAGACGGTCGCACCCTGCACGAACAGCCAGAGCGCCGCGCCGCAGAACACGATCGGCGCGCAGAACGGCAGCATCGCGGCGACGGCCGTGACCAGACCGAGCAGCGCCGCATGCGGCACGCCCGCCAGCGCATAGGCGACGCCGAGAATCGCGCCCTCGCCCAGCCCGACGACGACGAGCCCCGTCACCGTCCCGTACACCGCCGCGACCATCCGCTCGATCAGCTCGCCGCCGCCGGGTCCGAACGCGCGCCGCGCGCCGTGCAGCAATGCGCCCGACAACTTGTGGCCGGCC